>Ga0209181_10009035_pt1 | contig 13221 bp, 13 predicted proteins | sample MAT05_FD_187208 | JGI IMG/M metagenome (GOLD analysis project Ga0209181, IMG submission 187208) | Freshwater microbial communities from Lake Fryxell liftoff mats and glacier meltwater in Antarctica - MAT-05 (SPAdes) (version 2) | ecosystem: Environmental > Aquatic > Freshwater > Ice > Liftoff... | reverse complement strand
AGCAGCAGGTGCAGGCGGCTCCCTGCCACCGCGGCTACGGCCCCACCCTCATCGCCGCGCTGCACACCATCGGCGCCGACGCCACCGGCCGACGCGTCTCGCGCGTGGCTACCACCCGCAAGGGCGTTCGGCAACTGGACGTGTACCGCACCCGGCGAACCGAGTGGCTTGCGGACCGGCTGCGCAGCCTGAACGACGACGAACGTACCCGCCTGGAAGCTGCCCTCGATGTGCTCGAGAAGATCATCGAAGTGCCTGCCGTTGCGCAGACAGTCCCACTCGCCGCGCCGCCCGCGACGTGCCACCGCCGCAGCCGACATCAGCGACGCACCTGATTTCCAGCTGACGGCACAGCGCCCGCACGGCAGACTGTTGTGATGACGACGTGGTTCACCTCCGACCTCCACTTCGGTCACGCCAACATCATCGAATACTCGGGTCGCCCGTTCCGCGACGTCGAACACATGAACCGGGCGCTGATCGAGGGCTGGAACGCGCTCGTCCAGCCCGCCGACACCGTGTGGGTACTGGGCGATGTCGCCATGGGCCGCATCACGGACACGCTGCCGCTGGTCCGCCAATTGGCAGGCCACAAGCTGTTGGTCGCCGGCAACCACGATCGCTGCTGGAGCGGTCACGGGCCGAAGGCCACCGAGTGGGTCGAGCGTTACGAAGACGCCGGCTTCGCAGAGATCCATCAGGGCAGTATCGAGCTCAATATCGGCGGCCACGAGGTGCTCGCCTGCCATTTCCCCTATCGCGGTGACAGCCAGGTCGAGGACCGCTATCCCGAGGCTCGACCGATCGACGAGGGGCGCTGGCTGCTGCACGGCCACGTCCACGAACAGTGGCGGCAACACGAGCGAATGATCAATGTCGGCTGCGACGCCTGGGCATGCCGCCCCATCGACACGGGCACGATCGTGGCGCTGATCGAGGCAGGTCCGAACGACCTGCAACCACGACGCAACCACGACGACGTCCTGGCCTGACGGTGGCCGCCCGACAGCGTCGGGTCTACGCTGCCACCCATGTCGCCGGCACCTCGCTCCCCCATCTTCGAGTTCGCAGAACGGTTCGTCGACGAGCAGTCCGCGCTCGACCCCAACACCGCAACGGGCCGTGGCATCGCCGGCTTCGACCACCTGCTCACCGACCTGTCGCCGGCGGGGTACGAGGAACGCGCCGCTCACCTTCGGGCAGCGCTCGCCGACCTGCGTGCGCTGCCGGTCACCAACGACGACGACCGGCGAGCGCACGCCTTCATCACCGAACGCTTCGAAACATCGCTGGCGGCGTTCGATGCCGGCAACTGGCTACGGGCAATCAGCGCGATCGCCTGGCCCGCCGGCAGCTTGCGGAGCGTCTTCGACCTGATGTCGCGCGACGGCGAGGAGGCCTGGGCAAACATCGTCGCCCGGACGAAGGCCGTCCCGTCGGCTCTCGCCGGTCTGCAGGAGACGTACGAGTTGGGCCGCTCTCGCGGCCTGGTGGCGGCTCGTCGGCAAGCGTTGGCGGCGGCCGAGCAAGTGGGCACGTGGGCCACCAACGAATGGTTCAACACGCTGGTGGACGAAGCCGCCGCGCGCAGCGATGTGCCCGCCGCGATGCAGGGTGACCTCGCCGCCGCCGCCAACGTGGCCAACGATGCGTTCGGGGCATTCGCGGCCTTCCTGCGCGACGGGTACGCACCTGCGGCAGACCCCAACGACGCCTGCGGCCCGGTGCGCTACGCGCTCGGCGTGCGGGCAATGTTGGGCGCTGATCTGGACCCCACCGAGATGTACGAGTGGGCGTGGGGTGACTTCCACCACCTGCGCAGCGAAATCGCGAAGACCTGCGAGCAGATACTGCCCGGCGGAAGCTTCGCCGAAGTGATCGAACTGCTCGACACGGACCCGTCGTCGGCCCGTGCGCTGCACTCGCCGGACGAGTATCGAGCATGGCTGCAGGAGATGACCGACGAGGCGCTCGCACGGAGCAAGGACCACTTCGAGATCCCCGACGTCATCGACCGCTGCGAAGCGCGTATCCCACCTGCCGGCAGCGCTGCGGCCCCGTACTACACCAGTCCGTCAGAAGACTTCACCCGTCCGGGCCGCACCTGGTACCCGACACTCGACCGCTCGCTGTTCCCGAAGTGGGGCGACGTCACCACCTGCTACCACGAGTCCGTCCCGGGCCACCACCTACAGATCGGTTACGCACAAATGCAGGCCGCATCGCTGACTCGCATCCAGCGCGGCGCGTTCATTCCCGGCCACGGCGAAGGATGGGCCCTGTACGCCGAACAGCTGTGCGACGAGTTCGGCTGGTTTGCCAACCCTGACCATCGGCTGGGGTTCCTCAGCGGCCAGATGCTGCGTACGGTGCGGGTGATCATCGACATCGGCATGCACCTGGGCTACCGCATTCCGGACGGCACGGCACTGAACGACGGCACACCCTTCCACGGCGGTGAAGTGTGGAACCCCGACCTCGCATTCGAGTTCTCCGTCAAGGAGACGGGAAACACCGAGACGTTCATGCGCAGTGAGATCAACCGCTACCTGGGGTGGCCGGCGCAGGCCATCAGCTACAAGATCGGCCAGCGAGAATGGGAAGCCGCTCGTGCCGACGCCGTGGCACGCGAGGGCGACGCCTTCGACCTCAAGGCATGGCACACCAAGGCCCTCGAACTGGGCGCCATCGGCCTCGACCAACTGCGCGCAGAGCTCGCCCGCTGATGCGACCGAACGTACTTTTCGTCACGCTCGACCAGTTCCGCGGTGATTCACTGTCATGCGCCGGCCACCCTTTGGTGCGCACTCCCAACCTCGATTCGATTGCCGCTCAGGGCGTGCGACTCGGCCGCCACTACGCCCAGGCGGCACCCTGCGCGCCCGGCCGCGCAGCGCTCTACACCGGCACCTACCAGATGACGAACCGCGTGGTTGCCAATGGCACACCGCTCGACTTCGGCTTCGACAACATCGCCCGCGCCGGCCTTCGTGCGGGCTACCACCCGGTGATGTTCGGCTACACCGACCAGGGTGCCGACCCGCGTCAGATCACCGAACCCGACGACCCCCGACTGTCGAACTGGGAAGGTGTGCTACCCGGCTTCGAGGAGCTGCTCTGTCTCGACGAGCGCCATGCACCCTGGCTGGCCTGGCTGCGCGAGCTGGGCTACGACGGCGACATCGTCACCAACCCGGACCGCGCGCTCGGCACCGAGAACGAGCGGCCCGCCGAGCACTCCGTCACCCAGTTCCTCACCGACCAATTCCTTCAGTGGCTCGGCCGAACAGCGCCCGACGAGCCATGGTTCGCCCACACATCGTTCATTCGTCCACACCCGCCGTACACAGCTGCCGGCCACTACGCAACCATGTACGACCCTGCCGACTGTCCCCCGGCCCTTCCCATCCCCGAAGAGCGTCACCGGCTGCACGACGTGCTGCTCAGCGTGCCCTGGGTCTGCGCGCCAACCGACCGTCATGACCTTGCTCACCTGCAGGCGCAGTACTACGGCATGATCAGCGAGGTCGACGCTCACCTCGGCCGCATCTGCGATGCCTTGAAAGCGCGGGGCGAGTGGGACAACACGCTCATCATCATCACCGCCGACCACGCAGAGCAGCTGGGCGACCAAGGACTGAAGGAGAAGTGCGGCTGGTTCGAGAGCAGCTATCACATCCTCGGAATCGTGCGCGACCCGGCCCAACCTGCAGGGCACGGCACCGTCGTCACCGACTTCACCGAGAACGTCGACATCATGCCGACCCTCTGCGAAGCCATCGGGCTACCGGTACCCGTGCAGTGCGACGGTGTTCCGTTGACCGAGCTTTTGCGCGGCGAGCGGCCAAAGCTGTGGCGCACCGCCGCACACTACGAATGGGATTGGCGCGACACCGTCATCCCCGGCGGCGTCACCGAGCCGAACTGGGACCGCCGGCTGGAGCGGTACAACCTCGCCGTGCTGCGCACCGACACTCATGCCTACGTGCAGTTCGGCAGCGGCGACTGGCTCTGTTACGACCTCGCCGCCGACCCCACGTGGCTGACAATGGAGACGGACGCGGCGGTGGTGTTGGCGCTCGCGCAACAAATGCTGCTGTGGCGCCAGCATCACCTCGACCGCACTCTCACCGGCATGCTGCTGCGCAACGGCGGTATCGGCAGGCTGGCAACCGCTACCGCTACCGGATGAAGCCAGCAATCACGTTGATCGCGAGACCAACGATGACCGTGCCGAACAGGTAGCTGACCAGCGCGTGCCGCAACGCGATGCGGCGCACCACCTGGTTGGTGACGTTGGTGTCGCTGACAGCGAACGACATACCGATGGTGAACGCGAAGTACGCGAAGTCGCGGTAGTCGGGAACCGTGCCCCCGGGGAAGTCGATGCCACCAACCGGTTCGATGTAGTACTGGTGGGCGTAGTGGAGCGTGAACATGCTGTGCACCACACCCCACGACAGGACCACAGCGAGCACGGCGACAACAGTGAGCGCAACCTCCATCGGGAAACCCACATGCCGAGCCTTCGCCAATCCGAAGCCGACACCCACGAGACTGACCACGCTGGCGGTCACCATCACCATGACCGCGCCGATCCGACTGTCGTCCTCCGCGGTCGATCGGGCCCGCGTGGTGGCCGCGTCGCAGCCGCTGATCTCCCACCAGATCCACGCCAGCAGACTGCCTGTCAGCCCTATCCACCCGAGCAGGAGCGACATCTGCCACGGAGCGAACGGCGCTGCAATGAGTCCTGCCGCCAGGCCGATCAGCGCACACACATTGACGCGCAGGCGAGCCGAATTGCGCCGGGTAGGGTCGGACCGCATCAGCGGGCCCCTCTCATCGGATCCGCTCGAAGATCATGTCGATCGGTTCCCGACCGGCTGCCAGACCGCGGCGTTCGAAGCGGGTCACCGGCCGCCACTCGGGTCGAGACACGACGCCCCCACGGAGCCGAGTCTCGGCAGCACACACGGCAAGCGTCTGCGCCGCATAGTCGGCGATGTCGGTGGCGACATGGAGCGTGCCTCCGACGCGTAAACGGTCGACGAGTTGTGTCATGACGTCGGGGCGGGCCAACCGGCGGTGGCGCTGCTTCTGCTTCGGCCACGGGTCCGGAAAGTACAACCGAACGCCCGCGAGCGACCCGTCGGGAATCCGCGGGAGCAGTTCGAGCACATCGCCCTCTGTCACGCGCACGTGCTGCCACCCGTTGTCCTCGATCGCCTCCAACACTGATGCCACGCCAGGCGTGTGGACATCGAGCCCGATGATGGCCTCGTGTGGACGCACCGCAGCAAGATCGATCAGCCCTTCACCCCCACCAAAGCCGATGTCGAGTACGACTGCATCCACGCCGGGAAAGAGTTCGTCGAGACGAAACAGATCTCCCTCGACCGACAGCGACCACACGGCCATCAACCGCCCGTAGCGCGCAGCCCGCGCCGACGGCAGCGCTCGGCGGCGCGGCTGAAAGCTGCGCGTGGGCGGATACGACGTGGTCACACCTTCCATAGCTATCACCGGGCGAAGCAGCAACTGCGCCAACGCGCCCGCGAACATTCCGTCCCGAGCTCGCCACACCTGTACCGCTAACGTCTGGCACGTCATGGAACGCCAACCCCTACCGGTCGTCGCCTCGCTGATGGCCATCGGGTCGGGCATCGTGTGGAGCTTCGGCGCCGTCCTCAAACGACTGTCCCCGGACGTCGACGCTTTCCAATACCTGATCTGGCGCTCCGTCGGCATCATCGTCGTGATCGAGATCCTGTCCGCAGTCAAACGTCAACCGTTCCCAACTGTGCGCGCCTGGCGCAGCGGGCGTTGGATGATGGTCGCCAACTTCGGTCTCTTCCTCGCGTCCATCGCGTTCGTGTACGCGGTCGACACCACATCCGCCGCCAACGCTGCATTCCTCGGCTCGCTCACCCCGCTGGTCGCAGTGGTTTTCACTCGCTTCCTCGGCGAGAAGCTCTCCAAGTCCACCATCATCGCGATCGCTGTCGGCGTGGTCGGTCTGGTGCTCACGGTCTTCGGAGACCTCGAAGCCGGCAACATGTTGGGCAACGCGTCAGCGCTCCTCGCCTCGGTCGGGTTCGCGATCTACACCATCGGTGTGCGCTCCGACCCCAGTCGCAACTGGTCGCCCGTGCTCTCCGGCTACGGCCTGCTGATGATCGTCGTCTGCAGCATCGTCACCATCATTCGCGATAGGCCCCTGGTTCCGGCAGGCGGCGACATCGCTCGTGCGCTGCTGCACGGAGCGGTCTTCATCGTCGTCGGTACGTTGCTGTTCAATGCTGCTTCCAAGCAGGTACCGGCCGTGCCGATGACCGTGTTCGCGCAGGCCGAGATGGTCTTCGTCCCGATCTGGGGTTACTTCATTCTGCACGAGTCCCCGCCGCCGCTGGCCATCTTGGGTGGGGCGATCATCTTCGGTGCCGTCATCGGTAAGGCCGTCTACGACACTCGCGGCGGCCGCCCACCCGAGCTGGTCACCGCACCCGACGTCCCACTGCTATGACCAGCGCGCGGGTGCGACCCCACCTGGAACGTGCCAATCTGGAGGAATGGTGACCGCCCAATGCTGGCTGGTCAGCGCTGGCCACGTGTTGGCCAGCGCTGAGCGAGCGGACGATCGTCGCTCGCGCGCTCGTGGGCTGCTGGGTCGCTCCGAGTTCGAAGGGGCGCTCGTGCTGTCGAAGTGTCGCAGCGTGCACACGATCGGCATGCAGTTCGCCATCGACGTCGCGTACCTCGATGCCACCGGCATGGTCCTCAAGGTCGCACACATGCACCGTCACCGCATCGGCATACCGGTATGGAAGGCTTCCACCGTTGTCGAGGCGCAGGCGGGCGCGTTCGAGCGATGGGGTCTGAAGGTGGGCGACAAGGTGGAGCTGCGCGAGTGACCGGAAAGCTGATCCTTGTCAGCACTCCCATCGGCAACCTCGGCGATCTGCCGCCGCGAGCCGTTGAGACCATGCGCGGCTGCGCATTGATCTGCTGTGAAGACACCCGCCACAGCGGCAAACTGCTGTCGTACGCCGGCGTCAGCGGCGTGCGTCTGGCAGTGGCCAACGAACACACCGAACTGGCCCGCACCGACGAGGTCCTCGGGCTGCTCGCCGCCGGGAGCGACGTCGCGGTGGTCACCGACGCGGGCACGCCCGGCATCAGCGACCCCGGCGCCCGCCTCGTGCGCGCAGCGGTGGAGGCCGGCCACGTCGTCTCTGCCGTGCCCGGTCCAGCTGCGCTCGTCATGGCACTGGTGATCAGCGGCTTCGACAGCACCCGCTTCGTCTTCGAGGGCTTCCTGCCTCGCAGCGGCCGCGAGCGAACCGAACGCATCGCCGAAGTCGCGACGGAGCGCCGAACGATCGTGCTCTACGAAGCCCCTCACCGCGTACAGCGAACGGTCACCGAACTCGGCAGCGCATGCGGCCTGGAACGACGCATCGCACTCACTCGAGAGCTCACCAAACTACACGAGGAGGTGTGGCGCGGCACGCTCGCGGAGGCCGTTGTGCACCTGTCCGAACGTGCCCCTCGCGGCGAGTACGTGGTGGTGCTGGAGGGTGCGCCGGCGGCAGGTGCAGCCGACGACTCGGTGGTCGTGGCCGCGTTACACATGGCACTGGCAGGTGGCGCCGATCGACGGACGGCAATCGCTACGGTGATGGCCACGACCGGGGCAGCGAAACGTAGGGTCTACGACCTAGCGCTGACCATTCCCCGTTGAGTTCTTCCAAGAGTTGCTCTTGTTCACATGACTGACCTGCCCATCTTCTCCGCCGGTCCGAGCGCCGCGTTCTTCGACCTCGACCGCACCCTGATCAGTGGCTCCAGCGCGTTCGTGCTCGGCATCGCCGCATGGCGCGGCAAGTTGATTCCCACCCACCAATTCGTGCGCGACGCGGCGGGCGCGATCGCGTTCAAGTTCGCCGGCGCCAGCGACCAGACGTCAGAGGGTGTGCGCGATCGAATTCTCGGCGCGGTCAAGGGTGTGCGCCTCGACGATCTCGTCGCGCTCAATGCCGACATCGTGCCCAAGCTGATGGCGATGGTGCGTCCTGAAGCGATGCGACTGCTCGAGCAACACCGCCACGCAGGTCGCGCCACGTACATCGTCTCCGCATCGCCGATCGAGCTCGTCGAACCGCTCGCGAAAGCGCTGGGCATGACCGCCGGCATCGGCACGCGCAGCGCCATTGTCGACGGCGTCTACACCGGTGAGCTCGCCGGGCCGTTCTGTTACGGCCCGGGCAAGGTGGAGGCCATCGAGGCACTCGCGCGCTGGGAAGGCCTCGACCTCGACCGTTGTTGGGCCTACAGCGACAGCGCCAGCGACCTACCCATGCTGGAGGCCGTCGGCCACCCGGTGGCCGTCAACGCCGACGCCAAGCTCGAGCGGGTCGCGGGCCAACGAGGCTGGCCGGTGGTCATCTTCAGCAAGCGCACGAAAGCCGTCATCCGGCGCAGCACGCAGACAATCGGCGCGGTCGGCTTGGCCGCGGGTGGCTTCGCCAGCGGCATCCGCTGGGCTCGCCACCGCTGACCCCCAGAAACCCATCCGAGTGCCACGCAGCCAGCTGGAGTGCCAGCGCGTCAGTGCGAGTGTCTGGGCGCCATTCGAGTGGGTACTCGCACCCCGGGGTGCGAGTACCCACTCGAAGCTCACCTACGAGAGCGGGGTGAGGCCGAGTTGGCGGGACTGGGCGACCAGGCGGCCGGCGCTGTCCCACACCTCGCCGTCCTCGTTGAAGAAGCCGCCCTGTACGAACTGACTGCGGAACACGCACGACACGGGGCCCGGCGCTGGTACACCCCGTACGTGGACGGTCAGCTCCACCGTGGGCACCCAGCCCGGCGCCATGTCGAGGTGGAAGACGGCAGGGGGAAACGCATCACACACGGTCAACAGCGCAAGCGCGTCGACGGGGCGACCGTCGGCGAAGCCGAACCACCCAGCCATCTCGGCGACACCATTGCGATTGTTCTGCACCCAGCCGGCATGGTCTGGATGAATGCGTACGTCCAGTCGGTCCATCATTGCGACGTCGACCATCCCCTGCCGACGGCTGCGCGGCACACACTCCTCGAACGGGGGCAGCGACGGAGGTCCGGACGCAAGATGCTCATAGCCGGACCCCGGCGAGGAAAGGTCGCCGAACGCACCGACCAACTGCAGCAGCGGCTTTGCGTCGGAACGCATCTGCCCGCTGACGGTTGCCAACCGACGACCAGCCTTCACCACCGCGGCGTCCACTTGCACCGGGCCAGGCTTGCCAGGTGCAAGGTAGTGCGCGGTGACCGAGACCGGGTCTGGGCGGCCGCTGACGGCAATCATGTGCCGCGCCGCCAGCGCCATCAGGTATCCCCCATTGGCGTTGCCATTGATGTCCCAACCTGGGTGGATCTGGCCGGAGCCGTCGGAATCAATGTGCGTTGCGTCATCGAACTCACTCACTACGCCATTCTGGGCGAACCGGGCGCGGGCCGACGAATCCGGTTGACCGAGCCATACGGGTCGGGCGTAGGCTGGCGTGCATGACGAATCCGTCCTTCACGCGTCGAATGTGCACCGGCTCCTGACCAAGCCGTTGTTCGCCATTCCCTGAAAGGACTTTCCATGTCGCGTTACTTCCTCACCACCCCCATCTACTACGTCACCGCCAAGCCTCACCTGGGCCACGCGTACACCACCATCATCGGCGACGCGCTCGCCCGTTGGCATCGCTTGCTGGGAGACGATGTCCACTTCCTCACCGGCACCGACGAACACGGTCAGAAGGTGCAGGACTACGCCGAGGCCGCAGGCCAAGAGCCGCAGGCCTTCGTCGACGAGATAGCCCCGCTCTACGCCGATGCCTGGCGGCGGCTGAACATCACCAACGACGACTTCATCCGCACCACCGAGGCGCGCCACAAGGTGGGCGTGGCCGAACTACTGCAGCGCTGTTACGACGCCGGCGACATCGAGCTAGGTGTCTACAAGGGCAAGTACTGCGTGGCCTGCGAGGAGTACTACACCGACGACGAACTCGACCCGGGCGACCTGTGCAAGATCCACAAGCGGCCCGTCGAGTATTACGAGGAGGAGAACTACTTCTTCCGTCTCAGCCGCTTCCAAGATCGACTGCTCGCCTGGTACGAGGCTCACCCCGGCGCCATCCAGCCCGAGTTCCGCGGCAACGAAGCGCTCGGCCTGATCAAGGGTGGCCTGCGCGACTTCAGCGTCAGCCGCACCAGCTTGCAGTGGGGCATACCGCTGCCATGGGACTCGAAGCACGTCGCATACGTGTGGTTCGACGCGCTGGCCAACTACATCACCGCGATCGGCTTCGGCAGCGACCAGGAGCGCTTCGAGAGCTGGTGGCCCGGCCGTCACCTCATCGGCAAGGACATCATCCGCCATCACTGCGTCTACTGGCCCGCAATGCTGATGAGCGCAGGCATCGAGCCGCCCTCCGGCTGGGCGGTCGGCGGCTGGCTGCTGGTGGGTGGCGAGAAAATGAGCAAGACCAGCGGCAACGTGGTCAACCCGCTCGACCTGATCGACGACATCGGCGTCGACGGCTTCCGCTACTACGTGCTCGCCGAGACGGCGTACGGCCACGACGGCGACTTCACCTACGAGGGCCTCATCTCGCGCTACAACAGCGACCTCGCGAACAACCTGGGCAACCTGCTGTCCCGAGTGGCCACCGTGGTGGCCAAGAAGTGCGACGGTATCGGCCCTGCGCCGCGCGCCGATTCACCACTGGCCGCAGCCGCCGCTACTGCGCTCGCCGGAACCATCGAAGGATGGGCAGCCACGCAACCGTCGAAGGCGCTGGACGCGACATGGTCACTGATTCGGGCCACCAACGCGTACCTCGAGGCCAACGAGCCGTGGAAGGCCGAACCCGGTCCGGCCGTCGACGCGGTGATGGGCGACGCCTTGGAGGCGCTGCGCATCGTCGCCATCCTCGCCAGCCCGGCGTTGCCCGATACCTGCCAGACAGTGTGGGAACGCCTGGGCCTCTCCGGCCAGGTCAGCGACCAACGCGTCCCCGTCGACGCCGAGTGGGGCGGCTACCCAGGCGGCCTGCAGGTCACCAAGGCCGACCCTCTGTTCCCCCGCCGCTAGGTTGCCGGTCGTGAGTGCAGAGGTCGACGAGGCTGGCTACATCGATACCCATTGCCATCTCTACGACACTCGTGGGGTACCGCAGGCGGATGTGATTGCAGGTGCTCGTGCCGCAGGGGTCACGAAAATGATCACCGTTGGGTGCGACGCGGCAACCACGGCGAGTGCCATCGCAACGGCCCGTCAGTACGAGGGCATCCACGCGACGGCCGGTCTGCACCCGCACGAGGCGACGCAAGGCGTCGACAGCATCCTCGGCTTTCTCGACGACCCGCAGGTGATCGCCATCGGCGAGTGCGGGCTCGACTACCACTACGACCACTCTCCGCGAGACACGCAACGGTCGGCGTTCGCGGCGCAGATCCAGCTGGCCCACGATCGCTGTCTGCCGCTGATCGTGCACACGCGAGATGCGTGGGCCGACACGTTCGACGTGTTCGCGGCCGAGGGAGTGCCCGAGCACACGATCTTTCACTGCTTCACGGGCGGGCTCGACGAGGCACAGCAGTGCCTCGATCTGGGCGCATACCTCAGCTTCAGCGGCATCGTCACGTTCAAGACCGCCACCGCGCTGCATGCAGCCGCTCGGATGTGCCCGCAGGACCGAATGCTCGCCGAGACCGACAGCCCGTACCTCGCGCCAGTACCCCACCGCGGTCGACCCAACCAGCCAGCATTTGTGACGCACGTCGTCGAAGCGCTCGCAGTACTGCGTTCGACAACCACCGAAAGTGTTCGCCAGGCGACGTCCACCAACGCCTGCCTTGCGTTCCCGGCATTACGTCCGTAGCCTTTTGCCAGTGATCGGTCGACGTGCGTCGGCGCTCACCTCCGCACTCTCATGATCGTTCACGACCGTCGTCGCGTAGTTGTCGCCTCCGTCTTCACGTTGGTGGCGCTCCCCGCTCTGTGGGTGCTCAACCGCGAGTCCGCTGCCACGAGTGGCGCCCCGAACGTCGGCGCTGCAGGCGTCGACATCAAGGGCAGCGCAAATACTGCGCCCGGCAACACCGACTACGAACCCGAGCCACCGCTGTTCGTCGGCGGCGACGCGATTCCTGTACCACCGGCTGCAGTCGTCGTTGCTGTGCCGCCACCCACCAGCGCCAACCAGGTCGAGGCCAGGGCCAGCTACCACCGCTACTCGGCGGGCAGCCGTCAGTGCACCACGCTGTTGGCTCCTGATGGTGCCTTGCTCACCGTCGAGAACATCGACAACGGACAGACGACCACCTGCACCAACACGTTGGGGATGGCCATGCCGGCGGGCGCCGACATCGTGCTGCACACAGAGGTCTTCGGTGAGATCGGCGACCTCGCCGATGCGCCGTTGTCCGTGCACGTGAGCTGGTAGTCACATGCACAACCGGGCGGCAATCGGTGAGCTGCTCGCGCGTGGTGGGCTCAGCCCTCGGCGCGACCTGGGGCAGAACTTCGTCGCCGATGCAAACACCGTTCGCCGCATTGCCCGCCTCGCCGAGGTCGGTCCTGCTGATCGCGTGGTCGAGGTGGGCGCCGGATTGGGGTCATTGACGCTGGCGCTGGCCGAGACCGGTGCTCAGATTCTGGCCGTCGAGGTCGACCGTGGCGTGGTGCCGTTGCTGCGTGAGATCGCAGAGCCGTACCCCAACATCACGGTCGTCGAAGCCGATGCGATGGCCGCCGATTGGTCGGCGCTGTTGGGCGAGGAACCAGGCTGGGTGCTGGTCGCCAACCTCCCGTACAACGTGGCGACGCCGCTGATCTGCGACCTGTTGGACGGCGTGCCGCAGATCGAGCGGATGCTGGTGATGGTGCAGCGCGAGGCTGCGGAACGGTTCTGCGCGGCGCCCCGCACGCCCCAGTACGGATCGGTCACCGTCAAGATCTCGTACTGGGCAACGGCCCGCATTGCCGGCTACGTGCCGGCGAGCGTGTTCGTGCCGCGACCGAACGTGGAGTCGGCGCTGGCCGACATTCGACGCCTTCCGCAGCCGGCCGTCGATGTGCCGCCCGCAGACTTGTTCCACCTCATTCGGACGGGTTTCGGGCAGCGCCGCAAGATGCTGCGCCGTTCGCTGGCCGATGTCGTCACACCCGAGGTCTTC
>Ga0209181_10009032_pt1 | contig 13222 bp, 10 predicted proteins | sample MAT05_FD_187208 | JGI IMG/M metagenome (GOLD analysis project Ga0209181, IMG submission 187208) | Freshwater microbial communities from Lake Fryxell liftoff mats and glacier meltwater in Antarctica - MAT-05 (SPAdes) (version 2) | ecosystem: Environmental > Aquatic > Freshwater > Ice > Liftoff... | reverse complement strand
TTTTTACAACCATTAAAAACCAACGCAAAAACTGCAATTGCAATTATTGCGGTTATGTACTTGTGTGAGGTTAACGTTTTCATTTTGTATAGTTTTATTTGTTATTAAATAATTCGTTCTATCGCTTCTTGTACGGGTTTGTACCGCTAATTGAATTTTTGATAACTATTTAATGAAACTACGGTGGCTGGTATGGTTTGCAGCAATGGCTGTAAAAATATAAAAGGGTTTGGGCTGCCGTTTTTAGCAGTGCAGTTAATTTAAGTGGGGGGGGTAAGATTAATCATGTTTGATAACTTTACCTTAACAAGGTAGAGTAAACATTTTATAAAAATATAATTGTGGATAAGAAATATCATTAATTTAATAAACAATGAAGGTAAACAGGTTAAATGTAGATAGGTATCTACAAACAAATTAAATGGCTAAAGCGGAAATTGTGATTGTTGCCTGACCTCTTTTAAAAGTCAAATAAGTTTGTGTAGAGGTGACAGTTTCGAGACTTAAAATCTATGCGGATTAAAAGCTTCTATGTCAATTGATGTTTTCTTTTGCTGCAATATTTCAGTAACTAATTTACCGGTTCCAGTTCCTTCAGAAATGCCAAGCATAGCATGACCACCGGCAATAATAACATTGCTAAATTCTGATGCCCTGCCAATATAAGGAAGTCCATCGGGTGTTACCGGCCTTAAGCCATTCCATATTTTATCTGCGGGCGGAAAATCAATTTTCAGTCCGGGGTAAAAATCCCTGGCAGAATCATAAACGCCCTGCATACGGTTTATTAAAACTTTGTTGTTGATGCCGCTCAATTCCATGGTGCCGCCAATGCGAAGCTGATGCCCCCATGGCGTTATAGCACATCTGCCATCAACCAGGATAGCAGGGTACTTAATATTTTTTTCAATATGCTGGTAGGTATGGCTGTAGCCTTTGCCCGGTTGCAATAATAATTTGATACCCATCATTTTTGTAACTGCAGGCAACCAGCTTCCGGTAGAAATAATGATCTGTTCGCAATCAAATTTCCCCTTGTCTGTAATAACAGCATTAATTGTATTATTAGCTTTTTCAAAACCTGTAACAGTTGTGTTAAGCTGAAACTGTACTCCTTTCTTTTCTAAATTATTTTTTAATGCAGCCATCATCTTTCCGGGATTGAAATGGCAATCGTCTTTAAACAACACCGCACCGACAACATTCAGCTCAACATCGGGCTCCAATTTTTGTACATCATCTTTTTGCAGTCGCTCCACTTTCAATCCAAATTTTTCTGCATCATCTGCCAGGTGAAATTCATGGTCCAGTGTTTTTTGTTGCTTGCACATCATCAGGCAACCTTTCTCTTCCATATCAAACACATCACCAATTTCATTTCGCATGTCATTTATTAAAGCACGGCTTAACTGCAAAAGATTATTCAGGTGTGGTGCATTTTTTTTAACAGTAGCTGCATTGCTGCTTTTCCAAAAATGCCAGCCCCATTGCATAAGATCCCAGTTGAGCCTGGGTTTTATGTAAAACGGGCTGCTGCTGCTGAGCATGTGTTTAAAGCCTTCGGCAATAATTCCCGGTGATGCCAACGGTACAAAATGGCTGGGCGACATATAACCCATGTTGCCAAATGAACAACCATCGGTAATATCGCCACGTTCAATTACTGTTATATCATAACCTTCTTTTTGTAAATAGTATGCACTGCATAAACCAATTACTCCGCCACCGATGATAGTTACTTTCATTTTCGGAATTATTTCTTTAATGGGTAAGTGGCTAAATTGGTTTTCAATACCTGCAGGTCTGCGTTATTAATTTTTCCGATAGAGCCGGGAATATTTTCTGATGGCAATACTGCCAAAGCCGAAAGCCTGATAACACTTGTTTTTAATAATCCGGTCGATTTAAATGAAGTGGATGTTTCGCTGAGTAATAAATCAAAACCTTGTATTAATTGATATTGCTGGGTACTGATTGCACAAACAAGTATATCATTGTAAGAAGGCATACGGCGCAGAAAAAGTACCGGCCTCATTTTTCCGGAAACGTCTTTAGGGATTCTGGTAATTAGAATATCTCCTTCTATCATTTTGTATAAACTGGGTTAGGTTCTGACACCATAGATAACGAATATTCCGGTTCATCAACTGAATATGCATTTGAAAGTTTTTGTGCTGAAAATTCTTTCCACTCCGCATCTTCGTCTTTTATGTTAATGGTTATTTGCTTTTCGCCATATAATTCTTTCACCGATTTTACAAAATCAGTTGTCATTTCACTGGCTCTTAAATGATAAATTGAATTCATTGACTATGTTTTTATAAAGGTAAAAAAATAGCGGGAAACTAAAAATTAAATCACCTGAAACCCAAACGCATAAGGATCATCCTCATCATCAATCGTAATAATATTATGCCCATAAATTCTTGCCCAGCCTTCTATTGATGGCCTTATAGCAGGTTTGCCGGCAACGGTTAATTCTTCTTCAATACGGCCTGTAAATTTACTCCCGATTATACTTTCATGAATAAATTCATCTCCTTTTTTTAAAAGCCCTTTAGCATACCATTGTGCCATACGGGCCGATGTGCCCGTGCCGCAGGGGCTGCGGTCAATGGCCTTGTCACCATAAAAAACTGCATTGCGTGCTGTGGATGTTTTATCTAAAACTGCACCGGTCCATAAAATATGGCTGCAACCTTTTATGGTTTCATTTTCGGGATGAACAAATTCATATTTAGCGTTGATATTTTTTCTCAACTCTCTACTCCAGCTTATTAATTTATCTGCTGTATAATTTTCCAGCCCTTTAAAATTTTTCTGCACATCTACAATGGCGTAAAAATTTCCGCCATAAGAAACATCAACAACCAGTTCACCCAAATCAGGACAAACAACCGTTAATTCCGTTTCGGCAAGATAAGATGGAACATTGGTTAGCCTCACAGATTTTACTTTGCCTCCTGTTTCTTTGTAGGAAATTAAAACCAAACCAGCCGGAGCTTCCATCCTCACAACTCCCGGTATTTTTGGTTTTATCAATCCTTCTTCAATGGCAATGGTAATGGTGCCAATGGTTCCATGGCCACACATAGGCAAACAGCCGCTGGTTTCAATAAATAAAACGGCTACATCGTTTTGAAGGTCGTGTGGCGGATATAAAATACTGCCACTCATCATATCGTGACCGCGGGGCTCAAACATAAGCCCCTTGCGTATCCAGTCAAATTCTTTTAAAAAATGCTGGCGCTTTTCACTCATATTGGTGCCAACGAGTTCGGGCCCACCTTCTTTTACCAGCCTTACCGGATTTCCGCAGGTATGGGCATCAATACAAATAAATGTGTTCTTCACAACTGTTTATTAAATTTGTACTGCAACTTAATTAAACTTTTGCTTGTTATGGAACAGTACGGGAAAATTTTACTCATTGCCATGCCGGCATTTTTATTGCTGGTATTATTTGAAAAATGGTATGGCTGGCGCAAAGGAAAAGATACGGTGCGTAATATGGATATGATCAGCAGCCTTAGCAGCGGCGTAACCAATGTTACCAAAGATGTAATAGGGCTGTATCTTGTTGTTCTTTCTTATCCTTTCATGCTTAAGTGGCTTGCTTTAACAAGCATCAGCAATACCCTCATTGTTTATGTCATTGCTTTTTTTGCACTTGATTTTGCCGGTTACTGGGTGCATCGTTTACAGCATGTAACCAATTTTTTCTGGAACGGCCATATTGTACACCACAGCAGCGAAGAATTCAATTTGGCTTGTGCACTGCGACAAAGCATTTCTGCGATAGCAAAAATTTATGCCATATTCCTGTTGCCTGCTGCATTACTGGGCGTTCCTTACCAGGTTATTGCTGTGGTGGCGCCACTTCATTTATTTGCACAATTCTGGTATCATACGCAGCATATTGGTAAAATGGGATTTTTGGAGAAGATCATTGTTACACCGTCACATCACCGGGTGCATCATGCTTTCAATAAAGAGTATCTTGATAAAAACTTCGGACAGATATTTATATTCTGGGACAAATGGTTTGGTACTTTTCAGGAAGAACTGCCGACTGTGCCGCCTGTGTACGGCATCACCAGGCCTGTACAAACCTGGAACCCGATCCGCATAAATTTTCAACACGTTTGGCTGTTGATACAGGATGCCTGGAGAACAAATAGCTGGAAAGATAAATGTACACTTTGGTTTAAACCAACCGGCTACCGCCCTGCTGATGTTGCTGCAAAATACCCCGTGTATAAAATTGAGGATGTGTATCATTTTGAAAAATATGATACTCAAACATCAACTGCATTAAACGTTTGGAGCTGGATACAGTTGCTGCTGATCTTATCTTTTGTAAGTTATATGTTTGGCAACATTGCACTCATCAACAGTCTTGATGCAAATTATATTTTCTGGTATGGCGGTTTTCTTTTTCTTAGTGTGTACGCATTAACGGATTTGATGGACAGAAATACTTCTGCCATGGTGTGGGAATTGATAAGGGGAAGCATTGGACTAACTATTCTCTTTAATCAAAATGACTGGTTTGGAGCCGGCACTTATTTTTCTGCGGCAAAATATATGCTTGGTGCTTATTTCATTATCTCTATTTTAATAACCGGATGGTTTGTGATGAAGCATGCTAAAGAAGATGTGAAGATGGCTGCTGTTGTATAATTTCATTATTTAAACAATCCGGATTCTCTTAAGGGGATTACTCACTAAGCAATTTTTCAATAGTTTCTTTTTCCAGCGCCCAGTTATAGCCTTCCAGTTTTGACTTTATAACTTCTCCATTTTTATTGAGTAAATAAGTAGTTGGATACACATATATGCCCAGGCTGGCTAAACTTTTTGTTGAGTGTGCAAATAAAATGTTACCCGGTACAAACCTGCTTTGAAGGGTAATGATACGGCCTGTGTCTTCATCTGATATGCATAAAATTTTAAGATTGGGCGAATTGATTTTTGCAACCAGCTCATCAAAAACATACATTTCCTGTATGCAAGAGCCACACCAGGTTTGAAAAAATGAAACGATGACAACGTTGCCCTTTAAGTCGTTAATGGTAATTTTTTTATTGTTGCTGGTCAGCAATAATTCGCTGCTTTGAAATTCCATTTTTGGTGCCACCGTTTTACGAATACCCCATCTGATACCCCAGCCTGCTGCAAGTATGATGATGATGTAAAGGAATATTTTGCTTAATTTATTTTTCATTTCAGGGGTGATCTTTTTAATGGTTTTTGATTTTCTGTCTGATTAAATCTTTTCAAGAAATAGCCAAGTGCAACTTTAGCAAATGGATTTTTCACTTTCACGTAATTAAAGATCTGCTTTGGAAAAGCACCCAGGTTTGCTTTAGCTTCCTTTGCCGTTCTGCCAAGTTCGAGTTTTTCATATTTGCCATCAATCATTTTTTGTACGCTCAAAAATAAAATATTGAAATAGGTTTTGTGAGTATCATTATAAACGTAATCTAATCCTATATAATGAGTTTCCATATCATTGTTGTAGAAAATATAGGTGTAAAAGCCAATCATGGTATTGTTTACATAGATTGCATGAAGCTCAAAACGCTCGTTCAGGTCCTGCTTTAATTCATATAAATAGGCGGCATTTATAATGCCAAGTCTTACCTTTTGTTTATTAATAACATTCCAATACAGCCGTTCAATTTCGGTTGAATTTTCCAGAATTTCTGCAGCATTTAGCTCTTTTGTAACCACCCCATTAAAAGCCTGCATAATTTTTTTTGCCCGCTTTAAATATTTTTTGGTAAGGTCATTCAAGTAGTCTTCAAAGGTTTGCCAGTGTTGCTTTCTGGTAATCTCCATGGTTACATCAGCATTAAAAAACCGGTATCTGGCTGCAGTATATTTATCTTCCGTAAAAATCTTTTCGCAATCCTTAATAATGATTCCGGCTGACTTTAAATTTTTATGCTGGTTTAAAAAAAGCTCTATTGCATCAAATATATATACATTGTGCTCTTGCTTTTTAAAATAAAAACCCTGGAAATTTATCCTGAATAAATTTCCGCAAACAAGGAGGTTAAGGGCTTTGGGTAAAAAGAGTTTTATCAGTTTAGATTGAAAGCTTTTTGGTGAGCTGAAATTTAAATGAGTATGTGCAAACTTAAACGACTGCAGGTATGCTAAACCTACCAGTTCGTCTTTAAGAAATATCTGTAAGTAATGATTTTCAATATCGGGTAATTGAGCATTTTCAAACGCTTGCAAGTGCCTTAATTGTAAGTGATGTTTTTGGGGTAAAAACTTGTCCCATAAACCACGGTATGCTTCAATTTTCGTTGCAAGCTTAATTGTAATAGCCAACCTTTAAATTATTTTATTATAAAGCAACCTTGGTTAATTCGTTATCAACTGTTCTCCAAATCCCCAAAGGATTTTCGTTCTTCAATTCATCAGGCAATAAATTATTGCTCCAGTTTTGAAAAGCAATTGGCCTGGCAAAACGTTTAATGCCATCAGCACCAACCGAAGTAAATCTTGAGTCGGTGCTTGCCGGAAAAGGGCCTCCATGCTGCATACCCAGGCAAACTTCAACACCGGTTGGTACACTGTTTAAAATTAAGCGGCCGCAGATATTTTTTATGGCTTCCACCAATTCATCATTTTCCTGTATCTCTTTTTCCGTTGACATTAAAGTAGAAGTTAACTGCCCTTCCAGATTTTTGGCGACTGCAATCATTTCGGCCATGTCTTTACAGCGGATGATGATGGAGTAGGGGCCAAACACTTCCTGATGTAAAACGGGGTTATTTAATAAATCAGTTCCGCTTGCAGTTGCAATGGTTGGCAGGCCTTCATTTTCTTTTACATCAATTTCCGATTCTGCAACCAAATGCACATCATCCTGCAATAAAGCATTTTCTTTATTTTTTTTATAGGCAGTTGCAATACCCGGATGCAACATGAGTGCTGGGTTTATTTTTTGTATGGCTTTGCCGAGATCGTGTATAAATGTTTGCAGTGCTTCGCTTTCAATACCTATGATAATTCCCGGGTTGGTGCAAAATTGCCCAACGCCTAAAGTAATGGAACCAGCATACATGGTTGCAATTTCATTTGCTGATGCAGCTAATTTCTCCGGCATTAAAAAGACCGGATTCACACTTCCCATTTCTGCAAATACCGGTATTGGTTCTTTACGCTGGTTACCCCAATCGAATAATTGTTTGCCGCCGATAAAAGAACCGGTGAAGCCAACTGCTTTCGTATGCGGGTGCATCACCAAAGCTTTGCCTGTTTCAAAACTAGCTCCATGTACATGTGCAAAAATTCCTTTGGGCATATTGCATGTTGAAGCTGCAGTTAAAATGGCGTTAGCAACTATTTCTGATGTTTCGGCATGAGCCGGATGTGCTTTTACAATTACCGGGCAACCAGCGGCAAAGGCGCAGGCAGTATCGCCACCAGCGGTGGAATAAGCAAACGGGAAATTGCTTGCACCAAAAACCACCACAGGCCCGAGTGGCACCAGCATTTTACGTATGTCTGGCTTTGCTGGTGTTTTATCCGGGATGGCTGTATCAATCCTCGCTTCCAGCCAGTCTCCTTTTTCGCAGGCTTCAGCATAGCTGTTCAATTGAAAAATGGTTCTTGCTCTTTCGCCACGCAACCTTGCTTCGGGCAAATTAGTTTCAGTCATTGCTGTTTGTATCAACGCATCACCACATTTCTCCAGTTCAACGGCAATGGCTTTCATAAATGCAGCACGCTGCTGTAAAGAAAATTTTCTGTACACATGAAAGGCATTCCATGCTTGGTTCATTACTGTCTCGATTTCTTCTGTGGTTGCATCTATAAACATAAAATATTATTTAGGCTCTAAGCTTGTTGATATAAAATATCAAGTCAGGCTATTTTTATTAATTTTTATTCCGGAATTATTTGAAACTTATTTGTTCTTCTGACTCTTTCAAGGGTTGTGCCATAAGGTAAATCAAGGTAAGGAATAATAGCATTATCATAATTTGCTATTGTATTTAAATCATAGATTGCTGAATTTTCCGAGTTGTCAATATATTCCTGATCTTCGGTACCTGAAAAGAATTGCCAACCACTATCCATATCGTTATTTGGTTCTTCTCGAACCATATAATCTACTAGTTCTCCATCAACTGTAATTTTATCAGTCGCAATGCAGCCACCCATTGGTTCAATAAGAGAAACAATTTGATTGGCATTAAGTTTAAAGTTCTTATCGGGATTCACTTTTTAATATTTTAAATTTTAAAAACCGGCCTTGTCGCAATACCATCATCAATTATTTTCAAAACTTCTTCTCTTTCTTTACCAATCAAAGTCAGCCTTGGCGCACGTACAAACTCCGATCCAATGCCAACCTGTGTTTCAGCAAGTTTAATGTACTGCACTAATTTAGGATGAATGTCCAGTTCGAGCAAAGGCATAAACCAGCGATATATTTTTGTTGCTTCTTCAATCTTACCGGCTTTTACCAAATTAAAAATAGTAACTGTTTCTTTGGGGAAAGCACAAACCAATCCAGCTACCCAGCCATCTGCTCCCAAAACAAGTTCTTCCATAGCAATCGTATCTACCCCACATAAAATTTTAAAGCGGTCGCCAAAACGGTTTCTCATCCTGGTAACATTACTTACATCTCTGGTGCTTTCTTTTACTGCTGTAATATTTTTACAAGCCTGCAGTTCATCAAACATATCCAGCGTTACTTCAATTTTATAATCAACAGGATTGTTATAAATCATGATGGGCAGGTCTGTGGAATCGGCTACTGTTTTAAAATAAGTTACCGTTTCCCGGTGATCGCTTTTGTAACGCATGGGCGGTAAGATCATGATCCCTTTGGCTCCCCAGGCTTTTGCATTAGCAGCCTGTTGCAAAGCTTCTTTTGTTGAGCCTTCTGCAATATTTAAAACAACCGGAACTTTGCCGGCACATGTTGAAACAGCAAATTTTATCAGTTGTTCTTTTTCAACAGTGCTTAATACACTGGCTTCGCCAAGCGTGCCACCCAGCACAATGCCGTTAACACCGGCATCTAATTGTGCATGTAAATTTTTTTCAAAAAGTGGCAGGTCAAGTTTATCATCTGCTGTAAATTTTGTGGTAAGGGCAGGAAAAACACCGGTCCAGTTGATACTCATATTTATTAGTTATTTAGATAAAAGAGCAATTTACCATTATTTTTTTAACTCAGATTTTGCAGTTGAAATCGTAGCGAGGATTTCAAATACGAAACAGATAAGGGTTTCAGGTTATTTTTTGGATGAAAGAATAGTGAACTATTCTGAATTCAAAAAATGTTCTGAAAGGCTTAGCTGTGAAGGATTTAGAAGCCGCAGTAGATTTCAACTGCAAAATCTGGGTTTAACAGGTATAAACATCCATTTAAAGGTATATGGAATTTGGCGGCAAATAAAAACTGCCGAATTTTCGGGGATTTAAAATGAAATTTTTTCATCCTTCATGTTGCTTATTTTACTATTTTGCAGGGTAATTGGGCTTTATTTTATCATATAAATAATCATTTAATGAAACATTTTATTACCCGCTTTTTCAAATTAGTAATAATGCTGTTTTTTCCTGTATGCTTAACTGCTCAGGCAAGTCAGGATTATAATGTTTTACTGCATTCAGGAAAATTTATACCTGAAGAAAATATCAGCAGCATTACTAAAGCTTCAACTGTACTTCAGCAAAGTCTTTTTAATGGCAAAAACTATGTTGTTATCCAGTTTAAAGTTTTACCAACACAGTTGCAAAAAGATAAGCTTAAAGCTGATGGCATTGAATTGATAGATTATATACCTAATAATGCCTACACAGCCAGCGTATCAGCAGCTGCAAATATTTCAGCAATTAAATCTGTTCTATTCAGGGCTGTGTTTCAATTTAAACCGACCGATAAAGCAGCTCCTTCTTTTTTAACTGGCAGCATTCCCCCGCACGCTATAAAACAGCCTGGTTATGCAGATGTTGATATTATTACTTATGAAAAATTAAACGCCGTAAATGTTGAGCAAGCTATTTCTTTTTTGAATGGTACAGTAATTCAGGATGTTGCCGATTTCAGGATGTTTACCATCAGGATTCCAGAGTCCAATGCGAAAGAACTTGTCAAGCTTCCATTTGTTCAATGGGCTGAATATATTGCTCCGCCTAACCAGATAGAAAACCTGCCGGGCCGTTCATTACACCGTGTAAACATATTGAATGATGGTGTTAGAAATTTGAAAGGCGATAATATGAATATTGGTGTTTGGGATGAAAGAGCCAGTCAGCATCTTGATTTTTCTCCCGCAGGGCGTTTGGTAAATGTTGATCCCGGGGCTGCTGGAAGTCATGGCACCCATGTATCAGGAACCATTGGCGGCAAAGGCCTGATAAATCCTACGGCAAGAGGTATGGCACCTAATGCCAATATTTTTTCTTACTATGGCTTTTCTGGTGATGTTCAGGTAACAATGGCTACAGCCATTCCTGCTAATACACTTATCTCCAGTAACCACTCATACCATGACGGACTTGGTGTACAGTGCGGACTTGGCGGAGCATCTGCAAGCTACTCCCTAAGGTCAAGAAATACAGATATAAACCTGAACAATTTCCCATATCACTTGCATTGCCATTCATCGGGTAATAACCAGGCAGCATGTAGTGGTGGGTGGGGAACCATAACCGGAACAGGTAAGTCGGCTAAAAATAATATAGTGGTTGGTAATATAACTACCACTGAAGTACTTTCGGGGTCCAGCAGTTGTGGGCCTGTACATGACGGAAGAATTAAGCCCGAAATAGTGGCGATGGGTACTAGTGTATTTTCCACATACACTCCATTAAATACCTATGGCACCATTTCAGGTACTTCTATGAGTACGCCGGGTGTTACAGGAACTGTGGCATTATTGGCACAGCGTTACAAACAATTAAACAGCAATGCACTGCCTCCTTCAGCTCTTATAAAAAATATTGCCTGCAACACAGCTTACGATCTTGGAAATGCGGGGCCTGATTACCGCCATGGTTTTGGCCGCATTAATGCACTGGCTGCGGTAAAAATACTGGAAGATAATCGTTATACTTTAAACACTATTGCTACCGGTGCAACAAATAATATCACGATTACTGTTCCGGCAGGTGCTTCCCGTTTACGGGTAATGCTTACCTGGAATGATCCGGCTGCTGCTGCCAATTCAAGTTTTGCATTAGTCAATAATCTTGACCTTAGAGTAATTGAAGGCTCTAATACTACCATGCCCTGGATATTAGATCCAACCAATCCAGCCTTGCTGGCTACAAAAGCAGACGATAATATCAGCAATATAGAACAGGTAACGATAAACAATCCGCCAGCGGGCACTTATACATTAAGGGTAATTGGTGAAGCTGTTGCCACTGGCCCCACACAGCCCTATGCACTAACCTGGGACGTTAACCAACCTTATATCGAAGTAACTTATCCAAATGGCGCTGAGTCTTTTGATGCCGGGGTTTCGCAGGTTATAACATGGGATAATGCGGGTGTTAATTCAGATCAAACTGTTGAATATTCATTAAACAATGGAAGTACCTGGACGACGATTTCTTCAACTGTACCTGCAACAACTACTAGATTAGTCTGGTCAGTTCCAACTGCAAATACATCTACGGCATTAATAAGAATTACCAGCGGATCCTTAACAGATATAAGCGATGCTACATTTAAAATACTTGGAGCAACAACTGGTTTTACCGGCTCCGGTGTAAGCTGTAATGCAGGTGAAGTGATCTTCAACTGGTCAGCAGTTGCCAATGCAACGCATTACGATATCATGAAATTAAATACTACCACAGGCGATTTTGAAACCCAGGCAACCAATGTTACCGGAACCACATTTACTGCAACTGGTCTTACTCCTAATTTAAGTATGTGGTTCAACATCAGGGCAAAAAATAATACTACCGGTGCACAGGGCGAAAGATCAAATGCCATCAATGTAACGGTTTCAAATGGCGGTGGAGGTCTTCCAACACCAGGGGCAGTTACGGGTCAAAATACAATTTGCGGTACACCCAATAATGTGCCTTATTCAATTGCCTCGGTACCCGGAGCAACTTCTTATGTATGGTCTGTGCCGCCCGGCGCAAATATTGCCGGAGGGCAGGGAACAACTGCTATCACAGTTAATTATCCCGGTGGCAGCAACAGTGGTAATGTAAGTGTTGCCGCAAGTAATGGAACCTGTACAACCTCCCCATCTGTATTACCGGTAACGGTAGGCAGTTCTTCGGTTGCATCACCAACATCTGGTGGCAACCAGTCGCAGGCAGTTTGTTCTGGCGGTGTTGTGCCCACATTAACAGCATCAGCAAGCGTTCCTGCCGGTCATTCGGTTGTTTGGTACAATGCACTAACAGGTGGTATAGTGGTTACTAATCCAATATTAAATGCAGTTGGTTCAATCACATATTATGCATCCAGTGTAAACAATGCAACATCATGTGTAAGTGCATTACGTTCACCGGTAACACTAACTATTACCAGTGTACCTGGTGCAACGGCATCGGCAAGCGGCCCAACTACTTTTTGCCAGGGTGGTAATGTAATGCTTACTGCAAGCAGTGGAACTTCATACTTGTGGAGTAATGGAGCAACCACACAATCAATAACAGTTACAACATCTGGTAATTATAGCGTTACAGTAACTACATCAACCTGTACAAGTACAACAACTGCTATTGCAGTTACAGTTAATCCTAAACCAACAGCATCAGTTACTGCAACCGGCCCAACAGCGGTGTGTCAGCCGAATGCAGTTACACTTAATGCATCTGCCGGCAGCTCCTGGTTATGGAGCAATGGTGCAACCACACAATCAATAACGGTTTCAACAAGTGGCAATTATACTGTAACAGTCACCAATGCGAGTGGATGTGTTTCAGATGCATCGGTAGTAATTCCGGTAATAATTAGCCCACAGCCTGCCGTTAGTATCTCTGCAGCACCTTATACCAGGCTTTTGCCGGGACTTAGGACAACGCTTACGGCCAATATTACGCCGGCAGGCTCTTATACTTATTTATGGCTGAAAAATGGAATTGCAGTTCCGGGAGCAAACGGACCATCAATAAATGTAAATCTTGATCAGTTAGGTAGTTATGCTGTAAGGGTTACCAATACAGGCAATTGCAGCAATACGTCTGCTTTGGTAAACATAGCCGATTC
>Ga0209181_10009029_pt1 | contig 13223 bp, 8 predicted proteins | sample MAT05_FD_187208 | JGI IMG/M metagenome (GOLD analysis project Ga0209181, IMG submission 187208) | Freshwater microbial communities from Lake Fryxell liftoff mats and glacier meltwater in Antarctica - MAT-05 (SPAdes) (version 2) | ecosystem: Environmental > Aquatic > Freshwater > Ice > Liftoff... | reverse complement strand
GTGTTTTGACCAATGGTAGTGCCTGAGGGTGCTTTGATGGAGAATACAAAGGCATCTCCTGTGTACTTACCATAGCTCTCATAGCCCACTTGGGCAGTACCTGGTAAATAGTCAAGGCGATCGCCCGTTGTCCAGTCATTCAAATTACCATCCAGAGTAACGCTGCCAAACACGAGTTGAGGTGGTGGTGGTGCCACCGATGAGAGGGTGTATTGGAACCCAGAAGCATAGTTAGAGGGGAAGAAGGCAGTATCGTTAATATCTCCTATGAAATTGATGGCTGAGGGAGAACCGATACTCAGGGTTGGAATAGCAAATTCAACGGTGAGGCGATCGCTGCTGTAGGAATAATCTAAAGATCCAATATAGTTACCGTTCCCATCGTAAAGATAGGGCTGAGGAACGTTGGTTACTAAATCAGTGACCACAAAATTAACAAAATACTCAGCCCCATAGTTTACGCCTGTTGCAGCATTTTGATCGGTATTGAGAAAAAAAGTTGTACCCGCACCAATTTGAGTAGAGGCTGAGTTGACGGCAAAAATGTACGTATTCGCGTCAAACTTCCCATAGATGTTAAAACTGCTGGCTGTCGCAAGGAGTGTATCTGATGCCCATTCATTGACACCCAAGGCCCCGTCTACATTCGTAGTGCCATAGGTAGCAGCAAATTCAACGGCTTTGGTCACTCCATCGATCGTAATAGTGCCCCTATCATTTTCTACCTTTAGAGATGCTAGCTGTGTTGGCGAAAAAGATTGACCCAATACAAGTGCAGCAAAAATAGCTCCTTCATCTCCAGGGGTATCCACCGGATTAATTTGAGCATCGATATAATGCCCCAATTCTTCTAATAAAACTCGCTCGATCGCTTCTGGATTGGCGGCTTGCGCAGTGAGAAAATCTTGGGATAAGTAGAGAGTTTGGCTGGCAGCAGCATAGGCACCCATGGCACCGTTGAGGGTTGCGGCAGACGTGATTTGAATATTCGGCAGTGCCTTGCCTTCTATCAAATCCTGAATTAATGAAATAGCAACTTTACTATTCCACCGATCGCCAAAGGCAGTGTTCATTTTGGCTCGAAACTCAGGATCTTCCAAAAATAGTCCCAGCCTTTGTAAGGTGGAATCGAGAACGAGGTTGTAGAAGAAATTGAATTTTTTGTCAGTCGATTTAAGAGTAACCATGGTTGCTGTGTAATGTTGCTGTAGTGAGAGAGCGATAGGAGATAGTCAAGTTCTTTCCAGGTTGCTATTTGGGTGTACCTATTTTTAGCGGTAATAGATTAGCTTTGGCTAAGATGCCTGGGGTACATTGGCGTGCTGTCGCCAACGCTGCTCAACTAGAACGTCCTGAAGCGTTTCTAGAGAAATTAATGACTTTTGCAGCAGAATCTCACCCAATTTTTCAGCGCTGCTCGCTTGTTCTGTCAAGGCATTTTCCAGATCAGTCTTAGAAATAAGGTTCCTGTACCGGAGTAGCAGCGTGCCCAATCGATAGTCTTGGCTATCCAATGTATCTGTTAAAGCAGTTAGAGCGATCAAGCGCTTTTCCCATGCCAAAGCGGTGCTCAGGATGATATCTAAGTCGTTGTACTTGGGTTGCCACCCCAGTACTTGCCGGATGCGATCGCCACAAGCAATGACAGAAGCTGGATCACCCGCTCGGCGATCGACTTCAACAACTGGAAAATCAACTCCCGAAATTGTCTTCATTCGATTCAAAACTTGGCGGACACTGTAGCCTTGTCCATAACCACAGTTAAAGATCTGGCTCTCTCCACCTGCTTTTAAGTACCGCAGCGCGTCGATGTGAGCAGTCGCTAAATCTTCAACATGAATAAAATCTCGGATGCCCGTACCATCCGCTGTCGGAAAATCGGTTCCAAAAATTTTTGCGGCGGGTCGTCTTCCCAGGGCAGCATCACAGGCAATTTTAATTAAATGTTCCGCCTGCCGATTGATTTGTCCGATTCGTCCTTGAGGATCGGCACCTGCAACGTTAAAGTAACGCAGAATAACATGGCTCATACCAGAAGCCAGACTGTAATCCTGAATCATTCGCTCGCTCATTAATTTTGAGCAGCCGTAAGGATTAATGGGCTGTGTCGTCGAAGATTCTTGAACGGGGTTATCTTGGGGTTCCCCATAAACTGCCGCCGTACTAGAAAACACGAACTTCTTCACACCAAATATAGAACAGCAACGCAGCAAGTTAAGCGTGTTTTGCGTGTTGTTGGTATAGTACTGTAAAGGATTGGCGATCGATTCTGGTACAGAAATGCTGGCGGCAAAATGTAGAACTGCATCAAAGCGATGTTGCTCAAAAGTTTGCTGCAAGCGATCAATATCTTTTAAGTCGCCAACTACCAGTTCTCCATATAAAACAGAAGCAGAAGAACTGGTCGAAAGATTGTCGTAAACGACGACCTCATACCCAGCTTCTCCAAGTTGACGAACTGTATGGGAGCCTATATATCCAGCTCCACCTGTAACTAATATTTTCATATTCACCTTGTACGCCTTTCTAAATCTCTCGATAGATGTGATGCACAACTTTTAAAGGAAGTTGCTCAATCACAGCTCTGGGTTAGATGCTGAAAATGCCAGAATCTGTAATCTATGACCTTCAGCATGAATAGCTTGGTTGCAGGACTAAGCCACTTCTACTGAGGCACGAGCAAATGGAATTGCAAAAGCATCTGGTAGATCTCTTGCATTAATGACAAACCAGGGAGACACATCAGGGGACTCAAACGACTATCAACTCATACCCAAAATCGATTAGTCCAGAAAACCGAGTACATTCACTTGAACAACTGTCAAAAATAGTAGCTTTGCAACTCAGTATACGTAAAGACTCATAATGTAGCTTTACGAACATTTTATCTAGAGTTCATAAGCTTTTTTACGTAAACAAGAATTTTTTTCACAAATCGCGATGCTCCTAAGAGCAGATTATTAAGGCAAGCAGGGTCTTAAACCTAGAGCTGCACTGCTCTCACGATAGACATACTGGTTTTCCTAAGTAAGAAGATAAGTAAAATTCTTACAGTTGTTGTATTTAATACAAATGTGTAGATTCTCTAAATCAATGCGTAGACAATATAATACATTGATATCTGGATATATACTGGGTAGCAAGAGGTAGCATTGTCTTTTTGGGGATAACGCCAAAACAATTAAACTGGCTTAACAGCGACATTCTTTGCTTTTTTGAGCTTACGGCTGAACCTGAAAATGTTCAAGCCGTATTTGCCAAGTAATAAAGTTATTTCTCAGTTGCTCACAAGTTTAATATCTCATGCCACTCTCAAGAGCGACTGTTTTGCAGGGATGTATTACCGATATGAATAATCATCGAAACTCTATGATGGATTCTTTTAATAAAGTTCCTCAATCGCCTACGAAAATTCAAGAATTTGGGCTAAGTCGCTTACTAGCTTTGCTGGCTCTGGCAGTGGGCTTAACGGCTAGCATCTATCTGCTTCGTCAATATTTACGACAGCCACTGGCTTCGCTAAATGCTGCTGAGCAATCAACCGCTATTGCCACATCTGAGTTTTTAGGAAAGGTTCAACCTGCAATGAGCTTTAAGGTTGCATCTCTTTCTGGTGCAATCGTGCGGGATGTCTCTGTGCAAGTGGGCGATCGCGCTGAAGTCAACCAACCCTTAATGATTCTAGAGAACTTAGATGCTAAACGCGAATACGAGCAGGCACAACAACAGCAAGAAGTTGCCCAGCAGCAAATGGCTCAATTACAATTGCAAATCAGCCATCTGACGCAGCTTGCTTCACTCAATCAGCAAATGGACACTGCCAATGGTCGGTTTGCCAAAGCACAGCTCCAGGTGCAGCAAGTTCCCCTCTACCAGCGGCAAGACTCTGTTCGACGCGCACAAGCCGTTTATGATTTAGCCCATGTTCAGTACACCCGGATGAATACCCTTTACCAAGATGGGGCAATGTCGCAAGCAGAAGTCGATCGAGCAAAAGCCGATTTGCAAATTGCTCAGGCAGATCTGTCCAGTGCTCATAAAGCAGCAAGTGCCTCCCAAACATTAGGGCTAGAACAGCAGGAACAACTTACCGTTCAACAACAAGTCAACACATCTGAACAACAGCAGAAAATCATTGAGCTTCAGGGACAGTTACAAGTAGTCGAGCTTCAGTACGAACAATCGACTCGTAAGCTGAAGCAAATTCAACAACAATCTATGCCCTCCAATCAGGGGTTGGACAATAACTTTCAGATGGTTATCAGAGCTACAAAAGACGGTGTAGTAGAAAAAATACCTGCCTCAGTTGGAGATCAAATTTATACGGGTACACCTTTAGTTGAGATGAGCCAGATCGATCGGTTGAATGTAGAGATACCTGTCAGTGTTCGTCTCATCAATTCTCTACGGCGGGGGCAGCGTGCAATAGTGCAAGTGGGAGCGGGTAAAGGAGTTTTAGAATTTGAAGCTACGGTAGTATCTATTAATCCTGTGCCTTCAGATGATTTAAGCCATCTGGTCAAGGTACAGTTTAAGAATCCAAATCGAATGCTGCTGATAGGGCAACCTGCTAAAGTCCACTTTGCTAAAGAGTAACTAAAATGAGCCGTCTCTCTGTCTTGTTAACAACTGAAGGAACCTATCCTTTTCACAAAGGCGGTGTGAGCACGTGGTGTCATGTCTTGACGCAACAGCTTCCAGAAGTAGATTTCAAGATTTTTGCGGTAGTTGCCAATCCTTATCTCCAGAAACATTACGATCTGTCTTCCAACATTCAGGAGGTGATTAAAGTTCCACTCTGGGGAACTGAAGATCCGGCAGAGTTTTCCTGGCGTTTTCCCTTTTCAAGCGCACTACGCAGCAAGCTAAACACCACAAAGTCAGTGATTAAATGGCATTTTCTGCCTCTCTTTGAAGAGTTCTTGCAGATGATCGTGTTTGGTGACACGGATATGGTGAAACTGGGTCAACTATTACTGGACTTGCATGAATATTTTCTGGAATTTGACTACCACAAAACTATGACCTCTGGGGCTGTTTGGTCTATGTTCAAACATGCGGCTTTGGAACCTTGGCAAAATCAGGTGAGTCAGCTACAAGTGACGGTCAAGGAGTTATCTGAAATCATGCGATTACTCTACCGTTTATTAATTTCAATTCACGTTCCGGTTCCAGAAGCAGATCTCTCCCATTCTTCGGCAGCGGCTTTTTGTGGGTTACCCTGTGTAATTGCTAAGCTACAACGGGGAACTCCTTATTTACTAACAGAACATGGCATTAACATTCGGGAACAATATCTAAATCTAAATCGCAGCATTGAGTCTAATTTTGTTCGCCTCTTTTTATATCGGTTAATGGGGGCAGTTGTTCGTCTGAATTTCTACTTTGCCGATCAGATTTCTCCAGTGTGCGAATTTAACGCTCGTTGGGAACGCTGGTGGGGAGTGTCGCAAGAAAAAATCAAGGTAATTTACAATGGTGCTGATCCTGAAAAATTTCATCCAACCTCTGCTGTTCAGAGAGATCACCCAGTAGTCATGAATATGGGCTTGATCTTTCCTCTAAAAGGTCAGTTAGACCTGATTGAGGCAGCGGCGATCGTGCGGGATAGAATTCCTAATATTGAGTTTCGGTTTTATGGTCACCCGTCGGATCAGGATTATTTTGCCAAGTGTGAGCAGTGTGTTCAACGCCACCAGCTTGAGAAAAACATTAATTTTGCTGGGTTTATTAGTGAACCTTGGCGAGCCTACAGTGAATCAGATGTGGTAGTGATGTCAAGCATCTCAGAAGGCTTTCCTTTTGCTGTTATCGAAGCCATGCTATCTGGTGCAACGATTGTCTCGACCGATGTTGGAGGAGTGCGGGAGGCGATCGCAGACACAGGCTTATTAGTCCGGGCAAGCAGCCCCACTGAGATGGCAGATGCCATTTTGAAACTCTTAGAAATGCCGGAAGCAGAGCGTGCGAACTACGGTAAACGTGCATTAGAGCGTTCCTTACAGCTATTTACCCAAAAGACTTTTTTAGATGCACATTTAGAAACCTATTATCGCTTGTGCCATCAGTCTCAGATTGAACCACAGGTTGAACCTGCTTATGCCAACGTTCAAGTCTAACTATTTATTGAAAGCTCATGACTTCAATCGATCAAAAGTTACAAGCGTTAATTACCCAGATCAAAACCGTTAGCGCTCATCCCGTCGATTACTGGCAAATCACTGCTATTATTGAATCGCTAGGACATACCGATCGCAGCATCCAAGAAGAATTTAAGTTTTCCGATGCCAAACTTCTTGCTCAATATATTTACGAGTTTCATCCTTTTTCTTCTCCATCTCCAATCCTGAGCCGTTCCCAATCAGTCAAACTCAGTATCTTCAAAGAGTTTTGTGTTTTTCTAAAAGAATTTAGTCGAAGCTTTGTTTATGCTGTCCCCCTGATTGCGGTACTGATCTTGGAGTACTTACCCCTTCATAAGACAGCGCAACTTTTACCTCCTAAACTGGCTGCCCTGTTTACATTAGCGACGATCGCCAGCTTAAGTACCAGTGGTGGATTCGTGCAGATGATTCAACGACGAGGACTGTTCTATCTTCAGCTAGGAGAAATGAATCAGGTAAAACAGATTTGCTCCTCTTTTCTAACGTTAGGAATGACAGTCAGCCTTTTACTCAGTTCCCTTGGCACCTGGTTTGGCTTTTACCGAGGTTTGTTTGCCGATCAGTATCTCATCTTGGCGAACTTCTATTATTTGTCGCTGAGTATGCTGTGGATGCTGTTTGCAGTATTATCACTTCTACTGCCATGGGGGACATCGATCGCCCTAGTGAGCCTAACTTTAGTGTTTTTGGTACTCCGAGTGTTACTAGGTTTAGGGGCACTAGAAGCTCAAATCCTGACAATGGGTCTCACCATGGTGGTGCTGAGTGGCGTTATTATCGCTCAGTTTCAGCGTTATCGTCCGGCTCAAAACAGTAAGGCGATCGATCCAGTCAGCTCTCCTCGAATTAGCGCTTTAGTGTATCTCCTGTCTCCCTACTTTGTATACGGCACCCTATATTTTTCATTTATCTTTGCCGATCGCTTGGTCGCAGGTTCTGCCATTAACCCGGCTTCCGGCCTAATTTTTGCGATCGATTCTACTTATCAGCACAATATGGATTTATCGTTACTGAACTTTTTACTTTTTGTACCATTGGTCGAATATCTGAGCTATATTTTTATCCGATACTGGTATCGGCAAGCTGTTACTCTAACGATCGATGAATCATCCCTTTTTTCGGCTCAACTGCTGCGTCGCTACTGTCAAACTATCTTCATTGTAGTGATCTGTTTCTGTTTCCTAGTTCCTATCACGTTCTTTACATTTAAACCTTCAAACTGGGGTGTTTCAGAGTTACTTTGTACGATCGCAGGAAGTGGTGGCTATTTGTTGTTTGCCATGGGTCTATTCAATGAAATCATTCTATTTAGCTTGAACCAAGCGACTCGTGTCGTGAAGGCATTAATTCCAGCTCTTATCGTCAATCTATGTATTGGCTATCTCTTAGCCCATACAATAGCACCTGCCTACGCTGTTGTTGGTTTAATAGCTGGAGCCGCAAGCTTTATGTTTCTTTCATGTCGAGATGTCATCCGAGCCATTCGATCTCCTGATTATGTCTACTATCTAGGCGGCTATTAATTTTTCTGTTTAAGTCAGCTGATACATCTTTTGCTGACCTCGTATTCAACAGAAAAAAGATTTGGGTCACAGGTAAGGCTCTCTAAAAGTAACTTTCTCTGTTTCCGATGAGTGATGTTCCCTCCTTAAACTTGTCTAATCATCAACTCAATTAATGGGGTAAAGCGATGTGTGGAATTGTTGGCTACATTGGAACTCAAGTTGCATCTGAAGTGCTGTTAGAAGGATTGCAGCACTTAGAATACCGAGGGTATGACTCGGCAGGAATAGCTACGATCTGGGAAGGCAAACTGCACTGTGTTCGTGCTAAGGGCAAGCTAAAGAATTTGCGGCAAAAGTTAGAGAATCAGGAAATTCCGGCTCGAATTGGCATTGGTCATACTCGCTGGGCAACCCACGGCAAACCTGAAGAGCACAATGCCCATCCTCATCTGGATACGTCGCAACGGGTTGCAGTGGTGCAAAACGGCATTATTGAAAATTATCGTGAACTCAGACAAGAACTTCAGGCAAAAGGCTATCAGTTTCATTCAGAAACAGATACTGAAGTCATTCCTAACCTAATTGCTGATCTGCTTGCTCAGATGCAGAATAATGGCGAACTGCAACACTATCTTTCTCCTCTGACAGAAGCTGTTCGGCGAGCCGTTCATTGTTTGGAAGGAGCTTTTGCGATCGCCGTGCTCTGTAGGGAATATCCCGATGAATTAGTCATGGCACGTCAGCAAGCTCCTATGGTCATTGGGTTTGGGCAAGGTGAATTTTTCTGTGCTTCAGATGTCCCTGCCATTTTGCCCTACACTGCGGCAGTAGTGATGCTGGAAAACGGCGAGATCGCGACCCTCACTCCGATGGGAGTGTCTCTTTCCTCCTTTGAAGGCGATCGCCTGACTCGCTATCCCCACATTCTTAAAGGAAGCCGCGTAGCAGCGGATAAGCAGGGCTTCCGACACTACATGCTGAAAGAGATCCATGAGCAGCCTGCCATTGTGCGAGATTGTCTTGCCAGCTATCTTTCTCCCACATGGCAAGAGCACACTGATAAGGTTTCACCTATCAACTTAGGACTTCCTGATGATCTTCTAATGGATCTGCAACAGGTGCAGATCCTTGCCTGTGGGACCAGTTGGCACGCTAGCTTAGTAGGCAAATATTTGCTAGAGCAGTTAGCCGAAATCCCTACGGTAGTGCACTATGCCTCGGAGTATCGCTATGCGCCTACACCGCTCATGCCCCACACCCTTACAATCGGTGTAACTCAATCGGGTGAAACTGCGGATACCTTAGCCGCTCTAGAAATGGAACAGAAACGGCGCAGTCAAAAATCTGTAGAATTTCATTCTCGGATGTTAGGCATTACCAACTATTCTGAAAGTACCCTGGGTCACTTGGTGCCTCATGTGATTACGACACCCGCCGGGATGGAAGTAGGCGTTGCAGCCACAAAAACCTTTGTTGCACAACTGATGGCATTCTATTGCCTAGCCCTAGATCTGGCACATCGGCGTCGAACGCTTACGCCCGATCGAATGGGTGCAATCATCAATGGTTTACATCAATTACCCGCGCAAATTGAACAAATTCTGAATACTCAGGGAACTGCTATTGAGGAACTATCACATTCCTTCTTAGAGACACAGGATTTTATCTTTTTAGGACGTGGAATTAACTTCCCCATTGCCCTAGAAGGGGCACTGAAACTAAAAGAAATTAGCTACATCCATGCTGAAGGCTACCCAGCGGGGGAAATGAAACATGGTCCGATTGCTCTCCTAGATGCCAAGGTTCCAGTCGTGACGATCGCTATGCCCGGATCAGTCTATGAAAAAGTGCTTTCAAACGCTCAAGAAGCAAAAGCACGAGATGCCCAGTTGATTGGGGTCACCTCCCTTCCTCATCATGCTACTGATGTTTTTGATGCAGTGTTATCTGTGCCTGCCGTAGATGAAATTCTGTCTCCCATTCTAACGACTATTCCGCTTCAGTTGCTGGCATACCACATTGCTGCAATTCGAGGATTAGACGTTGATCAGCCTCGAAACTTGGCGAAGTCTGTCACAGTAGAGTAGAAAAAAGAATTGCTGAATGCAAAGCTCTGGTTCCCCTTCCCTCAGAAGGAAGGGGTTAGGAGTTGGGGGTTGGGTTGAGTCGGTGACGCAGCAAGAGTGACCTCTCTCTTAATTCCTCTCCTGAAGAAAAGGGGGGTTGAAGGGTTCATATTTCTATTCGGCAACGCCAAAACACTTAGTCCCTCGCTCAATTAATAAATTTCAGTAAAACCAAAGCGTGAAATGGAAATAACGATTCAGTCTTTGCTTCTTGATTCAATTACAGCACTTTGGATTACTGGATTGAGTATCTTCTTGTTGATTGGGTTGCCTGACAAAATTTTGTTGCACTCGAAATCACTGACCTGTTCCGATCGCATCATTGAATCTTTTGCAAAATCTGTTCTGTTACTTGTAACTGGAGTGCTATTACTTTCCGCACTATCCTTGTTTAACTGGTTCACACTAGTTTTCTGGTATAGTTCAGGACTATTTATATTTAAGTTGAACTCTAATCATCAAAAAACGTTACAGCAGATCCGATCTTTGTGGCATGGCAGCCTGTATGTTCTGTTTGATATTTTAGATCAACAAGTTTCATGGCTGTCGGTTCAAAAGGCAATTCGATCGCATCGTATCTCTTGGCAGAAACGTGTCTTCCAGTCTGGATATTATAACCAAGGAGTGCGATCGGAATTTTTACCTGCGTTGGTTGCCTTAACAATCATCTTGAGTTTTACAGTCTTCCTACGCTATGAATACCCCTTGTTAGGGACGCGATTTAGTCACTCTGATGCTTATCAAACCCTACTCACAACCCGACAAATTCTAGCAGGAGAGGCTTTTCCTCTTCATACTCCTCCAGTCTTTATTTCTACAGCAGCAGTGCTGGCTTTATTGGGAGCTGTTGATCCCATGCAGGCTGTCCGATTTCTTTCTCCATTACTGGGAGTTGCGCTGGTCGTGAGTGTTGGATATGGGGCGTATGCCTTAATGCGAAGTGGTGTGGCGATGTTGACTGCAATGTTGAGCCTGGGAGCGTATTGGTTTACCTTCACTTGGAGCATTCCTGATTATTTACCCGCCTCGGTACAGCAATATCTCGGAGTCTTAATCGCTCAACTTAATGCTGATTTGATCCGACAGTGGACAGGAACTGATCCTGAAATAGGCGCAATGTTTTTAGTCCTAGCTATGACCCAAATAGACAGAGGACTGCATCAGCGACGCCGATCTGCTTGGATCTCGGCAGGCTGTTGTAGCGCGATTGTTGCACTAGCATCTCCTCCTCTATTAATACTTGCTGTCCTAAGTATTCTGGGACTGATTATTAGCCAGCGCTGGGCACTAGGGCTGGTGGCGATCGGATGGCTGAGTTTAGGGCTATTGGCTCCTCTTCTCAGTCCATCCCAACTGTTACAACCCTTTCTAATCACACTTCCAGTTGCACTCAGTTTGCTCTGTGGGGCCTTTCTTGCTTTACTCAACCGTTCCTTTCAGTCTATCTTAGGTGACCTTAATCCAGCGATCGGCTTGATCTTAATATTCGCTATTTCTGTGAATTTTTTGCTGCCGTCTTCGCCTAATATCATGTACTTGGAATACGACATCGCAGCCCGTGAGACATTAGCTTTGAATGCCCGATTTCCTGCGAAACAATGGATGTTAATTGCACCTACAGAACAATTCTCCGAAACCTATGGAGAAGCCTGGTATGGTGATCTGGCAGAATTCGTTGAGACTTATGCCGACCAAGCGCAGCAACCCGATTTCCGATTTCCATTTTCCATTCCAGATCTATTTGTATTTGTCGAAAAACATCCTTTCAAAACCTTTTCTGTTGAACCTTTAACCATCTCCCCTGACGCGGCATTTGATTCGGTTTACCGCAACTACCGCACCCTTGCAGGACGCAGTAGCCTTCAATTTGACGCTATGAAACTCTGTGAAGCTTATCGTAAAACTCATCCCGATAGCTCAATTGAGTATGAGGATAAGGTTCTCAAGGTATACCACTTTCATCTGCCTGAAGCCGCCCCAGTCGACTGATTTAAAGCCTGAATATATTTAATTTCTTCATCCCAGTAAGACGGTAACTGGTTCCATGGATCTTGATCTGTATTGTCGGGGCTGTCGTCTGTTACATAAACATACTTCACGTGGCGGGCTAAGGCTAGATCAATAGTCTGTTTCATTGTTTCGACATCGGGTGCAGAATGTACCAACATTGAGAACCGATCGGCTGCATAGTTTTGAATATAAGAAGGTGCAGAATATCCTGCCCATTCTTTAGCATAGTTCTCAAAAATAACTACAGTATCTGCCGCAGATTTACTCAAGTATTCCTCATCGGGTTGAGTTCCTTGATTCAACACAACTTGGCTTAAAGCAGGTTTCGCTTTAATGTAGGCGTGAAGCTCCTGATAATACTTGAGTTGAGTTGAACTACTGGCTGCCTCATCTAGAAAAATTCCGTTAACCTCGTAATACTGATTATATAAGTCAATTTCTTTTTTTACGTCAGCTATGTTTCGCTCACCATAACGAGTGGAGACGTACCCCAATAGCCTGATGTGGGCTGTTCGTAAGTCTGCTAGTCCCTGTGCATAATCTTGGTTGGGTGGACTATTGCCAGGGCCATTCTGTGGATTGATCACCGCCGTGATAGGTACATGGGGTTGGGCAAGTGTTATTTGTCGCCAAGCGTAGGTCTCAGGCTGATAGTGCGTTGGATAAATATAAAGAGGAATTAGTATGCTCAAATCATTTTCTTCTTTTATTGAATTGAACACAACAAAAAATGTGGCGATCGCCATTAGGGTGAAAATAGCTGAGTTCTTCAAAAACATAGTGATAAAGCATAGTTAACGTCAGTTTGGGATGCGCCTTTGTTTAGCAACAGAGTTAAACAAAGGCGAAGTATGAGCGGGATGCACAGGCTCCAACCAGATGAACTGGAATCACTGAGTCAATTGCGCCAGGAGCGGGCGAAAGGATATTTCGTGTTTAGCAATGAGCGAGGCGAGCGGATGACGACGGGGGCGATCGCTAAGATCATGCACCGCGCGGGAGTTGGCAGATTTGCGCCTTCATTGAGCAACGGCGTAAACTCAGCAGGGCAGTCACCCACCCTGCTGAGTTTAACATCGCTCTAACAGATACCCCCTTGAGTAGTACAAGATTTTGCTCCCTGAAACGCCCTGCTAGCCGTCTTGAATGCCCCTCATGATACGAAATTACACGAATCGTTTTCGGCACCTAGCACGCTCACGATAGGCGTATGGCAACGATACTGGTAATTTAATTGGGTAAACCCCCAGCTCTGCTGGGGGACTCGTAAAGTTTGACAGTTCCGGGAGTCTTAGGAAAGAGTCTCATAAACGCGAGCCAATGATGGGTTCGTGCAAAGGAGACTCGTGAAAGACATAGGCAGTTTAAGTCATACGAAGTGGGAGTGTAAATACCATGTGGTGTTCATTCCAAAATAT
>Ga0209181_10009028_pt1 | contig 13226 bp, 11 predicted proteins | sample MAT05_FD_187208 | JGI IMG/M metagenome (GOLD analysis project Ga0209181, IMG submission 187208) | Freshwater microbial communities from Lake Fryxell liftoff mats and glacier meltwater in Antarctica - MAT-05 (SPAdes) (version 2) | ecosystem: Environmental > Aquatic > Freshwater > Ice > Liftoff... | reverse complement strand
CCGCGCAAACATGCCCGCACCATAGGCAGACCGACTTTTGACATTGACGCTTTTTCCGTCACCGCCAGCAAAGCAAATCTGTCAACTCGCAATAGCGGCAAGAAAGTCTGTCAATTCGCAGCTTTGCCGCCATTTTTGAAGCCTAAGGTGTTCTCCCATGAAGGGAATTTCACCTCGCTTCAGCGCACCACTTGACGTACCGCGGCCGCGTGGCGGGCGCCTGATTGAAGGGTTCAGCCCCAAGTTGGGAAGGCTGGTGCGGTTGTTCGACCATGCCGTCGTTGCCCAGTGGATCGCACTCGAAGCCGACTCGTTGGTGACGGCGTTTTGCGAGCGTCCGTCCCGCGTTGATGACAAGAGCGATTCGCGGGTCATCGATTTCTGGGTTCAGCGCGGCGAACGGCAAGAGATGCTTTTGCTCGACGACTGCCAGGCGCACCCCGACCTCACCGGCACTCGCGTCCACGGCATCGAGCTGCGCGTGGTCCCACCGGCTGAGCTTGCCGCCGATGCGATATGGGTCGCAAATTGGCAGCGCATGCTGCCCGTCATCACCGCCAGTCGTTGCCTGCAGCGCGATGCATTGGTCCCTTCGGTTGTGAAGCTGGTAACCGTGCCGATGCCACTGTCACGGATCGAGAGAGAGTTTGCAGGTTCCGATATCGCCGTGGTGCGTGGCGCGATTTTTGAAGCCGTACGAACAGGGCGTCTGGGTTCGTCGGCCCTGCGCACGCAGCCGCTATCCCTGCACATCATGCTGGAGCCTGGGCCATGAGCAGGCGCAGCGTCGCCGTCGATCTGGCGCCAGAAGCTTGGCCGTCCTTCGACGTGAACACCCTGGCCAAGGATTTACGTCAACGCTTTACCGCTCGGCGCCAGGCGATCGAGTTCTATGTTGCAAATTCTCCGGTCTCAGCGATCGAGCAGCAAACCGGCGTTAATCGACGACAGCTCTACCGATTGCTCAGCCAGTGCGCAGCCGTACACGCCGATGGCAGACCGTTCGGCTGGCGCGCCCTCGTCCCCTACGCGCGGGTCAAGGACTACCAGCGTCTAGCTCGGATCTGCATCGGCACCAAAGGCTCCGGCGCGGTCGGCGCTTTCAGCGTCTTGCTGCAGACCCAACCGGCACTCGCCCAGTGGATCAAGGACCAGGTGCGCAGCAAACGCATCTCCATTGACCAGATCAGCACCGACAACGGATTGAAGGTTCGCCTGCGTGGGTTGAAGCATTTTCACAAAGACTTCCTGCAACAGTGCCGAGGCGCGGGCCTGACAGCTGCCGACTACCCCTTCAACACGGAGCGGATGGGCATTCGCTCGGTGGCGTCAGTGGTGCGCGCCGAGTGCCTGAGCCGCTTCGAGCGTGGTGCCGCGCTGGCCGGCGCCACGCACCTCAAGGGAATGCCGGGCCAAGCCAGGTCGGCCCCCGCCGCCCTGAGGGCGCTGGATGTCGTCGAGTTCGATGGACACCGACTGGACGTGCGACTCAAGGTCGTTGTTCGCGACCAGCTTGGCTTCGAGCAGCAGTTCGAGATCGAACGGATTTGGCTGCTCGTCATCATCGATGTCCACTCGCGAGCTGTTCTGGGCTATCAGCTCAGCCTCAATCACGAATACTCCCGCTACGACGTGATCCGAACCATCGAGGCCGCCCTGGAGCCTCACCGCCCACGCACTTTCACTTTGCCGGGCGTCGGCTACGGGCGCCTCGGCGGCTTCCCCTCAGGCAAGCTGCCAGAGCTGGGCTACGCCACCTGGAAGTGGTTCAAGCTGGACAACGCCCGGGCGAATCTGGCTGAGGACGTGCGCCATGCGTTGGCCGAATTCATCGGCTGCTACATCGACGCCGGTCCACCGCACACGCCAGATGACCGTCCCTACATTGAGCGGTTCTTTGGCTCGATCGCAGCCAACCTATCGTCCCGTCTGCCCGGCTACACGGGCTCGAACGCGCGCGATGTCCGGCGGGCCCTTGCCGACCCGAAGGGCAACCTGCGGCTCTACGTCTCCTTGGACGAGCTCGAGGAGCTGTTGGAGGCAGCTATCGCCACCTACAACGCCAGCCCGCACGACGGCCTGAACGGCCGCACGCCGCTGGAAGCCATTGAACATTCCGTGCGCGGCTGCGGCGCGATGCTCAACTGGCTGCCGCTGGCCAAGCGTCGGACCCTGTGTTTGATGCAGACGCCCAAGCGCGCCACGGTGCGGGGATACCTCGATCAAGGTCAGCGCCCACACATCAATTTTCACAGCGTGCGATATACCAACGCGGTGCTGGCCAGCACCACGGCGTTCCTCGGTCAGCAGCTGCGCGTCTATTACAACAGCCAGGACTTGCGAACAGTGCGCGCCTTCACGGCCGACGGTGCCGAGCTTGGCATCCTCAAGGCCCAGGGCGCATGGGGCGAGATTCCTCATGACTTGAAGCTGCGCCAGGAGATCGTGCGGTTGCGGGGACGCAAGCGTCTGGCTGGCGCGCTGAGCCAGGAGTTCCTGACGTCTTTCGTCGACGACAAGCTCAAGAAGGCCAAACGCAGTCGGCGCGCCGCCAGCGAGATGACGCAGGCCCTGCGCGCGCTAGCGGGCGCACCCACCAGCGCCTCGGCGATTCCAAGCGCAGCTGCAGTCGCAGTTGCGGGGGCTGCCGTTGATGCGCCGACAGTCGCCGCGGCTCCCGTGGAGCCTGAGCGTCTGCGCATCGGCAGCGGCTACGCGGGATCAATCTGATCTGAGGTCAATCCAACGGGAGGTTCGCCATGCCGAGCAAGCGCCTGACACCAAACAGACCGCCATTGACAGCGCCGTCGCAATCGCTTTCGCCGTCTCATGCGGCATTGGCCCCACCGCTTGAAGTTCAGCGGCCGTCGCGCCCAATCGACCCGTCGCTGCATCCCATCGAGACCGGCAGCTACCGCATTGCCACACCGGCGATCCAGGCGTTCTCAGATCTGATCGACCGGTGCCTGCGTTACCGCATCACCGGCGCACTGACCTACGGCCCGTCTCGCATCGGCAAGACCCGCGCCATTGAATATCTGCGGCTGCGCTTGGCCGAGACGCACCCCAAGATCGTCACGTATCACGCACAGGCCGAGCACAAACCCCGCCACGCCGAAGGTCCCTTCTTCGCCAATTTGCTGGCGGCGGTGGGCTATCCAGAACCCGACACGGGCAGCAACCCGACCAAGCGCATACGGCTGATCAACAAGATCAGAGAGGCCTGCGCACGCAACGGCAGCGGCACGGTTGTGCTGTTCTGCGATGAGGCGCAGCGCTACGACGAGAACGAGTACGAATGGCTGCGCGATGTGCACGACCATCTCGACCGGCTGCAGATCCGCTTGTTCACCTTCCTGGTCGGCCAACAAGAACTCTTGGCCGTGAAGACGGCGCTTCAACATGCGCGCAAGACCCAGATCGTTGCGCGGCTGATGGTCGAGGAGTTGGCGTTCTTCGGGATCCGCAATGTGCAGGACGTGGCCACCTGCCTCGACGGCTACGACCAGACCCATTTCCCGCGAGCCAGCGACTGGAGCTTCACGCGGTTTTATGTCCGCCAGGCCGTCGCGGCCGGCTACCGGCTGGCGCATGACGCGCCACTGCTTTGGGCGGCGTTCGAGCAGTTGCACAACAAGCACGGCTTGCCTGGCAATCTCGAGATCCCGATGGAGTCGTTCTCGCGAGCGGTGGAGATCGTGCTGAAGGACAGCGAGTTGAGGGATGCACCTGACTACCGGCCACCCGCCGCGCTATGGAACTTGGCCGCGCGCAGCTGCGGCTATATCCAGGCTCGCCAAGCCGTCACCCAGGAGCTCATGTCCTCTGCGGCTTGACGACCAAATCAACCTGGTCATCCACCTTGTCGCTGCCGATCCTCACCCTCGACGAACGGATCCTCAGCCCGCGCTTGGGCTATGTGTTTGATCGGGGCTGCGTGAATCCTTACGAGTCCATCGTCGGCATGCTTTGGAAGTTCGCACGCGTGAATGCTCTGCCCGGCCATACCGTCGTTTCGCAGATCTGTCATGGGCCCGTCGATCCGTACTTGGGTATTGCACCGGCGGATGTGAACATCCGGGCCGCGGCCAGCCTGCTTGGGCTGACGCAACGCCGTGTGCGCGAGGGATTGGGCACGATGCGAACTGATGTCAGCGGCAGTCTGCGCTACTGCTCGAAATGCGCAGCGTCGGGCTATCACAGCACCCTGCATCAGCTCGCTCGTTTTGAGCGCTGCCCCCTGCACCGCGAACCCCTCGAATTGGAGTGCCGCAGCTGCCGGTGCACGTCGAGCTACCGGCTTGACGCGCAACTTTTGGACGCCCCGTTTCGTTGCAGGCATTGCCGCCACCCCTACGCGTGCTGCGGCAACGTCGCAATGCGGTTTCGGAGCTTGGCAAGCCATGAGCGCGTGACGGTCACGCGCTCATGGATGACTTGAGCTCCGGGCAGTGACAGATTTTCTTTGCTGCCTGTGATGGGCCAATGAATTGACAGAATTGCTTTGCAAATGCCTGCAACCCGCGCCAGCACTGGGCCAGCGGCCACAACGCCAGTGAAGCGCAAGGCGATTGACACATTTACCATCGCGTTTGGGACACTGTTCCTTTCCCCTACGGCACCCAAGGTGTTGGTTCAAACCAAGGCGGGGAACGCCGGCGCTTTCGCGCAATTGCTCGCGCGTTTTCAGGGACTTGAATCGGCGCTGCGTCGCGAGCTCACCAGCGGTCGGGTTCACCTCGTTCCTGGTGGAGAGCTCGGTCGGCTCAAGAACGTCAAGGCGGCGGCTGAGCGGTTTCGGCAGTCCTGTCGCGACCTCGGGCTCACCTCGCGAGACTACCCGCTCAATCAATCGGACAAGGCGGTGCGCAGCCTGGCCCGCACGCTTCGAGGCTGGATCACCGATGACGCGGAGCTGGCCGCGCGGGTGGCCGGCGCGCGCATCAAGCCGTCCTCGGCGTTGCGACGCCTGCCCGAACGCGCAGCCCTGTTGGCGTTCGACACCGTCGAATTCGACGCCCACAAGATGGACTTGCGCCTGAAGGTGCTCGACGTTGATCCGATCGGCAACGAGCACGTCTGGGAGATCGAGCGAGTGTGGCTGCTGGCGATCATCGACGTGGCCACCCGCTGCATCCTCGGCTGGCACCTGAGCCTGGCCCGCGAATGCAACCGCACGCATGTCGTGGCCACCATCAAACACGCGGTCACGCCTCAGAGTCCGCCTTCGGTGACCCTGCCAGGCCTGCGCCTGTTGCCGACGGGAGGCTTCGTCTCTCAGAGCATCGAGGCGACGCGATATGCCTGCTGGCGCCAGATGAGATTGGACAACGCTCGGGCCCACCTGGCCACGACAAGCCTGGACGTCTTGTGCGAGACGCTTGGGTGCACGGCCGATTTCGGGCCGGCCTATCAACCTGATGATCGCCCGTTCATCGAACGATTTTTCGGGACAGTGACCAGGACATTGTCGCGCCGTCTACCCGGCGCATTGCCAGGGCCCGAGGGTGCCAAGGCAACGCTCGCCCGGTTGCGTCGCCCCGAGGACAGCCTGCGCTTGTTGGTCACGCCGCAGGAGCTGGATGAATTGCTTGCCGTTGCGATCTGGAATTACCACGGCACACCGCACTCGAGCCTGGGCGGCCAGACGCCGTTGGAAGTGATGCGCCGCCATGTGATGGGGACTCTCGGCGAGTCCGCTCTGCCCCCAATGCGGCTGCGCCGCCTGCCCCCGCTGCTGCGCGAGTTGCCGGCGTTGCTTCACGATCCGGTCCTGTGCCGCGTCAACGGCAGCGCCGCAAACGGTCTGCGCCCGTACATCACCTTCATGCACGTGCGCTACACAAGCGATGAATTGACCCGCTCGGCACGCCTGATTGGTCAGCGCCTACGCGTGCACGCCGATCCGAGCGACTTACGCCAGCTCACCGCGGTCACCGAAGACGGGCAGATCTTGCAGCCCTTGCTGGCCTCCTCCATTTGGCGACATGAGCCCCACTCGATGTGGTTGCGCCGAGAGTTCTTCAAGGCCAAGCGTGCGAAGGAGTTGAGCGTGGACGAGGGTCAGAACCCGATTGATGCGTTCGTCGAACAGCGACGGCGCAAGGCGGGCAAGCTCAAACGCGCAGCCAGCGACATCGCACGCGTGCAACGTGATCGGCAGCAGCCCAACACGGCATCGCAGCTCACTCAAGACGATGCCAATGCTCAGGCGCCGATGTCGCCCGTGCTGGGTCAACTCGCCACGGGACCCGTCAAGGCCAAACGGCTGCGTATTCCGCCAGGCTTTGCCCGCTGACTCGGTGTCGCCGGGCGAGCGAGCTCCCCAGATTTCATTCGTGCCAAGAGGTGCCAGCGGGCAGCGGCTGGACCCGCCTCAACTCCAGCCATCTGTGCGGCGCGCCTGAGGATGACAGCGGGGCCGTGAAGGAGTTTTCATGCAGCCATTTGACGCTTCAACTGCGACGCCGAACCTGAGTTCGGGCAACAAGGCCCACGCGCGCACAACCCAACGCCAGCGGCGCAGTGCCGCAATGCCCGCGCCGCCCACGCCTCTATTTGGCGGGCTCACGCAGGCCAACCACCCACTGAGCCGGCGCCACTACCGCGTCGCTACGGCGGCAATCCAGGAGTTCGTCGACCTGGTGGAGCTGTGCGTGCGGGTGATGATCCCGGGTGCCCTGATTCACGCCCGGCCCCGCATGGGCAAGACGCATGCGATCGAGTACCTCAGTCTGCACCTGGGCCGTCAGCGGCCAGACTTGTTGGTGCTGCGCCTGTCGTGTGAACATCACCGCAGCGCCTATGAAGGGCCGTTCTTCTCGGCGCTCTTGGCCGCCGCCGGCGTCCGCGATCCGCAGCCGTTGACGAACGCCCAGAAGCGCTTCGCTCTGATGCGACGGCTGCATGAGCAACTGCTGCTGCGCAAGGGCCACGTCGTGGTGCTGCTGTGCGACGAAGCCCAGCGGCTTTCCAAGCACGGGCTGGAGTGGTTGCGCGATGTGCACGACCAACTCGCGCAGCAGGGCTACCGCATGATCACTTTCCTGGTCGGCCAATCGCAGCTGCTGGAGCACAAGGCGCACTACCAGCTCTCGGGCGACGAGCAGATCGTGGCGCGTTTCATGATCGAGCAGCTCCAGTTCCGAGGGATCGCCGACGCGGCGGATGCGGCCACCTGTCTGGCGAGCTACGACTGCAGCCGATACCCGGAGGACACCGGTCCGACCTTCACCGAGTTCTTCCTACCACTTGCCTGGGGCGGGGGGCTGCGCTTGGAGCAAGTCGGGCCGACCTTGTGGAACGCATTCGTTCAGGCGCATGCCGCCGCCCAGCTGCACGGGTCTGTGGAAATTCAGATGGACTACTTCACCCGGGTGGTCGAGTCGCTGCTGACGCAAACCCCGAGCTGGGACAGCCTTAGTCTGGAGTTGACCGCCGCGCACTGTGAGCGTGCCGTTCGGGATTCAGGCTACGTCGCGGCACAGCAGACCGTGCGTGCCCAAGCCTGAGGTGCCGTCATGGTCCTGCCTATCCTCGTGCCGCCAGCCATTTGTTGGCATCCGCCCGACAACGCATCAGCTGATATCCGTCGGCAATTTTTCACCGCCAAACGGAGCCGCAATCGACGCAAAGTGCGCAAGCTATGTCTATCGACGCCAGGGTTGCGACGAGCGCTGATCGCGCATTGGCTACCGGTGGCCAAGCGCTGTGTGCCGCCACCATTGGCGACTTTGATTCACAGAGCACGCGCTGACACTTGCCCGCGGACAGTGCTGCGACAGTGCGAAGCAATGCTGCGGCAGCTGCTGCGTCGAAGGCGACGAGCTCTCGGCTTGACTCACGGCGAACTCACGAGGCTTGCTGCCAGCTTCGACGGCAATACGCTGCGCGCCGCGCCAAGCAGCTCGGCACCCGCCCTGGCCTTCGTGCTGGCCAGCATGCATTGGTTCGGATGCAGCCACCCCCGCTCTCTGTTCATGGCGCCGATGCATCCGCCCACAGGGCTTATTCGTTGGATGACCCACTTCACAGTTCAAGAACAGGTCGACCAGGGACAGCAGCTGCCGGAGCGATTGAGCTTGGAGGTGCGGCGAATTGAGTGTTTTGCCAACGCACTCGTGACGCAAATTCTGGCCATGACGCCTCGGCATAGTCGAGGTGCGGTGCTGCTGCCAGAACTGCTCAAAATCGCGGAAAGCGACGATCTAAATGAGAGTGGCAGCTTTACTACTCTCCCAGACCAAAAATCAATGACTTACGTTGACCTGCCCCATCGACCAGGCCTCTCCTGACGAATTAGTGGCACGATTACTACTCTTTTGAGGCTATGTTTACTACACTTGACGTCTGCGCGGCGACACCAACGTCAAATGGCTGCAGGCGCAGAACGTCTCGATCTGGGACGAATGGGCCGATGAAAACGGCGACCTCGGCCCGGTTTACGGCAAGCAGTGGCGAGACTGGGAAGCCAAAGACGGACGACATATCGACCAGATTGCAGAGTTGATCCATCTGATCAAGAAAGACCCCAACTCGCGGCGGCAAATCGTCAGCGCCTGGAACGTCGGCGAACTCAACTCCATGAAGCTGGCGCCCTGCCATTGCCTGGTTCAAACCGCAGTCATGGGCGGCAAGTTGCATCTCCAGCTTTACCAACGGTCCTGCGACGTATTCCTCGGCGTGCCGTTCAACATTGCCAGCTACGCTTTGCTGCTGATGATTCTTGCCCAACAGTGCGACCTGGAGCCCGGCGAGTTTGTCTGGAGCGGCGGCGATGTGCACCTCTACAGCAATCACCTTGAGCAAGCGAGGCTTCAACTCTCACGCGAGCTTCGCCCACTTCCGACGATGAACATCACCCGCCGGCCTGCGGATATCGGCGACTATTTACCGGAAGACTTCGAACTGGTGGGCTATGACCCGCATCCGCACATCAAGGCGGCAGTTGCCATCTGAGAGTGCTGGTGCCGGTGTTCAAGCGGTAGGCCTTCTCTCCACCCTTGCGAACGCGTTCACCTGTGGAGACGGCCAGGGCGGGACCGTTAACGCTCGCCCGGCGGGGGAGTCGCGGGCGCCAAAGCAAACTGCAGCCACGGCAGCGAACTGTCGTGCTGGAGGCAGCGTGGGACGACTTCGCTGACCATCCGGATGACTTGCTGCCTGCTCATTCCCCGCACGGCAAGGAAATCTAGCTGCCCACCGCCGAGCAGCGTCGCCAAGCCATGGCCGCAGCTCCACAGCACGGTCAGCACGCGCTCCACTGGCACCTCGCGCGGAATCAGCCCGGCGGCCTGGCAGGCTTCGATTGCGTGCACGAACCTCGCCATTGGCTGGGCTTGCGCTTCGCGCACGGTGTCGTTGCGGCTCCACGCCAGCGACAACCGCGGATCGAACATCACCTGGAAGTGCGCCGGGTAGTCGAGGGCAAAGCTGATGTAGGCCTGGCCCGTTGCCACAAGATGGGCCCAGGGGTCGGTGCCGGCCTGGAAGAGTACTTGCTGTCGTTCGCCCAGCAACGTAAAGCCTCGCAGCGCCAGCGTGGTCAGCAGGCTGTCCTTGTCGGCGAAATGCTTGTAGGTGGCGGTGTGGCCGACACCCGCCATTTGCGCCAACTCGCGCAGCGTGAAATCGGCGCGTCCGCGCGCCACCATCAACTGGGTGGCTGCCGTGAGCAGCGCCTCCTTCAGATCGCCGTGGTGGTGGCGGTTGGACGGCTTTTGCGCCACCTGCGAGCGGCGGGGAGGTTTTGTCGGGGTCGCCGACTGCGGCCCCGAAGGCGCCTTGCGCTTGCTCGGCGGCTTTGCCTCAGGGGGAACATCGGGCTTTTTGGGCAAGGTGCTGTTTGGACTGGTCATGGCCGGATTCTGCCGCGAGGCTTGGCGGTCAGTCACCTTCACCAGCGCAGCAGGTAGCCACGCTCGCGCGCCTGGCGGCTCCGCCAACGGCCCAGCGCCAGCGCCGCGAAGCCCATCGCCACGACCCCCGACACCACGAGCCAGACGAAAGCGCCGACGAGGCCTGCGCCCAGCGCGGCGACCACGTTGACCACGAATGGCGACAGGAACTGACCAAGGTAGAGCCCGAAGTAGATGGTGCCGGTGGCGGTGCCCATGTGCCAGGGGCGGATGTTCTCCATCGTCCAGGCCATCGTGTTGGGCACGAGCATGCCCGCGCCGAAGCCGTGTACGGCCAGCGCCAGCAAGCTCAGGCCGAAATTTGGCGCGTAGGCCAGCATCAGCAGGCCCAGCGACAAGAAGGCGAAGGTCACGATGTTCACGGCGTGAGCCGACCAGCGCTTGCGCAGCTTCGGCCACAGCAGCGTGCCGGCCACGGTGGCCAGGATGCCGAAGGCCGAGCCCAGCCCGAGCAGGGTCGTCGATTCCAGACCGATGCGCGCCATCAGGAACGGGTATTGAACCGGTGCCGCATAGACCAGCAGCATGCCGAACAGCACCACCAGCACCTGCGGCCATAGGCGACGCCAGCGAAAGCGCGTCATCTGCATGCCCAGGCTGTCGATGCGGCTGATGTGCGAAGGCTCGGTCAGGCGAAAGAGGAACGGCAGCAGCAAAAAGACGCCGCCGTACAGCAGGAACGGCAGGCGCCAGCCCCATTCGCCCAAAATGCCACTGGCCAAGAAGAGCAAGGTGCCTGCGACGCCGATGAAGCGCATCTGCAGGTTGAGGTAGCGCTCGCGTTCGGCGCCTTCGTAATAGTCGCCGATGAGAGCGGTGCAACTCGTCATCACCACCGCCTCGGCGAAGCCGAAGACGAAGCGTGACGCGGCGATCCAGCGGATGTCGTCCAGCGCGTACGGGAGCATGCCGAACACGCCGTACAGCACCGTGCCAACGATCAGCGGCATGCGCCGTCCGAATCGGTCGATGAAGCGGCCGAAGAACGGGGCGCTCAGGCCGGTCACCAGAGCCGGTGCGGCCAGCACCAGGCCGACCCATATGTCTACGTGTGGCACGTCCTCGAATGCGGCGCGAAACTTCACGAGCACGGGCACGATGAGGATCGATGCCAGGATCGTCATGCAGCTCGCGCACAGCAGCACGATGCCGGCCCTGCGGCGGTCTTCTCCAAGTGCGGGGTTGTTGCTCATGAATGACTCCGGTGCATGTCAAAGGGGGGCATCACTGCTGGGCCGCAGCGGGTGTCGCGCGATGCGTGGCCGGGCATTGCTCGGTGCAGACATGGCCGCCTTGCCGGCGCCAGGCCGTGGCCAGATTCGGGGCGTCCACCCGCTCGGGCGCGAGAGCGGCGTCGTCCAGGCGCGGCAGCACCCCGGTGTCGTAGATGTCGCGGCCGCCGAGCACGGTACGCAGCACCTGCGTGCCGACCAATTCGCCAGCCGCGCAGGTCAGCGGATTGCGGTCGAGGACGCAGAAGTCGGCCGGCGCGCCGGGCGCGATGCTGCCCAGCCCCTGCCACTCCATCAGTGCCGCGCCGTTGCGAGTCCAGCCGTCGAAAGCCTGCTGCCGCGTGATCGGCTGGGCCGACTGGCGGTTGTGGCGCCCGCTACCGGCGAACTCGTGCGATTCGGCCAGCGCCATGTGCTCCCACGGGCTGCCCGGCCCCCAATCCGAGCCCAGCGCGACATTGGCGCCCGAATCGAACAGGCGCTTCAGCGGCACCAGGTCTTTGAGCGCCGCTTCGCCGATGCGCTCGCGATAGAGCTCCCCCTTGCCCCAGCTGAAGCTCATGCTGGTACCGAAGTGAAAACCCAGCTCGGCGTAACGGTGCGTGGTGGCCTCGTCGATCAGGATGTTGTGCTGCATCACCCAGCCCTGCGTTGCCGATGCCGAGAGATTGCGCTGCGCCTGCAGCGACTCCAGAAACTCGCGATGGTCCTGATGGCCGCCCTGCACCATGCTCAGCCGCAGACCGTGCTCAAGGCAGAAAGCGATGGCCTCGCGCTCCAGCGACTGGGGCACGAAAGCATGCCCGCGCGTGCTGCGGCCGTAGGCGTCGAGGTAGGGCGCGTCGATGCGCAAGAAGCCGGGCCAGCAGGGCCCACCCCGGCTCAGCGTCATGCCGTTCACCCGCAGCGTGTCGTCGGAGGTCTGGCGCAACGCAAGGGCGCGACGAAAGTTGTCGCGCACCCCTTGCGCCGTCAAATCCATGCCGTGGTCGAAGGCGTATTGCGCCGCCTCCAGCGAGGCCAGCACCCGCAACTGAAGTTGCCCGGCATCGCGAACCTGTTGATACGCGGCGATGTGCGCCGGCTCCATCACATGGCCTTCGAAGCACGCCGTCACCCCCCGACGCGCGGCGACCAACTGCCCCTCGAGTGCGCCACGAACCCAGACGTCGTCGCCCGGCCGGGGCAATTGCGACGCCACGCGCGACAGCCAGAAGCTGTCGCCGTTGTAGTAGTTGGTGACGTTGCCGCGGAACACCCCGGTCAGTTCGCCATCGGCGTCTTTCTCGATCCACACGTCGTCCACCCGGTCGGGCAGATCGCGGGTCAGTTGCAGGCGCTGCAACGCCATCGAGTTCATCGAGCACACATTGGGAATGCGCGGCGCGAAAGCCTGCAACAACACCGGGTGGTCGGGCGCGGCGGCATCCAGCGCGTGTCGATCCGGCAGGCGGCCCTCGGGCAGATCGCGCCAGGACCGGCGGATGAAGTAGTGCGGCTCGCCCACCGGCGTGGTCAGGATCCATTCGCCGGCGGGCGTGGTGCGTGCCCGGGCTGCGATGCGAGCGGCGATATCGGCGTGGTCGCGTGCGTCGTAGAGCGGCACGCAGGCGGCATCGATGCCGGCGAAGTGCATGAAGTGCGGGTGCGAGTCAACGATGCCGGGCGCCAGCGTGGCGCCTTCCAGGTCGATCTCTCGCACGCCTTGCGACGCCTGGCTGCGCATCTCGCGCAGGCTGCCGACTGCGGTGACGCGGCCGTCGGCCACGAGCACCGCTTCGGCCACCTCGCGTCGCGCGTTCTGCGTGAGGACGGCGGCACTGTGGATCAGCATCGGTGTCGAGGGTCTGGATTCGGACATGGCTGGCTTTCTTGAACCACTGCATTGGCAAGGGCGTGTGACCACCGTGCGGCTGACGCATCGCGTCGATAATGCCTTAAGTGACCGTTGGTGACATAAGTATGGACTGAAGATTCTCTGGCGTCAAACCTCTAGCAAACCCTGATCAACCCCTTTTAATCGGGAATACCCTCGCTATCTTTGCCTTGACGCCAAAAGAAATCTTCAACTAACGTG
>Ga0209181_10009027_pt1 | contig 13226 bp, 10 predicted proteins | sample MAT05_FD_187208 | JGI IMG/M metagenome (GOLD analysis project Ga0209181, IMG submission 187208) | Freshwater microbial communities from Lake Fryxell liftoff mats and glacier meltwater in Antarctica - MAT-05 (SPAdes) (version 2) | ecosystem: Environmental > Aquatic > Freshwater > Ice > Liftoff... | reverse complement strand
TACTGCTGGAGGGATTCAGGCATTCTACTTCAAAGATTTGGATGGTCACAATCTTGAATTAATTCAATTTCCACCGGATAAGGGTGATCCCAAATGGCAGCAGGCAACCGAAGCGCTCTTTTTGGGCATTGATCACACGGCGATCGTAGTGGCTGATACCGCCGCCAGTCGAGCCTTTTACTGCGATCAATTGGGTATGCAATTGCAGCAAGAGAGTCAAAATTCTGGCTTAGAGCAGGAATGTCTCAGCGGTGTTTCTGAGGTGCAAGTACAAATCAGCAGTTTGAAAGCACCGACAGGGTTAGGGCTTGAACTGTTGGAATATATAAGACCCAATGACGGACGAATGATGCCTGCTGATACTCATCCCAATGATTTGTGGGTCTGCCAAACCGCGATCGTGGTGCAAAAGACCACAACCGCAGCCCAGCAGCTAGCACTCCCAGCTTCGATCATGTCCTCAGTCGTAGTGGTTTCAGAACCCGTATTAGGGTTCAAGCAGGGCTTTCTCATGCCAGATCCTGATGGTCATCTGCTTCAGATCGTTCTTGAGTAAGCATAAGCAGTCATACCGAAAATTTGAGACATGACTGCCTACGCTCCCACAACGTCTTTTGCAACTCCTTGAAGGTTCAGCCAATCTAGGGGTTAGTCTGGAATACGTGTAAAACAGTGCCATAGATCTTCATCAGCCTTGTCATGACGCATTTCAGAGATCAGCGAACGACTTTGCTATCTTGTTGACCCCCTGCTTCAAATCCACCTGGTTCCAGCGCAGGGCGATCGCCTCACTTACCCGCAACCCATGCCGATACATGAGTAAGATCAGCGTTGCATCTCGCTGTCCATGCCGACCTGCCCCCTTAGCGGATTGCATCAATGATTCCACTTCATCTGATGTTAAATGCTCTCGCGATCGCACGTCTTGATTTTTGGATTTGCGGGGCGGAGGGGAGGACATTTTGAAACTTTGCCGAAAATGATGGTTGGGCAACTTTTTGTAGTACGCCTAAAACACGCACTGCTGCGTCCCATCCTAAACCATACATTGCCGAAAACGAGCTTTTTCGGCAATGTATGGTTACAAAGAATTTTGGGCATTGCTGAATGCAAGTATGAATTCCCCTCATTCCCAACCCTTCTCCCCAAGGAGAAGGGAGCTAGAATTCTTGTCCCCTCACCCGTTGGGAGAGGGCTAGGGTGAGGGCAAATTTAGCGATTCATCCCTAGATTCAGCAACGCCGAATTTTGCTCTAAAAGGCTGGGTTATACCAACGGAAAATTTTTGGTCATCAAATTGATACTACTATTGGATCGTTCAAAACATTGAGAGCTTTTAGCCCAGCGTTGCCATTCCAATTCCTTACCAACGTCCAAAAGTTTTTCCAATGTCAAAACTAAGCCTACTGGGATTTTCTGGACGATCCTATGCTTTTATTTAAGTTTAGCTTATTGGTTTCAATCACCTTCAGGGCGTTGGTCATCCTGCTGCTGGCGGGCACGTTGTGGTTTGCGATCGAGTTTGCCCCGGCTCAGGCTGCAACGCCTCAAGCCCCGCTCACCTGTCGGGTTGGGGTCTATGTTACTGGTCTAAGAGATTTGAACTTAGCAGACAAGTCTTTCAGTGCCGAATTTTGGGTTTGGAGCGTTTGTCCTTCTGAGACGCTGAAGCCGCTTAAAAGCTTCAAGGTTTTGAATGTTAAAAAGCTTAAATCAAGCCATGATCTTGTCTCGATTAGTAAGAACCTGACTGGATCGTTCTCCACAAAAGAAAAGCTATATTGGTCACAAGTTAGGATAAATGCAATTTTTTCTTATAGCTGGAATGTCAGTAATTATCCGTTCGATCGCCACACGTTAACGATTCCCATTCAAGAAGCCATTCAGGACACATCTCAGTTTGTTTATACGCCAGACTTTGATCATTCCGGCTACCAACTTAGCAGCGACTTAGACGGTTGGAAGATTGCCAGGTTTAAGCTGGTTGAGGAAAAAGTTCCCTACGCGACCACATTCGGCAATCCTGAACTGACCTCACCGCAAAATAGTTATTCCCGCCTGGTTGTTTCGCTCGACCTTCAGCGAGTCAAATTATTTAGCTTTTTCAAATTGACGATCGGCGTGTACATTGCCTTCGCAGTGGCGATGCTATCCTTCTTTTATGATTCTAAAGAGACAAGTTTGGCGAGTCCCAGGAGAGCCATTTTTATCGGCTCTCTCTTTGCGGCTCTGCTGAATATGCGAGTCCAGGAAACCGTTATTGGTCGCACTGAAGATTTAACCCTCATCGATCAGATTCACATTGCCACGATCCTGTATATTTTTGGCGCTGGTGTGGTTGCGGTTTACTCGCGCTTAACGTCCGAAAGTGGACAGGCGAAACGCGCCAAACGGCTCGATCGCCGCTTCTTTTTTCAGCTCTTTACCCTCTCATTTATGGTGTTGAATGTCATTGCGATCGCCTATGCCGTCATTGTGGGCTGAGTGTTTAAGCAAGGGTATGACCCGGTTCAAACCCTTTGCCAAACTCACCGCTGTTCTCCTATTGTCCATCAGCCTAAGCTTTTGGGTTTTGTCTGACTCGGCATTGGCAGAAGTGTCAGCACCGCAAACCTGTCGCGTGGGGATTTATATCACCGCGTTGCGCGACTTTAAATTAAGCGACAAGTCATACACAGCGGATTTTCGCGTTTGGAGTGTTTGTCCTAATGCAGAATTGCAGCCGCTCAAGAATATGGAGTTTGTCGATGCCTTAGAGGCTGAGACAGCGTTTGACACGACCCTACGCAAGAAGAATCACTCTGAATCGTTTGCAACAAAAGACCAGGTGTTTTGGTCTCAACGCGATGTCAGCGCCACCTTTTCCTATGACTGGAATGTGAACAACTACCCGTTCGATCGCCATGTGCTGAAACTTTCCTTAGAAGAGGTGGTAGTGGATGCATCAGCGTTTATCTACACGCCCGACTTTAAAAACTCTGGCTATCAGCGCAATATGAAGTTGGGGAGTTGGAAGATTACAGGCTTTAGTCTTGCGGAAGAAAGAAAGACCTACAATACAACGTTTGGCGATCCTGCCTCGACTGGAAAACAGGGAGTTTACTCACGACTAAACATTTTGCTGCCGATCCAACGAGTCAAAGCGGTCAGCTTTTTCAAGCTGACAACTGGGGTTTACGTGGCGTTTGCTGTTGCCATGTTGTCGTTCTTTTATGAAACAGGGCAGGCGAGTTTGGTCAGCGCCCGCACTAGCTTATTAGTGGGCTGTTTGTTTGCAGCTCTGGTTAATATGCGTGCCCCAGAATCGGTATTGGGACGCACAGAAGGATTGACGCTGGTAGACCAGATTCATATTGCTGCTATTTTCTATATTTTTGCAGCCGCTTTTGCCACAGTAAATTCTCGATTGCTGACTGAAGCAGGTCATGGAAAACAGGCAATGTTGCGCGATCGCCGTCTGCTCTTTCGAGCGTTCAGCCTTTCGTTTATTGTCCTCAACGTCATTATGATCTCCTATGCTGCTATTGTGGGCTAGAGCCTAGTAGAGTAAAAACTTAGTTTTGCAACATCTGATGCCAGCAAAAGCATGTTAGTCAATCAGCATTTTGAATAATACGTTGCAGAACTTTCAGTTCGGTGTACTAGCGCATTGAGATCATTGCTGAAGTTTGTACTGGAGTCAGAGTTTTTGATGACCAAGCAATCATGTTGATGCTGTTGTTTTACGCCGGGAGCGATCTCTACGCGATCGAAAGTACTCGCGTTGTAGAAGTGATCCCTAGAGTGGCGCTCAGGAAAGTTCAGCATGTCCCTGATTACGTGGCAGGCTTATTTAATTACCGGGGAACAATTTTGCCTGTGATTGATTTGTGCCATCTGATCCAAGGCAATCCCAGCCATTCTTACTTAAGCACCCGCATTATGATTGTTAGTCACTCCACAGCGGATGGAAAACTGCAATACCTGGGATTAATGGCAGAGCGAGTAACTGAAACTTTAGACCGTCCAACCTCTGCCATTAGGGACTCTAGCATTCATGTCAATGAAGCGCCTTATCTTAAGGGCACTATCATTGACGACAAGCGTATTATTCAGTGTATCCAGCTTGAACGATTGTTGAATGACGATCGCCATCATAATCTGTTAACCGGGGAGGCAAACTTGCCCAGTGAGCCTTCAGCGCTAGAAAAATAGATTTCAGCCTCATGTTCATTCGAGAGCCGCTTTCAATCATGTCCATCTGATGTTTCGAGGGTTTCATCCTGCTCATGTTGAATAAGATTACTAACCGTCTGATTCTGGGTTTCTCACTGCCCCTCGTATTTTTGATTCTGTTGGGTGCGTTTCTGATTGCCAGCGACACAAATCTGATTAGACTCCAAGAAGAGAACAAGGAAACGTCAGAAACCCTCAAAAATACCAATGAGCTTGCCTACGATATTTCGAGAATTGTCGCCTGCACTCGTGGCTATGTGCTCTGGACCAAGGATCAATACTACCGAGGCATTTGTGATGCCTCTCGAAAAGCAATGCTCGTCAATCGAGATGAACTGAAGAGCATAGCCGATCCACAGGTACGCGAAGCCGTGAACGTCATTATTCAGGAGGGGGAGGAGTTTGACCGAGTTTCGGCGGGATCTTTTGCGCTGGTGGACGACAATAAGGCAGACGAGGCAAAGAAACAGATTAAGGTTCAACGCCTTGGCAAACTTGAAGAGGCACGCAAGCGGGCGACTCAAATCCTGGAAGATCGCGTGAAGAGCAACCTCGAAGCCGCTGAGAAAGGGCAACAGGTTTTGCTACTCGTGATTCTTTTGGGTACGGGGCTGACCATTTTGGCGACGGCTTTGATTGGACTGTGGGTTGCCCGACCGATTCGACAGCAGTTGCCGAAAGCAGTAGAAGCTGCCGAGAGAATTGCCGACGGAGATCTGCGTGAGACGGTGGAGGTGAAGCAGGATGGCGGTGAAATCGGGCAACTGATGGCAGCGTTTCAGAACATGGCAAAAAATTTGCACTCTCTGATCTTCCAGACGCAAAAATCGGGGGTGCAGATCAGCACCTCCGCCACTCAAATTGCCGCCGCAGGCAAGCAACTGGAAGCCACTGTTGCCGAGCAGTTGGCTTCTACGAACGAAGTCACCGCTACAGCTCACCAAATTGCCGCTACCTCCAGAGCGTTGGTCAAAACGATGGAGCAAGTGGCAGAGTTGTCGCAGTCTACAGCGGCAGCGGCAGGTGGCAGCCAAGCTGACTTAAACCACATGGAAGCCGTGATGCGGCAACTGGCTGAGGCAACCCAGTCAATCTCCCGCAAGCTCGGAGTGATGAGCGAGAAAGCCAGCAATATCAACAGCGTCGTCACCACCATTAACAAAGTGGCGGATCAAACGAATCTGCTGTCGTTGAATGCGGCGATCGAGGCTGAAAAAGCGGGCGAATACGGGGCAGGCTTCGCGGTTGTAGCGCGAGAAATTCGCCGCTTGGCAGATCAAACCGCCGTGGCAACCCTGGAAATTGCTCAAATGATCAAGGAGATGCAGGGAGCCGTTTCCACAGGCGTGATGGAAATGGATAAGTTCAACAAATCGATGGTGGATAGCGTCACCGACATGGGCAGAATTAGCGACCAAATCGCGCAGGTAATCGGTCAAGTCCAGGGACTCACGCCCCGCTTTGAGCAGGCGAGCCATGCCGTTGAGGAGCAGTCCCAAGGTGCCCAGCAGATTAGTGAGGCAATGGGGCAACTGAGTGAGGCATCCCAGCAAACGGCAGATGCACTCCGCGAAACCAATCGCGCTTTGGAAGACCTGGATGAAGCGGCTCATGGGCTGCGATCGGAGATTTCTCGGTTTAAGACCGCCTAGCGTAGCCCATGAGTGAAGCAGTGCTGATGGCGATCGCAACGTTACTGAGCCAAAAAGCAGGCTTTGACGCTGGCTCACTCAATGCGAGTCGGCTCACGAGAGCGATCGCCAGTCGTCAAGCGGCTTGTGAACTCTCCGATGCCCAGGCTTATCTGGCGCGGGTGCGGTCGTCGGTGCCAGAATGCGAGGCGCTAATCGAGGAACTTATCGTTCCCGAAACCTGGTTCTTCCGCGATCGCAAACCGTTTGATTACCTCCAGCACTATGCCATCTCAGAGCGTTCAACCAATCGCCTGCGATTGCTCAGCATGCCCTGTTCCACGGGAGAAGAACCTTATTCACTGGCGATCGCGTTACTGGAAGCAGGCTTAACGCCCGATCAATTTGCGATCGATGCCATCGATATTAGCCACCAGTCGATCGCCAAAGCCAAATGTGGCATTTACACCAAAAACTCGTTTCGCGGCGAAGCATGGAAAAATCGCGATCGTTACTTTCAGCAGACTTCAGACGGGTTTCAACTGCATGACTCAATTCTCAAGTTAGTCAAGTTTCAGCAAGGCAATGTCCTGAAGCTGCTGCCCAGTCTGACTCAGGTGTATGACGTAATTTTTTGTCGCAATCTGTTGATCTATTTACACGAGGAAGCCTGTTTGCAAGTCTTACAAGCCATTGATCGCTACCTTTTTCCCGGAGGTTTATTATTCATGGGCGCGTCTGAAACCGGAAAAATCGACCTAACTCAGTACACGTCAGTGCGGCAACCGTTTACTTTTGCCTTTCGCAAGTTGGACCCTGCTCAACCCACACCAACGCGATCGTTGCCGCAGCCGTTACCTGAGACGACCGCGCGTTCTTCAAACGTTGCAGCTATGCCGCCCATTAACAGAGCGGTTGGCGCAAGGCGTAACGCTGTAGACCAAATCGCCTCAGTCCCAAACCTGCAAACCGTTATACAATTCGCTGATGCAGGGCAGCTTACTGAGGCAATCACCCATTGTCAAACCTATCTCAGCCACGATCGTACCAGCGCCGAAGCCTACTTGCTGCTGGGGCAACTTCACCAGGCAAACCAACAAGACTCGCCGGCAGAGCAATGTTTTCAACGCGCGCTTTATCTCAAACCGGACTCTCAAGCCGCTCTGCTGTACCTGATAGCCCTCAAAGAGCAGCAGGGAGACCAAGCCAGCGGCGATCGCTTGCAACAGCGACTCCAACGCTTGCAGCACCAACTCAAAGCACAAGAACTCAAAGCACAAGGATAGTGAGGACACCAGATGTTTAAAAAACTATCCATGCAGGCGCGGCTGATCTTTGCCTTCATGTTTATGGGATTGCTGGTGCTGATTGTGGCGCTGGTGGGCTTAAGCGGTAGCTCTCGTCTCAGTAAGCACATCGACACTTTAGCCAGTAACAACGTCCCCAGCATTTCCGGCTTGTGGAAAATCGGCGAAGGACAAACCCAGATTGAGTCCTCCGAACGAGGCTTGCTGGCAACGAATCTGAACAAAGACGGTAGACAGGCGGAAATTTCCCGGATGGATACTGCCTGGAAGCAGATTCAGGAAGGCTTTCAGCAATACGAAGCCGCCTCCAAAACGGCGGCGGAAAAGTCGGTCTATCAAGACTTTTCGGCAAAGTGGGATAAATGGAAGCAGGCGCATGAAGAATTTTTGCGGCTCAACCTGCAATTTGAAGCGTTGGGCGTGCTAAATCCGCTTAGCTCAACCGCAGGCAATGCCGCCCAATCGCTGGCAGCGTACCGGAAGCTGCAAGACCAGGCAAATGCCAATCGCCAACCCTTCCAGGATGCCGCCGCAGCCCTGCAAAAAATTCTCATCATCAACGAAGATTTGGCAGCGACTACGAAACGCACTTCGTCGAACGACGTGTCGCAGGTTGGGTTTTGGGCATTTGTCGCGATTATTATCGGACCGGGAACGGCAATTCTGTTTGGCATTTTCTTCAGCAATACGATCGCCAAACCGCTAGGTGAGAAAATCGCTGGAGTCGTGGATATTGCTCAAAAAATCTCGGCAGGCGACTTGACCAGTCAGATTCCGCTGGCAGAGCAAACAGATGAAGTCGGTCAACTGCAAAATGCCTTCTACACAATGAACAAAGACCTGAACGCGCTAGTCAAACAGATTCAACAGTCTGGCAACCAAATCACGGCATCGGCGGATCAAATTACGGCTTCTGGTAGAGATTTAGAAGCAACCGTAGCGGAACAGTTGGCTTCCACCAATCAGGTCACAGCAACTGCCTATCAAATCGCCGCAACCTCTAAAGCACTGGTGAAAACCATGGAGCAGGTAGGCGGTATGGCAGAGCAAACCGCGATCGCCGCTGGCAAAAGTCAGGGAGAACTGACCCGCATGGAATCGGTAATGCGCCAGCTAGAGGAAGCCACACACTCCATGTCTGCCAAGCTGGAAGTGATGAGTGAGCGGGCAAATAACATTAGTCGGGTGGTGACGACGATTACGATCGTGGCAGATCAAACGAATCTTCTTTCCCTCAATGCTGCCCTGGAAGCTGAAAAAGCCGGAAAATACGGTGCTGGCTTCTCGGTTGTAGCGCGAGAAATTCGCCGTTTAGCCGACCAAACCGCCGTGGCAACCCTAGAAATTGAAAAGATGATCAAAGAGATGCAGGCAGCGGTTTCTACGGGCGTGATGGAGATGGGTCAGTTCAATTCCTCAGTCGTACACAGCGTTGAAGATGTCGGCAAAATCAGTGACCAGGTGGCGCAAGTGATTCAGCAAGTGCAGGGACTCACACCCCGGTTTGAGCAAGTCAGCCAGAGCGTGGAAGAACAATCGCAGGGGGCACAGCAAATTAGTGAAGCCATGGAGCAACTGAGCGAGGCATCTCAGCAAACTGCCGATTCTTTGCAGGAAACCAATCATGCGCTCAAAGATTTGGATGGAGCCGCTCACGGGCTGCGAACGGAGATCTCGCGCTTCAAAGTGATGGCGCAAACCTAAGCAGGACAAGTAAAGTAAGCAGGAACGCTATGGAAAGCTCGATCAACTCGTCCATTAATGAAGTGATAGCCGTTGAGATTCCCATCCTGGACGACTGCTGGAATCGGATTGGGGTGATGGGCGATCGCACCTGCGGGGAACTCAAACGCGTCATCCACTGCCGCAACTGTGAGGTTTATTCTGCCGCCGGACGCAGCCTGCTAGAACGCACCGCACCGCCCGAATATCTCAAAGAATGGACAGAGGTGCTAGCAGAAAACTCTAGCCTGAATACGGGCATCGGCGAAGGCACGCTCGTTCGCGCTGCCGATACAATTTCGGTGATTATTTTTCGATTGGGCAACGAACGTCTGGCATTGCCCGTCAGCATCTTGCAGGAAGTCACGCCGCCGTGCAATTTACATACCGTCCCCCATCGCAGCGATGACTTGTTTTTGGGCATCCTCAACATCCGGGGTGAAACGCTGCTGTGTACCTCCCTCAGTCACTTACTGGGTTTGGAGGCGATCGCCGACCCCGAATCCCCCAGCCTCACCAGCACTCGTCGGTTGATTGTGGCAGGGCGACACCAAAATAAATGGGTGTTTCCAGTAGACGAAATTCACGGCATTTATCGGTTTCACCTGGACGAGTTCAAAGAGACTCCGGTGGTGGTTTCTAAAGCATCGGAAACATACACGAAAGGCGTGTTTACCTGGCAAGACAAAAAGGTGAACTTTCTCGATTGTGAACTGCTGTTTTATACCCTCAATCGCAAGATTTTTTAACGATGAATGATGACTCAATGCTGGAACTGTTCCGTCAGGAAGTGGAAACCCAGGTTTCTGTTCTGAATCAGGGACTCTTGAACCTGGAATCTCGCCCAGAATCAGTAGAGATTGAAACGCTGATGCGATCGGCGCATTCAATCAAAGGCGCAGCCCGAATTGTCTCACTGGACAGCGTTGTTAAACTGGCACACAGTCTAGAAGATTGCTTTATTGCCATCCAAAACAGGCTGGTGACGGTAGGCGCAGACCAGATTGATACGCTGCTGCGTGGCGTTGATTGGCTGCAAAAAATTAGCCAGGTACATGAAGCCGATTTGCTTAACTGGTTAGACGGTCAGACTACTGAGATGGCAACGATTCAAAGCGCGATCGCCGCCCTGCTACCCGCCGATTTGGAGCAGCGCCGTGCGACATCCCTGGTCACAGTGGAGTCATCGGCGCTGAGTCGAGAGTTACAGCAAGAAGAGCAGACGCTAGAGACCACGTTGAACACCATTACCGTGCCCAGCGATCGCGTGGTGCGGGTAAGTGCCGAAAACCTGAACCGGATTATGGGGCTGGCAGGTGAATCGCTAGTGGAGGCAACCTGGCTCCAGCCCTTTGCTGATTCCTTTAATACCTTGAGAGCGCGGCAGAAAGAACTGGCTCAACTGCTAGACGGAGTTCACACGGCGCTGGCAGATAGTGCTGACAGTTCCGACGGGCAGCAATTTATTGACCAGGCGCGACGCAAAGCCCAGGAATGTCGGGAACTTCTGGGCGATCGCCTGAGCGAACTGGAGCTTTACGCTCGTCGTACCACAAACCTCAGCGATCGCCTCTACCAGGAAGTCATCACCTCTCACATGCGCCCGTTCACTGATGGCGTAGAAAGCTTCCCCCGCATGGTACGAGATTTGGCGCGGCAGTTAAACAAACAGGTCAAACTCGATATTGTGGGTAAGGGAACTCCCGTCGATCGCGACATTCTCAAAAAACTGGAAGCCCCGCTTACCCATATTCTTCGCAATGCTGTCGATCATGGGCTTGAACTACCCGCCGAGCGAGTCACGGCTGGAAAATCCCCGGAGGGTACGGTGCGACTGGAAGCCCTGCATCGCGGCGGTATGTTGGCAATCACTATCTCAGACGATGGCAGAGGCATCGATTTAGAGCAACTGCGACAGAAAGTCGTCGATCGCAACCTGGCAACCGCTGAAATGGGGGCTCGCTTCACCGAAGCCGAACTCCTGGAATTCCTGTTTCTGCCAGGATTTTCAACCACTGAGCAGGTAACTGAAATTTCGGGTCGTGGGGTTGGGCTAGATATTGCCAAGAATATGGTGCAGGAAGTCGGCGGTACGGTGCGGATTACGTCCCAAGCACAGAAGGGCACCAGTTTCTACTTTCAGTTGCCGCTAACGCTCTCGGTGGTAAGAACACTGCTGGTCGAGATCTCTGGTGAACCCTATGCATTTCCCTTAGCGCGAGTCGATCAAATTGTGCGCGTCGATCGCGCTGATATCTCCGTGGTCGAAGGTCGTCACTATTTCACTAAAGATGAGATCAATATCGGTCTGATTGCCGCCCATCAAGTGTTGGATCTGCCAGAACCGATCGAGGTTGCCGAGGCTCTGTGCGTCGTTGTGATTAGTGATCCATCCAATGCTTACGGTTTAGTGGTAGACAAGTTTTTGGGTGAAAAAGACTTAGTGGTGCGCCCCCTCGATCCCCGCTTCGGCAAGGTGCGAGACATCAGCGCCTCTGCCCTAATGGATGACGGTTCGCCAATCCTGATTGTCGATGTGTTTGATTTGGTGCAGTCCACCGACAGCCTCTTAAACAGTGGACGATTGAGTAAAGTGGGGCTAAATCGGCAACCGAATCAGACCGAGCGCAAGCGGATTTTAGTTGTGGACGACTCGATTACCGTCCGAGAAATGGAGCGCAAGCTGCTGCAAAGCAAAGGCTACGATGTAGAAGTAGCGGTGAATGGCGTAGACGGCTGGAGCGCCATTCGGACCAAAAACTATGATTTAGTCATCAGCGATATCGACATGCCCCGGATGAACGGCATTGAACTCACCCGGCAAGTGAAAAACCATCCTCGACTCCATTCCACCCCCATCATTATCGTGTCCTACCGCGATCGCGAAGACGATCGCCTTCAAGGACTGGAAGCAGGCGCAGACTACTATCTAACCAAAAGTAGCTTTGAAGACGATACGCTAGTCAAAGCGGTCGTCGAATTAATCGGATATTAACCTGCACCCGTCATACTAGTCTGCACCACCTGCAAAGCCTGCCCTATGAGAATTGCGATCGTCAACGACATAGCCATTGCGATTGAGGCACTCCGACGGGTGTTGCTCACGGTTTCAGGCTACGAAGTTGTCTGGGTTGCCCGCGATGGAGCCGAGGCTGTAGCTCGTTGTGTTGAAGACACCCCCGACTTGATTTTGATGGATTTGGTCATGCCCATAATGGATGGCGTAGAAGCCACCCGCCAAATCATGAGCAATACGCCCTGTTTAATTCTGATCGTGACTGCCAGCGTCGGGCAAAATGCGGGGAAAGTCTTTGAGGCAATGGGACACGGCGCACTCGATGCCGCCGATCTTCCGGTATTAGGCACTCAAGAGAATGCCCACTCCTCTCAAGCACTCCTCAACAAAATTGCCACCCTCAGCAAACTCATCGGCAAAACTCCCTACCGCTCTACCCCCGTCCCAGAACCCACCTTCAACAAACTTTCTACCTCAAAACTCAAAACTCCCTTCGGTTCAACCCAGAGAGAACAACACTCAACACTCAACACTCAAAGTTCAACACTCATCCCTTCCCTTGATCGCCCTCAACCCAACTCCCTAACGCCCTTGATCGCGATCGGCTCCTCCACTGGTGGACCCAAAGCCCTTGCTGCCATTCTCTCTCTCCTCCCATCTGACTTTGGAGCCGCGATCGCGATTGTGCAACACGTCGATCAGCAGTTTTCCGCTGGCTTGGTCGATTGGCTAAACCAACAAACGCCGCTAACGGTAAAGTTGGCAAAGGCGGGCGATCGACTCACCAAAAGCACCGTTTTAGTTGCAGGCACCAACGACCATCTCAGCCTCCGTGCCGATCACACCTTGCACTACATTAAAGAGCCTGCGGACTATCCCTACCGTCCCTCAGTCGATGTCTTCTTCAAAAGTCTGGCGCAGCACTGGAGCCGTAAAGACATTGCCGTGCTGTTAACCGGTATGGGACAAGATGGGGCAGAGGGGCTAAGCCTCTTGCGATCACAGGGTTGGCATACGATCACCCAAGACAAAGCCAGTTGTGCCGTCTATGGAATGCCTAAGGCTGCCGTTGCCTTAAATGCTGCGGTCGAAATCTTGCCACCAGAAAAGATCGCTACCACTTTAATTCAACGGCTCAAGCTGCGATCGTCCAAAGTATTGTGAGCGCTTCAATACTTTGGACATGTTCTAGACCTGTGGATACCTCTAAACCAGCAAGCCAAATTCATAGCGATTGATGAACAGTCCAATGACTACATCGTGTAACCAGATGGACTTAGAAAAGCGAATGGTTTTGCGAGCCAATCGCTCGATCCGAGTCCGTAAAGTCAAGTG
>Ga0209181_10009021_pt1 | contig 13236 bp, 13 predicted proteins | sample MAT05_FD_187208 | JGI IMG/M metagenome (GOLD analysis project Ga0209181, IMG submission 187208) | Freshwater microbial communities from Lake Fryxell liftoff mats and glacier meltwater in Antarctica - MAT-05 (SPAdes) (version 2) | ecosystem: Environmental > Aquatic > Freshwater > Ice > Liftoff... | reverse complement strand
ACGTATCCTTTTCCTCGCTCTTCTTTCAACAGGTCTTTTATTCAATGCCTGCAAAAAAGAGGATGATCCCATTAAGCCCACTGCAACATTTTCCACCAGCAGCACCACTGTTGTGGTAGATGAAGAAGTGCAGTTTACAAACAATTCTGACAATGCCACTTCCTTCAAATGGAGTTTTGGCGACGGCACGACTTCAACGGAAGTTTCGCCAAAGAAATCATACCAGACTTCTGCTGTTTTCAATGTAAGTCTGGCATCAACAGGTGCTGGCGGCACCACTATTTCAAATGTATCGATTACGGTAAAACCCGCTTGCGCGTTCACCGTGGTGAATGAAAATGCGTTGATCAATACGACGCCGGTTCAATTTACCAATGCCTCCAAAGGGGCTAGTTCTTACTTATGGAATTTTGGCGACGCAGGTAGTTCTACTTCGACCGCTCAAAACCCAAGCTATACCTACAGCACTCCGGGCACTTATACTGTCACACTGAAAGCCATCAGTGCTGTGGGCGAAACCACCGCCTCCAAACAAATCACCGTGGGTGGCGCACCCATAGTCAAAGAGGTGTTCTTCATTGACTACGGCTCTGGCTTCATTAACAAACTGGCCGCAGATGGTTCTGGTACCGTAACCCCTGTTTTGGATATCAATGGAAAAGCTGGCCCAGGCCTTGCCTATGATGCGGTCAACGGCAAGATTTATTTTAGCGATTTTGAAGTGACTGGCACGGGAAACATCTGGCGCTGCAATCTGGATGGCTCAAACCTGGTGGCCATCGTGAGTAATCTCACTGACCCATACGGCGTAGCCTTGGATGTTGCCGCAGGTAAAGTGTATTGGGTAGACGATCTAGGCAATGTTTCGCGGGCTAATCTGGATGGCTCTGCGCAGGAAATTGGTCTGGTAAATATTCCATCAGGTCAAATGCGTGCCATCAGCCTCGATCCGGCCAACAACAAAATGTATTTTTACGAAGTAAATTTGGAGAATCTGTATGTCGCCAATATGGACGGCACCAATCCTGCCATCCTATTTTCCGGCGTATATGGTTATGCGATTGAAGTGGATGGCCAAAACGGCAAAATTTACTTTGACGACCAAAACAGCGCAACCCTCGTCATTGCCAACCTTGACGGCACGAACAAGCAAACTTTCGATGCCAATGGTACCCGTATCTACGGTATGGCCATTGATCGCACAGCAAACAAAATCTATTGGTCGGGCCGTGATACTGGAGAAATCAGCCGGGCTAACTTGGATGGTTCAAGCCCAGAGGTCTTAAAAACTGGGCTTACCAGCCCCAGAGGAATCTTTTTTAAGCAGTAAATTTGATTGCCACCGTTTATGAAAAAACTATATCCCTTGCTTTGGCTAGGTACTTTCTTTGCCCTGATGTACAGCTGCAAGAAAGACGACTTTCCCGTGCCGCCAGCCAGTACAGTGCCGAATTTCACTTACACGATTGACAATGACGGAATTGCCCCGGCTACAGTCACGTTTACCAATACTTCCATCGTGCCTGGCACCGTTGGCGATGTGACTTACTATTGGAATTTTGGGGATAATACTTCCGTAGAAGGCCCAAATCCCAGCCACATGTATCAAACCGCAGGGGCTTTTGAGGTGCGTCTGGTGGTCGTGACCTCGGTTTCCCTGGAAATCAAGGAAACCGTGAAGACTATCGTGATCAAAGACCCAAATGCTTCTGGCACGCCCGTATATTTCACAGATGGCAGTTTGATGTACAATGGATTGGTGAATGATCAGGTTCCAATTATGAGTCAATTGCCTGTTGCCGGATTGCTGGATGCTTATGGCTCCACCTTCGACACCGTTCGCAATCATTTGTATATCAGTGACTACGAGGCCGGGAAAATATACCGCTGCGATCCTAATGGCACCAACCAGGTGGAATTCAGAACCGGGCTGGATGCACCCAATGCCCTGAGCATTGATTATCAGCTCAATCAAATTTATTGGGATACTGGCACAGGCATCCAGCGGGGAGATATTACCAACACGGATGTCAACCAAAAGGAAGATTTCGTCACAGGTCAGGCCAATGACCCCGATGGAGTGTCTATTGATGCGGTGAACCGAGTCTTGTATTGGGTGAATTACAACGGCGGTGTTTGGAAGAAAAATCTCGACGGAACAGGCGAAGGCGAATTAATTCCAGGAGTAGAAGGTGGTAGTATGTTGGTTGTAGGCGATCGGATTTTTTACGATCAATATGTGGCCGCCGGGGATATTCACCTCAAATCTGCTAATTTGGACGGCACTGGAGTAGCCGTACTCGCTACCGGAATCACGCGAGTCGTGTACGCCCTGGCGTATGAGGCCTCAAGCAATAAGGTCTATTGGGGTGATCGAAACATTGGCACCATAAAGCGGGCCAACCTGGATGGATCAAATGCTGAAGCATGGTATGTGAATGCCGATCTTAGGCCTCGGGGCATTTCGTTTGGGAAGCGGTTTTAGAAGGGCGGTTATTATTTCATCGGTATTAGTGCAAATCCTCGCGACTACGCGCCTGTTTTTGATCTGTTTCAACGCATTATTCTCATTACTAACATAAGTCATCCCGAATTTTTCTTTTTTTGATTGACGGACTCCGATTACATGATTGTTGATTTTTGAAGGAGTGGCAGATCTTAAGATTTTTGAGGTACAGCACAGATAAAATCTTTGAAAAAGTGGACGGTGCTTCGTCGGGCCATCAAAAATCATATAGTCGGAGTTCGTCAATCAAAAACACTTTAAGGTGACCAAGAAAAAATTCGAGATGGCTCATGTTTTATCGCTCACTCCGCGCCCAAAAATGGATACCTAAAATCGGTTGGCGGCACCATATTTTCCTTCAAAGTTCGTGGAGATAGCCACCTATAAAGGTTAATCATCGAACCCGCCTTGTCGTTCGTGCCGGAAGCGCGACCTCCACCGAATGGCTGCTGACCAACTACCGCACCTGTAGGCTTGTCGTTGATGTAATAATTGCCGGCAGCATGGCGTAGTTTGTCATTGGCGAGGGCGAGTGCTGCACGATCATTGGCAAAAATAGCACCCGTGAGGGCGTAAGGTGAGGTTGCATTCGCTATATCAAGTATCTTGGAAAAATCCTTGTCCTCGTACACAAAGATAGTCAGCACTGGACCAAAGATCTCCTCGCACATCGTGATGTACATCGGGTCAGAAACCTCCAGCACCGTCGGCTCAATAAAGTAGCCTTTTGACTTGTCAAAGTTGCCCCCGGCAATCACTTTCACCTGGTCAGACTTTTTCGCTTCGACGATGTAGTTTGAAATTTTATCAAAAGCTTTTTCATCAATCACAGCATTGACAAAGTTGCGGAAGTCCTCCGTTGTACCCATTGGCATATTTTTCAAATCAGCCACCAGATGGTCGCGCACCTCGCCCCACATGCTTTTAGGAATGTAGGCCCGCGATGCAGCAGAGCACTTTTGACCTTGATACTCAAAAGCTCCCCGGCCCAGTGCAACAGCTACGGCTTTCGGGTCGGAAGAGTTGTGAGCAATTACAAAATCCTTACCGCCCGTTTCGCCAACGATGCGTGGATACGATTTGTAGTTGGCAATATTCTCCCCGATCGTTTTCCAAATCTGCTGAAAAACGCCCGTGCTACCGGTAAAGTGAATTCCCGCAAAACTTGGGTGCTTCAACACCACCTCACCCATGACTGGTCCACTTACATACACCAGATTGATCACCCCAGCTGGCAACCCGGCTTCTTCCAGAATTTCCATGATGATCGAGGCCGAGTAAATCTGTGACTCAGCTGGTTTCCAAACCGCCACATTGCCTAGCATGGCCGGGGCCGTAGGCAGATTTCCCGCTATAGCTGTGAAATTGAACGGCGTGAGTGCAAACACAAAGCCCTCAAGTGGTCGCCAGTCCGTACGATTCCATACGTTTCGGGTGCTTAGTGGCTGTTGTTTGTAGATCTCCTGCATGAAATACACATTGTAGCGCCAAAAATCAGCCAGTTCACAAATAGCATCTATTTCAGCCTGGTAGGCGTTTTTGCTTTGACAGAGCATGGTGGCTGCACTCATTTTGGCCCGATATGGCCCGGTTAGCAGGTCGGCAGCACGCATAAAAATAGCCGCGCGTTCTTGCCATGGCATGGCTTCCCAGGCTGGTTTAGCCGCGAGTGCAGCATCAATAGCTGCCCGAACATGATCTGCATCGCCTTTTGAATAATGGCCTAAGATATGAGCGCGTTCGTGTGGCGGGTGCATGGCTTTTTTATCCTCTGAAAAAACGTGTTTGCCACCGATATACATCGGCACGTCTTTTTGCTGAGCCTTAGCTTCTGCAAGGGCCTTTTTCAGGGCAATTTTTTCAGGTGAACCTGGAGCATAGTTCCAAATGGGTTCGTTAACGGGCTGCGGGACGGCGAATATTGCGTCTGTCATGGTGGTTGTTTATGTGTGGAAAGGGTGATTTCGAGATTTGGGGTGCTTCGCGCGTTGGTTTGTGGTGGATCTGTGGAAAAATGTTTGCAAAGGTAAAAACGGAGCTCGGCTGTGGAGTGTTTTTTAATTTATCTGCATCAAAAAGCTACGAGCATGTTGGCCAAAATGCGGCACTCCTAAAATTAGTGCTTGAAAATCAATAAATTGAAAAGGTGTACCACGCTTTCCTGAACACACTTTACCCTGTGATTTAAAAAATTACGACGGCAAAAAGACGTCCCGTTTCAGCCCCAAACTTAAAATGACACAAATGTCAAAATTGGTTATTTCGATACTTTGTTTAATATTTTCAATCAAACAATTAAACAATATTGATCGGAGAGTGTTTTACTTCCTTACTTACAAACTTACCCTCATTCACTCTTTCACACAAAACTATGAAGAATTTAATTTTTGGAATGTTCCTCGCGCTAAGCGCCGGCCTAATGTTCACCGCTTGCAAAGAAGATGACGATGTTACCACGTCAAAAAACATCGTACAAACGGCTCAAGCCACCAGCGATCTATCTTCCCTGGTTGCTGCTCTGACACGAGCAGGTTTGGTCGATGCCTTGAATGCCAATGGGCCTTTCACTGTATTCGCTCCAACCAATGCTGCATTTAGTGCATTCCTTACAGCCAATGGTTTCGCAAACCTGGATGCAGTACCGGTAGCTGTTTTGAAGCAAATTTTACTCAACCATGTCGTAAGTGGTGAAGTGCGCGCAGCTTCTGTGCCAACAGATGGTTATGTAAAAACACTTGCTACTTTCGGTACTACGACCAGCAACCTTAGCATTCTCGCACAAAGAAATGCAAGTGGTGTTAGCATCAACAAAGATGTAAAAGTGGTTACTGCCGATGTCCTAGCTTCAAATGGCGTTGTACACATCGTAAACAAGGTAATAGCTCTACCTACTGTTGTAAACCACGCCCTCAACAATGCAAATTTCACCACTTTGGTCGCTGCGCTTACTCGCCCAGGTCTTGGAGTTGATTATGTTGCTATTCTTTCTGGCGCAGGTCCATTCACCGTATTTGCACCAACCAATGCTGCATTTGCTGCACTCCTGACGGAACTTAACCTAAGTAGTTTGGATCAAGTAGACAATGCCACACTTAACGCGGTGCTTCAGTATCACGTAATAAATGGCGCTAACGTATTGGCGTCTCAGCTGACCAATGGCCAAGTGGTTACCACATTTGGAACTGGCACATTCAGCATCAACCTGACCGGTGGCGCGAAGATATTGGACGCTCGAGGCAGAACGACCAACATCATCATCACGGATGTACAAGGTACCAATGGCGTAGTGCACGCGATTGACAAGGTGCTGTTGCCGTAAATTTTGACACGGACAAGTAATTCAAACAAACACAAAAACAGAAGCCGTCCGCAGAAATGTGGGCGGCTTTTTTTTGGTTTGGGGGATTATCAAATCTTCACTTTACCCAAAGAAACCCGAATTTCCTCCGGAATAAACGGCCCAGCATCCGCACCTCCAATAATAATCTCCCGCACGATGGTGCTACTGATATGCGAAAACTCGGGCTGGGCGATCAGGAACACCGTTTCAATGCCTCCGCCCACGATATGGTTGAGCTGTGAAATCGTTTTTTCATAATCGAAATCCGAGGAATTACGCAGGCCGCGCAGCAGAAAGCGCGCGCCGATGCGCTGGCAGTAATGGGCTGTTAGGTTTTCAAAACTATCCACCCGCACACGCGGCTCTTTTTCAAACACCTGGCGTAGCCATTCCATGCGCTGTTCATGGGGGAACAGGTATTTTTTGGTGCTATTGATACCAACCGCCACAATGATCTCGTCAAACAGAGGCAAGGCTCTTTTCACCAGATCTACGTGGCCGGTGGTGATAGGGTCGAAAGAACCAGGGAAGACTGCAAGTTTTTTATTCACGGCGGAGGAGGGTCTTTGTAATCTTAGAATTAAGCGGGGCGAAGTTGAGGAAACTCCTTTGCTCCATCCGACATTTTTTAAAATTTCGTTTTATTTCCCTCGCCACTTACTCCATCGTACCCACCACTTGTTGAAAAAATTTGTCAGACCAATATTGAGTAGTAGATTTGCCCCCACTTAATTATTCACCACATTTAAAACAATTCCATTCGTTATGAAAAAACTGATTTTCACACTTGCTGTAATCTTTTGCTGTGTTTTTGCAGCACAGGCTCAAAGTAGCGATTACAAAACTGCCATTGGCCTTCGTTTGGGCTACCCAGCAGCTGTTTCTTTAAAGCACTTTCTCAATGAAAAAGGAGCTGTAGAAGCATTTGTAGGATTTCGCGGCTTCAGACTTGTACGTCTCGTCAACATTGGTGCCATGTACCAGCACCACTCTCCTATCGCTTCCGTTGAAGGCCTTAAGTGGTATGTAGGTGGTGGCGCAGGTGCATGGATTTGGACTTACGATAATGATTTCAATTTTGGTGCTGACTATGGCAACGTCAACATTGGTATTATGGGCTGCTTGGGCCTTGACTACAAGTTTGCTGATTTCCCGATCAACTTATCCATTGACTGGGTTCCAACGTTCATCGTAGGTGATGCTTATTACGATGGCTTTGGTGCTGGTTACGGTGCACTCAGTGTTCGTTACACGCTCAAATAGTTAAGTTTTTGTGCCTAAAAGAAAGGCCTGCCAATTTAGTTTGGCAGGCCTTTTTTTATTCGTAATGCGCAAAATCGTCTTCTGTCATATCGACAGCTTGCTCTTGCTCTTTGCGGCGGTTGCGCCACCACCAATAGCCTATAGCTCCAACAAGCAGATAAGGCATAGAAAACATGTAGAGTATCCCATTATTCAAGCCCACGGGATCTCCCCCACCCATCTTTAGATTAGCTTCTGCGGCACCTTTACACATGGCGCATTGGGCAAATTGCTCCAAGGGCAAAAGACAAAAAGCAAGGAGCAAAGCAGTGATGATCAGAATTTTATATTTCATATTCAAATGCATTAAATTTCCAGACGATATTTTAAAATTGAATCTCCCCATTGACCACATTTTGACATTGACCACATTAATAATACGGTTTCAACATCAGATAGCAAATTGGGCCCGTAATTGCGACGTAAAGCCAAAGGGGAAACACCCACCGCGCCATTTTTTTGTGTCTTTCATATTGGCCCGTATAAGCTCTTGTAAAGGTAAGCAACACAAAAGGTAAAATGACTGCGGCCAATATCACATGCGTAATTAGAAGGAAAAAATAGACTGTTTTTATAGCTCCCTCGCCACCAAAGCGGGTCTCTGGCGTAGTAAAATGATACAGTACGTAGGAAACCAAGAACAGCGCAGAACAAACCATGGCAGCATAAATAGCACGGCGATGCTGCTCCCTTCGTCCGTTTTTGATGTGCCAAAGGGCTACAACAAGAATGACAGCACAAAGTGCATTCAGCGAAGCATGGAAAGGGGGCAGAAAACTGAAGTCAAACCCTAAATCAATTTTCACACGCCTCATTAGGCCAACCAGCAATAGTACCACTGCAGAAATAACGTATGCCCAGCGGTTGAGGCGTTTTTCGAGTGCGATATCAGGAGTCATTGTAATACTTGAAGTTTAAAATCTTTAAGTAACAAGTGATATTTGACCTCTTACTTAGTGCCAGGATACTATTTTTGAGGCATTAGCCTCGAGATTTGTTGCACCATACGGTTTACCTGATTTTCATCGAGTGCATTGTAGAAGCATTTAATTTGCTCTGTAGCATCTGCCAGGGCGTAGAATTCTTTGTGCTGCTTCACCTTCTTTTCTAGCGCAAATTTCTCGTAGCCATTATTCAGAATATTCCCCCAGGACACCAAGCCACCGGTCACTACCCAGGTGGCATAATCAATACTGGGGATCTTTTGTATTTCTGAGCGAAATTCGGTTGAGCCACCCTGAAAAATCATAACAATTTTGAAGAACGGGCGCGGTGTACCATCCGACATTTTACCAAACTGGTCGTAGAGTCGTTTGTTGGTTTCTATAATACGCTTGTTGTCCTCTGTCAATTCAGGATTTTCTCCAAAGTTGTGGATGACACAAACGCTTTCTTGTAATTGATTTTCTTTAGTGCCATCGGGGTAAATAATGTAAGCGCCTCGAATTGGCCCATAAAATCCTAGTTCTGCCACGGCGTCTTTGCGCCACTTAAGGCCATCTCGTAGATAAATCCAGGATATAGCTGGTAGTACAACCAAAACTATGGTGAGTACTATGGCAGTCAATATTCTGCGTGTACGCGTAGGTTTTTGAATTGCTTCGCTCATCGTAAAGTTTATTTGTGCAAATAGACGAATCCGTGTAATTCCTTTCAAAAAACAAAAAAGGCGTGGAGTTGTTCCGCGCCTTTTTATCATTAAGTAATTTAGTTCAGCAGTTCATTTACAGCCTTAAAGTTGCAAACAATGCGATGATCTAAACGATCTAAATGAAGAACTTATCCTTTCATAGTTCCAGGCAACAAGTAGCCAGTCGGTTTTCCCGTGGCTGCTGGTTGTACGACTTCTTCGTTTTTTTCTTTAATTTGTTCCCGTGCAGCCCCCCAGCTACCACCTTCCTGGAAGAACGCAATAATGGCCCAAACGAGCAGTAAAGTCGGCATCAGTACACTAAGAACAAGGCCGCGCACCTCACCAGCCATGTGCATAAAAAAGAAAATGATGAAATAGGCTTTGTAAATACTCGCGCCAATCATCGCCAGCATATAGAGGGCTTGACCGAAGCCACCATCTTTGCCAAATGTGACACTTGGCATGATATGTCCCTTAGCAAAAAGTGCGAATAACACCTCTATGATAGTGATGAAGCCTAGCAATTTTAAGCCGTAGAACACAAGCTTTTTCTGATCTTCGTATGATTGATGTGCAGCCATTGCTTTTTAATGTTAATATGTTGAACTGTAGATTTTTCACCTACCAAAGCCTTTTGTCCGAGATAGAATTAACGGAGCTTAAAGCGAAGGAGAGGGGTATTGGTGGACAAGCTTGACCAATGGTAAGTGGGTTTCTGAAATGACCCATTATATCCCCGAATCATTAACTAAAGGAGGTAGAACACCAGAAACACAAATACCCACACTAGATCCACAAAGTGCCAATAAAGGCCAATTTTTTCCACCATTTCATAGCCATTACGCCGTGAGGCATATAATCCGCTCATTGCGTTGACCATGATGATAAGCAGGAAAACTACTCCAGACAATACGTGGAATCCGTGGAATCCGGTAATGAAGAAGAAAAGTGCGCCAAATGCTTTTGGCCCTTGTTCAATTTCGCGCGTTTGCCCTGCGTATGCACCAGAAGCGTAGCGAACGTATTTTTTCTCCAGTTCAATTGCGCCATTTTGTTCGTGTCCGTGTAAAAGGTACGAGTCATCCTTTTTAACCGCTATTGCTGCGCCGTTTTCCATCACTTCCTTCCCATTAACATCTACCATTACACCATCTGCGATGTGGCGGCCAAATGGATTTCGGGTTACAGAAACGTTTTCATACTTGATGAGCATAGTCCATTCGTATGCTTGACTTCCAAGGAATGTCGCGCCACCTAGAATGGTGAGAAACATCCAGAAGACCACGCCTCGCTTATTTTCACGATGACCTTCTTGTACCGCCCGCACCATGGTGACGGAGCTGAAAATCAGCACAAAAGTCATGAAGGTTACAAAGACCAGCGGCCAGTGGGCTTGTACGAATGGGAAAGATGCGAACACAAAGTCAGGTTCAGGCCAACTTGGCATGCTAAAACGGATGGTACCGTAAGCAATCAGGAAGCCGGCAAAGGTGAATGCGTCAGACACGAGGAAATACCACATCATCAGTTTGCCGTAGCTCACTTTCATTGGCGGTTGTCCGCCTTCCCAAATCTGGTCGTCAGAGCCATGCTCGTTCGTCTCGTGTGCGTGTGAAACAGATGTTTCTGCCATGGTTGTCAATAGTTAATAGACGTTGGATATTACGCTTAGACTTTGTACTGTCCAACGTCTTTCGTCCAACAGTCTAAAGTCAGAATTATCAAGATTGAATCATAAAGAACACCATTAGGTAAACCCACAGGATGTCCACAAAATGCCAGTATTGTACCACCAGATCAAACCGTTGTTTGCGCCGCAAAGTAGGTTTGTAAGGCAATATATAAGCATACGTTAAAGCTACTGTAATGGCTACGATACCGCCTAAAACGTGGGCGGCATGCAACCCTGAGATAACAAAAATGAAGGAACTGGAAGGATTCACCGTAAAAGTTGCCCCCATCGCTGTCAATGCTTCCCAACCTTTATATTGAAGGACTACAAAAAACAACCCCAACACTAATGTAGCCACTAACATCCCTTTATACTGCTTCTCTTTACCCTTTTTGAATCCTGAATACGCCAATTGCATAGTCACGCTACTCAACAAAATCACCGCCGTATTCACCATAAAGATATCAGGGAGCTTAAATTCCAACCAGTTACCTGCAGCACGCCGCACCACATACGCACTAGTAAACGCCGCGAACATCATAATAATAGATCCGATGGCGACCCAAAGCGCAACTTTGTGCGGGTGAATTTTACTTTGGTTATATTCTTGCCTAAATGTGGCCATATTGTAGAGCGATATTTATTACGCCATTTTAGATGATTCAATGCGAAATGAATTTCGAGTTACCAAACCCTGTCTAACAAAAGCACAATCAATGAGAATGGTAAATGCATGAATGAAATGAACATTTGTTTTCTCGCGGCTGTCCTTTCACAGGTTTTGTACAACTGCCAGCAGTGCCAAGCCCAATATACATTAAGCAATACCAATAATGTAGTCGCCACTAATCCTACATACCCAAGCCAAAAACTCAACACCGCACTTCCAATCAATAAAAGGCAAAAAATAAAGGAAAGCAATCCTGTTGTTTTATCCTTTTCGCCATTCCCTGAAGGAAGTAAATAAAATCCGGCTTTTTTATAATCTTCATCTGCTAACCAGGCAACTGCCCAGAAATGGGGAAACTGCCACAAAAACTGCAAACCAAACAACATCCAAGCGGTTGGAGAAATAAACCCCTCATACGCTACACAACCAATAATTAGTGGCAAGGCACCTGGAATGGCTCCAACAACTACAGCCAAAGGTGTAGAGCGCTTCATCGGTGTGTAGACAAAAGCGTAACTAATCAGCGACAGCGTACCCAAAAACCCAGTTAAAGGGTTAAACATAGATAGCATAGAAATGCCAAACAAGGCCATGAGGCCCGCAAGCAATACTGCTGTGCTAACACTCATTCTTCCAGTCACAACCGGACGGTTTTCTGTTCGAGGCATGAGTCGATCGTAGTCGCGTTCGAGCACTTGGTTTAGCGCATTGGCTGAACCAGTCACTAGAAATCCGCCGACTGCGAGTAAAAGCATTGCCCCCCAATTTACCACGCCCTGACACACAATTGCGTAGGACATTACCGCAGAGAAAAGAACTAAAAGTGTCAACTTAAACTTGACCAACAGCCCAAAATCGGTGACTGCCTGTTTTAAGTCTCCAAAAATCAATATTTGTTTTGCGTCGTTGCGCTGCATTATTTTGTAGTTTATAGCGGCTCACAAAAGTTGACACCAATCAACCTTTATCAACCCTTTTAATGCCCTTCCCCCATATCATTTTCGCCCTCTTTCAGGGGTATATACTGTGGGATAAATTCCTCTCCGTCTTTACCATAATCATAAGCCCAGCGTTGTACTGTAGGAATATTACCTGGCCAGTTGCCGTGCCCTGCATTGATTGGAGTAGTCCATTCAAGTGTATTTGAACCCCAAGGGTTTTTCGTGGTAAGCTTTTTCCCACTGAATATGGAGTAGAAAAAGTTGACCATGAATAAGACTTGAAGGAAGAACACAAAAATAGCGGCCACCGTAATAAACTGATTTAGATCCTGGAAGTGACGGAACGCATCAAAAGAAGCTCCACCGTCATAGTAACGGCGTGGAACACCAGCCATACCAGTATAGTGCATCGGCCAGAAAATAGCGTATGCTCCAATGATCGTACCCCAGAAGTGGATCTTACCTAAGGTTTCGTTCATATAACGGCTAAACATCTTTGGAAACCAGTGGTAAACACCCGCAAACATTCCAAAGAACGCAGCAACACCCATCACAATATGGAAGTGAGCTACTACGAAATAGGTGTCGTGCAACGGAATGTCAATGGCAGAGTTGCCAAGGAAAATACCCGTCAAACCACCCGAAATGAACATAGAGACAAATCCTACGCTAAACAAACTGGCGGAAGTGAACCTGAAATTCGAGCCATAAATCGTGCCTATCCAGTTGAAAACTTTCACGGCTGACGGCACGGCAATGATCAGCGTGAATATCACAAAGAAGTTGGAAATAAACGGATTTACCCCCGACATAAACATGTGGTGTGCCCAAACAATAAAGGCCAAAAAGCCAATAGCGAGCAGCGAATATACCATGGCCGTGTAGCCAAAAATAGGCTTACGTGAGCTTACTGACAAGACTTCAGATACAATACCCATGGCAGGAAGAATGATGATATAGACTTCCGGGTGCCCCAAGAACCAAAACAAGTGTTGATACAAAATTGGGCTACCACCGATACGGTCAAGAATCTGCCCACCTACTACGATTTCGCTCAGATAAAACGACGTGCCAAGGCTGCGGTCAAACATCAGAAGCAATAGACCGGAGAACAATACCGGGAAAGAAAGTACACCAAGGATGGCCGTGACAAAGATTGCCCACATGGTAAG
>Ga0209181_10009019_pt1 | contig 13236 bp, 8 predicted proteins | sample MAT05_FD_187208 | JGI IMG/M metagenome (GOLD analysis project Ga0209181, IMG submission 187208) | Freshwater microbial communities from Lake Fryxell liftoff mats and glacier meltwater in Antarctica - MAT-05 (SPAdes) (version 2) | ecosystem: Environmental > Aquatic > Freshwater > Ice > Liftoff... | reverse complement strand
GGCCGCTTTAACGGCAATTTCAACCGCTTGCGCACCTTGTTGCTGAGCATTCTGAAATACCGTTGCGTCCAACGTCCCCTTCTTCAGAGCCTGCAGCCCGTCTGTAATAGCGTCGATACCAACTACTACGACTTTGTCCTTCAGGCCTGCGTCGGTCAGGGCTTTTACGGCGCCTAATGCCATCTCGTCGTTGTGAGCAAAGACACCGTTAATCTGATTGCCATACGACTGAATCCAGTTCTCCATCAGCGACATTCCCTTGGCACGGTCCCATTGGGCGGTTTGCTGGGCGAGCAACTTCATGTTGGGATACTTTTTCAGCACGTCAAGGGCGCCTTGCGCCCGTTTTAACTGGCCTGTCTGCCCCATGTAGCCCTCAATCATCACCACATTGCCTTTGCCTCCCAGTTTATCGGCCAGAAATTGCATGGCAATACGACCCGCTTCTACATCGTCGGAACCGACAAAAGCGGAGGGTTTTGTACTGGTTTCGGAGTTTACGTTGATAATCGGAATACCAGCGGCCAATGCCTTTGCTACAGCCGGCGAACAGGCTTCTACTTCGGCGGGGTTTAGGATAATAGCGTCTACATTCTGGGCAATGAAACTCTCTACCTGCTCGACTTGCTTCAGAGCCGACCGCTCCGCATCGACGGTGATTAGCTCAATACCATCCTGTTCGGCCTTTTTGACCATTTCGTCGTGGACATTTACCACGAATTCATGTTGCATACTAAGCATGGTAGCACCAATAACCAGCTTTTTGCCGTCGGCGTTGGTGGCTTCTTTGCTCGTTGACGAAGTCTGATTACAGCCGGCAAACAGGAATGTGATTGCCAGGGCTGACGAAATAAGGGTAGGGGTATAGTTCATACTGAGGTTAATTTCTTTTTTGGTTCATGCTATCCAACACCACGGCTCCAACAATAATGACTCCCATAACCACCTGTTGGTAATAAGAGCTAACGTTGAGCAGGTCTAAGCCATTACTAATTACGCCAATCAGGAGCGCACCAACCAAGGTGCCGGTCATGGTGCCGGTGCCGCCCGATGTGCTGGTGCCGCCGATGATGGCAGCGGCAATGGCATCTAACTCAAAACCGGCACCCGCGTTTGGCTGACCCGTGCTGATTCGGGAGGTCAGTAAAATTCCGGCTAGAGCCGCCAAACCACCAGCCAGTACATAAACGAGCATTTTTACGCGAGGCACCTGGATACCCGAAGCTCTGGATGCCTGTTCGTTGCCGCCCACCGCATACATATACCGGCCCGAAACTGTTTTGCGGAGGATAATAGTGCAGACAATAAAGGCGATAATCAGGATGAGAATAAGCGTTGGTACCCCGAATATTTTTCCGCCACCCAGAAAATTGAACGTGTCTGAGAGGTTCGATACAGGACGACCTTTGCTCAGAATCAACGCTAGACCACGGCCAATGGTCATGGTGCCCAGCGTGACAATAAACGGCGGCACGTTGCTTCGCGTGATGACAAATCCGTTGACAGCGCCGAACAAAATACCCGTTAGCAAACCTGCGCCAATAGGAACTATAACGGGGTACGTGTCGGGGTGGGCAAATGTAGCCGCCACCACGCCTACAACAGCAACAATAGACCCGATAGACAGATCAATGCCCCCTGTAATAATGACGAACGTAACACCGAAGGCAAGCAGCGCGTTGATGGAAACCTGGGTCACAATAATCATCAGGTTCTGAACGGTCAGAAATTTCGGACTAATCAGGGCTAGTGTAAGGCAGATGGCGAAGAAAGCCACGACGATGCCGTACTGGCCAATTTTACGGAAATAGGTTTGGTAGGACTTGCCGGGTAAGGTAGTGTTCATTAATTAAATTGGGTAACTGGGTAATTTAGGTAAGTGAGTAAAGTGAATTACCTAATCGCCAACAACCTGCATGGCATGATGCATGATCGTTTCGGGCGTGGCCTCATCGGTAGAAAGCACAGCAGTCTGATTTCCTTTTGCCAACACTACAATTCTATTACTCAACCCCAGCAGCTCTGGAAGTTCTGAGGAGATTAAAATGATGGCTATTCCGTTAGCAGTCAGCCGATTGATTAGTTTGTAAATTTCTGCTTTTGCCCCTACATCAATTCCTCGCGTCGGTTCATCCAGAATGACCAAAGCTGGAGCAGACAGCAATACTTTCCCAATGACTACCTTTTGCTGATTTCCCCCGCTTAGGTGTGTTACCTGTTGATCGAGACCGGCAATTTTAATGTTCAGGTCACGCACGGTTTTCGTCGCTGCTGTGGACTCGCTTTTTTCAGCCACGATGCCTCGTTTTGCAAAGGTTGGCAGACTGGCCAGGGTAATATTATGCTTTACTGACAAGCCCGGAATAAACCCGGATGCTTTTCGATCTTCGCCCACAAAGCCGATTCCATGCCGGATGGCGTCCTGTGGTGATCGAATCTCAGTCAGTTGGCCATTGATGCGTATTTCGCCCTGCTCGTAGGGGTCCAGCCCAAACAAAGCACGGGCAACTTCGGTACGACCCGCGCCCATCAGCCCGGCAATGCCCAGCACCTCGCCCGCATGAACGGCAAAATTGATGTTTGAGAATTTTCCCGGCTGACTCAGGCCGCTGACCGCTAACACTTCTTTTCCCAACGTGGTATGAATCTCTGGAAACAGACTTCCCAACTCCCGACCTACCATCATCGAAATCAGCGAATTGGGGGTGAATTCATTAGCTGGTTTAGTAGCGATGAATTGGCCATCCCGCAACACCGTAATGGTATCGGCAAGCGTAAAAATCTCGTCTAATTTGTGCGAAATGTAAATGATAGCCACGCCTTTTTGCTGCAAGTCGCGGATGATTCCAAACAGCGTCGCCACCTCTTTATCGGACAAGGCGGAGGTTGGCTCGTCCATAATAATCACTTTAGCCTCGTTAGACAGCGCTTTGGCAATATCAACAAGCTGCATTTCGGCAACGCTCAGATATTTCATCGGCGTTTCGGGTCGGATTTGCACGCCCAGGTGATTCAGTAATTCTGTGGCCTGTTGATTAAGGCTTTTTTCGTCGACCCAGCCAAATAGACCACGCTTAGTTTCCTTACCCAGAAAAATATTTTGGGCCACTGTCAGTTCAGGAACCGTCAGTAGCTCCTGATGAATCATTGAGATACCCCGTTTCAGCACTTCACCAACGTTGCTTGTTTTTAGCGGCTCCCCGTCAAACACAATTTCGCCCGAATCGGGGGTGAGCAGCCCGATCAGGATTTTCATGAACGTTGACTTTCCGGCCCCATTCTCACCCATCAACGCATGAACTTCACCTTTGCGAACGTTCAGGTGGACATTGTTCAATGCCCGCACGCCCGAAAAAGATTTCGAAAGACTGGTGACTGAAAGAATAGGCGTTTGGAGCATAGAAGAAAAGCGTGAAATACCTAAGCTGACCGCATGGGCGGTCCCAATCATTTTTAGAATGCTGTCAGCTCTACAAGTTTCCAGAGTTTACCAACGGGTTTACCAAAAAAATAGAGATGACATCTCTCTAAACGAGACATCATCTCTTAAAAATAAACTTCTCCGTGTTTATACTACTTACATGGAAAAACTCTCTACGCCTGTGTCTTTCCAGCTTCGAGAGTTGGCCGAGTCAATGACGGCTTCGCATACTTTCTGGGTTTCCAGTGCATCCTGGAAGGTTGGTGCGCAGAGACTACCCGTTTCCAGACTCTTCAGGAAATCAGCCACCTGATGAACAAAGCTGTGTTCGTAACCAATACCTAAGCCGGGTACCCACCACTTATCCATATAAGGCTGATCGCCGTCGGTAACGTGAATGGACCGCCAACCGCGAACAATTCCCTCATCGGCGTGATCGAAATATTCGAGCCGGTTCAAGTCGTGCAAATCCCACCGAATCGACGCGTTTTCGCCGTTGATCTCGAAGGTATAGAGTGCTTTGTGGCCACGGGCATAGCGCGTTGACTCAAACAAACCAAGCGAGCCATTAGCAAAGTGGCAATGGAAAATACAGGCGTCGTCGATTCCAACGGGCTGTACTTTTCCGGTTAGCTGGTGCATCCGCTCCTTCACGAACGTTTCTGTCACCGCCGATACGTCGCTAATGGCCCCATTGAGCCACATGGCGGTATCGATGCAGTGTGCCAGTAAGTCGCCCGTAACGCCCGATCCTGCGGCTTCGACATCCATCCGCCAGGTACCAGCACCGCCTTGGGGAACGTCCGCATTGATGGTCCAGTCCTGAAGGAAGTTGGCCCGGTAATGAAAAATCCTGCCCAGTTTTCCGGAGGCTACAATTTGTTTGGCCAGCGATACGGCCGGAATGCGCCGGTAGTTGTACCAAACGGTATTGGCCACGCCTGCTTTTTCAACGGCATCGACCATTGTTTGAGCCTCCGCCAATGAACGCGCGAGGGGCTTCTCGCACAAGATCATTTTACCGGCTTCGGCAGCGGCAATGGCGATTTCGGCGTGCGAATCGTTGGGTGTGCAAATATCAACCGCGTCGATGTCGTCGCGGGCGATGAGTGTACGCCAATCGGTCTCAACGGATTCGTATCCCCACTGATCCGCGAAGGCTTGTACCTTTTCGGCATTACGTGAGCAAACCGCCTTGAGAACGGGATTGTAAGCCAGTTCAGGGAAAAAATTTGGTACTCTTCTATACCCGTTGGAGTGCGTCCGGCCCATAAAACCGGTACCGATCAACCCGATGCAAAGGTCTTTTTTTGTGCTCATATTATTCTTTCCATCCGTGCAGTTGACGGACTTTGATCATGGTAGCTAAAACATCGTTCCAGGTCTGTTGATTGGTCATAACAGAGTTGGGAAACATACAGCCGTCCCAGCAAATGTGCCGCATGATTTTGGTCAGTTGCCCATTGCTGTCGCGGAGCCAGAAACCGGCATCGTTCGCTACGTCGAGTTTGCCGTTGGGGTCTAGGGCCTGGCAGTGCCGCCCGGTTTTGTCGTGCGAGCCGGAGCCAAACACAGTGCCGTCGTTTTGGGCCACGTGGAAGTCGGTGGTCCAGGGGCGGAGGGCATCCGTGAGGGTTTTCAGCGCATCGGTTAGCACTTGCCGGTCCTGCCAATCGTAGCCAGCGGGCAGAATCCGATCCTGTTCGCGGTTATAGCCCATGGTATACAGCAGCGTGTGCGACATGTCGGCCTGAAAACCCATGTTGGGCCGATCAACGGCTTCGAGGGTGTCGAGCATGGTACGCCAACTTTGCATGCCTCCCCAGCAAATTTCGCCCTCTGCGGCTAATTTCTCGCCGTAGCCAGCCGCCACGTCGCAGGCTTCGCGGAACGTTTGGGCAATAAGTTGGGTGTTGCCAGCCGGGTCGGCATCCCACTCTTGGGGCGAACTCGACGAGTCGATACGCACTACCCCACTTGGGCGCATACCCAGATCGCGAAGTACCTTGCCAACATGACAGGCTTTGCGGACCATCTCAACGAATTGAGCGCGTTCTTCTTTACTGCCCATTGCCGGGTTTCCCCAAATGGGGGCCACCAGCGAACCTACCACGAGGTTGTGGGAAGCGATTTTGTCGGCCAGCCGCTTGATGTCGTCATCTGAACTGTTGATGTTGATGTGCGGGTCCATCAGGCCCAGGTCGACACCATCGAATTTGACACCATCTACCTCGGCGGCAGCAGTCATTTCGAGCATAGAGTCAAATGAAATCGGTGGCTCCGAATCAGGTCCTTTGCCTACCAGGCCCGGCCAGGTGGCGTTGTGGAGTTTGGGATAATTGTTGTCGTTCATGAGTTTGAAGGAAAAGTTGTGACACAGAGATGCACAGAGAATACACTGAGATACACAAAGATTTATAAATTTGCTCTGTGCATCTCTGTATTACATTTTTAAATCAGGGTTGTTGGGGCCGAAGTGTTTGAGCATCACAATAGGATCATTCGTTGATGAGTTTACAATCTTGACACCCTCCATGGCGGCTTTTTCGCTAACAAAAAACTCGTCGTTGGTTAATTGCCCGTACCGAATCAGAGCGGGGGTTTCTACATCCCAAACGCCCATTTTGCCGCGACCCTGCATGATGATCAGGCCATAGGCAGCACTATCGCGGATAGTTACAGTTTGGCCCGGCATTACGGTCAGCTCTTTGGCGCTGAACGCGTCTGATTTGTAACAGACCCAGTTTTCCACGTATCCTTCGGCTTCCATTTCGGCCACCTCACGAACGGGTTTGGGCCTCATGAAGCGGTTCGCCATCATGTTCGGGTCAACGTTCAGATCCCAGTCGATGGCTTCCAGCAACTGGTCATAATCACCAATACGGTCGGCTGGCGTGCCATTCCAGAGCAATTCTTCGGGAATAATGGCCTCGTTTACCAGCGACTGATACATGGCAAATACGTCCGATGCTTTTTGTGGTTCGTAGGTACACAAGCTACCCGGCGCATGGAGCAGACCCGGTGGTACATCCCAGCCGGTGCCGGGTTCAAGGCGATAAGCTGCCGAGAAATTAGTGATTTTGTTGTCGCCCTTAGTGAAATTCATTAGGCACTCCTTAATTTCCTCTTTGGTGGTGCCAGGCGCAATACCGATGAACGTATACGGAAAATCACCGCCGTGATTGTTCAGCTGAGGGGGAAAATAGTAGGCTTCAGGTTTGCCTAATTGGCCAATGAGCGCAGCCTGCTCGTCATTGTGGTGCAAGTGGTGCGGTAATGGCCCCATGTTGTCGAAAAACTTGGAGTACATCGGCCACGACTTATGCTCATCCCACAGCCGATCGCCAATCAAAGCGCCTTGTAATTCGTCGATAGCCTCTTTCAGTAAAAACTGTGTTTCGCCCGTTCCGTCATCAAAAACCACCATACTCAGCCCTTCATTTTCACCCGTCAGAGGACCGTTTTTGGCCGGTGTTGTTGAGGATAACCAACGTTCGTCGATACCACCGCGATTACCGCCCAGCATATAGTAGTCGTCGGGATGTAATTTGATGCGCCGACCAGGTACGCAAAACGAACGGGGCACCCAGGTGGGAGCCAGTCGTAAAATTCCTTTTCCCTGTTCTAGGGCTTGGTCAGCTACGCTGAGTGCTGCTGTTGTCTGCATAAAAGGGTCAAAAGTTAATAGCTTATGCTAAAAAGGATAACCAGGCGTCAATCTGCGCGTGGTTTGTCAAAACGTTTAATTCAATTTCATACGAACGGCTTTCGCCCGGTTCGAGAAACAATAATGAGCCTTCTTCGCGGGCCTTGGCTTGCCCAATGGGTGGGTGTGTACCGGGTTCAATCCCCGTTACATATTCGCCTTTACCCCAGTGTTGCCAATTCGTTAACCACGGCAGTTGAGCTTTCTGAAACCGAAGGGACACCGCAAGACCAAGTCGCTCATTAAACAGTCCAGCGGTGCAGTGTCCTGATTCATCAGCAGTTGGATCAATAAACGCCACCGCTTCGCCAGTGCCACTGTGCGTATCTATTGGAGCCGGGCAGGTTTTAAAATCATAACCTTCCCGAAAAATGGCGCCATTGATACCGCCCTCACGCGCTTGCCAATCACCTTTCCATAGAAGACGAGTTCCCTCGTCAACTAATGGCCAGCCGAAATTAAAATGGTACAGCAGCATGTGGGGTGCCGGTGTATTGGCCCGGTTCGTCACCGTATCCTGAATCCGAATTGATGGCTGGCCAAGCGTTCCCGAAATGGTTCGCTTCAGTTCAAGGCTTGGCCCGAACACCCGCGATTCGCGCATACGCCCGGTAATACTCATAGCGAGTTGACCGGACTTAGGGTCGGGTTGAATGATGGATTCTATTTCAGCGGGGATATTGCTGATTGGTCCGTGCAGTCCGCGCTCGCCGAAGGAATCCTGTTCGGGACCGCCCACGTGCGTCAGCCCGCAGGTGGTGAGCAAGCCTCCGCCAAAAGTACGGAGCCAGTCGATACCTCGATTAACGGCAGATTCGGAGGTCGTGATGCCACCATGACTCAACCAGGCCAGGCTATGCTGATTGAAAAAGGCCTCGGCAACGTCCATCGACCGGTCAATCACCACCTTATAGCGTAAGCCGGTGCCTGTGTTGATCCAGGCAACGCGCGTACCCCGTCCTGCGCCATTATCCAGGACAGAGGTCTCAATACCACCAAGTTGAGTTGGGTTGGATACTTTATTAATCCAGGATTCAGGAATCACAACGTCTTGATCATCAAATTTCTATACTGTACTTTCATGGGTGGCCCTACGTGTACCTGCACACCCAGCAACCCTTTCGCTTTGCCGTTGACGGCATCTTCGTCCGTGACCTCACTCATCAGCACATCGTTGACATAATGCTGTAATTTGTTGCCTTTCGCCACCAACCGAAACGAATTCCAGTCTTCGGATTTGATCAGCGTTTTTAAGGAGTCTTTCGTCCCTACCGATCCCGTCACAGTTCGGCCCTGCCAGGCATTATTCTTAACATTTGTCCGAATTCCCTCCGGGGTAGCCGGGCCATTGTAAGCGGTGATGGTCGTTTTGTCGCCCCTGTAGGCCAACGTAGTGCGCTTACGTTCTTCGTAATTTGATCCGGTGTGCAGTCGTTGCCCGTCAATATCGGCCTGATAACCTCGGAGCGCAAAAGGGACATCGGTAAGCCGATCGCTACGGTAGTTGATGCCTGAATTTCCTGATTCAGTAATATTGAATTCGCCTTTAAATTCAAAATCAGCAGGCTCTCCACCTTTCCAGATAATGAAACTATTGGCTTTCAATAACGTACTCGGCGTAATTTCGCCCACCAGATTACCATTTTCGGCCCGCCAGTAGGTGGGGTCGCCATCCCAGCCATCGAGGGTTTTCCCATCGAATATCGACGTAAACCCTTTATCTTTCTTGGCTTTGGACTGACTTACGCCTGAACTTGCGCAACCCATGGCAAGGCAAAGGATTAGGAATAGTATTGAGTAGCGTGTGCTTGTTGCTTGTTGCATTGGAAAAAGGTTTAGCGGAGTGCAAGTAATTTGAAGCAGCATCATGTCATCGCACCGGCAGACCATCAAAAAACCAGCTTAAAGGGCTCAAACCCTTTAAGCATATTCTTTTTACAGGCCTGCTGGTGCGATGAATCATTAACTACTTTCCACCTCCATTACTACCGGCTTTGTATACCGGGTTATCTTGTCGGCCTCCAGCCTTTAGATAGGCCATCAGGTCGCGAAGTTCGGTTGGATTCAAACTGTTAATTAGCCCTGGTAACATGATCGAAACGGTCGAATATTTCTTCGATGCTACTGTTGATTTTGCGATTTTACGAACCTGATCGCCGGCAAACGGATTCTGTGAAATAGTATAGTTCACTTTATCCTCATTTATGAGCCTACCCACAACCGACTGGCCATTTTTCAGCGTGAAAATGGTAGATGCGTACTGATCCGAAATCGCTTTGTCGGGCATCATTATCGCTTCCAGCATGTCCTTGTTCGAGAATCGGGTGCCGAGTTGGGTCAGGTCGGGTCCAATGTCTCCACCTTCGCCCTGCATAGAATGGCAACGGCTACACAGCACAGACGCGTAGATTTGTTTGCCCTGCTCAAAGTTGCGGCTTCCCAGACTGTCCACAATGGGTAAGGCATTCTCTAACTTCCAGGGACGACCAGGGCCTTTAGGCGTGAAGCTGGTGGCAATGTCGTTACCTGATTTAGTGAGTAAATCGGCTCCTGACAGTTTGTTGTAGGTCTCGAATTGTTCTTTTGGTACATGGGCCAGGGCCAGTTTCCGGGCCCGATCGATGAAGCCTACATAACTCCGCCCTCCCTGATAGCTAAACGCATTCTTAAACCAGCTAAAATACTTAGCCCGTAGTTCGGGTGTCCAGCCTGTTTCTTGGCGGCTTAGCATGTTGGCATAAAACGTTTGCTGAAGTGGCGGTACTTTTTCGAGCATCTTGGCAATGTCGAGGCCGTATTGTGGGTTACGTAAAATCAGGTCAGAAGAGGCCATCGTTACGTCGACACCGAGGTCATGGCTACCGGGTTCGTCTTTTTTATCCATCAGGGCCAGGGTTTTGCCAACCACGCCTGGGGCTTCCAGATAGATCACAAGCTTGCTCAATCCGCGATTGAGCAAAGCCGTCTTGGCCGGATAATGCGGGTTTAAATAGGCAATAACTTTCTCTTTGTCAGCAGGTTCTGGCATTCCCATCCGCAAGAAAACCAGCTCGAACGCCCTGTACAAATCAAACTGCTGCGATTCGGGTAGCCGATCGAACTTAATGGATATCAACACATTCAGCAACTGGCTTTTCTGGGCTTTGTTGCTGGCAAGCATAGCTGCCGTTGTGCTAAGAGCGGGGTTGGTTTGCCGGGCCAGGGCAATGGCCGCTTGCGTCAGGCGTTGTGGGTCGGTTTCGGTAAATACCTTATTCTGCCACTCGGCCACAGGTTGGTGTTCAACCGCAATGCGGGCTGCATACCGAACAAATCGGTCGGGATGGTTCAGGTTAGGCCAGGCCAACGCTAAGGCGGCTGGGTTTGGCCCTTCGTGAAACTGTTCTAAACGTGTACGAAGTTGATGTTCTGGGGTCAGGGCAGGCACTTTTGCAACAGGCGTAACCGGCTCTTTACCAATGTATGTGACACGATACAGGTCTGATTCTAATCGGCGGCCACCCGTCAAAAAATATAATGCACCGTCGGGGCCAATAGCCCCATCGGTCAAGGGTAAGGGAGAGCCGGAAACAAATTCTTCCTGTTCGGCCTCGTAGGTTGATCCTTTGGGCTTCAGATAGATCGAATAAATAATGCCGAAACTCCAGTCGAAGGCATACAATGACTGACGGTATCGAGCCGGAAACCGCGCATTTTGGCCATACAGAAGATTGGTTGGCGAGCCTTGACCAATATTCTGTACTGCCGGCAGGTTATCTGGGTTGCCGGGAAGCCATTTGCCATTGCCGGTACGCCAGCCAAATTCGGCCCCGCTGGTGGCATGGCAAATGCGGGTGGGGCGATACCAGGGCATGCCAAAATCCCATTCCATATCGGCATCGTAAGAAAACAAATCGCCTGCTTCGTTGAATGCAATATCGAAGGCATTACGGAACCCTGCCGCCACTAGCTCCCAGTTTTTACCTTCAGGGTCAATGTGGGCAATCCAGCCGCCGGGCGCATAGCGGTCGTTGGCGTGGCCGCGAGGGTCTTTGATTTGCGGAAAGAGATTGTCTTCCTGCCAGGTGGCGGGCAACCGATAACTATCCATTTTGGGTATATCGGTATGATTACCCGCAATCAAATAAATAGATTTTTTGTCGGGCGATAAGATGATGCTGTGGGGGCCGTGTTCACCTTCGCCCTTCATGGCTTTCAACAGCGTTATTTTGTCGAACTGGTCATCGCCGTTTGTGTCCTGCAAGCGGTAGAGGCCACTGGTTTTTTCAAACTCTTTATTGCCCCGATGATTCACCATCACATAGAGGCTGTTGAACGCATAGAGCAACCCCTGCGCGTAGCCCATACCGACTTTTTTGCTCGTATCGCCGGGCATAAACTCACCAACGGTCAACTTCTCGATCTTTGGTTTTTGCGCTCCTGTGCCAACGGGTGGCAGTTCGAGCCGGTACAAAAACCCGTACTGATCAGAAACAATCATGCGGCCTTTATCGTCGAAGGTCATCGATACCCACGAACCTTGCCCATTTTCGGAGGGGCTGTAGAGGTGTTCCGCTTTGAAACCTGGTAGCAGCTTCAGTTTGTCGGTCTTTGATGGGTCAGAAACTGGTTGGTTTGTAGCGGCCTCCTGCATGGTGATCCAGGATGCACCGACTAGGCCAAGCGCTACAACAACCAGACTGAGTTTTGCCGTGTTGAGTCGAAAAAACATTTTTTCTTACGATATAAAGTTTACTGAATACGCCCTAATTGTGATACTTATGATTCCAAGAGTACTCTATTAGTAAGAGACAGTGAACCGATGGGTTCTACTGCATACTGCCGCAGTTGATGAGAGAGACGGGTTGGTCTCCTGATTGGAGCCAACCCGTCTTGCACTTTTTAAAAATGCGGAGTCAATGCAGACTCTTCTGCCGGCAATGGGTAATAGATGTCCAGATTGGTGAAGGCATTGGGTGGTGGCACAGCCCCAGCCGGGAAATAATGGGCCTGGGGGTTGGCCTTGACCCGGTTGCCATGAGCCGTAATTATTGCGTTCACCCGTCCTGTACGCACCAGATCGAACCACCGTTTATTCTCAAACGCCAGCTCCACGCGTCGTTCCTGATAGATGGCTGTTCGCAGAGTCGCCTGCGACGTAGCGGTGATAGCGGGCAAACCGGCCCGCGCCCGCACCTGGTTCAGAAGCGGAATGGCTTCACCGGTTTTACCCTGTTCCATAAGGCTCTCGGCCAGGAATAGCAACACCTCGGCGTAGCGATAGACCGGCCAGTTTTGCCCCGTGTTCTGGTGCTGTGCATGGGGGCGGGCGTATTTTTTGATGTACGGATACCGCTTATTGTCGCGCAAACTTTGGCTTAGTGTCACATAACCGATTGAAATGTCCAGCCGCCGGTCGCCGGGTTCGTAGGCCGCAATCATATCCGGCGTTGGAATGTTGTTGTTCTCGCCCGACAGTGGTTGCGGGTTCACCGTACCCGTAATTGGGGACAACTCAGCCGCTGTGATGGGCGTTGGCACAAACTGGTAAATTTGGTTGCCGTTGAGACCGGCGGCTCCTTCGAGGTACTGCACCTCAAACACCGATTCTGCGTTGTTTTTGTTGGCACTTGTAAACGTGAACGCATCGTTATAGTCGGGCAAGAGACGATACGTATCGTTGGTTACTATGTCGCGCAGCAGGGTTTCGGCATCGGTCCATTTCTTCTGAAACATATACACGTCGGCAAGCAACATCTTTGCGGCTCCCGACGTAGCGCGTCCTGCTTCCTGGGTGGCTTTGTTAGGCAGCAGTTTAGCGGCTTCCGATACGTCTTTGATGATCTGAGCATAGACTTGATCAACGGTTGACAGCGGCAAGGCTGCATCTTCGCGACCCGTTACCGGGACCAGGTGCAGCGGCACTTTTCCAAAATACCGAACCAACTCAAAGTAAGCAAACGCCCGCAGGAACAGAGCCTGCCCCTTGAGGTTATTTTTCGGGGCCGCGTCGAATTGCGCGTTGTCGATCAGCGTTAATATCTGATTCGTGCGGGCAATAATCAGATAGTCTAATCGAAACTGTTGCAGGACGTTGTTGTTGGCCGTAACGCCGTTGGCAGCCGGCACG
>Ga0209181_10009017_pt1 | contig 13237 bp, 13 predicted proteins | sample MAT05_FD_187208 | JGI IMG/M metagenome (GOLD analysis project Ga0209181, IMG submission 187208) | Freshwater microbial communities from Lake Fryxell liftoff mats and glacier meltwater in Antarctica - MAT-05 (SPAdes) (version 2) | ecosystem: Environmental > Aquatic > Freshwater > Ice > Liftoff... | reverse complement strand
TAAAGGTATTGTTGCAAGCAGGGTATGACGTTGTTATCTTCGGCTGCAGTTCGCTATCAGCTTCGGTTTCGGCAGGACAAACATCGCTGAACTTTTGTTTGTTATCTTTTACTTTTATATCTTTATTCATCAGCGGTTGGGGGCAGACACAGCAATGAATTCCCTGCCTGCAGCAATACCCAATCGTTAGCTGCCATTTTATTGACCACCCTAATATTATGAAAGTGACAAAAAAAAATTGAAACTTAACAAATGAACTTTATAGCAATTGACTTTGAAACAGCAAACAGTAACCGTAGCAGTATTTGTTCGGTTGGTATCGCAATAGTTGAAAATGGAAAACTGTTAGGCACAGAACATATTTATTTGAAGCCGACACCAAACCATTATGATGCGTTCAATACCTATCTTCACGGCATTTGCGACAAGGACACAAAAAATGAAAAGACCTTTAAAGAACAATGGAAACATTTGAAAAAACATTTTCACAACAAAACCATTGTTGCTCATAACGCTTCATTTGATTGTAGCGTTCTTCGTTTCACTCTTGACGATGCTAATTTAGCTTACCCCGACTTGGATTATCACTGCACATTAATGCTTGCAAAAGAAACTCTACCATTAGCAGCCCACACATTGGCTGATGTTTCAAAGCACTTTAAAATAAAATTGAAACATCACAATGCTGAAAGTGATGCGCAAGCAGCGGCATTAATTGCATTAAAGTTATGTGACAAGTATAAAGCTAGTTCGCTTGAACAACTTTCAACAAGTTTCGGATTTAAGATTGGTAAAATTGTTAGCCAAACAGGAACTTACAGGCCATTTTCTAAAAGATAAAATGACGGAGCAGATAAAACTTTCAGAACTTCTTGACAAAATTCAAGACACCATACAAACACGATTTGACGGGGAAGCGTTTTGGGTTGAAGTTCAAATAATGAATGTCAGGAAGCAAGCCCAAAGCAGACGATGCTATTTGACATTAGAGGAATATGACAACGGAAACAAAACAGCAGAAGCCAGAGGAGTTTTTTGGGCAAACTATTACAACCAAATAGAAAATTTTGAAAAAGTAACAAAACAAATTTTCAAAGACGGCATAAATATTATTTGCAAAGTTCGGGTCAGGTATCATAAAGTTTACGGACTTAACCTTGACATAATGCAAATTGATTTAGCACACACATTAGGAACTTTAGAATTAGAAAGACAACAGACACTTGAACGATTAGTAAAAGAAAATCCCAAAACAATCCAGTTGTTTGACGGAGTTTACAAAACATTCAATAACCGTTTACCTATTCCACTTGTCATTGGAAAGATTGCTTTGATAACTGCACCAAACTCTGACGGACAAAGAGATTTTCAACAAGAAACTAAACAGAACAAACATCAATATTCATTTTCAGTAATTGAGTTTCTTACAACTATTCAAGGTGACAATGCACACAAACTTATTTTAGACCAACTCAAACTGATTGAGAAAAGCAAAGATAATTTTGATGTAGTTGCTATTGTTCGTGGTGGTGGTTCTCAAACAGATTTCAAACCTTTTGACGATTACGAACTTGCAAAATGTGTTGCTAATTTTCCTATTCCAATTTTCACAGGCGTCGGACACGACAGAAACCAAAGTATAGTTGACTTAATGGCAAGAGAACAAAAAACGCCAACTAAAGTTGCTTCACTTTTTGTTGAACGCAACTTTGAATTTGAGAATAAGCTCATTGAATTAAAAACAAACCTTTTTGATTTAGTCAAGGAACAGCTTAGGAACGCAAAGGAAGAATTGGGCAACGCTAAACGCATTGTAAAACTTTCAAGCCCCCAGGCAATCCTTGACAGAGGTTTTGCAATGATCACAATCAATAACAAAATAGTAACTGACCCTAAAACCATTAAAGAAAATTCTCAAATACAAACATTATTGAAAAACGAAACAATTCATAGTACAGTAACAAAAAAAGTTAAAAGTGAAAAACGAATTGACATATAGCGAAGCATTTTCAAAACTTGAAGGACTCGTTGAACAACTTGAAGAAGGTAATATTCAACTTGACAAATTATCAATGAAAGTGAAACAAGCAAACGAACTAATTGCAATTTGCGAATTAAAGTTGCGTAATATTGAAACAGACATAAAAGATTCTACAAAGACTTTAACAACAAGATCTCGAAAGAAAAACGGCAGCTAGTCGAGTAAGCAAGGGGGATTTCACCCCCTGCTCCTCACAGAACCGTACGTGAACGGCTCGATTCATACGGCTCTTCAAGATGCCTCGACCAATTGATAAACTTGCGCTTATAAATTGTTTGGAAGAACATTTTAATCATCGCTTGCGCTTGTCTTGTGTTCTTCAATTTTTACATCTTGTGTACCCCTTCGCTACTGCTTACTTTCATAAGCTATCATCACTACTCCGGATACATCCGTCCCTGCAAAGGTTTGTGAAGTACTATTACAGCTTACGGGTGCTCCGCTTGCTGCCTTGTACTCTGTGCTTTTCGTACGTTCTGGCGCACCTACAAACGTCTTTTACCTATTCAATGGCGAACTTCTACTACTTTCAATTAACCTCTCATTGTCTACTTTTCGTGAAGAGATAAAGTGTTATAAATTCATCTTCAATTACCCCTTAGATACTGTCCGGCAATTTCATAATTTCTACTGAATATTTTGTACATTTTAAAATGCCCCAGCAATTAACACTGTCCTGCTTCAGCAGAAAAAATTAATAAAAACGAATCCAAAAAACATTGTTTGCAGTGCTTTTTTTTTATTTGTATAAGTATTTAAACTTTTTGAAACAGAGTCATCATTTTGTTTTATTGGCTATCTGTATGACTATTTATTTTCGCAGGTATGGAAATAATATCATTTGCCCCTGTCAGTATTTGAGCAGTGTCTTGCTTTTGCATGTAAAGTTGTAGCAATACATTATCTGGAGTAAATCTGCAAATCTCTATATACCCCGTTAATTTGTAGCATTACTATCGTATATGTTCGACTGTTAAAAACAGTATCCTGATCTGGAGAACAGGACGGGTTAACTGCTTCTTTTCAAAGCCAAATTAAAATGAGCTAATGCAGGCCTAAAATCTTTAATTCCTAAATACATATTTCCAAATCCTTCTTCACATGAATAATACTGACGTAACCGAGTATGCGATAGAAAGTATTGATCAAACTTTTTATACCTCATAGGAGTTTTGCTTAACAGCCACTTTTTATAAATCCCGTTAGAGTGAGATAAAATGGGGGAAAAATAATTTCTTTTGATGTTTTCGCACACAGTAAAAACCTATTGATACAAGAAACAATAGCCACAGAACCACTGCAATGTGAGCAACCCACAAATAACTCTTACAAAAGGCTATTAATCTTGGTTTTGCTACAGCAAATAAGTCGGGAGAATTGCTTTAAAATACTATTTCTCTAATGAGATTGGTTTGTACCTGGCTAAGCACAATACAGCAATAGTAAAATACCACAACAAAAATTAGTAAATAAACCAACTTTGCCAAGGTAAAATGAACCGTATAAAAAATCAATCATACATCTTAGCAAAAGAAATTGCTTGAAGGAGAAAAAATATAAAGTACTCAATAGATATATCCAAAAAATAAATTAGTGTATAATCAATGTTGCAACTATTTGTTCATTATAGGTGATTGCGGAGGGGACATTTTCATCAACATTCAGAAGTAAGATTTTTATCATAATTTCCATTGCTTTCTTACCCTGCAATACAGGGTACTGTTCTAACGATATTTTGGGTGGGTGTAAAGTGTAATCTGTTATTGGCAGATTGGCATAACTTGCAAAAAAAATATCTTTATTGATTTTTATTTTTTTTGCTTTTGCATATTGCACTGCATCCATATGTACATAATCATTAAATGAAATAACTGCATCAGGTGGATGTTTTAAAGTCAACAGGTTTTCCATTGCCATGTATGTGCATTCTTTCGAAAAATCACTTACTTCTACAAGTTGCATATCAATCTTTAATTTCTGCTTTTCTATTCCTTTCATATATCCTTTCAATCTCTCTTTGCTTGCCTCCATTTTTTTAGGGCCATTTATTAAAGCAATACGGCGGCAACCACTATTGTATAGCCAGCTAACTATTTCAACTGTTCCTTTGTACAAATCGCAATACACTTTGTTCGCATCCGATTTTTCGGGTACTCTGTCAAAATATACTACGGGTATGTTTTGTTTTTTAAAGGCCTCGAGATGTTCGTATTGGTTTGTGTTTTTTGAGAGAGAGATAATTAAACCATCAACCCTTTGTTTTTTCATTATCTCTACTACTTTCTTTTCTGTTTCCACATCATCATAACTTTGCCCAAATAATATGGTGTAATTATGAAGCAGGGCACTAGTTTCAATTCCGCAAATCGCTTGTGAAAAAAATTCTTCCCGTATAAATGGCAACACTACACCAATAATAAATGTTCTTTTTTGTTTAAAAAAAATAGCTTGTGTATTTGGTTCATAGCCCAGTTCCTTTGCTAATTTTTGCACTCGTTCTTTGGTACCTAACCCAATGCGAGGGTGATCAGCGAGTGCACGTGAAACTGTAGATATACAAACATTGAGTTGTTTGGCTATTTGCTTTATTGTTGGCATTTTTGTACTCATCACTTTTTGAAAGTTCAATATATTAAAAAATAATTGAAGTTACCGGCTTTTATTATTTTATTTTCAATATCGCTACTATATTATTTTACATTTATTAACTCAATAAGATTTGAAAGAAAATACAGTGTAATACTTATTCAAATTGCAGGTGACCAAAATAATCTGGCAAATGAAAATCAGGGGTTTCAGATTTGATATTTGACCAGGAAACAAAATGCGGCTCAAGAAGTAAATCGCCGCATTTATAAAAGTTGGCTCTGCACTTTCTTTTAGCTAATACTGAAAGATTTGTATGCTCAAAAACGCTTAAAGGAATTATCAATGCAAGTTCCCAGCTAATATTTTTTCCCTTCTCAGAATAGACGTTAGATAGTGTCTTAACCTTGTTTACGATACTTGCATCTAATAATTTACGATGTATTTTTGATTTACCATACCCAATTAAGCCGGTACCGATACAATTAAATTCAATATTGTAATAGTTGATGCCGTCATCAAAGCTAATAAAGAATTCAACACAACTATCTTCCCAGATAGAGCTGTTAACAGTATGGTTTATTGCCCTAATTTGTTTTTCTTCAACAAAGAATTTCAATAAAATAGAATAGGGGCTGTAAGAAATGGAGAACAATACAGAGGGCTTATATTGGTATCCAGTCCAAGGAGTAAATTCTAGTTTATGTTTCTCAACAGTATTGAGTAACGTGGAAATTTCATTGATATCACTTGTTTCAGAGAAACCGGGAAGGTATTTTATGGTAATTTTTTGCATGTTGCCTGCTTAATTGTGTTAAAGTTAAACTTCGCACCAATAATTGTGGCTAAGAAATAACCAACCATTACTGAACGCTTTTGCTTCCTATATGAAAAAAATAAAAACTCCATTTTACGAATGCTTCGATTGCTTCCTATTCTGCCAGCCCCAGTTAATTAGAGTGTAAAGCGGTAGTGCTGTTTAATATTTCCAGGTGCCAAATCACTTTTAGGAATAAAACAATTAGATGGTTCAATATCAATATGGCTGTAAAAATTAAGATACATATACTGCTTGTAGCTTTGATTAGAACCAGCCTTTAAAGGATAGTATTCATCAAGATTAAAACTTATAACGTTTCTAAAGCTGAGGCTTTCCTCTTTATGAAGTTTTATAAGTTCTTTATAGATTTTTTTAGGTGTGTTACCAGTGGCAAGACCTAAAACAGTTCTTTTTTTGAGTTTTTTATTTTCAACTAATAAATCAGCTATTTCTTTTGCAACCTGCATTGCTACCCCGTTTGAGTTATTGTAAATGGTAGTTTGTATTTTTTCGTAAGAAAATGTATTTACCCGTAAAAGTGTTTCGGTATTCATCTTATTTAAAATGGTTTAAAAACAGTTGAAAGTCTAAGTCTTCGGGTTTTGCCGGAGACTTACCTATGTATTAATATTGGCATTTACAAATTCATGCACTTTAGTTAGCATCCTATTAATCAAACTTAAACCAAAAAAACACTATATTTCTGTGCAACCGTTTGTACAACTATACACAGATATAATTCGGTATTTTTATGCTAAAGAAAAAATGATGCTTCAAAACAATAAACGCAATGCCAATGCCATGATAATAATGGCCATTTTATTTTTTGTGTTTGGATTTGTAACCTGGTTAAATGGCCCATTGATAACTTATGTAAAACTGGCATTTAGCCTTGATACCGATTCAAAAGCATTTATGGTTACAACGGCATTTTATCTTGCCTATTTTTTCCTTGCATTACCTTCTTCATGGGTTTTAAAAAAAACAGGTATGAAAAAGGGAATGGCCACGGCTCTGATTGTTATGGCTATTGGCACTTTTCTTTTTGGAAATTACGCCACTCAACGCAACTACACAATGTCATTAACCGGTTTATTTATTATCGGCTCCGGTCTATCCTTATTGCAAACAGCATCTAATCCTTACATCAGTATCATTGGCCCTATTGAAAGTGCTGCAAAACGAATAAGCATAGTAGGTATATGTAATAAAATTGCTGGCATCATCAGCCCGATAGTACTAAGTGCCTTTGTTTTGAAAGGAGTAGATGAACTTGAAGCAAAAGTAAATACAGCAACTGACCAGGATGTAAAAGTCAGTATCCTTTCAGACTTTGCATCAAAAATTTATACCCCATACTTAATAATGGCTGTGGTGCTTTTAGCACTTGGCTTATGGATATTAAAATCATCATTACCAGAAATAAAGACCTCAGAAGCAAATTTGCAGCAAATAAATTTTGAAGGGTCAACAAAAGAAAAAACAAGCATTTTCCAGTTTCCGCATTTATGGCTCGGTGCCCTTTGTATCTTCTTTTATGTAGGTGCAGAAGTAATGGCCGGGGATGCTATAGGAACTTATGGAAAAGGATTTAATATCCCCACAGACGAAACAAAATATTTTACTTCTTACACACTTGCTGCAATGCTTTTAGGCTACGTAATCGGGTTACTAACTATACCCAAGTACCTGTCGCAACAAACTGCATTGAAGTATTCGGCGTTGTTAGGCTTATTATTTACAGGACTTGCCTTTGTTACCAAAGGGTATTTGTCAGTTGCATTTGTAGCAGCATTAGGTTTAGCTAATGCATTAATGTGGCCTGCTATTTTTCCTATAGCTATTGGTGGGTTAGGACGGTTTACAGAAAAAGGTTCGGCGATTCTAGTAATGGGCATTGTAGGTGGTGCCTTGATTCCAAAAGCATTTGCAGTACTGAAAGAAAGTTATAATTTTCAGTCAGCCTTTTTTGTATTAATGTTGCCTTGTTATATCTATATTCTCCATTATTCAATAAAAGGCTACAAGGCAGGAAAGATTCCAGCAATGTGATGCAGTATTTAATTTCAATCAGGGGTTTCTTTGATTTTGCTCCCATTTCCAAGATGAGTCAATCATTTCGTCGAGGCTTAATATTGCTTTCCAGCCCAGCACATTATTGGCTCTATCGACGTCGGCAAATATTGCTGGCGCATCACCTTTACGACGATCACCTATTACATAGTTCAATTGCTGCCCTGTTATTTTTTCGAACGAAGAAATAATTTGCAGAACTGATGTGCCTTTGCCAGTTCCAAGGTTAAATACTTCAAAAGCAGATTGTTGCAGTTGCTCTAAAAGCCGTTTGCAGGCCTGTACATGAGCTTTTGCTAAATCTACTACATGTATATAATCTCTAAGGCAACTGCCATCGGGGGTGTCATAATTATTTCCATATACAGCAAACTGCTTTAGTTTACCGCTGGCGGTCTGCATTATATAGGGGAATAAATTATTAGGAATGCCTTTAGGCAATTCACCAATTAAAGCCGAAGAGTGTGCGCCGACAGGATTAAAATAACGTAAGGAAATATTATTGATTGCACCTGAAGTGCAAACTTTTTCTAAAATTTCTTCTCCTATTTGTTTGGTACTGCCGTAAGCCGATAATGCTTTTTGAAAAGGGGTTTGCTCTGTGGCTGGTAAAATTTCTGGCTGCCCGTAAACGGTGGCAGAGGAAGAAAATATTAAATTTTTGACCCTGCTTTCCTGCATTGCCTGAAGCACATTCATCAGTGAGACAAGGTTGTTCTGAAAATATTTTAACGGCTCACTCACTGATTCACTTACAGATTTAAAGGCAGCAAAATGAACAACCAAATCTATATGGTATGATGCGAATATTTCTTTAACCTGATTGTAGTTACACAAATCCTTTTTAAAAAATAAAGGTAATACCCCAGTTATTTTTTTTAACCTATCTAAAATAAACTCTTCGGAATTACTAAGATTGTCAACAATAATAACATTAAAGCATTCCTCCAATAGTTCAACCACAGTATGAGAGCCAATATATCCCAGGCCACCAGTAACTAATACAGTTTTGTTTTGCATGTATTTGGCAGTTTATAAAATATTTTGCAAGTTTACTTTCTTTTCAATAAGGCCTTGTAACAATACAACCTGATTGTTTGCCCTTACTAAATTATGTCCTGGGTATTTCGCACCATAATAGATGTCATTATTCAAATGGTCTGTAAGAAACCGGAGAGCCTGCATATAAATAATGAATGTACCTGCATAGAAAAAATATTTTTTTTCCATTTCCGTTAATACATTTTTCATTTCGCTATAATAGCCCTGCACTATGGCTTTGTAAAAATCATCCCTTATTTCAATTTTACTAAAGTCCCTCTCGTCTTCACTTACCGGCGAAAGATAAGTACGCATCATATCACCCACATCGCTGATAAAATACCCCGGCATTACTGTGTCAAGGTCAATTACACATAAGCCTTTATCATCTTCTCCAAAAAGTACATTACCGATTTTGGTATCATGATGAGTAACCCTCAATTTAAAATTATTACTCTTGGTAATATTTTCATATGTGGTAACAATTTCATTATGCCCATGCAAAGTGTTAATGATTTTGCCCGCTTCTTTTATTCTTTCTGAGTTTCCGTTTTTCAAAGCTCGTAAAAACTGCTTGTAACGTAAACTAAGATTATGAAAATCCGATATTGTTATTTTAAGTTTAGCTGCATCAAAACCTGTAAGCAAATTAGTAAACCTGCCAAACTGTACCGCCGCTTCAAATGCTTGATTTGGTGTTTCCACTACATCTTTAGAATGGGAACCTTTTACAAAGAGAAACATCCTGAAATACCCATCACTTTCGTTATATAAAAGTGAGTCGCCGTTTAATGCCCTTACCGGAAATGTGAATTTATAATCAGGAAAAGCATTTGCTAAATAATTTCCAATACAATCAATATTATCAGCTATAGTTTCCGGTTCTTTAAAAACGTTTTGGTTAATTCTTTGCAGAATATAATTATTAGTTCCATTTGTTACCATCCATGTATTATTGATTAAACCACTTCCAAAACGTTTAACAGAAACAGATGTTTCATCAAACCCGTACGATTTTAATATAACCTGTATTGACATTGAGCAAGCCTGTTTTTATTAAAGTTAATTACTATTGAGCGGACAAAACTGTTCAAACGTTTGCTCAATTTTAAAACCTGTGGTATTAGACTGACGAGCAATGAATTCCCCAACCTTCGGCAATGCAAATCGTTGTACAAAAACGAAGGCCATCTTGATAAAATGTGTTCAGTAATTAATCAATCATGTAAAGTGTATTTACTTGATTATTTGTGCATTGGAAATAAAAAAATTTTTTTTACACTTTTTTTCCTCTAAATTTATTGCTCAATACCAAAACTTCGTTTACGCATGTGACAGAGGGGGGCGAAGCCATGAAAAAAAATTTTCTATGCCAACATTTACCTACAAACCTGTTATACACCGAGGCGAAAATAGAATTTTGGTTCTGTTTGCTTACAATGCAGCAACCGTAGTAGAACTGCGCAAAAAAACAAATGCCAAATGGAGCAAAACCCTCTCTGGATGGCATATAGCTGACACGGTAGAACATAGAATAAAATGCAAGCTATCTTTAAAAAATACGGCTGTTGTAGAAAAAGAAATTACCTCCTCCCCCATCCTTCTTCCAAAAATGAGCAACAACACAAAGGAGAAGAATGAAAATATCCGCAAAGGAAAAAATGAATTACCAACACTTTCTTTACAACCCATACAATATAATAAGGAAAATAGCATTGGACTTTTTGTAACTACAAATAAAACTATAAGAGATGCTATAAAAAGATTGCCCGAGGTAAAGTGGAATGCCAACTTAAAATGCTGGCATATACCATGTACAGAAAAACATTATGAAGCTTTATACCAAGCATTAAAAGCCATGGTAATAATAGATGCCAAACCGCTAAAATATTTTTTAGAAAAAAGAAAAACACTAAGCACTATAGAAAAACAAGTAGCCCATAAAAAACCGACGAGTATGGGGCAAGTGATGGCAATAAGCCAACATAATATGCTCTTGTTGCAGCGCATGGTGGAGGAATTGCAACTAAAAGCATACAGCGCATCTACCCTGCGCACTTACAAAAACGAAGTGGGTATATTTTTGCAAACGCTAAAGAACAAAAAAGCAGATACACTTACTACTGAAGATGTGCGTAGATACTTACACTACTGCATAGAAAAACTAGGGCTTAGCGAAAACACCATGCATAGCAGACTTAACGCTCTTAAATTTTTATATGAGCAGCTACTAGGGCATACTAAGTTTTTCTTTGAAATACCAAGGCCGAAAAAACCGTTACAACTGCCAAAAATTTTGGGCGAAGAAGAACTGCGAAGACTTTTTAAGGCACCTACAAACCTAAAGCACAGAGCAATTCTTTTTGTAGCCTACAGCGCAGGCTTGCGTGTGAGTGAGGTAATAAACCTTCGCCTACAAGATATAGACCGAGAGCGGCAACAACTATTTATACATTGCAGCAAGGGCAAAAAAGACAGGTATGTGCGGCTAAGCCCAATGGTGCTAGATGTGCTAGAGCAGTATTATAAAATGAGTACGCCAAGGCCTACAAATTATTTATTTGAAGGGCCAATAAAAGGAGAACCATATAGTATAAGGAGTGCTCAACAAATTTTTAGTGATGCTAGAAAAAAAGCTGGTATTATAAAAACGCTGAGTTTTCATAGTCTACGCCACAGTTTTGCTACACACATGTTAGAGAAAGGAATAGATTCGGTATTTATAAAAGATATTTTGGGGCATTTTGATATAAGGACTACGGAGCGCTACTTGCATGTAAGAAAAGATTTCTTGGTTAATATAGAGAGTCCGCTAGACAGTTTATACAAGAAATGAGACGTATTAAAACAATATGAAATGCAAGTGCTTAATTGCACATTATCAACAAACTAAGACTTGCATTTTCAATTGTTGCTTTTTTAAGACATTTTTTGTTGTTCTTAAAACAATTGAAAATGCAAGTGCTAAATATTTGGTTATTAGAAAATAAAATTTGGAAAATTGGTGAGTTGCGTCTAATATTGTGTTGAACCAACATCGCCTATTCAGGCGTTGAGTTTTATTATTCTGTAATTTTGTAGTTTATTTTTAAACATTAAAAACTTAAGATTATGGAAAAAAAACTTTAAGTCCGCAGGCTGTTGCGGCATTGGAAAAAGCCGATCAATATCTTTCACTGGGGCATTACAGCCCGAACACGATCCGTAATTATCTCTCCGAACTGCGTTATCTTTTTGTTTATTATGCGGATGTAGTGCCGCAGGATTTTACGGAAGAGATGATGATGCAGTATTTATTGTACCTCTCCAAAACACTTGGCTGCAGCCGTGTAAAATGCAAGATGGCCGCCCAAAGTATTTCTTTCTTTTTTAAGCATGTGCTCAAGTTGGCTTATGTAATTCCTTCTGTTATCTATCCACGGCCCACCGGCAAGTTACCACCGGTGATGAGTGCTGAGGAAATAAAATCGCTTATTGATTCTATCAAAAATATCAAGCACCGCACTATCGTAATGCTTTTGTACAGCACCGGCATGCGGCTCAGTGAGATTGCCAAACTAAAGATTACCGACATTGACAGTAAGGCGATGCGTATTAAAGTAGTGCACGGCAAAGGAGGCAAAGACCGCTATACTATTTTGTCTGAACAGGTACTGCTGGAGCTGCGGGCTTATTATATCATTTATAAACCAAAGGAGTATTTATTTAATGGTTGCAAACCAGGCAAACATCTCAGTGCCCGAATGATAGAGCACCTCGTACAAAATGCCCTGGTAAAAATCGGGCTTCAAAGTAAAAACTATACCGTACATACCATCCGCCATAGTTTTGCTACGCACCTGGTTGATAACGGTACGGATCTGCATACGGTTAAAGAACTTTTAGGACATACAAATTTGCAGACCACCATGCGTTACATGCATCTGAGTACAACACGCATGCGGGGTGTTATCAATCCTTATGACGCTTTGCCACAGGGTAAACCAAGAGATAATAATAATAATCAAACAAAATAAAAATGATATTATGTTATCTTATACAACGCCCCGTGCTACTGTACAGCGCTTATTGCTGAAGCACCATGCTCCGCCGGCCTGCAGCGCAAACAGTCATGTGCAAAAAGTATTGCAGCGTTTAAAAATTTGCCGTACTGCTGCCTTGGGCTATCACGTATACAGGTGCAGCGATGAAGATTGCGGCGGAGTAAAATACCAGTACCATAGTTGCCGCGACCGGCATTGTCCTCAGTGCGGCGCCATTAAAAAGGATGAGTGGATAGAAGCCCGTATGCAGGAACTGCTTCCTGTAAAATATTATCATGTGGTGTTTACCCCGTAGGTAATTACCAACGGGGTGAACGCTTCCCCATGAACTCAACTCACTAATAATGGGACACCGGAAAGTTTTATATAAACTGATGTTTGATGCTTCGGCGCAAACATTGCTCAGCTTTGCCGGAGATGAAAAATACCTTGGTGCAACTCCCGGTATCATCAGCGTGCTACATACCTGGGGACAGCAGTTAAGTTTTCACCCACACATACACTGTATAATAAGTGGCGGCGGAATCCTGGGCAATAATGAATGGAAGCAGGCCAAAAAAAATGACTGGCGTTTTTTGTTCCCTGTTAAAGCTATGAGTGTGGTGTACCGTGCAAAGTTCTTAGAGGCATTAA
>Ga0209181_10009015_pt1 | contig 13238 bp, 9 predicted proteins | sample MAT05_FD_187208 | JGI IMG/M metagenome (GOLD analysis project Ga0209181, IMG submission 187208) | Freshwater microbial communities from Lake Fryxell liftoff mats and glacier meltwater in Antarctica - MAT-05 (SPAdes) (version 2) | ecosystem: Environmental > Aquatic > Freshwater > Ice > Liftoff... | reverse complement strand
CCCGTCACCGCGCACGAACGAATTGCCATCCGGCGAGAGTTTCACGAATCCGCTCTCGCCGGAGTGCTTCTCGTTCAGCGCGCGCAGATCGAGCAGCGCATCCGCGGAAAACGGATCACCCTGCGGAACGCGGAAATCCCAGGTTTCCGCCGCGCAAACCGGGCGAGAAAGGATGCAGGACAGGGCGAGGAAGGTGAGTCGGAGTTTCATGAAAGGGAATGCGGTCTGGGGTGGCGTGGCTTCGTCGAAGCGGGGCAAGCTTGATTTCCGTCTCGGATCCGAATGACCGGCGATCAGGCGCCGAACGCCACGGCCTCGGCCGGTTGCTCGCATTTGTGAACGTCCTTCCAATCCACGCCGTCGGTGGAGCGGAGGATCCGTCCCCGCCAGGAGGTGCCGACGAAGACGCCGCCGCCGAATGTCGCGAAGGTCGGCGCGTTTTTGTTTGGCACGCGCTTCCAGTCCTTGCCGTTTTGCGAGAGGTAGGTGGCGCCGGCGCCGATGGCGACAAACTCCTTTCCGGTGAAGACAACCGAGTTGAGGTGTTCGCCTTCCTGGCCACGCACCGGCTCGGACCACTTCACGCCGTCTGCGCTCGTGCAGCGCAGGCCGTGCAGACCGACACCGACGAAGACGCCGCCGAAGCTGATGTCCACGAGGGTGTCGATCGGTTTCGTGCCATCGGCGTCCTTCCACGTCTTCGCGTCGGGCGACGACGCGATGCGCCCGCGGTCGCCGACGCCGACCCAGGTGCCGTTTCCAAATGTCACGCGTCGCAGCATGTATTTGCCGTCGATGGGCGCGTTCCCATCCCATCGCACGCCGTCCTTTGAAAGCACGACGAATGGCCTCGACTGGCCGACGCTGACGGGGTCGCCGCCGAGCGCCATGAAGGTGCCGTTTCCAAACACGAGCCCGAGGAACTTCTCCTTGTACTTTCCGTCGCGCGTGCCGAGTTCCCACTTCGCGCCATCCGCGCTGGACGCCATGGTATTGAATCCGCCAAACGTGCCGATCGCGACCATGCGCCCATTGCCAAATGCGGCGGCGCGATAGACCTGGCCCTCTTTGCCAAGCTCCGGTTTGCTCCACGTCTGGCCGTCCTTCGACGTGATGCGGATTCCGTTGTATCCTGCGACGAGGAACATGGCGTGTCAGGCGAGGCCCGGGAGTTTTCCTGCGTAGCGGGCCTTTGGCGACGACTTGCTCTCGCCGAATTCGGGGAGGTTTGCGCCCATCCTGTTCGCCATTTCGAGGTAAAGATTCGCGACCGGCGTGTCCTTTTCAAAGGCGATGTGTCGTCCAGGTTTGAGCGTGCCCTGCGCTTTGCCGACGAGGAGCGCGGGGTATTCCTTCCGGCCGTGGCCGCCGTCGGCCATGCAGCTGGTGTAAAGCAGCATCGTGTTATCGAGCAGCGACACGCCGCCGTCGTCGATCGTCTTCATCTTGCGCACCATCTCGGCGAAGAGCCCGGTGTACCATGCGTGGATCTGGCGGCACGCTTCGCGCGAAATGGGGTCGGCCTGATCGATGCGTGCGGCGTTGCCCTGGTGTTCGAGCGTGTGGCAGTGCCGCTCAAAGCCGACCGTGACGACCCCCGGAAAATACGCGCCGTCGCTGCCGCAGGCGAAGGTGCAGACGCGCGTGGTGTCGGTCTGGAATGCGAGCACCATGAGATCCGACATGATGCGGATGTAGTCCGCGTGCCGCTCGGGGTCTTCCATCAGGGGCCTCTCACTCTTCCACGCGGCGGCTTCGAGCATCTTGGGAACGAGCAGTCCGCCCTTGCTGGCGACGATGCCGCCGACATCCCGCACGTCGCTCACCTGCCGCGTGCCGAGGTGATCCACGCGCTGCTCCACGGCGCGGACGCTGTCCATGTATTCCTCCAACCGCGCGCGGTCGCTGTGTCCGAGCTTGCCGCTCAGGCTCTTCGCTCCCGCGAGCACGAGATCGAGCACGCTTTTCCCCAGCGAATCGCGCGGAGGCTGCGGAGCGACCGCTCGCGTCGGAGCCGCAGCACGCATCCCACCACGACCGGCCCACGGCGGCAGCGCGGGCTGGCGTCTGCGAAACATGCGGTCAAACACCAGCCGCGGATTTCCCTCATACGGCACGGGCGCATCCGTGCCCGAGAAGCTGTATTTGTTCTCGCCTTTGCCGAGTCCGATTTCGAGCGACGGAAGAAATGAATCCTTCCCCGCTGCCTGCGCCGCGGCCTGATCCACGGAGATGCTTGGCCTGGAATTTGCCACCTCGTTTTTCACCATACCAGCAGCGGTGAGATGCACGGTCGCACAGAGCTGATGCGCGTTGAACGTGCCCTCCGTCTTGCCGTTCTGCGCGAGCCCGGAAAGCAGCAGCATGTCGTTCTTCGCAAAATCCAGCGGGCGCAAAATCGAAGGCAGCTCGCCGAGCGCACCTTCTGCCGAGGGCTTCCACGATTCGAGCACGGTGCCGCCCGTGCCGGTGAAAATGCCCATGCGCAGTGGCGCCTTGCCGGCCAACGCCGCAGCCCGTGCGGTTCGTGGCAGCATGGCTTCGAGAAATGGCAGCGATAAAATCGCACCGGTGCCGCCGAGGAAGCAACGTCGGGTGAGTTGGGTGGTCATGGTCGGTATAATCTATCGGTGATCTTGAAATGCGTGCCGGCAGGCGAAGGTGAAATGACCAAGGAACGCGGTCAAAACGGCGTTGATTGAAGCCCGGCTTGCGCGTAGTTTCCGCCGATAAAAAAGTCTATCGTCGTTGGCAAAGCGGACCCGGATGCATTGAAGGATGCACGAGTGGCGCGGTTTCAGTCTCCGGAATTTCGCGAAGCCCTGATCGAAGGAATGAAGCAGGCGAAAGAAATGGCGCTGGCGAAAAAAACCACCAGCACGCCGCAGCGCGCGAAGAATTCCGCGGCTGCCTGATCTCTCACGGCGAAGGCTGGGCCGGAGTTTTGGCTGATTGCGGGTCCGAATGGTGCGGGAAAAACCACGGCGATGTCCGCGCCGATCATCCGCGAACTCAGCAGCCACGTTCGTTTTCTGAATGCGGACGACCGCACTCTTGAGAAACTGCAGAGCGAAGGATGGAGCAGTTTTGCCGTCGTCCCGATCCAGCGACTGCGGGAGATTTTCATCGAGGCGGCGAATGAGGTGTTTGCCGAGACGGAATGCGCGCTCGCTCGCGATGAAGCTGTCGGAAGCGAAACGGTCTTGAGCACCGACAAGTATCGGCCGCTCGTCGAGCGCGCTTTGGCCGCCGCCGGCGCATTCTTCTTGATCTACGTCGGTCTGCGAGATGCGCGGATCTCGGAGGAGCGCGTCGCTTTGCGCGTCGCCCGTGGCGGCCACGATGTCCCGTCCGACAGACTCGAAGCACGCTGGAAGCGTTCCGTGGAAAACCTCGGTTGGTATGCGCGACGGGCGAAGGGCTTCTTCGTCTTCGACAACTCGGCCTCCATCCCCGGCGAACCTCCGCGGCTCATCGCGGAAGGAGGAGCGGGATTGCTGACGATTCACGACTCCGGCGCGATCCCGCAAATCACTGCGTCGCTCACCGCAGCGTTTTTCACTGAACCCTGAGAACTGAGCAGTTAGCACTTTCATCGCGTGGCGGTTTGGTTGGGAGTGGCGGCGTTCTTGTGATTTTGGAATGGGAAGGACTTCGCGACGCCCGCGACGAGCGTGGAAAATTTGTAGCCGTCCTTGGCGAGTGCTGCGGCGATCTCCTTCACCACGGCCGGTCGTAGGGCTTCAGCTCGCGACCGAGCGCATACGTGAGCATCTGCTCGCAGACGTTTTCGACGAAGCGCTCGCGCTTGCCCTCGAGCACGCGCTTCAGCTCCGCGGGGCCGTCGAACTTCTCGCCGCTTGGCAGCACGCCTGCGGTGTCGAGCGGCTGATCCTTCGTGGATTCACGCCAGCGTCCGACCGCGTCGTAGCTGTCGAGCGCGAAGCCGAGCGGATCGATGCGCGCATGGCAGCCGGCGCAATTTGCGTCCATCGCGTGTTGCGCGAGCTGCTCGCGGAAGCTCTTCACCTCGCCCTTCGCAGCCGCGTCATCAATCTGCCCGACGTTGTTCGGCGGCGGCGGCGGCGGCGTGCCGAGCACGACTTCCAGCACATACTTCCCCCGCTGCGTCGGCGAAGTGCGGAAGGTGTGCGAAGTCATCGCGAGCACGCTGCCCATGCCGAGCAACCCGCCGCGGTGTTGCTCCGGCTTCAGCACCACGCGCTGCATCTGCGCGCCCTTGATGCCAGGGAGGCCGTAGTGCTCGGCGAGCGGCTCGTTCACGAAGGTGAAGTCCGCATCGAGCAGCGAGGTAATCGGGCGGTTCTCGGTGCGCAGTGCGTCGAAAAAAAGCATCGCCTCCAGCCGCATCGCGTCCTTCAGCTCATCGTTGAACGTGGGAAAAAATTCCGTCGTCGGGCGCGCTTCGGCGAGCTTCTTGAGCCGCAGCCATTGCGTTGCGAATTCCTCGCTCAGCGCCTTCGCCTTCGGGTCGGCCAGCATGCGCCTCACCTGCGCGTCGAGCACCGCGGGGTCGCTCAATTTTCCCTGCGCGGCGGCGATCAGTTCGGGGTCGGGGATGCTTGCCCAGAGGAAAAACGAGAGGCGCGACGCCAGTTCGTAGTCGCTCACGCGATACGGCTTCCTCGAACCTGCAGCCGCGCGATCCTCCTCGATGCGGAAAAGGAAATTCGGCGAGAGCAGCACGGCCTTGAACATGTGGCGGAAGGCATCCGTTGGCGTCTTCCGCTGCGCGATCGCCTTGTCGAAAATCGCGCCGTAACGCGTGACTTCCTCGGCGGTCACCGGACGCCGGTAAGCACGCGGGAGGAAGCGTCCGATGAGCGTACGGGCACGCTGGCTCGAGGCCTGCGAGGTCGCCGCCGTGCGAAACATCTGCGCGATGGATGCGCCCGGCGGCGGTGGCGCGCCGGGTTTCGCGCCGATGCCAAAAAGCTTCGCGAGCACCTCATCCGCGGCAGCAAGATGCTTCTCCGTCAGCGCGGGCGGAATCTTCAGCGCGTCGGCGAGATTGTCGTAGCCCTTGCCGATCGGATCCTGCGGCATCCCGCCCGCGCCCGCGACATCGAAGTCCACCGCGAGAAGATCGCGCACCGAGCGGCGATACTCCGAATGCGTGAGCCGCCGGATGATCGGCGGCCCCGGCTCCGGACCGCGCGCGAGCAGCGCCGCGGTGATTGCCTCCTCGACCGTGCCAGCGAGCTTGTCGCGCGAAGCGTCCGGCAGCTTCGGCCCCTTCGCCGGCGGCATCTCACCGCTGCGCACGACATCAATCACCTTGTTCCAAATCTCCGGATCATTCGCGATTGCCGATGCCGTTTTGTATTCCTCCAGATTCACGTCGCCCTTCTGCTTCTCCGCTCCGTGACATTTGTAGCAGTGGTCTTTCAGCAATGGCTGGATGTTGCTGGCAAAGGACGCGGTCACATTTTCCGGCAGCGCGACAGGCGCAGAATCTGCCGCGGACATACTTCGCAAGGCGACAAGCAGAGCCGTACCGGTGGCGAGGGTGATGGTGGACAATCTCACGCGAGCACCTCCTTGAGCGCGCCTGTGCTGTCGGCGAAACGCTCGCGCTTCACGCCGGCCTGGTGCGCGAGCGTGAGCCAGAGGTCGGCGAGCGGGCGTTCGCCTTCGTAATGGAAATGGCCGCGCTTCAGCGAACCGCCCGCGACGAGCACTTCGAGGTCGTGGTAATTGTGCGAATCGCCGTCGCTGATGCCGCTGCCCATCACGAGCGTGGTGTTGTCGAGCAGCGTGCCTTCGCCCTCGCCCATGCTCTTCAATTTTTCCACCACGCAGGCGAATTGCGCGACATGGAAGCGGTCGATTTGTGTGAGCTTGTCCTTCGCCTCGTCGCCCTTCGTGTGTGTGAGGACGTGGTGATTCTGCGGCTTGTCGAAGATGCCGTGAAACATGCGCGGGCTGTCCCAGCGCTCCGGGTCCACCACAAGCGTCGCGACGCGCGTGAGGTCGAGCGCGAAGGCGTGGACCATCAGGTCGCCCATCACGCGCAGGTAATCGGCGCGCTGTTCCGGGATGCCCTTCGGCTCGGGCAGCGGCGGCTTGCCGATGCGTGCTGCGGCGCGCTCCGCGAGCTGGATTCGCCGCTCGGTCTCGCGCACGGAGGTCAGATATTCGTCGAGCTTCTGCTGGTCGTCGCGACCGAGACGCGTGCGGAGTGAGGTCGCATCGGCGAGCACCGTGTCGAGCACACTGCGCTGCGTGGCATCGCCCTGCGCCTGGCCAAAGAGACGGCGGAAAACGCTGCGCGGATTCTTCTCGGTGTTCGCCGCGTAGCCCGGTCCATACCACGAGATGCTCTCGAAGTATTTCGTCTCCTTGTTGTCGGCGAAATCGTTCGTGCTGAGTTCCAGCGATGGCAGCGCGGTGTCGCCGCCAATCTCGCGGGCGATGAGCTGGTCGAGGGAAATGTTTGTCGGAAAACCGCCATCGAGCGTCTGACTCGGCGGCGAACTCGTGAGCCAGCACGAGCCGCACTGCGCATGCACGCCCGTGCCGGGCACGAACGCGCGGTCGAGCCCGGTGACGAGCGTCACGTCGCTCTTCACTTTCGCCAGCGGCTCCAGCGCCGGCGTGAGTTGCCATTCCGCTCCCGTCTCTGCGGGGATGAACGTCTTCTGGTTGTAGCCATTTGGCGTGTAGATGAAGCCGAAGCGTTTCGGCATTTTCGCCGCCGCCGCGCTTTGACCAAACGCCCGCCACCCGAGCGACGGCAGAAATGGCAGCGCGAGCGTGACGCCCGCAGCGCGCAGAAAGCGGCGGCGGGAAATTGTCTGGGGGGCAGAAATGCTCATGGCTCGTTTGTGACGTTGCGATTCCGTTTTATAAAAAGCCTGACCACAAAGACGACCAGTGAGGCGAGGACGAGAGGGATGCCTACCGGGGGCAGGAAAACCGTCAGCAGAACGCCTGTTGCTAGAAAAGCGAGGGGCCAGTTCACGGTTGGTGTGGAGCGATGCTGATTTCGGCGACTTCCAATCCGGCGTCGCGGTCGATGCTGTGCACGAGCGTGAGGAAGATGCGAGTGCCGGCGGTGACGGTGTAGCGGTCGCCGATGAGCGGCTTGAACGATGCGAGCGGCAACTCCGCGACGCACCAGCCATCGGCATCGGGAGCGGATGATGGCAGCGCGCCCTCAAAATTTCCCCCGAACGTGCCGCCCTCGCGCTGGCAGGAGACAAACACCTTCACGGTGCTCCATTCCCGCATGCGAAAGCGCAGTCGCACCACGCTCTCCGCGCTCACACTCACATAGGCTCTCGGTTCATTCTGCGGCGCACGGGCGCTGATGCCGTGAAAGATGTGCGGCGTGCCGTCGCGCGTGCGCCCGGCGACGTAAGGCACCGCGAGCACACGACCGGGAACGCCCTCGCCCGGCGCGAACCATTCGCCCTTGCTGCTCGATGGCGGCGGCGTGTCAAAAGTGCGGCGCCACGTCACGGGGCACGTTGTCGGTCCGCTCGGATTCATCGCCAACTTCGCATCCAGCGACGCCACGACGCTCTGCTGGCTCGCGACCTCGATGTCCTTGCCGTCCACCAAGCGCCGCAACTTCACGCGACCGCTCTCCACATTGAGCGACGTATCGCTCGCCTCCGCGGACACCGCGAAGACCGTGCCGAGCACCTCCATCTCAGCCGTCGCCGTGCGCACGAGCATCGGTTTGCCGCGCGGCTGAGGTGTCACCTGCGCCGTGAAAGTCCCGCGGCGCAGAACGAGCCGCTTCTGCCCGTCGTCGGAAAACACCACCTCGGAATCGCCGGGGAAAGTGATGAGCGTGCCATCGGCAAAACGCATCTGCGCGGATGCGCCTTCGCCCTCCACCGTGAGCGTGCCTCCTGCGAGCGCGGTGCCATTCTTCAAAGCCGAATGCTGCACCCCGGCACTATCGCTCCACGACACCGCGCCGCTGACATTTTCGAGACTCACGATGGGGTGGGCTTCAGGCCCGCGGCCACGGAACAGGAGCCCGGCGAGAACGGCCGCGAGCAGCAGCGCGGCGGCGAGCCCGATCCAAGGTGCCAGGGCGAACCGCGGACGGATGATGCGTCCTCCAGCCGGCGGGCTTGCGGCACCCAGGTTCCGGGTCCGGGCGAGGTCACCCATCAGCACCGCCTGCCCGGCCATTTCGCACAGAGATTCGCGCGCCGAGTCATCCTCGCGCAGCCACGTATTCAGTTCGCGCACCTCATCCGGCGAGACCCGCCCGTCGAGATACCGCATCAGGAGTGTTTCGTGTTCCCTGTGATTCATCATGGTGTGGCCGGATTGAAATTTGCTTCCCCGCCCGAGAGGCGGCGCTCGATGCACAGCCGGAGCTGGCGATGCAGACGCGAGAGCCGCTGGTAAACCGCGTCCAGCCCGATGCCGATTTCCCTCGCGATTTCATCGCACGCCCGGCCCTCGAAGTAACGAAGCTCAAGCATCCGCCGCGCTTCGGCAGGCGCATTGTCGAGACAGTCGCGCAGCGCATCCACCCGCGGGCCACCGGGCGATGGAGCCGCAGCCCACTCGGCGTCGATCATCTCCAGCACCTCGCCATCGAGTGCGACCTGGCCGGGGCGTTGCCGCCGGAGCCAGTCGATCGCCTCATGCCGCGCGGTCACGTGCGCCCAGGAAAGCAACTGCCCCTCATGTTCAAACGGCACGCCTTTGGTCAGTGCCTTGATCGAGACATTCTGAAAAATGTCCTCCGCCGCCTGCGCATCGCGCACCACGAGCCACGCCGCCCCCGAAAGCCGCAGGCGGGCGGCGAACAGGGTGCGGACAATGATTTCCTGGGAGAGCGGCATGGTGTTGCAATGAATGACGCGTACGGCGGCAGATTCCTGACGGAAGTTTTTGCGTCCAGCCCGTTTCTTGGCGGGGAGACCGGCGCGGGGTGATTCGATGTGAGTCCAAAGGCCGGTTGCCGGCCAAAGCCGAGCGGCGCGTGAGTGCCGCGAGGCTTTGGAACAGCGGGGGCTTGACGCCGCTTTTCCATTCCGGGCCAGGAGCGATGAACGTCATGCAACACTTGTGCGCAGACGTGGGCAGACGTGCGATCCACGTCCAAGGACGTTTGCACCTCTGGCCTGCGCAGAGCCAAAGCAGGGTCGAGCCCCCGCAGTCCGAAGGCTCGCGCCATTTCCGACGCGGCATTCCATGCTGCCATCACTTCACCGCTGACACGGCACTGGTGCGCAGACAGGAGTGTCTGCGTCACCACAATGCGCGAGCCACAACAATCACCCGCGCCCGAATCATCGTGACGGGCGTAATGACCTGCGCATGGACGAAATCAAACGCGACAGACTCACTGGCCTCGTCTGGGGATCCTTCATCGGAGACGCCCTCGCGATGCCCGTGCATTGGTATTACGACCGCGCCGCGCTGACCCGCGACTACGGTTGCGTCCGGGATTTTGTCGCGCCGAAAAATCCTCATGCCGACAGCATCTTGTGGCGCTCCGAATACACGCCGTTGAATGAGCGCGGCGACATCCTGCACGATCAGGCGCGCCACTGGGGGCAACGCGGTATTCACTATCACCAGTTCCTTCAGGCCGGGGAAAACACGCTCAACCTCCAGCTCGCGAAAGTGCTCATCGACTCGCTCATCGAGCGGGGCGGATACGACGCGGACGACTACCTCCAGCGATACATCCACTTCATGCTCACGCCGGGGCAGCATCGGGATACCTACGTCGAGGAATATCACCGCAAATTTTTCACCGCCTACGCACGCGGCACCGCTCTGCGAAAGTGCGCCGGCAGCGACATCCACATCGGCGGACTCGCGCACGTGGGCGTGCTCTGCGCGTTCCTTGCCGGTGACGCGGAAGCGGCCCGCGCCGCAGTCCGCGAACACATCAATCTGACTCATCGGAGCGACGAGGTGCTCGCAGCCGGCGACGCACTCGGCCGCATCCTCTGCGCCGTCGCCGCCGGTGCCGATCTCCGCGAAGCCATCTTCGAGCACGCCAGCGATTGGTTTTCGAAGCGCAAGGCCGAGCAATGGTCGCGCGAACCGGACGAAGTCGTCATCGGCCACCGCGTGAGCCCGGCCTGCTACATCGAGGACGCCTTTCCTGCCTCGCTGTATCTGGCGTGGAAATATGCCGGTGATTTCGAGGCGGGCGTCATCGCAAACACCAACGTCGGCGGCGACAACTGCCATCGCGGCGCGGTGGCCGGCGCGCTGCTCGGAGCAGGGGCGGGGATTGACGGGATACCTGCGAGGTTCATCGGTCATCTCCACGATGCGGCGCTTTTGCGCACGCAGCTCGATCATTTCATCCGAGTCCTGGCAGCGATCAGGACGCCTGCCGCTCCGGCGATTGCGGAATGACGCTCGCATCTGTCGCAACATCTCCCGCACTCCGTCCATGATTCACGTCCTCCGGACTTCTCAGATCATCCACTCCACCATCGAGCGTGCCTGGGATTTCTTCTCAGACCCGCGCAATCTCTCCCGCATTACGCCTCCGGAGTTGGACTTCAAAGTCCTCACCACTCTGCCTGAGCGGGTGCATCCGGGCATGATGATCGAATACCGCGTGCGCCCGGTGTTCGGCATTCCCGTCCGGTGGCTCACCGAAATCACCCATGTCGAGGAAGGCAGGTTTTTCGTGGATGAGCAACGCATCGGCCCGTATCGGATCTGGCACCACGAGCATCACTTCAAGCCTCTCGACAGCGGGCGAATCGAGTTGAGCGACAAGGTGACCTACGTGCTTCCTTTCAGTCCGCTGGGCGATCTCGTGCATCCATTTCTGGTGAAGCCGCAGCTCGCAAAGATTTTCGCCTTCCGCGAGCAAGCCGTGGGCGCACTCTTCGCTTGAACCAAGATGTTTTTTTGCGGACCGGACTTCAGCCGCACCCGCACCACTCCAGTCTGAGCGTGCGCGGGTCTCCGCGTAGAGCGCCAGGTGCCACAAGATGATGCTGTCAGCCACGCTGTGAAGCGCCAGGTGCCGCCGTCGCCGCTGAACGCGAGCACACGGCGGAGCCCGGCGGGCTGGCCAAAAAGGGCACCGCATCGCGGGCGATGTCATGGCGCAGCCCGTCGCAAACCAACCCCGTCTCGTTGGCACAAAGGTCGGCGCTGACTTTCTCCCGGACGGGGCGATCGAGCGCGGGTGCCGGTGTGATGGGCACGCTCGGCCGAGACATTTCATCGAGGTCGGATGTGAGCGGCCCTGGGGCTTGCCGGCAGCTTGCCGTTGCCGCACGCCCTCAGCGGTGCTGCTGCGTCGGGCTCACCCCATCCCCAAGTCCCGCTCCAGTTCGCCCCTTGATGGCGGGCATTTGTAATTTCGAGAATCAGCCCTCGCCCTCGCCACACCGGCAAGGGTAAAAGGTGCGCACGTCCCCCAGATTTCTTGGTTCACTGACCGAGGGCCATCAGTTTCGAGGGATTGAAGTGGTCCAACAACCTTCCAGCCGGTCTTCACATCACGAACATCCTCCGCTCCATCCTCCTTGCCGTCGCCGCCCTCAGCCTTGCTTTTCGCCCGCCTTTTTCCGGTGCGTCCGAGCCGGGCAAGACGCAGCAGCTCACCTCGCCCGATCAAGTGCCGGAGGGTCTCGCCAAGTCGGACTGGCACAGCATCCGCGCCGCGTATGAGGCGGGGCGTCATGCGTTCCAGCCCATCGAGGGCGGCTGGCAGGCGCGCAATCCGGGGCAGCAGTGGACCACGAAGTTCGACGGGCGTGGCTTTGTCGCCGAGCCGAAGGATGGCGGGTGGCAGTGGGGGCTGGAGTTGACGGGCTACGGCTTCGGGGAAAATCAGCGCGCCATCGGCGGCACACCCGCTGTGAAGGCCGAGGGCCGGCGCCTCACCTACCAGTGGGATGCAGCGGTGCAGGAGTGGTGGGTGAATGATGCGCGCGGGCTGGAGCATGGGTTCACGGTGCAGGAGCGTCCGGCCGCGGGCGCGGCTGCGACGGCACCGTTGCAGTTCGATCTCGCGGTGCGCGGCTCGCTCAAGCCGAAGATCAGCGCGGATGCGCAGGGCGTGGAGTTTCGCGATGCCACCGGGACCACGGTGCTCACCTATGCCGGCCTCAAGGTTTGGGATGCCGATGGCAAGGTGCTCGCTTCGCGCTTCGAGGCGGCAGGGGAAAAGGGCGTGCGGCTCCTGGTGGAGGAACGCGGCGCGCGCTATCCGCTGACCATCGATCCCATCGCCCAGCAGGCGTATCTGAAACCGGCCGCCATCGGGACCACGCAGGCGGGTGATCAGTTCGGCATCTCCGTGGCCGTCTCGGGCGACACGCTGGTCGTCGGGGCTATCGGCGAGGACAGCAGCACGACGGGCGTGAACAGCACGCCCAACGAGAGCGCCTCCGGCTCCGGTGCGGCCTACGTCTTCGTGCGCAGCGCGGGGGTGTGGACGCAGCAGGCGTATCTGAAACCCGCCGCCGTCGGCACCTCGCAGTCGTTTGATCAGTTCGGCATCTCCGTGGCCGTCTCGGGCGACACGCTGGTCGTCGGGGCTATCGGCGAGGACAGCAGCACGACCGGCGTGGGCAGCACACCCAACGAGAGCAGCGTCAATTCCGGTGCGGCCTACGTCTTCGTGCGCAGCGCGGGGGTGTGGACGCAGCAGGCGTATCTTAAACCCGCCGCCGTCGGCACCTCGCAGTCGTTTGATCAGTTCGGCACCTCCGTGGCCGTCTCGGGCGACACGGTGGTCGTCGGGGCTTACAATGAGGACAGCATCACGACGGGCGTCAACAGCACGCCCGTCGATTCCGCCGGTACGAGCTTCAATTCCGGCGCGGCCTACGTCTTCGTGCGCAGCGGGACAATTTGGACGCAGCAGGCGTATCTGAAGCCGGCCGCCGTCGGTGCCACGCAGGCGAATGATTTCTTCGGCTGGTCCGTGGCCGTCTCTGGCGACACGGTGGTCGTCGGGGCCAGGAACGAGGACAGCAGCACGACGGGCGTCAACAGCACGCCCAACGAGAGCGCTACCGACGCCGGCGCGGCCTACGTCTTCGTGCGCAGTGCGGGGGTGTGGACGCAGCAGGCGTATCTTAAACCCGCCGCCGTCGGCACCTCGCAGTCGAATGATCAGTTCGGCAACTCGGTGGCCGTCTCGGGCGACACGCTGGTCGTCGGGGCTATCGGCGAGGACAGCAGCACGACGGGCGTGAACAGCACGCCCAACGAGAGCGCCTCCGGCTCCGGTGCGGCCTACGTCTTCA
>Ga0209181_10009014_pt1 | contig 13239 bp, 11 predicted proteins | sample MAT05_FD_187208 | JGI IMG/M metagenome (GOLD analysis project Ga0209181, IMG submission 187208) | Freshwater microbial communities from Lake Fryxell liftoff mats and glacier meltwater in Antarctica - MAT-05 (SPAdes) (version 2) | ecosystem: Environmental > Aquatic > Freshwater > Ice > Liftoff... | reverse complement strand
CCGGCCCTCCGAGGGCGAATACCACACCGCTATTCGGTACTTTATCGTATTGCGCCTCAACTCCACATCCTGCACCACCCGTTCCTCCCAATACCTGATGTGCGCATCGGGGGGCAACTCCTGCCCAACCTCCTTCAATTCTATCGTCTGATCTATCCCCAGGCGATCCTTCGTCGTCCCCGTGTTGTGATTCGTGCGCTTGTCTGCTTTTTCGCCCGACTGACCGGTCTTGTCGTCCGGAGATATCTTATCCCTTCCGCTTGAAATCCGGACGGCCCTTCTCCCCTTTTAACCGGTTGATCTCGTCCTTCAACTTCCCATTCTCTTCCTTGAATTTTGACAACTCTTTTGACATCGATTCCATAGCCTGCAATACCAACAGCAGTACACTGCGCAGGCTCTCTACGTCATGCATGCTATGCGGATCGATATGTTTTAGAGCATCTTTCATTTATCCCTCAAAGTTATGTTTTTCTCGTAAATTCGCCATAGGGTTTTGAACGGATACCAAAATTCCTCCACATTATTCACTTTCCTGACTTGCTTGGAACGGCTTGTAATGTAGAACAACACGGATTACAAATGCCTACCCGTCACTCTTTTATGGTTCCAAACTTTCCTCATTTCCGACTCTACGACCTGAACGGCAGCCCTTGTGATACCTTGGGGATCAATGGGCCTGTGAGCGGTGTGGAAGAGCTGCATGGTGGGAGCGAGATGAATAAGTTGCGTCTATGGCCTGTACCAGCGACTGATATATTGACTGTGCAATTTGATGATCTGAATACCTCGGGCCACTGGACGGTCTCGGATTTGATCGGCCGGGAACTATTGAGAGGAAGTGTAGACCAAAATGACCGGTCAATTGAAATTTCAATGCTTGTGCTGTCTTCCGGTACTTATGTCTTTTGTTTTAGAGGGGATAATGGGCAGATGTTCAATCGCTTGTTTATGGTAATCAAGGAAAGGTAACTAATTGGCTGATACCGAAGTAAAAAAATGAGATATATTAAAATCCGTTGTCGGGTATTTCTCGGCAACGGATTTTTATTTTTGCGTCACCACCCCCGCCAAAATCCCGGCCGCCACCGCCGCATTGAGCGACTCCGCGCCGCCGCGCGGGTGCCTGGGAATCGTGAGCCGGTGAGTGAGCAGCGCTTCTGTTTCGGGACTGATGCCGCGCCCTTCGTTGCCTATGACAAGCAGTCCGGTGCGCGGCGTGTTCGCCTCGAATACATTATCGCCGCCCAGCACGGCGCCCAGGACCGCAGTGCCCGGAGCAGCGCGCAACAGTTCGATCAGCGGCAGTTCAGCAGTGCGGATGCGAAAGATTGCGCCCATGCTGGCCTGCACCACTTTCGGGCTGAACGCGTCGGCGCAATCCGGTGAGCAAAACACAGCAGGCAAGCCAAACCAATCCGCTATGCGCAGGATGGTGCCAACGTTTCCAGGGTCTTGCAGGCCGTCGAGATAGAAGCAAAGATTGGAGTGGAGAATCTCGACGGACTCAATGTCTGCCGGCATTTCTGCGACCGCAAGCACGGCATTCGGAGTGGTCAGGCTGGAAATTTTTTTCAGTTCTGCATCGGTGACGAAGGTGGTTTTTTCAGAAAAACCGGATAAAATATTTGCGTTTTCATCTGCCCAGCGCTCTGTAGCAAACACCGCAGAAACAGCAATACGCGACTGCCCCAGGAGTTCGGCGACCATTTTGTCGCCTTCCACGACGAATTTGCGATACTTTTGCCGATATTTTTTGACCTGCAAAGCCGTCAGCAATTTGATCTGATTGTGCGAAAGCATGGGGGAGAACGATGAACGATGAACGATGAACGATGAACGATGAATAACTTTAATGACCAAGGACGTTCAATGACGACCTAATGACGAATTGACGCTCAATGACAACCATGACCCGCTTTTCAGTTCTGTTTTTAGCGCTCTCTCTGCTGAGCGCGTGCAATGTTACGAAGCATTTGGACACGGCCAAAGGCGAACGCTTGTTGTGGGCAAACAACCTTGAGGTGAAGGGTGAAAAACGGATGTCATTTTCCAAAAAAACCGGACTTTCTTCCGAGCTCGGGGCCTACTATAAGCAAAAGCCCAACAAGCGGGGTTTCTTCAAACTCTTGCCGATCCGTTTGTGGCTCTATTACCGAACCCAAAAAAAGGATGGCTCGAAATTTTTGAAAAAACAGGCAGAGCCACCTGTTATTTACGACGAATTGCTGACGCAAAAAACCGCCGTTAACTTGCAGAACTTCATGCGACAACGGGGTTATTTAAAGGCTGTATCCACGTATAAAGCGGATTCGATCAGCCGCTATAAAATAAAAATTACGTATCTGCTGACGCTGGGGCCGCTCTACACGATTGATTCCGTGACGTTTGCGAGCCGTGACAGCCAGGCGTTGCAAATCCTGAAAATGACCGGTGGCAATTCCCTGCTTCATCGCGGCGCGGCGCTCGACGGGCGGGTATTCGACCAGGAAAAACTGCGCGTCACCGCCGAGATGCGCAACCGGGGTTATGCTTTTTTTACGCCGAATTTCGTCCGTTTTAACGGCGACAGCACTGATATCCGATGCAATGTAGAAGTAGAGATATTGCCGCCGAGCGATACGGCCAATCACAAGATTTATACGATCAACCAGGTCCTGGTGCGGGTGGGCCTGGTGCCCAATGTCACCTATATTCGGAAGGATCAGGAACTCAACGGCGTGTATTTTATCTCCGCGGATACCCTATTCAGCGTACGTCCGGAGCGGCTCTACAAATCCATCGCTATCCGGCCCAGTTGGCCCTACCGCCAGGTGGATTTTGACAAAACCCTGCGCGACCTCAATGCACTGGGCATCTACCGTTTCGTGACCGTTAAACCGGTGCGGGACTCGACCGATGCGTCCAAGATCAATGTGGATATTGCACTATCGCCCAACCAAAAAATTTCGTTCGGGCCGGAAATGGACCTGAACTCCTCCACCAGCAGCAGCGGCCTGGCGCGCAACCTGATCGGTATTTCCGGCTCGCTCAACTTCCGAAACCGCAACGTATTCCGGGGGGCAGAACATTGGCAAAGCAACGCCCAGTACAACGTCGAATTCGACGTGGCCACCAGCAACCGCTTCATTTTTTCCCAGGAATTCAAGTGGCAAAACGACCTCGTGTTTCCGCGTTTTTTTGACTATCTGAATATCTGGGAAACCATGCACGCGCTGCACCTGGGGCGAAGGCGGCTCGTCGGGAATTCGTTTTTGGGCCGCATGAAATCGGAAGGCCAGGCCAGAATGTCGCTGAATTATAACTATCTGGAGGTTTTTGACCTCTACCGCTATAACCTGGTGAATGCGTCCTTCGGTTATGACGTGCGGTCCAATCCGGAGCATCAATATTCCATTGACCATATCGGGATCGACGTTTTGCGGCCAACCACTTCGCCGCGCTTCAATGCGATTTTTGGTCAGAATGAGTTCTTAAAAAGCAGTTTCGGCAACCAATTGTTTACCGGCTTTCTCCTTCGTTCGCTTTCCTATACGTACGCTTCGCGCAACAACCGTTTTGGAGAACGCTGGTTTTACCGGTTCAGCAGCGACCTTTCCGGCTTAGAAGTATTCACCGTCAACGAACTATGGAGCGCTGCTTTCGGCAAACAAAAATGGACTTTAGCCGACCTCGACTTTTCGAAATACCTGCGGTTGGACATGGATGCGGTGTATACCCGCGATTTCAGCACCCGGCTTACGGGGGCGGTGCGGATCGGGAGTGGGGTGGTCGTTCCGTTCGGCGACACGGTGGCGGCACCTTATGTGAAACAGTTTTTTTCGGGAGGACCTACCAGCCTCCGGGCCTGGAGCATCCGGGAATTGGGACCGGGCGGATACTACGACTCGAAGGCCGCCGGCGCCCGACCTTTTTATCAGGCGGGTGATTTTCGCTTCGAAGTCAATGGTGAGTTGCGTTTCCCGATGTTTTGGTGGGTCAAAGGTGCTGTTTTTGTAGACATCGGAAATATCTGGACGCTCCAAAAAGACCCCGACCGACCCAATTCCGAACTTCGATGGGATTCCTATAAAAATATCGCGATCGGTACCGGCTTCGGATTGCGGTTCGACTTCGGCTACTTTGTCCTGCGATTTGATTCGGGCTTGCAAATCCGCCGCCCTTATCGCACCGAAACCGAGCCTTGGTACTGGATCCCGAATCGCATCAGCAAACTGCAACTCAAAGACTTCCGACCCAACCTGGCAGTCGGCTATCCGTTTTGAGGACGTTGGACTTTGGACGTTGGACTGTCCAAAGTCCAACGTCCAAAGTCCCCAGTCCAAAGTCCAACGTCCCTAGTCCAACGTCCCCAGTCCAACGTCCCGATAAACCTTCCAATACCGCTGCGCCACCACCGCGTTGGCGTAATTTTCTTCCACCTTGCGGCGCGCATTTTGCCGCAAAACCTCCAGGGGCATTTCTCCCGAAAATATCCACTCGATTCCGGAGGCCAGGTCGTGGCTATCGCCTTGTGTTGCGATATAGCCTTCCTTTCGATGGCCAACCATCTCCGGAATGCCGCCGGTGCGAAACCCCACCACGGGTGTGCCGCAGGCCAAAGATTCCATCACCGTATTGGGCAGATTGTCGGCCAAAGAAGGGGTAACAAATACATCGGCTGCCCCATAAATCCGGGCCAGGTGATCGGTGCCCTGTACCAGACCGAGGGCATGGACGGGGTAGGGTAGTGCAGCCAACGACTCTGGCTCAGATTTGCCGAGCACCACGACCTCCCACCGCGCGTCCGGTTGCCGGGCTTTCAAAATCTTCAACGCCTCTGGCAAAAACCGGAAACCCTTGTAAGATTCGCTGACTTTCATGGCGACGAACAGCAAAATTTTCGCGTGCGGATCAATGCCTCTTTCTGCCCGAAATGCCGCGCGATCCGCTTCACTGGCGGGTTTGAAAACTGAGGTGTCAATTGGATTCGGAATGGCCGTTATGGGATAATCTTTTAACAAACTACTGGACAGCGCCACATCGCGAAGCCATTCACTGCACGTCACAAACTGGATATTTTTGGGAAAAAGGCGCTGTTTTTCCGACCAAACCCGGTGCGACAAGTCGTTTGCCGAAGGTTTTTTCAGGTAAGGACATTGCCCGCACGACTGCCGGAAATGGTCGCAATCAATAAACACGTGACACCCTCCGGTGAATGCCCAGGTATCATGCAAGGTCCATACGATCGGCTTGCCCAGGGCGCCCAGTTGGGCAATGCCGCGCAGGGAAAGCATTCCCTGATTGATCCAGTGCAGGTGCAATATGTCGGCTTGCTGCACCAGCGGGTGGCGGCTCAGGTCTTTCCCAAAACTGGCCGGCGAGAATGCAAACCGCACCGACTTGTCGCGCTCATGCGGAATAAAAGCCAGGCGTTCGGCATAGAACGGCCACCGGCTCCCGACATCGGCAGCCGTGAGCAAGTTGGCGGTGATGTCCGGGTGCGTGGCGCGCAGCCCGTCGAGCAGTCGTCGGCAGGCGACGCCTGCGCCGCCGTGTGTGTAGGTGTTGAGGAGAAGGATGTTCACTATTTCAAGTATGTTTGCGCCGCTCGCTGCAAGGTTTTAAAATTTGCATGGCTTCGAGACAAGAACAATGAAAGTTTGTTTTGTAATGTCTGGCGTACCGCATTATGTCACCTTGTTGCTCAACAAGTTGTCAGCGGATCACGGCGTGGAAATCACCCTGATCAAGCCGGCAGTCCGCAGCCAGAGCGTGGGCAGCGGCGTACACGAGGACGCTTCGCAACGACAGTTCCGATTGGTGGAGTTGGAAGAGTATACGACCTGGTACGGCAAACCTTTTCTGCGCGGGATGCGGGAGACGTTGGCAGAGATTCGTCCGAATGTGATCATTTTGGGCTGGCCGTATGTATTGCAGGTAGCGATGAGCCGCTCCTTCTGGAATTTCCTGAAAAACAACGGGACCCGTTTTGTGTATCGGGACATTCCGTTCAATATGCCGCCCTGGGGCAAGGTGCGCGATTACTATTTTGGCGATAAAGTGCTGAGTGAAGATTTCAGCAGCGCAGGCGGCAAAACCTGGCCGGGTTTCCTGCGGTTTTGGCTGACGGCTGCTGTGCGGCGCATGTATATCCGGCGGGCGGCAGCGCATGTGATGTATACGGAGGAAGCCTACGAGATCATCGGCAGTTACGGTGTAGCGCGGGAAAAAATTTTCGTGACGGCTAACTCGCCCGATACCGACGAACTGCTGGCGGCTTTTGAGCGGGTCAAAAAAATGCCCCTGATTTTGCCCGAAAACCCGCATCGGCTGATCCACATCGGACGCCTGGTGAAGTGGAAACGGGTGGACCTGATCCTGGAATCGGTCCGGCGATTGCAGTCAAAATTTCCTGACATCGAACTGGTGGTGGTAGGCAAAGGCCCGGAAGAAGACAGTTTGCGCCAGCAGGCCGATGCGCTTGGCGTGGCAGGGCGGGTGCGGTTCGTGGGCGGCGTGTACGACCCTGTTGTGTTGGGGCAATACCTGCACGCGTCAGCCATTTATGTCCTTGCAGGCATGGGGGGATTGAGCATCAACGATGCCATGTGCTTTGCCAAGCCGGTGATTTGTTCGGTGGCCGACGGGACCGAAAAGCGCCTGGTCCGGGAAGGCATCAACGGCCTTTATTTCACCAATGGCGACGCGGACAGTTTGACTGAGCGTTTGGACGATCTGCTTTCCAACCTTGCACGTTTAGATTTGTTTGGTGCAAATTCCCTGAAAATCATTCAGGAGGAAATCAACATCCATACCGTACTGCGGGAATATGTGCGGGCGTTCGAGTATGCGGTTCGGCATTCAGGTCATTAGAGTCATTACGCTATTGCCCACTTCTCTCGCTTCAGGCGAGATCAAACCTCAAACTTCAAACTTATATGAACTACATCGTCTACGACCTCGAAGCCACTTGCTGGGAGAATCCGCCGCCCGGTTATGCACAGGAAACCATTGAAATTGGTGCGTTCCGCGTTAATCATTTTGGAGAAGTGCGGGGTAAATTCAACCGATTTGTGCGTCCGGTCGTACACCCGGTATTGTCGCCGTTTTGTCGCAACCTGACGACCATCGAACAGCAGGATATCAACAAAGCCAACACCTTTCCAACGGTGATTCAGGAGTTCTGGGATTGGGCTTACATTGAGGAGGAAGAGTACGCGCTGTGCTCCTGGGGCAATTTCGATCGAAAAATGTTTTTTAATGATTGTTTGCTGCATCGCCTGGAGACCGACTGGACGCAACACCATGTCAACCTGAAAGAACAATATCGCGTAATAAAACGCTTGCGGAGCGGCATCGGACTGCGCAAAGCAGTCGAAAAAGAGGGGCTGTTGTTCACCGGCCAGCACCACCGGGGCATTTCGGACGCGGAAAATCTGGTGAAGTTGTTCTTGAAATTCCTGGGCAGTTGGAGTTTCTAAGGAACGCCGCACCAATAACTTAGTCATTTTAGGTCAACCATTTTTTCATCAGACAACACTATTTTTCTGCGAATAGTGGGGCTATTTAAAGAAAAATAGGGGCCGTATGATGGAACAAAGGGTGGTATCAAATGACTAAGTTATTGGTGCCGCGTTCCTAACTGTGTAGCGGATTGGTCAATTCCTCCTACTTTCGCTTTTATGAAAAACAAGCATATCGTCCTGATTTTTCTGGGTACGGTCATCGTCGGTTTGTTGGCGCGCCGCTTTCCCTGGCGAATGCCCTCTATGTTCCAAACGGCTCTGATTGAATTGGATACGGCTGCGGTGATGCAAATTTCCATCTCACAGCCTGGACTTCCGGAACTTCTGTTCGAGCGTACAGACAGGGGTTGGACGGTGTCGCAGAATGAGCGTTCCCTTCCGCTGCCTCCGGATGCGGTCACTCCCATGCTTTCAGCGTTGACCAATATTCAATCGCTGAACATCGTGCAGACGGACCAACCTGATTCGCTTGGACTGGAGGGTCAAAGAGGCTTGCAAGTCGCTGTCTATCAAGCCAAAGAACGGTTGGAAATCTTCACGATCGGGCGGCAGGTTCTGGAAGAAAAACTTCCTGCCACCTATATCCGCCTCGACGGACATGGAGGGATGTATTTGGTGAAAGACCACCTGCGCGACGTGTTTTTCCGCCGGATGGAAGATTTTAGAAAAAACACGATCGCTGATTTTGACCCGGCCACTGTGCGTTCTGTGACGGTGAATTGGCCGAGAGACAGCCTCTCCTTATTTCTTCAAAAAGATGACAGTCTACACTGCTGGATGGCCACAGAACTGGGTCGCTGCGTCCCCGATGATTCTTTGCAGAACTGGCTGCAAGTGATTGCACAATTGAACAACTTGCCCTTTGCTGACGATTTCGACGATAGCCGCCTTCGCCAAACATTGCAAGCAGAAATTACTGTTGAAACCATTCAGAAGGAAATTATTACCCTTCAGGTCCACAACCCTGCGTCACTAGAATTGCCGAAGGAAAAAAGTCCGGTAAGTTGGGTGCTGTGTACCTCACAAAATCCCCGCAACTATTTCTCCCTGACCAATACTGCCCTCGCCCGAAGGATCTTGCACTGGTAATGTAAGCCGGAACTCCGTTCCGGCCTACTCATGTCGGAACTCCGTTCCGGCCTACTCATGTCGGAACTCACTCATGGTCATCAAAACGCGCCATATCGCCAATTGGGGTCGCTACCCGCAGCTCACCGCCGAAGTCGCTACCCCCGGCGACCGAGCAGAGGTACGTGAATGTTTGAGTCGTTGTGAGTGCCTTATCGCACGGGGCAACGGCCGGTGCTATGGTGATGCATCACTGTCGCCGCACATCGTTTCCACTTTGAAAATGAATCAATTGCGCTCTTTTGACGCAGAAACTGGAGTGGTAGAATGCGATAGCGGGTTGTTGCTCGATGATTTGCTGCGCGTGATCGTTCCGGCGGGGTGGTTTTTCCATGTGACACCCGGCACGCGGCTGGTTACGGTAGGTGGGTGTATCGCGAGCGATGTACATGGCAAAAATCATCCGACAGCGGGCTGCTTTTCCAACTGGCTGATCTCGTTTGAATTGATGCGAAGCGATGGATCGGTGGTGACTTGCTCGCGCGCAGAACACACTGAGTTGTTCTGGCAAACCTGCGGCGGCATGGGCTGGACAGGTATTGTGCTTTCCGCGCGTTTTCAACTCCTGCGATTGCCCTCGACCGTGCTGCGCCAGACGACGGTGCAGACCAAAAACTGGGGACAGATGTTCCGTATTTTTGAGGAAAATCGTGCTGCAACCTATTCTGCTGCCTGGATGGATGTTGCGGCTTCGGGCGGCCGCTTTGGCCGGGGTGCAGTGTTTTTGGCAGAACACGAACCCGCTAAAAGGCCAATTTTAAAGGAGTTCAATTTTCCCAAAAAAACGGTGAATGTGCCGTTCCAACTTCCATTCAGCCTGCTCAATGCGTGGACGATCCAGGTGTACAACGAATTCTATTTTCGGCGCCACCGCTCCGGCGAACAGCGGGTCGGTCTGGAGGCATTTTTTTATCCGCTGGATGGCTTGGGCGATTGGAACCGCTTGTACGGTCGGAAGGGGTTCATTCAGTACCAATTTTGTTTGCCGGAAAAAACTGCTTACAATGGCATCGCGCAGGTGCTGGAAATCATTCAAGGCAGCGAAGACAAACCGACCCTTGCAGTTATAAAACGCCACGGTGACCGACCGCCAGACGCCATACATTCTTTCCCGATCCGCGGCTACTCACTGGCCCTGGACTTTCCTCGTACGGATTCGGTATTCCATCTCGTCCGTCAACTTGACGAACTTGTGTGGAACCTGGGCGGCAAAATTTACCTGGCAAAAGATGCCTGCTCGGCAGCCCGCATGAGCCGCATTCATGCCAGGAGTTTTGGCGAATCCAAATTTTGGTCGCTTTTGCGGGGAAGGAACGAATTAAAAGCGGACTGAACCGGCAATCGGCTCAGTCCGCTTTCCAATTGGAGCGCGTTCAAATTATTGTGTAAAAAGAATCACAACTAATTGATTTTCAGGGTAGCCGAAACTAAAAATACGAAAAACCAAACAAGCCTTCTGACTACTATTTGTACATCCCGTCAATATATTGCGTGATGAAATCTTCCACTTTTTTCGTGCGTTTCCAGCCTTCAGAAGCATAGAGGTCGGAGATGGTTTTTACATCTTTTGCCAGCTGGGTACCGGGGTATTTCTGTAAAATGTCTGTCCAGACTTTTTTATAGTCTTCATTCACAACTTTCGTTTCATAATCATACGAAGGCGTATTGTCAGAGCCGTTGATGACGGTGATTTTCGTCCAGCGCTGCGATTCCAGCGTTTGTTCAGAACGGAGGAAGTACGGGTGTTCGCGGTTGAATTTTTCCCAGAAAAAGGCGCGTTCCGCTACTTTGTCCAATCCGATGATAACGCCACCGTCATCCCAGGCTTTTTCTTTTTGCTCCAAAAGTTCTTGCTCCAGGTACATTTTCATAGGGGGCGTGGCTTTTTGAGCGAAAAAACCCGTCAGTTTAGCCCAGTCCACAATCGGGAATATCATGCCTTCGCCAGTCTCCAAACGAAAACCGTTTTGAGCAAGCGATTTAGTGTGCGGGTACTTGTTCATGTCGAATTTTTCATCCGAGATCGCCTCGTAATCCGCGTCGGCCCATTTGAAATTTTCCGTCATTTTATAAAATTCCCCTTCGCGCTCCATGCGGGAAAGAAAACCTTCCAGTAAGATAAAAGCCGCATCAGCCAAGGTGCCTTTGGAGTCGGAAAAATTGGCGGTTACATAGTCCCATGCTTTCTTTCCGCTGTCCAGTTTCTTGGCGTTCAACGTTTTGAGAAAAGAAGTGAGTTGGGTCAATTTACCCAGATCGGGGCTGGTGGTACGTGATCCTGCATACACACGCTGCAAGGCGCCGCCATACGCCCATCCATTGTGCTGCTCTGGCGTGGTGGAGGTAACCTTGAAATAGGGCTCGGTGTAACTGATGCCGCGCAATTCAGCATCTTCCTTATTGGCCGATACTTCGCCGGTGCCTTCCAGAAACGCGCCCTCTGCAATTTGGGTGACTACCTTGCCTGTCTTGTTGGGTTGGTCGCGCAGGTTGAGTTTATCAACGGTCGTGGCAAAGAGATAAACTTCCGGTTTGGGACTGGCCGGAGGCGCTGCTTCGGGCGCCGGGGGTGGGGGAGTTGTAGCGGCCTGTTTTGTGTCTTGTTTGCAAGCGAAAAAGAAAGAAGTCAACAGAATCAGGGTAAAGAGCTGAATGAATTTCATTGAAAAATAGTTGAGTGCAAAAAAAGCCGAAGAGACTGAGGCAAATTCGTCGTGCTCAGATTCTTCGGCTCCATACTATAAAGATAGGGTTGATTATCGAATGATCGCGTACACGCTTCCCGGCGCCAGCGTCATCAACGCAATCAGCAGCAAACCGGCCAGCACCACCCAACGAACGCTGGAAGGTACGGTCACAGCCTCATTGGCCGTTTCATGGTCCCGGTTAAAGTACATAGCAATAATCACTTTGAAGTAGTAGTAAATCGAGATCGCCGAATTAACCACTGCCAGGACGACCAGCCAGGGGTATTTGACAAATGCGGCTGTAAACAGAAAATATTTGCCAAAAAAGCCCGCCGTCGGCGGAATGCCCGCCAGCGAAAGCATAGAGATGGCCAAAACGGCTGCCAGAAAGGGCTGCCGCTGACCGAGGCCGTTGAACGTCGCAAAGGAGCCGTCGCCGCTGGGCTCTGCCACTGCGATGTACGCGCCAAAAGCACAGATCGTAGCGATCGAGTAGGAGAGGGTATAGAACAGCATACTTTGGTCGCTGCCTGCCGTATTGATCGCAAGAATCGCCAGCAGCAAATAGCCCGCATGAGAGACCGATGAATAAGCCATCATACGTTTGAAATTGGTCTGGAACAAGGCGGTGACATTGGCGACCGTCATCGTGAGACCGGCCATTACAGCCACCGGCAAACTCCAGAAACTTTCCGCGCCCCCGAATGCCATGGAAAAGAGGCGGTAAAACGCTGCAAAAGCAGCGGTTTTGACCACGGTCGCCATGAAAGCAGTGACCAGATTAGGACTGCCACTGTACACATCGGGTGCCCAGAAATGGAAAGGCACTGCGGAGACTTTGAAACTCAAGCCGATGATAATCAGCAAAATGCCTACATTAAGCATCCCCGGCGAAACCGACCCCGATTCAATCGCGCGGCTAATGGTGCCAAGGTCAAAACTGGCGGTTGCGCCATACACGAGTGTCATGCCGAACAGCAGGATACCCGTCGCAAACGCACCCATGAGGAAGTATTTAAGGGCGGCTTCGTTGCTGGCGAGGTCATCGCGGCGGCTACCGGCCAGGACGTACAGCGGGATGGACAATATTTCGATGCCCAAAAAGAGCATAGTCATATTGGTAAACGAAAACATGACCAGCGCCCCGCAGACGCTGAAAAGCAGCAGGCCATAGTTGTCGCCCAGCGTATCGTTCAGGTTGCGAAATCCCCAATGGGTGAGGCCGATGATGAGCGCCGTGGATAGGATCGCTACGCCCGAGAACGCCAATGCAAAACTATCGAAGTTGAACATGGTCGGGAACAGGTCGTTCCAGCCAGTCGGCGGGCCAGCCAACACGCCACCCAACGCCAGCAAGGTGCCGACGAGCGCGATGGGTTGCAGGAGGTTCCGGTTTTTGCCCAGCCCCGCAAACAAGGTGATCAGGGCAGTGAAAAAGAGTATGAGTAGTGCGGTCATGTGCGTCGTTGTCAGTTCCTGGTTCCTGGTTGTTAGTTCTTAGTTGTTAGTTCTTGGTTCTTGGTTCTTAGTTCTTGGTTCTTAGTTGCTGGTTGTTAGTTGCTGGTGATGGTGATCGTCCATTTTTGAAACTTTACTACATCACCTGTTCTCAGTTTTTTGCGTCGCCGGGTTTCTATCTCGCCATTTACCAGCACCTCGCCGTTGTCAATCCGGATATGCGCCTCGCCGCCTGTGCCGACCAAATTGAGCACTTTGAGGAGGTTGTTGAGGGGGATGTGGTCCTGGCCGTTGAGTTCAAAGTTCATCAGAATGGACGTTTCAAAGTGTAAGGAACGCGGCACCAATAACTTAGTCATTTTAGGTCAACCATTTTTTCATCAGACAACACTATTTTTCTGCGAATAGTGGGGCTATTTAAAGAAAAATAGCGGCCGTATGATGGAACAAAGGGTGGC
>Ga0209181_10009013_pt1 | contig 13239 bp, 12 predicted proteins | sample MAT05_FD_187208 | JGI IMG/M metagenome (GOLD analysis project Ga0209181, IMG submission 187208) | Freshwater microbial communities from Lake Fryxell liftoff mats and glacier meltwater in Antarctica - MAT-05 (SPAdes) (version 2) | ecosystem: Environmental > Aquatic > Freshwater > Ice > Liftoff... | reverse complement strand
TCAATGGGAGGCAGCATGAACGATAAGAAGTGGATGCGTCAGTCGTTGTATGGTGTTGCGGCCGCGTTGCTGGCGACATCAGCAGCGGCACAGAGTGGCAGCAGCGTTTCCCCAGCGCCTGCGGTGTTCAAATCAGCAAACATGGACAAGCTGCTCGCCGAGATCTCCGTCGCCCGCCTCGAGGCACGCATCCGTAAGCTGGCAAGCTTCGGCACGCGCAACACCATGTCAGAGACCGCCAGTGAGACGCGCGGTATCGGCGCGGCACGCCGCTGGATCAAGCACGAGCTCGACGCCTGCAGCAAGGCCAGCGGCGGGCGTCTGCAAGTCGAGTTTGATTCACATATCGCGCCGGTCTCGCCGCGCATCGCCAAACCGACCGAGCTTATCAACGTCGTTGCCACGTTGGCCGGTGTGCAGGCTGAATCGAAAGATCGCATTTACGTGGTTTCCGGGCACTACGACTCGATGCCGACCTTGCCAACCGACGCGACAACGGATGCGCCGGGGGCGAACGATGATGCATCAGGCACCGCTGCATCGATGGAGCTGGCGTGCGTGATGTCGAAGTATCAATTCGACGCGACTATCATTTTCATGACGGTCGCCGGTGAAGAGCAGGGTTTGGTAGGCGCGCGCTTGTGGGCGACCAACGCCAAAGAGCGTGGCGCAAACATTGCCGGCATGATTACCAATGACATCATCGGCAACTCAAAAGGCGCAGATGGTACCGTGGTGCGCGATCGGATGCGCTTGTTTGCAGAAGGCGTGCCGCCAATGAAGGAGTTGCCGGACGACGTTCTGACGGCGCTGCGTAGCGGCGGCGAGAACGACTTGCCGACGCGGCAACTCGCGCGCCACGTGAAAGCTTCGGCTGACAAGTACATCAAAGACTTTAAGGTCGATGTGATTTATCGACGCGACCGGTACCTGCGCGGCGGCGATCACGCACCGTTTCTCGAATTGGGCTATCCAGCGCTACGTATGACCGAGTGGATTGAGAACTGGCAGCACCAGCATCAAAATCCGCGCATTGAAAACGGCAAGCAGTTTGGCGACTTGCCCGAGTTCGTGGATTTTGATTACGTCGCAAAAGTCACGCGAGTGAATGCCGCCGCGCTGGCGTCACTGGCGCTCGCACCGGCAAGTCCGGCGAATGTGCAGATGGAGACCTTCCGACTGGAGAACAACACCACCATTCGTTGGAAGGCGAACACCGAGCCGGACATCGCTGGCTACAAAATCGTATGGCGTGAGACTACAGCGCCGTTCTGGCAGCAGAGCAAGGACGCCGGCAACGTCACGCGTGCGACCGTGGAGGGCGTCTCGAAAGACAACTTCATCTTTGGTGTGGTTGCCTATGACAATGACGGCTTCGAAAGCCCGGCGAGCTATCCGCAGCCGCTACGGTTACGATAGAACGGTTTTTGAAAGTCGCCGTTTGACGGGCATTTTCAGGCAAAAAGCCTTGAAAACGCCCGTCCTGCCTAGAGTTTTGCCAGTCGTTCGCTTAACGCATCCACGTACTGCGGCAACTGGTGCAGGTTGTAATGCGTGCCGCCGTTGATCTTGATCAGTTCAACACGCGGAAAAGCCATCTGAAGCTTCTCGGCGTGTGAATAGCCGATCACCTCATCGCGGTCGCCGTGCAGTATAGAGACCGGGCTATTGGCATGCGGCAGCCATTGGTCAGTGCGGAAGGTGTAGCGCATCAGCGCGCCCGGCAGAAACGGATAAACGTCGCGTCGCATCCCGTCAAGGCTGTAGAACGGTGAAACGAGTACCGTCCAATCGGCGCGGACTTGGGTGGAGAGCTTCGCCGCAAGTGTCGTGCCGAGTGAGCGGCCAAATATCACGCGCTTTCTGCCCTCGTATTGCGGCGCGATCCAGTTCCATGCGGCCATGACATCGGCGTGTAGCTGTGCTTCGCTTTCAATGCTGCCGGTGCTTTTGCCGTAGCCGCGGTAGTCGATCATGAACAGATCAAAGTTGTTCTTGCGGTAAAAGTCCGTGTTGCGCAGCCACGACACAAGGTTGCCGCCGTTGCCGTGCAGAAAGAAAATCACACCCTTTGCCCCAGGCTGCTTGAAATGCAGCGCGGACAACGTCGCGCCGTCGACCGCAAGGCTGACTTCTGTGGTGTCGGGCAGTAAGAATTGATGCGATGCCGGCAGTGTCGTCGGCATGAAAATCAGACTTTCCTGCCCGACGTAGAAAAAGCCGACTACGCCGCCGTAGGCGAGTACGCCAAGTACTGCCGTTGACGCGATGAACCCTCGTACGGAGCGTTGGAAGAACTTCATTCTTGATTGGTGGAGCGCTTAGCTACGTCCAAGAAAATCGCCCTTGCCGATTTCAACGCCGTTGTGGCGCAGTAGCGCGTAAGCGGTCGTCATATGGAAGTAGAAATTTGGCATCACCACCAGCAACAGATAGTGCTGCCCCTTGAATGTCATCGGCGTACCACCGACCGGGATGGTGATATCACGATCCTCCTGACCGTCGATCTGCGCGGGCGTGAACTCGCTGATATAGGCGATAGTTTTGTCGATACGCGCCGCCATATCAGCGATTGACTTCTCAGTGTCTTCCCACTTTGGAACGTCGAGCCCGGCCAGACGCGCCGTGCCGCCTTTGGCAAAGTCACAAGCAATCTGCACTTGGCGACCCATCGGCAACATATCGGGTGCAAGCCTCGCGCTCAACAAAACGCTTTCATCGATTTTTCTGGCGGCAGCGAATGCGGCACCCTTGGCGAGCACGCCCTTGAGATTTTTCAGATTGGCTTGGAATACGGGAACGGATGCGGAGTACAGGGAAATCGTCATGGTCTTCTCCAGTGGGTGACCGTTTCATTTTATCGGTAACTATGCCCGGCATTCACGACAATTGTGAATGTGGGTGCCATTCACTTGCCTGTAATATGCCGCACCTAAAGTCTCGCTACGGGTTGTCGATAACCGTCTGGCGTGAACAATCGCTACTCGCGCGTTGTTTTCTGCGACTCGTCGCATCCGACTTTTTTTTCATTAAGAGCAAATCCAAACTGCGCTTACGCTACATCAAACGACCTGAAGGCTGGGGCAGACACCAAAAGTGAATGCAACCCCTTTAACAAGCGACCAAGGAGAAACACCATGTACAGCAGCAAATTCAAGAACTCAGGTAGTTTCGCCACCTCGGCGACGGTTTCCGCACTGGTCATCGGTATGCATTTCGCCGGTGTTCAATTGCTCGTCGCGGATCAGACCTCATTGCAGAATGAAGCGGCTTCACAGGCAACGACGGCCGCCGCGCGAGCGCCGGCAAGAAGCGTCGTGCAGATCGAAGGGTTTGTGGTCACCGCATCACGTCTCTAACCGGGTAATCCGTACTGATCTGACGCAGCATCGCTCTGACATAATCGAACCCATCGATTACACAGCGAAAGTCACGCCATGACCGTCAAGCGCGTCCGCTGGCCGCAAGGCCGCATCGTCTTTCTAGAACACACGTCGAAAGTGCTTGAGGATAATCCCCTCGGCGACCCGCACGTCCGCCGAATGGCGGTCTGGTTGCCGGCACAATATGACGAAGGTAGCGGCACAAAATTGGGCCGCCGCTTTCCGGTGATGTTCGACCTGGTGGGTTTTACGGGGTCTGGTCTGGCGCACCTCAACTGGAAGCCATTTGACGAGAACGTTCCGGAGCGCATCGCCCGCATGACGCATGAGGGCAAGATGGGGCCGGCAATCGTCGTGTTTCCCGACTGCTTCACCGCGCTCGGCGGCAACCAGTACATCAATTCGTCTGCCATCGGCAACTACGCCGATTACCTCACGCGTGAATTGATTCCATTCATCGATACCGAATTTCGTACCCTAGCTTCGCGTGACCATCGCGGCTGCTTCGGCAAGTCGTCGGGCGGCTACGGCGCCATCATCCATGGCATGAAGTACGCCAAATACTGGGGTGCCGTCGCCAGTCACTCTGGCGACGCCTACTTTGACTTTGTGTATATGAATGACTGGCCGCGAACCTTGACAGAGTTGACCAAGCATCGCACCAAGCGTCGCGTCGCCGGTGCTTATGACGTCATCAAGGAAGAAAAGCACGCGGCGTCGGGGCGCGATGACGGCCGCGTTAAGAATTTCCTTGAAACCATCTGGAAAAAGGACAAACCCTCCGATGGTGAGGGGCATGCGCTGATGATCATCGCCATGGCGGCAAGCTACGATACCGATCCCAAAGCGCCACTGGGTTTTCGACTGCCATTCAATCTCGAGACCGGCGAACTAATTCAAGCGCGTTGGAAGGCGTGGCTCAAGCACGATCCCATCAATCTCGTCACAAAGTATCGCGACAACCTGAAATCGCTGAAGGGCATTTATGTTGATTGCGGCTGGCGCGACCAGTACGGCATCCACTTCGGCGCGCGCATTCTATCCAAGCGCATGAAGCAAGCGGGCGTCAAACATGTGTATGAAGAGTTTGACGACACGCACTCGGGAATTGACTATCGAATCGAGACCAGTCTGCCGTTTTTGTACAAAGCGCTGAAGGCATAGGGGAAGGGCGAAATGGCAAAGCTGCGCGCGATCGGTCTCACGATCGTCTGCTCAAGTGCATTGGTGTACGCGCTAAAGTCGGTCGCCACCGGTACCATTAATCTCGGCAGCAAGTACCGTGAAGCGACGGTGCGCTTCGCGGACGAGCCCGGATTGTTTCTGTTTGGCGTGATCTTCATGCTAGTGCTGTCTGTCGGTGGCATCGCGGCCGCGTGGCAGTTGTGGAAGAAAGACGACGACTAGCGGGTTGTTGAGGTTCACGATATTCGTTTGGCACGTTATTTCGTTGCTCTACTTCGCGGCCGCGTGGCAGCTGTGGAATAACGACGACGACTAGCAGTTCGTTGAGATTCACGATGTTTGTTTGGCACGTGATTTCGTTGCGCTACTTCCCCCTTTGGAAAAGGGGGATCGAGGGGGATTTTTGGTGTTCGCGTGTCGACAACGTCTGCAAATCCCCCTCAGTCCCCCTTTTCCAAAGGGGGAAACTGATATGCAGAGAGTTCACCCGGAATTAGCATCACGAACTTGAACAAACTGCCAGTTCGGCTGGCGACGCGTCCGTCCGCTACGCCGCAAGCCTGATCGGAATGCGGCGCTCTTCGACCGCGTGACACGACACCATGCTGCCGTCGTCGGCGGCAATCATCTTCGGCGCTTCAGACGTGCAGCGATCGTTGGCATATGGGCAACGCGGATGGAAGGTGCATCCCGACGGTGGATTGAGCGGATTGGGCACCTCACCGGCGACCGGCGTTCGCTGCCTGCCGGTCATCTTCAAATCCGGGATTGCCGATAGCAGCATCTGCGTATACGGATGCAACGGCCGGTGAAAGATGGTTTTGGTGTCCGCCATTTCAACCAAGCGACCAAGATACATCACGCCGACGCGGTTTGAGATGTGGGACACCACCGCTAGGTTGTGCGAGATGAAGAGGTAGGTGAGACCGAACTCGCGCTGCAGGTCTTTCATCAAATTCAGGATTTGCGCTTGTACCGACACGTCTAACGCGGAGGTTGGTTCGTCACAGACGAGAAACTCCGGGTTTGACGATAGTGCGCGTGCAATCGAGATGCGTTGGCGCTGACCGCCGGAAAACTCATGCGGAAATTTTTCTTGGTCCTGCGGCGACAAGCCGACTTGCGTCAGCAGTTCGTCGACGCGCTTTTTAATCTGTTCTTTGTCGGTCATGATGCCGTGCGACACGATCGGCTCGGCGATGATTTTGCCGACGCGCCAGCGTGGGTTCAGGCTGGCATACGGGTCCTGAAAAATCATCTGAAAGCGTTTACGCAACTGCTGTTGCTCCGACGTGCTGGCCTTGGCCATATCGACGCCGTCAAAAATAACCGACCCACGCGACGGCGTATACAAGCCGCATACGACGCGCGCGATGGTCGATTTGCCGCAGCCCGATTCCCCCACCAGCGCCAGCGTTTCACCGCGATTGATGGAGAACGACACCCCGTCAACGGCTTTCAATATCGCTTTCGGTTGATTTTCGATGACGCGGTTCAGCCACGGTCTTGAAACATCGAACTCGCGCGCGACATCGCGCACTTCGAGAAGTACGTTGGAAGTTTTCATACGGCCACCGTTTGCGGTGCGTTTACGTTATGGTTGGCGGGGTTGTTCGCGCCGTCGTTAGCACCGTCGTTGGCATAAAGCCAGCAGGCCGCCTGCGTCTTTCCAGCGGGTAGCAGCCCCGGCCGCTCGGTGGTGCAACGCGAACCCACCTCGACCTTGCGAGTGCAGCGCGGATTGAACGCGCAACCGCTCGGAATCGCATTCAAGCGCGGCATCGAGCCGTCGATTTGTGTCAGCCGCTCGACTTCCTTTGTCAGGTCCGGAATCGCACCCATCAGACCGACCGTGTACGGGTGTTGCGGGTTGTGGATGACTTCCGCGACCGGGCCGATTTCGACGATCCGGCCGGCGTACATGACCGCAACACGGTCGGCAGTCTCGGCGATCACACCCATGTCGTGGGTGACCAGCATGATCGAGGTGCCGTGCTCGCGGCACAGTTTTTTCAGCAGCGTGATGATCTGTGCCTGGATCGAGACGTCGAGCGCGGTGGTCGGCTCATCGGCAATGATCAGTTTTGGTTGGGCCGCCAGTGCCAGCGAGATCACCACGCGCTGCCGCATGCCACCCGAAAATTGGTGCGGGTAATGGTCAATGCGTTTGTCGGCGGCCGGAATACCGACCTCGTTTAGCAGGTCGATGGCACGTTTCTTCGCCTCTGCCGGTGATACATCAAGGTGCGTCAGAATGGTCTCGGTGATCTGCCGGCCTATCGTGTAGAGCGGATTCAGTGATGTCAGCGGGTCCTGAAAAATGGCACCGATTTCGCGACCGCGGATCTTGCGGAATTCTTCAGGTGAAAGGTTGTCGATACGCCGGCCGTTGAGCAGAATCTCGCCCGAGGCGATACGACCGGGCGGCTCCAGCAGACCGATGATGGCGGCACCAGTCAGTGATTTGCCGGCGCCAGACTCACCGACCACGCCAAGCACTTCACCCGGTGCAATGGAAAGACTGATGTCATCAACCGCGGTGAGTAAGCCGCGCCGCGTCGGAAACTGGACGCGCAGATTTCGAACTTCTAGGAGAGGCAGAGGCAGAGGAGTGGTCATGTCGGGTACTCGCTATCGCAGTTTGGGGTTGAGTGCATCGCGCAGCCAATCGCCGAGGATATTGATCGACAGCACCAGGATCACCAGCATCACGCCGGGGAACACGGTGATCCACCATTCACCAGAGAACAGGAAGTCGTTGCCGATCCGAATCAATGTGCCGAGTGATGGCTGCGTTGGCGGCACGCCGACGCCGAGGAACGACAGCGTCGCCTCGGTGATGATGGCCGAACCAACGTGCAGCGTGGCCAACACCAGCACCGGTCCCATAACGTTTGGCAGCACGTGCGAGAACATGATGGCGAGTGGCTTGCGGCCGATGACGCGCGCGGCCTGAACATACTCCTTGTTACGCTCCACCAGCGTTGAGCCGCGCACGGTACGTGCATATTGCACCCAGCCGGAAGCCGCGATGGCGAAGATCAGCACGTACACCGCGACGTCATCATGCCCGTCCTTACCCATGACGACGCGCGCCACGCCATCGATCAAGAGCGCGATCAAAATCGCCGGGAAAGATAGCTGCACGTCAGCCACGCGCATGATGAACGAATCGAGCGCGCCGCCGAGATATCCAGAAAGTAATCCGAGCGTGATGCCGATCACCATCGACAGCGCCACCGCGCAGATTCCCACGGTCAGCGAGACGCGGGAGCCGTGCATGATGGTGGAAAGTATGTCGCGACCTTGATCGTCGGTGCCGAGGAAAAACTGCGCTTTGCCGGCGCTTGTCCACGCCGGTGGCGTAAAAGCATCGAGTAGATTTAGTGTCTTGAGGTCGAACGGATTGTGCGGCGCAAGCCATGGCGCGAACAGCGCGCCCAAAATGCAGATCAGCGCCGCCGCCGCTGCAACAATGACCAGCGGGTGTCGCTTAAAGCTGTACCAAAGATCGCTCTCGCGCATGCGTTTGAATGTGTCGTTCATCTTAGTGTCCCCCGCCTGCGCCGGAGCGCTCGACACGCAGCCTCGGATCTACTGCGAAATAAAGTAGATCGACAATCAGATTGACCACTACGAAGATGAATCCAATCAGACACAGATAGGCTGCCATCACAGGAATATCGGCGAACTGTACGGCTTGAATGAACAAGAGTCCCATGCCGGGCCACTGAAACACGGTTTCGGTAATGATGGCGAAGGCGATGATGGCGCCGAGCTGCAGGCCGGTAATGGTGATGACCGGGACCAGCGTGTTCTTCAGCGCATGACCGAAATGCACCGCATTGTTGGTCAGCCCGCGTGCGCGCGCAAACTTGATGTAGTCAGTGCGCAATACTTCCAGCATTTCCGCGCGTACCAGCCGCATGATCAGCGTAATCGGATAAAAGCCCAGCGTGATCGCCGGCAGAATGATCGCCTTCAAGCCTTCGGTGGTCAGAAAGCCCGTGGACCAAAAGCCGATCATCTTGGTCTCGCCGCGACCAAACGACGGCAACCAACCGAGCCAGACGGCGAAGATCAGGATGAGGAAGATGCCGATCAGGAAGTTTGGTAATGACACACCAACCAGCGAGCCGGTGAGCAACACTTTCGACGTCCACTTGTCGCGTTTGAGTGCGGTGTAGACACCCATTGGAATGCCGACCAGCAGACCGAACACAGCGGCCGTCATGGCAAGTTCCAACGTGGCCGGCAAACGTTCCACCAGCAGCTGCGAGACGGGTCGGCCCAGCCGCAGCGAGATACCGAAATTTCCCTGAGCGGCATTCACCAGAAAGGTGCCGAACTGCACGTAGAACGGCTGGTCGAGCCCTAGTGCCTTGCGTACGTCTTCGCGATCTGCTTGGGTCGCTTCGGGCGGCAACATGAGGGACACCGGGTCACCGACAAAGTTGAACAGCGAAAAAGCAATGAAGCCGACTGTCAGCATGACCAGAATGCTCTGAAGTAATCGTCTGATGATGAATGCAAGCATGGAAATCCTCAGGTGCTACTTGATGTTAAAACGAAAGAAATAGGGGGTGCCATTGGGCGGGAAGGCCGCGGTGACGTTGGATCCAGGCTTGGCACTCATGGCCCACGGGATGATCTGGCGATGCAGCGGCACGATCGGCATCTCGCGATTGATCAGCAGCAGCGCATCACGAATCAGTGCATCGCGCTTCTTCATGTCTAGCTCAACCTTGAACTGGTCGATGAGCTTATCGAGCTCCTTATTGGAATAGCGACCGTAGTTATTGTCGCCCGCTGCGCCACCTGCGCCAGCAGCGCTGCTATGTGTGTAGAGCAGACTTTGCAAGGTGTAGAGCGCATCCGACGTTGGTGAGGTCCAACTCAACAGATAGAAGCTCGTGTCTGCCCGTTGCAGCTTTGGAAAAAAATTCGGGATGGTCATGATGTTTGCGGTCACTCGTATGCCGACCTGATTGAGCATTGCCGTCACCGCCGGACAGATGTCAACCGCAGGCGCGTTGTTGCCACAATCGAGCGTCACCGAAAAGCCGTTGGCGTAGCCCGCCTCCTTCAGCAACTGGCGTGCACGACCCTGATCGTACTTGAGGCGGGTGTCCGCGTCCTTGCTGTAGCCTTGGTCAAAGATCGTCAAGATGGTACCGGTCGGCACCGACAGACCGCGCATCGACTTTTGTTTGATGGCTTCAACATCGATTGCATGCGCCACGGCCTGACGCACGCGCAGGTCTTTCCATGGATTTTTGCCCTTTACGTCCGAATAGAGCAACTCATCGCGCATCGTGTCGAACACCAGATACTGCACGCGCGCCTCAAGCCCTTCCACCACCTTGACGTTTTTTGTGGCCTTGAGCCGCGCGATATCCTGTGCGGGTGGATCGTTGACGAATTGCACTTCGCCCGAAATCAGCGCGGCCAACCGCGTCGGGCGTGAACTGATCGGCAGCAACTCCACCTGCGTCACATTGCCGCGTTCCGGCGAGTTTCTATTCCACCAATTCTTATTTTCAACGATCACGGTGCGCACATCAGCTTGGCGCTCCTTGACCATGAACGGGCCGGTGCCGTTGGCATTGCGCGAGGAGAAGGTCTCCTCCTTGTCCCGGTAATTTTGCGGTATGGTCGCTTTGTTCTTTTCCGCCCAACTCTTACTCATGATGCGGAAAAACACCAGATGCTTCAGAAGCACCGGGTTGGGTTCGCGCATGATCAAGTCAACCGTAAGCTCGTCAACCTTGCGCGCACGCTCGACTCCCTGCACGGAGACTTTAAGTTGCGAAAACTGGTGCAAGGCCCGTTCGACCGAAAACACCACGTCATCGGCACTGAAGGTTGAGCCGTCGTGAAATTTTATGTTTGGGCGCAGCTTAAAGCGCCAGGTTCTAGCGTCGGGCTGGGTCCACGAGGTTGCGAGCCAGGGGACGATTTTCCAGTCCTTGTCGCGAAACACCAGACCTTCGTAGATGTTGGAGAGCAACCGGTTGGTGACCGCAAGATTGGCCGAGTGCGGGTCAAGCGTTTGCGGCTCGTCCTGCGTCGCATAGCGCAGCGTCTTGGCGTCGGCGCTCGCGAGCGGGCTGCCCGCCGCGCAAGCGGCCAAGATTGTGATTAGGAGGGAGGTAAGCTTCATAGCGGGGCTTCGTGACCAACAAAAAATCGCCCGCTGGGGTTTCCAGCGGGCGTCGAATTATAGGGGCTTACGCTAATCAGCGCAGCACCGGCTAGTCAGCCTGCTTATTCGATCTTGGTCCACTTGGCCAGCACGCGGTTGGTCGGTGTATGCACCGTCGTGACCGACTTGCGCATCGCCCAAGGGATGATCTGGTGGTGCAGCGGAATGTGGCCGACATCGGCTTGATGAAGTAATAGCGCTTCGCGTGTGATTGCGGCGCGCTTGGCAAAGTCGCCCTCGGTCTTTAGCTGGTCGATCAATGCGTCAACCTTGGGGTTTGAGTAACCCGAGTAGTTCTGCTCGCCATCGCCGCCGGTGGCTTTGGTACGCACGATCGACAGCAGCGTATAGAGCGAATCAAACGTCGGCACGCCCCATCCGTACAGGAAGAAGCTGGTATCCATGTTCTGGATTTTCGGGAAGTAAGTGACGCGCGGCATGGCGTTGAGCTTGATCTTGATGTCGATCTTGGACAGCATGCCGGCCACTGCAGTACAGATGCGTTCGTCGTTGATGTAGCGATTGTTCGGGCAATCCATGGTCACTTCGAAGCCGTTCGGATAGCCGGCCTCGGTCATCAGCTTCTTTGCTTTTGTGATGTCCACCGCAGGGCGCTTCTCGAGGTCTTTCGAGTAGCCGCGCACCTGCGGCGCGATCATCGACATGGTCGGCAGCGACAGGCCGCGCATTACGGTTTTCTGCAAGGCGTTGACATCGATTGTCAGTAACATCGCCTGCCGAACACGCAGGTCCTTGAACGGGTTCTTGCCCTTTACGCTCGAATAGAGCAACTCGTTACGCGCCTGATCCATGGCGAAGAAAACGGTACGGTTTTCATTGCCGTCGGCGATTTTCAACTTCGGATTAGCTTTTAGGTTGCCCATATCCTGCAGTGGCGGGTCGAGCACCAGATCGATTTCACCGGTGATCAGCGCCGAAATGCGCGTGGCGTCCTGCTTGATCGGCGTGTAGATCACTTCACTCACGTTTGACTCGCGCTTGCCCCACCAATTGGAGTTGACGACCATGACGGTTTTCACATCCGGTTCGCGGGTGCGCAATACGAAGGGACCGGTGCCGTTGGCGTTGCGCGCGGCAAACGTCTCTTCCTTGTTCTTGAAGTCCTGTGGTCGTTGCACGTTGTACTTCATCGCCCAAGCGCGGTTCATGATGCGCACTTCGGAGAGCTGGTCGAGTAACGTCGGCACCGGGCCGTTCAGAATCAGGTCAACGGTCAGGTTGTCGACCTTCTTCGCCTCTTTGATGCCTTGCATATAGGCGGCGAAGTTGGACGTTTTTTCCAGAGCACGCGTGATCGAGAACACCACGTCATCGGCGCTGAACGGCGCGCCGTCGTGGAAAGTGACTTTGTCGCGCAGCTTGAAGCGCATGGTGGTCGGGTTCACTTGCTGCCACGACAAAGCAAGGCTGGGCTCGATCGCCATTTTGCGGTCGCGCGCGACCAATGCGTCGTAGATGTGTTCGGAAATAGCATTGTTTAAGCCCTCATTCTGGGCGTGTGGATCCATCGTCAGCACATCGCCCTGCGAGGCCCAACGGAATGTTTTGGCGTCAGCGTTAGAAACGAGGCCTGCGGTCGTCAAAGCCAGCATGGCCACCAGCGCAAGACTGCTCAATTTGCGGCGAACCGCCGCATTGCTGATTTCAGGAGATCGAAGCATGAACATAGTGCAGTCCCATAGCGTTTTTGTGGAAAAGGCCGCTTCCTCGAATCCCCTTTTTTGGGGTCCGTCGTGCGGCTCTAGGCGATGGGAAAAGTGTGCCCGTACGGGCCGCCTAAGTCAATGAAAATTCACGTAATTTTGGCCTGATTTGGGTGCTTGCTTGGGTGCTGAGTTGGGTGGCCCCGCCCGCCCAGACAGGGGGCGCGGCTGTAGCGAAATGGCCGCTCCGATAGCGTCTAGAATAGTGTTGCTGTGCCCGTCGCACACTCCGCGCCAGAATCTCGCATCGAAAGCCACACCATGACCACCATCGTTGTTGTAAAGAAAGCCGGGCAAGTCGTGATCGCCGGCGATACGTTGACAACTTTTGGTGCCACCCGGCTCGGTAGCGCCCATGACGCCGCGCCGGAGAAAATCCTCAAGCACAACGGCACATTTTTCGGCATCGCCGGTTCGGCTGCGCATCAGATGGTGCTGGAGAGCATTCTTAAAAACCACGAGAAGGCCAAGGAATTTAGTTTCAACGGCCGTCATGAGATCTACGAGAGTTTTCGCAAAATTCATCCGATTCTCAAGGACGAGGCGTATCTGAACCCCAAGGAAGAGGACGACGATCCCTACGAGTCCTCGCAGTTAACGGCACTGGTAGTCAACGCAACCGGCATCTTCGGTGTGTATTCGATGCGTGAAGTGTTTGAGTTCGATCGCTTCTGGGCGATCGGCTCCGGGCGCGATTTTGCATTGGGTGCGATGTATGCGGTGTACAACACGCCCAAAACGG
>Ga0209181_10009011_pt1 | contig 13245 bp, 5 predicted proteins | sample MAT05_FD_187208 | JGI IMG/M metagenome (GOLD analysis project Ga0209181, IMG submission 187208) | Freshwater microbial communities from Lake Fryxell liftoff mats and glacier meltwater in Antarctica - MAT-05 (SPAdes) (version 2) | ecosystem: Environmental > Aquatic > Freshwater > Ice > Liftoff... | reverse complement strand
CCCTTGAGGTTGCATTAATAAAATCAGGGTTGCCGGGTTCAAACATATCCGCCCAATCTCCCAAACTATTTGAAAGGAAATGATCAACAGCTTTGTTAGTAAGATAATCCACATACTTCTTCATCAGGCCATAATGATTTTCCAATATGCGTTTATCGCCATACCAGCGATACATATCAAAAGGAATGATTACACCCGCACTTCCAAACTCGGGAGAATCCCGATAACCACCATCGAATTTAACATACTCAGGAGCTATTGCCGGGATTAACCCATTGGTTTGCTGAGAAGCTGCAATATCTTCCATTATTTTAGTAAAAAGCGTAGCTACGTTATAGTTGTATTTGATAGAATTGCCCATCAAATAAGACTGTTCAAGCCAACCCAGTTTTTCCCGCTGCGGACAATCAGTTGACACACTAACAGTGTTGCTTCTGATTGCCCAATCGATTAATCGAAATATTTTATTAACCAATTCATTTGAACATGAAAATCCTCCGGCTTTCTTAACATCACCATGAACGTGCAACGATTTTATTTCTTTTATAACAGGAAGATTGTCCGGGTTTGGTTTTCCATTAGGCACTGCGCCTTCTATCTGAAGATACCTGAAACCGTAGTAGGTAAACTGTGGCTGCCAGTTTTCGATTTTCTTTCCTGCTAACGTGTATCTGAAAAATACCTTTTCACCAACGTTTGCCTGTGTGATAAGGCCATTGCTATCGAGCAATTCGGATGGAGATATTTTAACTTGTGTTCCCCTATTTCCTAAAACCGAAATATATGGTATGGCCGACATATTTTGCCCCATATCATAAACCCAAACACCTTGCCTGGGATTTGAAATTTTTATCGGGCTTTTAGTTTGGAAAATCTTTAAAGGGTCCTGCTGTTGCGCTATTAAAACCGGACTACCCTGAACTTCGACAGGTGCCTGCCAATGGCTGTCATCAAAACCGGTGTGCATCCAATCTTTCTGAAATAGTGTTGCATCATAATCTTCGCCACCATAAATACTGGAAAATTTTACCGGGCTTTTTGTAACCTTCCAGGTGGAATCACTTACAATATTATCTGTAGATCCATCATTATATTCAATCAGTATTCTGGAAATAACTGCGGGATACCCAAATCGCTGAACTATTTTGGTGTATCGTTCCCGTGGAATATTGTAAAAACCATTCCCAAGCATAATCCCAATTGTATTTCGGCCATTTTTTAATAAGTTGGTAAGATCAAAAGGTACATATTGCGCATACTTTTCATATTTTGTCCAACCCGGATCGAGAAAATGATCTTCAACCTTTGCTCCGTTAAGAAAAAAATCAAAATGACCTAAGCCACAGACAAATGCTGTTGCTGATTTGATCTTGCCACGGATAGAAATATCCTTCCTGAATTGTGGTAAAGAATTTGGGTTGTGTGTTACGGTATCAGTTCTGTCCTTCCAGGATAAATGCCAGGTATGTTGAGCTGGAAATATTTTATTTGAATCGGCCATCCATTCTAATCCAATCCATTTTGCATTGCCCCAATCTTTAGGTGTTAATAATCCCATTTGCCAAAAAGCAACAGGGCTCCACGATGTAGGGTGTCCGTTGCCGTCCCAAATCATAACTTTCCAATAATATTTCTTTGCAGATTTAAGCGGTAAGCCTTTATATTCAATTTGAATAGACTGATCCGAAAGTTTTTTTCCCGAGTCCCAGAATTTCTTTTCGCCGCTTTTAAATCCATCAGGATTGTTACTTACTATTATTCGATAAGCTGACTGAACCTGATTCCTGCTTTTTGAGATGAGCTGCCATGACAAACGTGGGCTATTAGTTTCAATTCCCAAAGGATTTTCCTTGTACTCACATGACAGATTCTTGATTTTAATTTCTGTTTGCTGCGAAAAAGCAGATATAGAAAAGAATAAGGAAAAAATAAGTGTTTTGATCATCGTTGAGATTCAAAAATTTATTGCATGGTTTTATTACCGACTTTTTAATTCCTATATTTTACCACAATCACGTTGTTAATCGAATCCGCTGGATTTTCAGGAAGATGAATTACTATACCTCTGGAATGAACATCTACTTTAAGTGGAGTTTTTTGTTTATCCGCTAACAAATAAACTTTATCTGTTTGCTTAGAAAAATAGTCCAGGTAAATTTTATGGTCCTTTGGCCAATTAAAAATATGCAGATAAAATGTTTGCGGTTTTGCTGTAATCATTTTTACATCTTCATTCCATTTGACAGTATAACTACTGGATGTAGTATTGTAAATTGATTCTCCATTAACCGCCAGCCAGTTGCCAACTTCATTCAATACCTTCAAAGATTGATCTGGTATTTCTCCAGCTTGCGTTGGGCCAACATTCAGTAAATAATTTCCTCCCTTGCTGGCAATATCGCAAAGGTTGTAAACAATTTTTTTTGTGCTTTTCCAATTTTGATCATACTTATTAAAACCCCAATGATCATTTATTGTCATACAAACTTCAAAAGCGGTCTTTTGGGTTTTGTCGGGGATTTCCTGCTCAGGAGTTCCATAGTCTGCACCAATTCCATTAAGCCTGTTATTAATCAAACAATCTGGCTGCCATTTATGAATGGAATCAACAAAAGCATGCGCCCTTGCAATGTTTTTAGTTTCATTGGGATTAAAAGCGGCACCCCACCAATCAAACCAAATTATACCTACCGGTCCATAATTAGTCAACAGTTCTTTTACCTGTCCTTCCATGTAGTCAAAATATTTTAGATAATCCGCATTGGGATTTGGGAAACCGTGAAAGCCTTCCGGATGCATTTTATTAAATGCAGCAAACTTCGCCGGGTACTCCGGATGATGCCAATCCTGCACAGAATAATAGAAACATAATTTAATACCCTGCTTCTGGCATTCTGCCGCAAGTTCCTTCATAGGATCCTTCCCATAAGGTGCTGCATCCACAATATCATATTTGGTAAGCTTTGAATCAAAAAGGCAAAAGCCGTCATGATGCTTTGCTGTAATGACAATGTATTTCATACCGGCATTCTTTGCCACCAAAACCCATTGCTTCGCATCAAACTTTGCAGGGTTAAATTCCTTAGCAAGCGTTTCATATTCCTTTCCAGGTATGTTGGCAGAACATTGAATCCATTCCCCGTGATCTGTTCCTTCTTTTCCTTTCCATTCGCCAGCCGGAATCGAATACAATCCCCAATGAATAAATAAGCCATACCGGGCTTCCTCGAACCATTTAAGTTTTCTTTCTTTCTCTACATCCACTAAGGAACTGTCTTTTTCTTTTTTGGTTTCTTCTTTATTTGATTTGCACGACATGAAGCATGCCATTACAGTTGCCACCAATAAAAGACAAATTGATTTTTGTGATATCATATTTATTAAATAAATGATTATTGATTAATTTTATATTTTTCATTTTCAGTAATGCCACTCCAGCTATCAGTTCTGAATGGCCAGGCAGGAAATCCTTCTTTATTAAACAAATTACATTCGCCTGCATCATCGGCCCAGCCATACCTCACTGCTACAGGATTTACTATGCCATCACTATATACTACTATGTTTGTACCATCCATATAGGCTTTGGCATATTGAAAAACTCTATCAGCTCCTGCAATTTCAAAACCTTTTATATATCCGTACTTGTCTTTTACAGTCAAACCGCTGCCGGTACTATTGAAAGAAATAATTATTTTATTTCCTTCAATTTTTATTGACTTGTAAATAGGTCCGCTGTAAACAATATTTTCATTGTATGATTTATTCAGTGCGATTGCGGCAAGCCTTTTTCCGACATCCTTTTTATTGCGGGGATGAATGTCATTTGAATTACCAATATCAGTAGTTATTGCCATGCCGGTATTAGGAAGAGACAGCGTAAGGGTTTGTGCTTCTCTCAACTCAGCCCATTTGTTGCCCTTGCAGTTGCCTGTGGGGTCATAACTTGAAAGCTGTACAAAATAAAAAGGAAAATCACCCTGGCCCCATTGCTGCCTCCAGTCGCTGATTAATAATGGAAAGCTTTTACGATATTGAAAGGCACGGTCTGCATTACTTTCGCCCTGGTACCAGATAACTCCTTTGATACTGTATGAAATTAAAGGGCTAACCATTGAGTTGAATAATAAAGTGGGATATTCGTTAGGGCTAATGCCGGAAGTCTTTCTTATCGATTCAACCTGGAACCGCCACTTTCCTGCTAACGAAATGGAAGAAAAAGGAATACCTAATTTTAAATCAGTACTATCACCATATATACCACCGCTGCCACCAATATCTTCTACTCTCACTACAATTACATTCTTCCCTTTTTTTAATACACCTGCGGGAATTATATACCTGCGTTTTTCTTTAAAGCTCATGCTCATTTTGCCAACCTTTGCACCATTTACATAACTATCGTCTGAATCATTTATCATAGCCAATTCCAGCAATGCTTCTTTGCCTGCAAACTCATCACCCAAAAAAATAGTTTTTCTGTACCAAACCACCCCGTCAAAATCAGGAAGGGCCTGGTTTTCCCAAACACCCGGCACATTCATCGAAGGCCAGTTACTGTCATTAAAAGATAATTCTTTCCATGATTGGATGATGGCAGGATCATCTTCAATATGACTTTGAATATTATTAATCTTATTCAGGTAGTTTGTTTCTTTGGCGTTATCCAATGAATCTAAATTCATATGAGGCATACCATTAATCATGGTTTTAAATTCATCGCTTTCCTGATAAGTTTTTTTACTAATCCAGGTTTCAATATTGGTTCCGCCCCAGGAATTATTTATCAACCCAATCGGCACCTTTAATTTTTTATACAATTCAACTGCAAAAAAATATCCTACTGCAGAAAAATCACCTGCATTTTCCGGCTGACAAATTTTCCATTCACCGCCTGATAAATCTATTTGTGGCTCACTGGCAATAATGGTTGGCACTTTAAAATGCCTGATGAAAGGGTAATTGCTTTGCTGCATTTCTGCCATTGCATTATCGCTGTGGCGTAGTAACCATTCCATATTTGACTGACCTGAACAAACCCAAACTTCTCCTATCAGTACATTGCTGAATACAATTGTATTCTTTGCATTTACAATCAGGCTATAAGGGCCACCTGCTTTTTCTGGTTTCAATTCTAACAACCATTTGCCATCTTTACCTGTTAAAACAGTTTTTGTTTGCTGATTAAAACTTATTGTAACTTTTTCTTTTGGATCTGCCCAGCCCCATACTTTAATGGGCATATCTCTTTGCAAAACCATATTATCAGTAAATAATCGTGGCAACTTAACATTCGCAGAAACTGTATAAGTAATAACAACAGTCAAGATTATGAGAACTGATTTTTTCATATCCAAACAATAGAATTAAATTTATGTATTTCAAAAAAAATGACAATTATATTTCAATTGTTACCTGAATTCTCTTCAATAAAACAGTTGTATTTGTTTGATTGAAACTATTTATAAAACTAATTTCTGGTAACCGCTCTTTAGTTTTACTTTCTGGCCCTTAAAAATAAATTCCCCTGTAAGAGTGCCCGGCAAGATTATTTCTGCTGCCAGTTTATTTTGTGGTAATCGTTTTATTTTAACTTCTATATCCCCCTGTGGATGCGGTATTTTACCCTCAGCCCATTGCAAAGTACCCAGCTGTGGTTCTATCCTTACTTTTTTAAATCCTGGTTCGGCTGATTGAATACCACATACCGTTGCTAAAAATTCATAGGCGGGGCTTGCATTCCATGCATGACAATCGGAACGGGTTGGTTCAGGATTTTCTGCAAATGTGGTAAGCCCCATGTTAAGCATGTTTTTCCAGGGTTGCAACAAACTCAGATAACGGTCACCCATGCCCAATTTTATTAATGCCCGGGTTAAATAAAAGCGATAAAAAAATGTACCCTGAATAATCTTTGGTTCATTCAAAATTTTTTCCATTAAAGCTGCCTGCTTATTCTTTGGTATAGCATCTGTAAGTATGGCCCAGATATTTGCGTGCTGGCTGAATTCTTTTTTTTCGGGTGAATCTGCGAACATTCCTTTCTCAGCATCCCAGCATTCTTTGAAGCTGGCTTTTTTTATTTTGTCTGCAAGCTGCCGATAATGACTGGCCAAATCTTTTTTATTATATTTTTCAAAAAGTTCAGCAGCTATCATAAGGGTATGAGCATATTGCAGCGTAAGAACCGAAGAATACCCATCCCAACCAGCCGGCTGACCGCCAATGCTCAATTTATTATCCCATGGCCATTCAGTAGCCCAATCCACAAACTTCCACCAGGGCATTTTATAAAGCATACCTGCTGAATCGATATATTGTTCGTGCCAGTTTAATACATCATCCATGTTTCGGATAAAGGTTCTCACAAAAGCAGAATCGGGCCGCAGCATCCAGTAGTCATGCACCATATTTATCCAGAATAAGGAGAAAGGTGGAATGTATTGGGCTCCAGCGCAGGGATAACAACTGCGGGTTAAACCTTCAGAGGAAATAGAATTATTAAACTGTTCAATCGCATTTTTAACTAAACGGTCATCACCAAAAGCATACAAAGAAACAAGAGCTTGTATTCTTGTATCACCTGAATATTGTTGTTGTTCGTAATAAGGACAATCAAAATAGGTTTCATGGGCGCACAATTTCGCTGTACGCATACTTACATCCCAAATGGGCTTTAATGAATTATCACTGGAAGTAAAAGAAGCTTTTTCTTCAAAAGGATAACCGGTAGCAATCACATAAAAATCCTGAATAATTAAAGGCTCTTCTTTAGTACTGATTTCTAATTGCATATAACGATAGGTCCTGAACCATAATGAGCGGAATACCCTGTTAGGTTGGCCATCAGGTAAAATTCTATCGTAGTAACCAAGTATTTCTTTTCCTTTTATTTCGTTCCGGTTTCCTTTAGCACCATTCCTATTGGATGAACTGTCGTACATCGCCTCAGCATATAAAATAGTAACCGATGAATTTCTTCCGCCGCTGATTTTGATTTCAGGATAAGCCGCAATTAAATAAGTTTGGTCAAGGAGAATTATTGCATTGGTATGAGAAGGGATTATTAAACGAGCAGTTCCCTTAATGAAACCATCGTCATTATTTACCCCTTTAGCCAATGCAACTTTAGGTATCCGGCGCTGCTCCAGTTTCATCAATGGAATTTTGCGAGGAACCAGAAAAGGCTCACCCCCTAAATAAATTCCTTTTGGTGAGCCGTGGGATAAAACTGAGGAAGCCTTCCACAAACTGTCGTTGAAAATTAAAGCGGCCCAATTCCAGGGATATTTAGTTGCATCAACTCGTTCACCTGGGCCAACGTCAAGATAAAGACCGGCCCTGTTTCTGTCGTAAGGCAAAGGGCTGTAGGATTCATCTTTAAAAGTTTTCCAGCTTGCATTTGTATTAACAATTGCCTCTGGTTCATTATGCCCCTGCAGAATAAAAGCAGTACGCAAACTAATTTGAGCGGCCCCCTTATATTGGCCATAGTTCCAAACTACGGCGGCTAATATGTTTTCTCCTTTATGAAGAAAGGGGGCTATATCAACTGTTTCATAAAACCAGTTTTCCAGGTCGCCTCTTGCAGGCCCGTGAACCACTTCGGTTTCATTTATAAAAAGTTTATACCGGTTATCTGCAGAAACATGAATAATAAAATGCTCCGGTTTTTTTTCAAGATTTATTTTTTTACGAAAATGATAAACACCAAAAGCTTTTAAATCATTATCGGGTGTAGTAATCCAGGATGCGGGCCAGAATTTATCCGAATAAAAAGACCCTGTTTGCTTATCTTTTTTTTGCGGTAATATAATTGTATAACAAAACAAAAAAAGAATTAACAACTCGCTTTTCTTCATAATAAAACTGAGTATTTAAATTATATCATTTTTGATTTCCCATTAGTAAAACAGCATAATAATTATTTGACACTTAATATTAATAATACAAATTTCTCTAAATAAAAAATTCTAAACAGACTCATACATAAAATCAAAAGATACTAATCTCCAATTGTAAAAAAAAAGATGGTCAATTGTAAAAAAGACCATCGCTGATTACTGCTTGCTGCTTTGCTCAATTTTGCTTATGTTGTTTTTTTATATGAAAGAAAATCTATTCAAACTTAATATCCTGCATTCTGAACAATTTTTGGATTTAAATCAATATCACCCTGTGGCACAGGATAATGGTTCCATTTAGTTTGCATGGTAAAAGCATATTCATCAAGCAAAAATTTAGCGGCCCTTCCAGTTCTTGTATAATGAAACCATAGATTGGGTTCAAAATTTAACTCTGAGCGCCTTTCTTTCATTAAATGAGTAAAGAATGTCTCCCTGTCTGCCTGCATTACTCTTGGAGCTAAACCTGCCCGTACTCTTACTTGATTCAACTTGCTGTATGCACCGGCTGCATCTCCAGATTCAAATAAAATTTCAGAATAATTCAGCAAAAACTCTGCATACCTGAATGCAATTATATTCTGAGCCCACCACCACTCCTGAATATTAGTAATATTATCAGCTGTACCCGTCCACCATTTTGCTGAAAAACAGGAATTATTTTGAGCAATGTTGTTCGGAATATTACAAATTGTTCGCATCGTTTCACCTTTGTAACTTTCCCCGGCTACTTTTATAAATTGCTGACGCCTTACATCGTTAGGTTCAAAAGAATTAGCAAGTTGCATGCTCCCGACAACGGCACCGGTACCATTAAAAACAGCATAATCATTACCAATCCCTTGTGGTCCGCATACCCAATTCAGAAACTGGCCATAGTTAGGGCTCCCGTCCCAATTAACTTTAGCTCCAGGTACAAAATAATACTGTATTTCAAAAATAGATTCCGCGGTATTTTCTGTTTGATAAGAAAATAAATCCCGGATATTAGCGGTAGGAAGAAGTGAATATTTTCCAACTGCATCTAAATCTATCGAAGCTTGCTTTGCTTTTGGCCATTCTTTTGTGTACATATAAGCGTTTGCAAGATAACCTAATGCTGAGCCCTTGGTAGCCCTGCCCAAATTTGCAACATCCCAATCCTTTGGTAATTTTTGAGCTGCGGCGGTTAAATCTGCGATAGCCTGTGCCCACACCTGTGCTTCAGGTGATCTTGCCAATGAAAGTGCTTCGGCATCTGATACATCGTATGATTTTAAGTATAGAATAGCATCACCATATTTTTGAGCAAGACTATAATACGCAAATCCTCTTAAAAATTTTGCTTCCCCTTCAGCAAAGTCTTTTTCTGCTGCTGTTAAAACAGCTCCATCACTTACCAGTTTTTCAAGAAGTACATTTGCTCTGCTAATAATCTTGTAAAGGACTGTCCACCCGCTGGCCAATTGGGATGTAGGTGTAGCAAAAGTATTAAGATCGTAAGGCTGCTCACTCCCCTGATTAACATCATGTAAAAAAATATTACTTTCAACTACCCAACCCTGCATACCTTTTCCCAGGGGGGCAAAATTCCAGGTACCTCCTAATTCCGAATAAGCACCAAACGTAAAAGCAACAAAATCCTTTTTTGATTTAAAATAAGTCTGATCAAAGGCAGCCCCAGTTTGAGGTTCAGCAGTTAAAAATGATTTTTTACATGCCTGCAATATGAATACCGCTGCTGCTGTAATCAAGCATGCTATTAATATTTTTTTCATAATTTTATATTTAATGTTATAAATTTTAATATAATTAAAAGCGGAGATTTAATCCAACTAATATTGTTCTTGGTAAAGGATATCTGCCATAATCAACCCCGGTTGATAGTGGGTTAACCTCATCTGAAGCTTGTTTTGCATCACCAGCATTTGACTGAAAACGACTACCTACTTCCGGATCATATCCGGTGTATTTTGTAAATGTGTGCAGATTTTGAGCTGAGATATAAAACCTTAAACTGTTAATGCGCATTTTACTAATTAATTTTACAGGAAGTGTGTAGCCCAATTGCATATTGCGGATACGAACAAACGAAGCATTTTCTATGTAAGCTGATGAGAAATAACGGTTAGATGAAGGAGCATCATAAGAATTGCGTGGCATATCATTACTGGTGCCTTTGCCAGTCCACCTGTTAAGCCATTTAGCTGGTCCATTTATGAATCCATTATCACCTGCAATGTGCATTGCGTAAGCATTGAACATATTGGCAACCTGAACACCTGCCTGCCCCTGAAAGAAAACAGAAAAGTCGAAATCCTTATATGTTGCACTTAGATTTAAGCCAAAAATATATTTTGGCAATCCATTTCCAATTATTGTTTTATCATTTGCATCAATTTTTTTGTCGCCGTTCAAATCCTTGAATCTGCGGTCTCCTGGTTTTACACCACTCATACCACTGCTTGCTGCTTCGGCGGCGTCCTGAATAATTCCATCAGCAACATATCCCCAAAAATTTCCAATCCGCTCACCCACTGCTGATCGGGTTTGGGAACCACCATCATCACCCTGAAGTGATCCGAGTGGCAGAGAAATATAATCTGTAGCACTACCCAGCAATTTGGTAATTTTGTTATCAAGAGTTGAAAAATTGGCTGTTGCTGAAAAATTTACTTGTCCGATTTTTTTAATTACTCCTAAAAGCAACTCCAATCCTTTATTCTCCATTGAAAAAAGGTTTTTAGTTATTTTGTCTCCCGGAGCATCCAAATAACTGGGAACAGGTCCATCCCCAAGCATATCGGATTGTTTCTTTATATAATAATCAGCAGAAAGGGTAATTAAATTATTAAACAATACGGCATCAAGTCCAAAATTTGTTTGAGCCGATTTTTCCCAAGTTATGCCCGGATCCCCAATATTGTTACGGTAAGCCGCAGGAACTACCGTATTTCCGAGTACGTAATTGTAAAGTCCGGCATTGTTGCTATAAGTACTTGCATATTTAAAGTTGGGTATATTTTGGTTACCAACAATACCATAGCTACCACGCAATTTTAATTCGTTGATTGCTTTTATATTTTTTATAAATGGTTCTTCAGACAGCCTCCATCCAATAGATGCAGAAGGGAAATTTCCATACTGGTTGGCAGGTGCAAATTTTGTTGAACCATCACGCCTGAAATTAGCTGTAAGCAGGTATTTGTTTTTGTAATCATACGTAATTCTTCCTATATAAGACAATAATGAATAGCTTTCATTATATCCATTGACATTTAAATTTGAAATAGAATTAAGATTGTACTGCCCAGAAGGGTTACCCGAACCATCAACCCCCACTTGCCGGTATGTGTTTTTCAACGCATCTGTACCTGCAACAATAGTAAAGTTGTGATCATTGATGTGCTTGCTATAGGTAAGTGTATTGATCCAGTTATACTGATCTATCTGCCTCCATGTTTCGGAATATGCCGAAATAGCTATCAATGGCCCTCTTCCATCTATTGCCGGGGGCACACCGTCTCTGCTAAACTGGAACAATGAATTGTTCCGAAGATAATTAAATGATGTGCGGAATTTTAAACCATCAATAATTTCATATTCACCAAATACAGCTAACAAAACATTGGTAGATTTTTGTGGGTATTGATAATGAACCCTATCTATATAAGCTACATTGTTTAAACCAGGATAATATAATGCAGGTGCTGCAGCCTTTACCAAGGCGTATCCCTTATATCCATATAAAGCATTATTTATATCTCCATCTATACTAGAAAATATAGGATTTACCGGCCACATTCTGACCATATTATTTAAGGAACCTTTATCGCTACTCCCGGTAATTGGAGTTCTTTTGTCATCAAAGGAAAAATTAAAAGTACCGCCTACTTTTATTCTTTTTGTTATGTCATAATCGGAATTTAACCTTGCCGTATATCTTTTATAATGTGAATTCTGCAATATACCATCCTGATTGAGATAACCTAATGAAAAATAAGTACGGGATTTATCAGTACCGCTGGAAGCAGAAATATTATAATTCTGAAGTGGAGCTGAACCAAGTACTTCATCCTGCCAGTCATAGGTAGGTAACGATGAAGGGTTGTTCCAGTCAGGATTGGGTGCCAACCCTCCATTTACCAGGTTTTCATTTGCTAATGTTGCGAATTGAGGTCCGTTTAAAAGATCAATTTTTTTAACAGATTGCTGTGTACCTGCATAAGCATCAAAATTTAAAGCAATCTTACCAGCCTTGCCATGTTTAGTTGTAACTAAAACAACTCCATTTGAAGCCCGTGATCCATATATTGCTGCTGATGCCGCATCTTTAAGCACATCAATTCTTTCTATATCATTAGGATTAATGGAATTTAAACCACCGGCGATCTGCGTCATGGGTATTCCATCTACTATATATAAAGGCTCGGACCCTGCTGATATGGAACCAACTCCTCTAATCCTTACTGAAATATTACCTCCAGGTTCCCCCGTATTTTGTGTAACCTGAACTCCCGCTATACGACCTTGAAGCGCCTGATCCAAGCCTGTTAAAGGCAGGTTGGATATATCCTTTGCGGTAACAGAAGACACAGCTCCCGTTAGTAATTTCTTTCTTTGGCTACCATATCCTATTACAGTAGCTTCATCCAAGGTTTGCTCTTTGATAACAACCGATACATCAATTACAGTTTTATTTTCAACGGCAATTTCCTGTGTGGAATAACCAACTGCAGAAAATATCAAAATAGATTTGCTGTTTTTCAAATCAATTTTGTATTTCCCATTTGCATCACTAATTGCACCTCCGCTGGTGCCCTTTTCTTTAATATTTACACTGCTAACGGGTTTATTATCTTCACCAGTTATGGTTCCCGTTACAGTCTTTTGAGCAAAAAGATTGACTGATACAATAGAAAAAAGAGTGAACAGAAAAAACACCCGAGGTAAATAAATAAGCGGCATTAAGAAAAAATTTCTCATAATTGCAAGTTTTAAGTTTGGAGATATAATCTTTAAGTAAAAAGTTCAACAGTTAATAAACAAATTTAACATGCTATTATTTTTTAACTGTCATGAACTGTATGTGCTGTCCTATTGTGTCCTGTTGATTAAAATTCCTTGCGATTTTTTTTTGAATGGATTATATAAATTCCAGGCATAACAGATTGAGAATTTGTTTAAATGAAAATGCTGCTCTATCAGTTATGGTGACATTAGAATATTCATGAGGAAGACGCCTGTTACTTTTCATCCTAACAGACAGGTAATTACTTTTTATTATTGTTGTCCGACTAAATGTCTGAAACCCTTATCAAGCCTACATGAACCTCACCCCAACCCCTCTCCAAAGGAGAGG
>Ga0209181_10009009_pt1 | contig 13250 bp, 11 predicted proteins | sample MAT05_FD_187208 | JGI IMG/M metagenome (GOLD analysis project Ga0209181, IMG submission 187208) | Freshwater microbial communities from Lake Fryxell liftoff mats and glacier meltwater in Antarctica - MAT-05 (SPAdes) (version 2) | ecosystem: Environmental > Aquatic > Freshwater > Ice > Liftoff... | reverse complement strand
GCCGAGCACCACGAAGTTGCCGTCGGGATCGATCGCGATCGAGTTCGGCAAGAAATCGAGGACCTGCGTGTCCGCGCCGACCTGCATGCCGTCGACGTCGTACGCGAGCACGAGGCCGTTGACCTCGCCGTCCTCGATCTCCTCGGTGCCGGCCACCCACGTCGTGCCCTCGGCGTCGACGATGATGCCGCGACCGAAATCGCCGCCACCGAAATCACCGGTGTACGTCGCCTGCCACACCTCGGCGCCGGTATCGTCGTACTTGCCGACGAAGATGTCCCAGTCGAGCGGACCGACGCGCAAGCTGCCGGTGATGTAGACGTTGCCGTCGGCATCCGCCGCGATCGCACCGCCGAAGTCGGCGTCGTCGTTGTCGCCGGGGCCCATGCCCGGACCGTCCTGGAGGATCTCCCACTCGATCTCTTGCGTGGTGCCGTCGATGCGCGCCGCGAAGATGTCGTCGCCATCGAACTCGCCTTCCGTGGTGCCTACGACGACAAAATCGCCGTCCTCGAGCATCACGAGACCGACGCCCTCGTCGTCACCACCGACCAAGAGGCCTTCGTAGCTGACCGCCCAGCCTTCGGTGCCGTCCGCCATGTACTGGCGCAGCATCAGGTTGAAGGCCTCGTCCGTGACGCGCTCGGTACCGACGACGTAGATGTTGCCGTCCGCGTCGACGACCGCGTCCGCGAAGTTGTCCTGGTTCGACGCCGAGCCGTTGTACGAGACCTGCCAGACCGTCTCGACCGGCAGCGTGCACGTCGCGGTGCAGGTGTCGCCGTCGGCGGTGTTCTCGTCGTCGCACTCTTCGCCGTCGTCGACGTCACCGTTGCCGCACATCTCCTCGACGCCCGTGGAGCTCGACGTGTCGGGATCCGTCGTCGCGGGATCGTCCGTCGTCGAGCTCGAGCTGTCGGCGGTCGTCGGATCGACGGTCGTCGTCGTCGGCTCATCGGTCGTCTCCGACTCGTCCTCTTCGTCGCCACCGGTCGAGCTCGACTCGTCGGCGGTGGTGGCAGGGTCGTCGGCAGGGCAGCCGGTCGCGATCAATCCGAGCGTCGGTAGGGTGAGCCAGTAGCGAATCGACATGGCGCGGAGTGTGATCGCATTGCATGGGCCAGCGCAACCGCGAAGGGTGCACCTCGGATGCATCGCGTCGATTCGCCTCTACGAGCGCTCGGACGGCGACGCAGAAACCCTCGGGGCGGCCGCACCACGGGCGTCGCTGTCCCGGTTTCGGATCGCGGACGTGAGGTCCCGCAGGCTCAGGGCACGCACCACCCGTAGTGGTCGTCGTCGATCATGCAGGTCATCTCGGGGTCGTCGCACGAAGGATTGTTTTCGTTGCCGCTGCAGATCGCACGACAGATGCCGACGAGCGTCTCGGGATCGACCTCGAGACACTGTGCACCGAAGACGCAGTCGTCGATACCGCTGAGCTCGTAGTCCTCGACCGTGCACGGCGCACCGATGTCGACGGGCATGCGTGCGATCGGGATGCAATGCGCGTGGTCGTACTCGTCGTTGTCGTCGGACCACGCGTTGCACTTGTCGCCCTCTTGGCAGTCTTGGCCCCACTGGTCGCACTCGGAACCCGAGCCACGCGAGGCGCAGACGAAGCCGTCGGAGACTTCGCCTCCGTTGCACGTCGGTCCACCGTAGCCGATGCAGTCGTATCCGTCGCCGCACAGGACCTGAGCGCACTCCGGGTCATCGCACGTCACCACCTCGCACTCCGCGGGGATCGGAATGCACGGAAGCGCCCACGGCGTGCAGCTGTCGCTGAGGCGGTGGATGCAGACCTCGTCGGGTCCGCATCTCGCACACTGATCGAAGTCGCCGGATTCGGACGAGCTGCTCGAGGAGCTGCTGCCGACGTCGAGCGACATCGTCGTCTCGCCGCTCGTGATGTCCGCGGAGCCGGTCACGCTCGACTCGCCGGCAAGAGGTGCCCGGGAGGTCGAGGACGACCGCGTGATCTTCGGACGCGACGCGATCGCTCGCGAGGGTGACACGTGACGGCCCTGTCGAGCGTGAGCACCGGCGGGCTAGACTCGCTCATCGTCGTGACGCGCGCTTCTTGGTCCCGGCCTTGCTAGTGCCTCGCTTGACAGGCCCACGGGGTTCTCGCGAAGCACCCTGGGTCGATCTGGCGCCGACCTCGGTCGCTTCGAGGAGCTCGTAGGCTCGCTCTTTCAACGATGACAAGTCTGCGATCGGCATCGTGATGGTCGCTGCGACCTCGTCGTTCGGCACCCGGCTCAACCAGATGCCATTGCCGAGCTCGCGGGGCCTCGCACCTCGCTCCAACGCGTCCGGCGGAGCGATGGTCGCAACGATCAGCGCATCTTCGTCGTCACCCAACCAAAGTCGGATCTCGCGCTCCCCGTCGAACTGGATGAACCACAGCGCCCGGCGCGGGAGCTGCTCGTAGTAGGGCGAGTACGAGAACGCCAGGCCCGACTCGACGAGCGCATCGTTGACCGCGCGTACCGGATCAGTCACGCCGCGTCCTTCGAGCTCGGGTTCGGTCTCTCACGGACCGATGCCTCGAGAGCCTTCCGCGAGATCTTCACCGGGTAGGTGGGACTTGTCGAGCTGCGGTTCCGAGCCGCGGTAGGTTGCGGTGGGTGTGGCCTCGCGTTACTCAGGGAATGAGCGATCACGCTGGGGAATCTTCGGCGCTGCAGCTCGATCAGGACTCGGTCGACGTGGCGTGACGGAGGATCGAGCTGCGCCACGCGAGCGAGCGCCTCCTCGATGCGGGCGCGCCGTGGTGACGACTTGGGCAGCAGCACGAGCATGCGGGCGTAGTCGTCGGGTGCTTGGGATGTCGCGGCCGCCAACGCGTATGCCTCGAGCGCGTCGTCGCGCCTGCCGTCGTCGAGGAACCTGTCGCCTTGCGCCACCTTCGTCTCTGCGAATTCCCGGAGTCGCGAGGCCGCGACGGTCAAACTGGTGTACTCGGCGCTTCCACGGCCCGCCGGAAAGAAGAAGCAGCCATCGCTTCGCGCAGGTGCTCCTGGTAGCGCGGTGGCAGAGCCTTCTTCGACAAGCTCGTCGAACTCAGACCGGGAGATCGCGTCGCCTGCCTCGACGAGCAGCCCGTTCTCGAGCCGAAAGGGTGGCAAGAGCACGCGAGCACGCGACGCATCGAGAAGCACCGCCGAGAATACGGAGGGTCGAGCGCGCAGGTCGGCGACCGCCGACGCGAATCCGTGCGCGCGCAGCTCGTCCATCACAAGCCCTTCGAGTGCGATCATGATGCGCCTCCGCGCTCGAGCAGCGTCCGGACTCGGTCTCGACTCCAACGCCGCGCAACAACGAAGCGCTCGTCGGCGCTGCGCAGGCTTTCGGCAAGGCCATCCTCGGTGGTTCGATCACGTGCGTCGGCGATGAAGAGTGTGCGCCCTGGTCCGAGACGCTCCTCGATCCGAGCATGGATCGGCTCGTGCTCGCTGCCGAGGACAGCAAACGTGTCGAGGTGCTCGCTCTTCTCGAGGTCGATTCCTCCAGACTCGAAGCGGAGCCGCACCTCCACCGTCCAACACGACGAGTCGGCCTTCGCGAGCGCGGACGCGAGGCCGCGTGCCGCGAGCGAATCACCATCGACTGCAGGCTCGAGCTCGGGCCCCGGCGCCTCCTCGAGATACTCGCCCGGGGTCTCAAACGCGCAGCCGAGCAGGCATGCCAAGTAGGCTCGAAAGCTCGTGCCGCTCATCGAGAGCTCGCGGTCCGCGGCCAGCGCCTGGTCAGCCGACATACCGGCATATCTGCGCGCGCCCCCGGTGTCGTAGGGACTGCCCTCGCAGGTGCTCACGGTCGCCGATGACTCGACGCCCGCACGGAAAACCGCGACCGCAGCGACGCCACGCGGGTGCTTCCGGCGGCTCGGACCGGCGAACAGAAACAGCGGGCGGCCCGCGGCCCCGGTGATCTCGAGCGATGCTCCCGCGTGCGAGAGCGCGCGGTCGGTCATCGCGTGGCACAGCGGCATCGCGGCTCCGTGGCTCGCGGCATCGTCGCCCGCACCATTGGTCGTCGGCGTGGCGCCTGCACCACGCCCGGATGAGTGCGATGGCGGTGGAGGAGCCGCTCACCGCCCGCATCATACACGAACACGACCCGTTGCAGCTCGAAACACCGCGAGCAGCTCGCTCGCCGCAGCCTCTGGCGTCATCGTGCCGGATTCGATCGCGCTCGTGAGCGCGTGCAATCGCGACTGCACCCGCGCGTCGCCATCCACCGCGCGCCGCAACTCGTCGTGCAGCGCCGCCGTCGTCCACCCTACCCGCTGCGCCGCGCGCTGCCGATCCCACGCGCCCGTCGTCTCGAGCATCGCGCCGTGATCCTCGATCGCGCCCATCACCTCGCTCACCCCGCGGCCCTCGATCACCGAGCACTCGAGACACGGTACGACCCACCCCGCATGCCGCGGCTCGATGTACGCGAGCGCCTGTGTGTAGTCCGCCCTCGCGCGCGCCGCCGCGGCCACGTGCTCGCCATCCGCTTTCGGCACCACCAGCACGTCCGTGCACTCGAGCAGCCCGCGCTTGATCCCCTGCAGCTCGTCGCCGCCACCCGCCGCGACCAGCACCACCAACGTGTCGACCAGATCCGCGACGTCGATCTCCGACTGCCCGACACCGACCGTCTCGATCACGATCCGATCGAACCCCGCCGCCTCGCACAGCCGCACCACCTCCGACGTGCGCGCCGCGACGCCACCGAGCACGCCCTGCGCCGGCGACGGGCGGATGAACGCCGCCTCCTCGCGCGACAGCCTCGCCATGCGCGTCTTGTCGCCGAGGATGCTGCCGCCCGTGCGCATCGAGCTCGGATCGATCGCGAGCACCGCGACACCGTGACCAGCTTCGACCAACGCCATGCCGAACGCGTCGATGAACGTGCTCTTACCGACGCCCGGCGGACCCGAGATGCCGACACGATGACTCGCGCCCGGCGTGCGCGCGATCGCCTCGAGCAACCGCACCGCCGCCTCGCGATCCTCGTCGCGCCCGCTCTCGATCAGCGTGATCGCGCGCGCGAGTGCCCCGCGATCGCCACCGACGAGCGCCTGGGCCAACGAGAGGGGATCGTCACCGTTCATCGGACCGCCCCAGCCATGAACACCGGCTCGGCTCAGCGCCGCAGCGCCGCGCGGTACTCCTTCACCGCGCGGACATGATCGGAGCGCGTCGCGAACGACACGAGCAGATCGAGATCGAGATCCGGCAACAGCGCAGACCTCTCACGCACCAGGTACGCCTTGCCCTCGAGCACGTGCACCTCGAGGCAGCCGCGACGCCACAGCCACACCTCGGGCACGTCGAGGCCCGCGTACACGTCGAGGCGATCGAGCTTCCACGAGCTGCTCGCGACCTCGATCGCGAGATCCGGCCGCGGCGGATCGAGGTCCGTCACCTGGCGAAGCAGGTAACACTCGTCGGGCTCGAGGCCCCGGGCAGCCTCCACGCTGCGAAACGTGGTCGAGCCGAAGCCGTTGAGCTCGAGGTCGTGCTCCTCCGCGTATGCCTCGAGCAAGCGCGCGAGCATCGTCTTCACGCTCTCGTGGCGGCCGGCGGGGCTCATGATCTCCAGCCATCCTTCGCGGTAGGTCATCCGCAGCGCGGGGTTGTCGTCCTCGGCCTGCACGAGCGCGTCGTAGATCGCCCACCCGACGCGCAGCACGACGCCACTGGGCGCGGGCCACTCGGGGTCCCGGTCGCCCTCGCGCGCTGCGGTTGCGTGATCGCGTGTCGACATCGACGAGACGAGCTTAGCGGATCTGGCATCTCGCCGCGCCCCGCATCCGCGACGGCTGGGTCGGACGCAATCGGTGCCGTTCTACGAGGCCGCGTGAGGATCCGGCGCAGCCCAGATGACGAGCCGCAGCTCGCTCTGGTCGATCAGCGTGTACTCCGGCGCGCGGCCGGAGAGACGCTCGCTCTGTTCCAAGATGATCGGCACGCCCTCACCGCGCCGATCCATGAGGAACGCGCGACCGATCTGATCGTCGCTCGTCGGGCACCGCGCGAGCAGCGACACGATGAGCTCGTTCCGGTTGTACTGGCGCAGGTGCATGCTGTCGGGTGTGAGCGTGTTGGCGAGCGCGCCCGGGACGTACAGCTCGAGGCGATCCGCGAACATGTGCATCCGAACGCGCGCACCGGCCATCGAATAGTCGCGGTGCGCGACAGCGTTGACGAGCGCCTCGAACACGGCGCGCTCGCTGAACTGCGGAAACTCGGTACGCGCGGTGACTTTCGTCGCGCGGATGAACATGTTGCGGCGAAGGAAGTGCAACGCATCACGCACTTGCTGATCGAGCGGGCCGGTGATGTCGCGTGCGTCGGCCTGGAACTTCGCGTCGCGGTCCGCGCTCAGGTAGCTGACTGCCTGGATCTGGGCGTGCGGCAGCCACAGCCCGGGCTCCCGCGCGCACATCAACACTCCCGCGACCGTGACGCGCACGTTGCCCCCGTCGTCGTCGGCGAGGATCCGCAGCTTCCTCAGCGAGACCTCGGACGGCGCGGCGTCCTCACGCGTGAACCGACGCGCGAGGTCCGGATCGACGTCCTTCGGCGATGTTCCCGGTACAGGCGACTCGTCGAAGCGAATCACGCGACTCTGGCTGCGCTCTTGAAACAGTCGCGCGAGAACGTCGGGCGCCATCTCGCGCTTGGAGCTACCAAAGCGACGAAAATAGCCGCCGGGACTACGGTGAACGAAGAGGCTTCGAGGAACATCGATGCGCACGACGACCCGGGTGACACCCGAGGTGTCGTCGAGCTCGACCTTGCGAATGTGGATGTCCAACGACGGTTTCACAGAGTCGTTGCACGTCTCTCGCAGCCAGCGCTCGACGAGATCGAGGTGCTCTAGCGGGATGCCGATGATCTCGCGCGTCTTGTCGTCGACACCGATCACCAGCGTGCCGCCGAGTCCGTTCGCGAACGCAGCGAGCTCGTCCGCAACGTCGTCGCGTGCCGGACCACTCAGCTTCTTGCCGGCGAAGACGGCGCGCTTGAGCTCCAGCTCGGAGTCTTCACCGAGCCGAATGCGTCGCGCGAGCGCCTCGTCGCGTGGATCCATCGCCCCCATCGTACTACTCATCCGCGCTCGAGCACGCCCAGCACCGTCGCCGCCGCGTCCGCGAGCACCGTACCCGGCCCGAACACCGCGGCCACACCCATCGCGAGCAGCGTCGGACGATCCTGCGGCGGCACGACACCGCCGACGACGATCGCGATCTCGCTGCGCCCGGCATCCGCGAGCGCCTGCTGCAGCGCAGGCACCAGCGTCAGGTGCCCCGCAGCGAGCGAGCTGACACCGATCACGTGCACGTCGTTCTCGACCGCCATGCGCGCGGTCTCTTCCGGCGTCGAGAACAGCGGACCGATGTCGACGTCGAAGCCCATGTCGGCGAAGCCGGTCGCGATCACCTTCGCGCCGCGATCGTGACCGTCTTGGCCCATCTTCGCGACGAGCAATCGCGGACGACGGCCGCGCGCCTTCTCGAACGCGACGACCCGCGCACGCACGGCATTGATCTGTCCAGCGTCGCTCAACGCCTTCGAGTATACGCCGGCGATCGTGCGCGTCTGCGGCTCGTAGCGCCCCCACACGCGCTCGAGCGCGGAGGAAATCTCGCCGACCGTCGCGCGAGCCCGCGCCGCCGCGATCGACAGCGCGAGCAGGTTGCCCTCGGCCCCCTTCGCGCACGCCTCGAGCGCGCCGAGTGTGCTCGCGACCGCGGCGTCGTCCCGGCTCGCGCGCAGTTCCGCGAGCCGCCGCAGCTGCGCCGTGCGCACCGCCGTGTTGTCGACCCGCAGCACGTCGATCGGCGCCTCGTTCTCGACCCGATGCGCGTTCACACCGACGACGATCTGCGCACCGCTGTCGATGCGCGCCTGCGTGCGGGCGGCTGCTTCTTCGATGCGCAGCTTCGGGATCCCGTGCCCGATCGCGGCCGCCATGCCGCCCGTGCGCTCGATCTCGACGAGGTGCCCGCGCGCACGGGCGACCAGCGCGTCAGTGAGCGCCTCGACGTGCCGCGCACCACCGCATGGATCGATCGTCCGCGTCACACCGCTCTCGAGCTGCAGCACGAGCTGGGTGTTGCGCGCGACGCGAGCGCTGTGCTCGCTCGGCAACGCGAGTGCCTCGTCGAACGCATTGGTGTGCAGCGACTGCGTGCCGCCGAGCACGGCCGCGAGCGCCTCGAGGGCGGTGCGCCCGACGTTATTGTACGGGTCTTGGGCCGCGAGCGACCAGCCCGACGTCTGGCAGTGCGTGCGCAGCATCAGCGACTTGGGCAGCTTCGCCCCCGCGTCGCGCATCATCTCGGCCCACAGCACCCGCCCGGCGCGGAGCTTCGCGACCTCCATGAACACGTTCATCCCGATGCCCCAGAAGAACGAGATCCGCGGCGCGAACTCGTCGACACCCAGGCCCGCGGCGACACCGGTGCGCACATACTCGAGCCCATCGGCGAGGGTGTACGCGAGCTCGATGTCGGCGGTCGCTCCCGCCTCCTGCATGTGATAGCCCGACACGCTGATGCTGTTGAACTTCGGCATCTGCTTCGCGGTGTACGCGAAGATGTCTCCGACGATGCGCATCGACGGCGCCGGCGGATAGATGAACGTGTTGCGGACCATGAACTCCTTGAGGATGTCGTTCTGGATGGTCCCGGACAAAAGCTGCGGCGCGACGCCCTGCTCTTCCGCTGCGATGACGAAAAGCGCGAGGATCGGCAGCACCGCGCCGTTCATCGTCATCGACACGCTGACTTTGTCGAGCGGGATCTGGTCGAACAGGATCCGCATGTCGAGGATCGAGTCGATCGCGACCCCGGCCATGCCGACATCGCCGACGACGCGCGGATGATCGGAGTCGTAGCCGCGATGGGTCGCGAGATCGAACGCGATCGACAGGCCCTTCTGACCGGCGGCGAGGTTGCGGCGATAGAACCCGTTACTGTCTTCGGCGGTCGAGAAGCCGGCGTACTGACGAATGGTCCAGGGCTGCTGGACGTACATCGCCGGATGCGGACCGCGCAGGAACGGCGCGAAGCCGGGCATGCCGCGATCCTGCGGTGTCCATGCCGGCGTGCGCGACACGGTGATGCATTCCGGCGTCGTCGTCGTCGCGACGGACGGCGTCGGCACAGGCAGCGCGCGCACGAGCGCGTCCACGTCCTGTGCGAGCAGGCGATCGAGCGCGCTCATCGTGCGCCTCCTTCGTACGGCGCGCACAGATCGATCGCGGCGACGCCGTCGGGCACGACACGGATGGGGATCACCGGTGGTCGATTCGGTGGTGGGAACTTCGAGACACCGACGATCGGCTGGGTGCCATCGGCGACCGCGGCGACGCGGCGCTCGGCCGCGGCCGCGACATCGCGCGTGAGTGATCCATCGGCGATCACCGCAGCGAGCCCACCGCGTGCCATGAACGACTGCACCCGCGCCCACGCGGCGTCGGCAAGCGTCCGCGTGAGCGACTCGATCGCCCACGATCCCGCGAATGGATCGTCGACGTCCGCGAGCCCGCACTCGTGGTGCATCAGCAGCGCGAGGTTGTTCGCCCACCGCTGCGAGTCGGCCGACGCTGACGTCGCGCGATCGTGGGGCTCGACGAGCACGGCATCGACCCCGGCGCACACCGCAGCGAACAGCTCGTAGGTCGCGCGCACGAGGTTGGTGTCGACGTCGAGGCGCGAGCGGATCCGTCGGCCGCTGCGCGCGACGATCGACACCGTCGCGTCGGTGCCGAGCTGCACCGTGCACGCGTGCACGAGCCCACGCAGCGCGCGGAGCTTCGCGAGCTCGAGTGGCAGATCGCCGCCCAGCGCGACCTTCGCGACGACCCGCGTGCAGCCGTCGCCGAGTGCACCCAGCACGCCCGCGAGCGCGATCGCGACCTCGTCCACCGCAGTCGCACCAGCGTCGTGCCACGCCGCCGCATCGCACAAGCGATCGTGGGGCGGCTCGATCTCGACGACCGACGTCAGCCCATCGCGCGCCGGCAGCACCAGCGGCACCGACGGCCCGCGATCGTACAGCGCCTCGACGGTGATGCCCTCGAGCCCTGCGCTCGCGAGCGCGGCGAGTGTCGTGCCGTCCTTCTCGACGCGCGCGCGCCAATCATCGAATCCGATCGCGGCGAAGGTCATCCCATCGACTCGTAGCACGCGCCGGCCCGGCCGTCAGCGCGCCGCGGCGGCGTTGCGCTGCTTGTAGGCGTCGTAGCGCACCATCAACGCGTCGAAGATCATCTGCGCCATGCGGTCGCGCCCGTGCATCGACAGGTGCTGCAGGTCCGGCTCGGACAGCGGCGGGCTGGTCTTGCGCCACTTGCGGATCGAGCCGTAGCCGCCCATCGCCGCGAACGCGTCGAAGAAGCCACAGCCCTCGGCGTGCGCAGCCTCGCGCTGTGCCGCGACCATGCGCTCGAGGTGACGCTTCGCGATCTGGCGCGGGCCCGCGCGCACGTGATCGATCACCCCGACGACGAGACACGCCGTGGGCTTCGCACCGCGCACGCGCGACAGCACCTCGCGCGTCTCGGCGACGAACACCTCATGGGTCACCGAGTCGGTCGCGAAGCGGCGCAAATCGTTGCCGCCGAACCCGAACACGAGCAGGTTCGGCGCGCGGTGGGCGACCTGCTCGTGGATGTGATCGGTGTCGTACGCGAGCAGCCGCGGCGTGAACGTGCCGATCATGCTGAGCGTGTCCCAGACGACGCCGGGTCCGTCGGTCTCCATCACGACACCGTACGCGCGCGGCTTGCCGCGACCGCCCCAGCGCAGCTCGATCGCGTGCGCGCCGGGCTCGACGTCGAACTCCTTCCAGCGCGCGACCGGCTCGGCATCGCTGTACGTGTCGAGCTTCTCCCACGCGCCGGTGTCGACGCGCATCGAGAGCACGCCGCCGCGCTTGTCGGTCTCGTACCACAGCTCGAAGCGACTCACGCTGCGACCGTAGTTGCCCTTGGTGCGTGTGCGCAGCTTCGTGCGCGCGCCTTCGCGGGCGCGGAACGAGTGCCCCGCGTAGCCGTAGCGTCCGCTCGGATCGCACTTGTACGGGATGTAGCAGATGCTCCAACCGCTCGCGGTCAGCGTCGCCGCGCGGTTGTCGTAGTTCTTCGACTCGCGATCGACGAGCACGAAGCCGGCACCACCGTCGCCGAAGCGATCTTGCATGCGCCGGCGCAACGCGTGCGGCAGGCCGTCGAGGCCGATCGACGAGTCGCCCATGTGCATCACTCGCGTGAGCGCGCCGGCGGTGTCGGCCTCGGTCCGCGCGAGCGCGACGAAGAAACCATCGAGCGCGACGTCGCTCGGATCCTCGATCGGGGCAGCGAGCGCGGGAACGTCCTCGCGTTCGGACGCACCGACCGCGACGGTCGCGGCGAGCAGAGCCAAGAGTGCGATCATCGCTGCGGCACCGGCGTGGCCGCATCATAGCCGAGCACGAGCGCGTCGACGAGCAAGTGTCCCTTCACCGCCGCACCCGTGGGCGCGAAGTGGAGATGATCGTCGCGTGCGAGCGGCGGATCGGTCGCGACCCAGCGCGGCATGGATCCCGGTCCACCCATGAACGCGAGTTCGTCCCAGAAGCCGCAGCCGTGGGCGATGGCGAGTTCCTTCTCCTTGTCGGCGATCTCCGAGATCCGCTTGCGCGCGACCCAGCCCGCATCCGTCTTCTCCGGGAAATCGCCGGGTCCGAGCACGACGCACGCGGCGTCGGGTGCCGCCGCACGGATCCGCTTCAGCACGCGCTCGAAGTCCGCGGTGAATCGATCGAGCGTCGGGTCCTCGTCCACCGCCTCGTTGGTGCCGTACGCGAGCGTGACGAGATCGGGTGGCCGTGCGGAGATTCCCTCAGCCCACACCGGCTCGTCCCAGCGCGTCCAGTTGCGCGCGCGTGCACCGTCGACGCCGAGCGTGTCGACGACGACGCCGGTGCCGGTTTCGAATGCGACGCCGAAGAGCCGCACCGGCCCGTCGCCGACGAGCTCGACGCGCACGCGATGCCGGCCACCTTCGACATCGAACGGAATGTGCAGCAAGGACGACGTGTCGGCACGCGTGCGGTGCTCGGTCGGCGTGGCACCGTCGATCGCGATCCGCATCGTGCCGCCGCTCGGCTGCGCGAGCGCGAAGACCTCGAGCCTCTGCACGTGATCGGCACGGTCGCGCTTGCACTCGAGCTCGACCCACGACCCCTTGCGACTCGACTCGAACGCCAGACCTGCGGGGCCGAGCGCGAGCACGCCGCCATCGCGATCACGGACCGCGTGCAGCACGTTCCAGCCCTTGCTCGACTTGATCGTGACCTCGGCGTGGCGCGACCACGTCTTCGCGCGGCCGAGCGGGACGAAGCCCGGGCCGCCGTCGCCGAATCGGTGCTGCAGATACGCGCGCACGTATGCGGTGTGGGTGTCGGCCGCGGTGCCCGACGCGCCGTACATCGCGATGCGGATCGGACCCGCGGGCGCCCTGCGTAATCGGGCATGGAAGCGCTTTAGCGCCGCAGCCGGCTCGATCGGAACAAACTGCCACGGTCGCGCGTCGGCGCCGGTGATGCGAGCGAACGGATCGGGACCCGAAGGCAGGACGTGTGCGAGCGCAGCCGCATGCGCCGCTTCGGTGTCGAGTGTCGAGGTCGGCGAAGTACTCGGCGCGGGCTCGGCGGGCGCGACGTCGACCGGCACCTCGGCGCGCGTCTCGGGCAACGGTAGGGCAGGATCACTCGGCGTCGACGAGCAACCGAGCACACAGGCCGCTGCTATCACGCGCCACACCACGACAACGTGGGCCGGGACATACCGTCGCGTCAAGCAAGGCGCGTGGATCCTCGCGCTCGCGTGCGCGTGTCACCGCGCGACGCCGGCGACGCGCGATGCCAGCACCGCGCACCAACACGCGAACGTCGTCGCACCGGCGACCAACGCAACCGCGCTGGGTCCACTGCCCGACGCCTCGCGCCGCGTGCTGTTCGCCTCGAAGCAGGACGAGCCGCCCACGATCTTCGGCGGCGTCACCAAGGACGCGCAGGGTCAGCACTACCTGACGAGCAATGAGCGCGGCCTGCATGCGTTCGAGCCGACGATCCGCGCGCGCGGCGGTGGCTACCTCGGCGTCGGCACCGACCAGGGCTACCTCCTCGTCGGCTGGGCGCGATCGGAGTTCGCCTGGTTCGTCGACTACGATCCGATGGTCGCCGAGCTGCACG
>Ga0209181_10009007_pt1 | contig 13251 bp, 8 predicted proteins | sample MAT05_FD_187208 | JGI IMG/M metagenome (GOLD analysis project Ga0209181, IMG submission 187208) | Freshwater microbial communities from Lake Fryxell liftoff mats and glacier meltwater in Antarctica - MAT-05 (SPAdes) (version 2) | ecosystem: Environmental > Aquatic > Freshwater > Ice > Liftoff... | reverse complement strand
TTTTCGCTTGAAGAAGACGGCGCGCTGACGCTCGTCTTGATCAGCTGCCATTTGTAGTCATCCAGAGTGCTGGATGTAGGAGTGACCGAATGACGCAAGAAAAATCCCGACTCTGCCGCGCATGCCGGCAGGCTGAAATGCAGCCGACAACCCGCGAGCGTGTGTTTCGTCCGCGCGGGCAAGCCGTTCCCGTTGAGCTGCTGACCTCGTGCTGCCCGGCCTGCGGCAGCGAGGAAACGCGCGCTGCCCAGCATTCCGAGAATCTGCGGCGACTGAAAGCACGGAAGGCGAATTACGGTCACTTGCTGCTGGGCGAGGAGATTCTCAGCTTGCGCCGGCGCTACGGCATCACTCAGCAGGCCGCAGCAAAGATCTTCGGCAAGGGCAAGATTGCGTTCTCGCGTTACGAGAATGAAACCAGCTACCCGGACGATTCCACCACGCGCTTGCTGCAGCTGGCCATCGAGAAGATGGACGTGATCCGTTGGCTTGCGGACAAAGCTGACGTCGAGCTGCCCTTGTGGGAGGCGCGCTGCGACGACGAACGCGAGCAGAAGCTGCGCATTATCGCGGACGTGCGCAAGGTGGATGCAGAGGCCACCAGTTGGGCGACGATTGGTGCTGCCGGTCAGTCATGTCGTGCAATGGGGCAGACCCTGCTTCGCATGTGGACCAACGATGCGCTGGAGACGTCGCTCCACGCGGCGACGGCGAACGACGATCGCTATGCCATGCATCGAGAGGCGTGTGCATGAGGTCAGCACCCATCCAGCTGAGCCAAGTTTCGTTCCGGCGTGTGAGCGTGGAGCTGGATGCCGCGCGCATTGCGGAGGATGACGCTCCGCCATCGGACGTGGCGTTCAATTTCGACAATGTCACCATCCAGACGCGTATCGGGTTCACTCCGGTGGAAGGGGCGAGGTCTTCAGGGCCCAGCTTTTTCCTGACCCTGCATGTTGTGATCGGTAACGAGCCGTCCGACAACACGGATGCGCGCTTCTCGCCCTATCTCATCGATATTGAGGCGGGAGCGGAAGTCAGGGCGCTGCCGGGCACGGAAGCGCTCGGAGATGTCGAAGACCTCATTGTTGTTAATGGGACGTCCTTGCTCTGGTCGGCCATTCGCGAGCAGGTGTGCACGCTTACGGCCAGGATGCCGGCAGGCCTTGTCATGCTTCCAACCGTTAATTTCCACGATCTGAAACGGCAGCAGCGCGAGGGCGAGGCACCGCATCAGGCGCTGGCGGCCGCTATCGCGAAGCCCAAGACGAAAAAGCGTGGCGCTGGCGCAGGAAAGGCCGCCGTCCGACCAGAGTAATCTACCGCGGCCGTGGTAACTACCATGGCCGTGGTGTATAACATGGCCACGGTAGACTGACCTGCAACCTATGCCTCCGTCGTCCTCAGCCCCAGACAACGACGCGTCGGCAGCGAGGCGTCTAGCCGAACTGTTTCACGCGCACGGCTGGATGGTCGAGGTCGAGGCGGGCGCAGAAAGCCTGCGCCCCGATATGGTCGCCAGCAAGGGATTGCTCCGCTACGCGATCGCGCTCAAATGCCTTGCGGAAGGCCGCCCCGACCGTGTGCTTGCCCTGCTTTCGCAGGCCATCCTGCAGGCCCGCCGCTATGCCGAGCACGGCATGCAGCCGCTGGCTATAGTGCAGGTTGGCCAGTCCTCGTCGTCCTTGTTAGACAAAGTCGAACAGTTCCAGCGCGACTACGCGCCGGATGTCGCGATTGGACTGGTGTCGGAGGCGGGCGGCAGCCGATTCATCGGCCCGGGCCTCGATGCGCTCAATGTGGAAGCGCTTCGCCAGCTGCGCGGAAGAAAGCTTGCGAAGCCGCGCAAAGCCTCGGAACTGTTTTCCGACCTCAATCAATGGATGCTGAAGGTGCTGCTGGCACCCGAGTTGCCCGAGCGTTTGTCGAACGCACCGCGTGGCGAATACCGCGGTGTATCGGAACTCGCCAAGGCCGCGAGCGTGTCGGCCATGAGCGCTTCCCGCTTCGTGCAACGCCTGAAGGAAGACGGGTTTCTGGACGAGTCGAGCGGCTCGTTCCGGCTGGTGCGGCGCCGTGAGCTGTTTCGGCGTTGGCAATCGGCCGCGATGCGCTCTTCGCCGGAGCTGCGGATGGCTTACCTGATTCCTGCGGCCGGCGCGCGCCAACTCGCCAAGCTCGTCTCGCGCATGGATGCCTGCGTCGGCCTGTTTGCCGCCGCCGACCTGCTGCAGCTCGGCCATGTCAGCGGTGTGGCGCCCTATGTGTATGTGCGGCGGCTGTCGGCATCGCCAGAGGATTCGTGGCCTGGCTTGCTTCCAGCGGCTCCCGGCCAGTCGCCGCAGCTCATTCTCAGGCAGTCCAACGCGCCTGAGTCGCTGTTTCGCGCCGCCGTGCGCGTGGACGGCGTGCTGGTCTCGGATGTGCTGCAGATCTGGCTGGATGCCTCCGCGCATCCCTCACGCGGTGCAGAGCAGGCCGATTATCTGCGGGACAAGGTTCTGGCAAATGTGCTGGGCGCGCAGGAATGAACGATCGCGAGGCGTTTGCAAGGCTGCTTGAAGCCCTTGAGCCGTGGGGCGACAAGCTGGTGTTCGTCGGCGGCTGGGCGCATCGGCTGTATCGATTGCACCCCACGGCAGGAGCGGTGGCCTACCAGCCGTTGGCGACGCTGGATGCCGATGTTGCCTTTGCCGAGCGCGAGCATCTGGAGGGCAACATCCGGGTCCGCTTGCTCGAGGCAGGCTTTCAACAGGTGCTGACAGGCACGCATCAGCCGCCGGTGTCGCAGTACACCTTGGGCGAGGAGGGGAACGGGTTTTACGCCGAGTTCCTCACCCCGCTGGTGGGGCGCGAAGTCGATGGGGACGGCACCCCGATCGCCACGCTGGAGAAAGCCGGGATCACGGCCCAGCGTCTGCGCTACCTGGAGCTGCTGCTCCGCTCGCCGTGGACCGTCACTCTGGACGCCGACTGGGGTGCAGCGGCAGCGCAGGACCTGTGTATCCCCAATCCGGTGCGCTTTATCGTCCAGAAGCTGCTGATCCATGATCGGCGGTCGGGCGACAAAAAGGCGCAGGACCTGCTCTACATCCACGATACGCTTGAGCTCTTTGCGGCCGAACTGGACACTCTCGCAGCGCTCTGGCGAGATGACGTGCGAGGCGCCCTGCACGAGAACTGGATCAAGGACCTCTGCCGGGTCAAGGACACGGTATTTGGCGCAGTGAATGATTCGATCCGTGATGCGGCGAAAATTCCGCAGGATCGGGAGCTGGATCCGGAACGAATGCGGGCGATGTGCTTCGCAGCACTGGGAGAAATGCTGGAATGAGCACCATCGGCGACATCTTCAACATTCCCGACGCCGTCCATCAGGGCGACTTCGTGCTGCGGCTCACCGAGGGGCTAAAGGCTGACCGCCGCAAGGAAACCCTGGCCCAATACGTGGTGACGCCCCAGCTGGTGCAGTGCTTCGACCAGGCGCTGTCGCTGATCGGTACTGCTGTCACCGGCAACAGTTCCAAGGGGGCCTACCTGCACGGCAGCTTCGGCAGCGGTAAGAGCCACTTCATGGCGGTGCTTGATCTGGTGCTGGAAGGCGATTCCGACGCGCGCGCGGTTCCGGAATTGGCGGCGACGGTGACCAAGCACAACCGCTGGTGGGAGGGTCGAAAGTTTCTGGTGGTGCCGTTTCACATGATCGGTGCGGAAAGCATGGAGTCGGCGATCTTGGGCGGATATGCCACCTACGTACGCCAGCACCATCCAGATGCGGCAACGCCCGGCTTCTATCGCAGCGGTGATCTGATCGCCGATGCCGACCGGCTGCGGGGGCAGATGGGCGACGAGCGCTTCTTTGCGGCTCTGGGCGGCAGCGGTGGCGACAGCGGATGGGGCGACATCGGCACCAGCTGGGATGCGTCGAGCTATGCCATCGCTGCACAGGCGGCGCCGGAAGACCCGGAGCATCAGCGGCTGGTGGGCGATCTGGTCGATGCCTTCTTCGGCCACCTCAAGGGTGAAACCACCGCCAACAACTATGTGAGCCTGGACCGTGGCCTGGCGATTCTGACCCGCCACGCGCAGAGCCTCGGCTACAGCGCCGTGGTGCTGTTCCTGGATGAGCTGATCCTGTGGCTTGCCAGCCACTCGCAGGATCAGGCCTTCCTCAACCGTGAAGGCCAGAAGGTTTCCAAGCTGGTCGAGGCCGGTGATGCCGATCGTCCAATCCCGATCATCAGTTTCATTGCGCGCCAGCGCGACCTGCGCGAGTTGGTCGGCGCCTCGGTACCCGGTGCGCAGCAGCTGGCCTTTGCCGACGTACTGCAGTGGTGGGAAGCACGCTTCGACAAGATCGTGCTGGAAGACCGCAACCTGCCCGCGATCATCGAACGGCGATTGCTGCAGGTGAAAGGGCCAGCGCAGAAGAACGAGCTGCGGGCCGCCTTTGAGCGCACTGCCAAAGTGCGCCAGGAAGTACTGGACATTCTGCTGACGCATGAAGGCGACAAGCAGATGTTCGAAAAGGTTTACCCGTTCAGCCCGGCGCTGGTGCAGGCGCTGGTGGCGCTGTCGAGCCTTCTGCAGCGTGAGCGCACGGCGCTCAAGCTGATGCTGCAGCTGCTGGTGCAGAACAAGGACCGGCTGCCATTGGGTGATGTGATCCCGGTCGGTGATCTGTTCGATGTGATCATCGAGGGCGATGAGCCGTTCACGCCAGCGATCAAGAATCTGTTCGACCGCGCTCGCGAGGTCTGGGCACGTAAGTTTGTGCCGCTACTGGAGGCCGAGCACGGAATCGCCGATCAGGATGTGCGCGACGGGACCGCTGATCCGGACGCGACGCGTCGCTATCGTGCCGACGCAGGCTTGCTGAAAACTCTGCTGTTGTCATCGCTGGCGCCGGAAGTGGAGGCGCTGCGCAACCTCACGCCGGTACGCCTCGCGGCACTGAACCACGGCACCATCCGATCACCCTTGCCCAATGCAGAGGCCAGCACCGTATTGAGCAAGGTACGCGGGTGGGCAAGCCACGCGGGCGAAATCCAGATTAGTACAGATGCCGCCAATCCTCTGATCAGCCTGCAACTATCCGGAGTGGATGTGGAAGGCGTGTTGGAGAACGCCCGCAGCATCGACAACTTCGGCAACCGGGTACGCACGGTCAAGGAACTGCTGTTTGGCGACATCGGCATCGACACTGCGACGGCCACCGTACTGGCACCCGAGTTGAACTGGCTGTGGCGCGGCACCTCGCAACGGACCGAGCTGCTGTTGCACAACATCCGCCTGTGCTCCGACGACAACCTGCGTCCTGCCGACGGGGTATGGCGCCTGGTGATGGACTACCCATTCGACGAGGACGAAACCTGCAGCCCGTCCGATGACCGCGCCCGCATTGACAAGTTTCGGGAGCTGGGTGAATCGGTGCGAACGGTGGTGTGGATTCCGTCGTTTCTCAACGACCGTGCATTGGGTGATTTGGCGCGCCTGGGCGTGCTCAACCACGTGCTGTCCGGAAATCGGTTGGACGAATATGGCGCGCATCTGCAGCCTGCCGAGCGCCTTGAAGCACGGGCAACTCTGAAAAATCAGCGTGACCAGCTCAACCAAAGGGTGGCCGCTTCGCTGAAGCAGGCTTACGGCATAGCGCAGGGCGTTGTCTCTGCGGTACACACCAGCCATTCGCTCGACGAGAATTTTCAGTCGCTTTTCACCGGACTCAGGCTGCAGCCACCGCCGGGCGGGTCGTTGAAGGAAAGTGTTGAGAATCTGCTGGATCAGGCGCTGTCCAGCCAGTACCCGGCGCACCCGAAGTTCGAGGGCGAGGTCAAGCGCACCGGGCTGCGCCGCGCTTGGGAGGTCTTGCAGAACGCGGTCGATTCACCTGATGGCCGCGCTGGCATGGAACGCAGCCAGCGCGACGAAATCCGCCGCATCGTGCAGCCGCTGGAGCTTGCCACTTGCGGTGAGGCCCATGTGTCGCTGGGCGACCACTGGCGCAATCACTTCATGCAAAAGATGGCTGCGGCCGGGGTGAACCATCCCAGCGTTCGGCAGTTGCGCACGTGGATAGACGAGCCTCGTCCTATGGGCTTGGCTGACGATGTGACCGATCTGATCATCATGACCTGGGCGGCACAGACGGGTCGCAGCGCGCATCTGCACGGTACGGCGGTGCGGATGGACATCGGCGCCCTGCAGCGCGAATGCGAACTGCGCGAGCAGGCATTGCCGCCTGAGGACGCATGGGCGCGCGCCGTGCAGCACGCACACGCCCTGTTCGGCGAGGCCGGAAGCGGGGCCGGGCGCAATGCCGGCAACGTGGCGACCCTTGCCCAAGCGCTCGGCAACCGGGCCAGTGAAAAGGTCCAGGGCATGCGGGAGTACCAGCAGGCACTGCGAAAAAAGCTGGACGCCTGGCGGCTCGGTGACGAAGGCACCCGCCTGCGCACCGCGGAAGCGAGTCTCGAACTGGTTGTCGCACTGTCGCAGGGCGGCACCGGCGATCGCATCACGGCGCTCGCAAATGCGCGGATTGAGACATCGGCCTCTGCAATGGGCACGATCATGGCGCGGGCCCAGTCGCTCACGCAGACCCTGAACTCGCCGAGGTGGGACGTGATCTGGATCATGCGAGCGCGAATGGAGGCGGAACCCAACGCCGCTGCGATCATCGAAGCAATGATCGCGGCGCTGGGCGACGACGAGCATGTCACCTCGCTCGATCAGCAACTGGAAGCACAGCATCGCTTGGCATTGCATCTGCTGGAACAGCCGGTGCAGGTGCCGGCGCCCCCAGTCGCAGAACCGGCGCTGCCGGGGCCTAGTCCTGCACCTGGGGTTGGCGTTCGCCAGTTCCAGCGGCGAAAAGTGAAGGCGAGCGCAGTTCGCGAGACGCTGCGTGAGGTCGAAGAAGCATTGGCCGCAGATCCGGACCTCTGCGCCGACATCGATTGCCGTGTTTATCGCTCCAGCTCGAAGGGCGGTTCGCTCGCGTGAGCGTGTCGCTATCCCAGTTGGCGACGCACGCAGCCAAGGCGTTCCAGCACGCCGCGGGACCCGTGACCGTGGCGTACGCCTGGCCGCTTGGGTGGAGCGGTGATGACACGATCATCGTAGATGGAAACACGTTGCCGCTTCGTCATTGCCGCTCACCCCTTGATCTCCGTGAAGCACTGAGCGAGCCAGAACCTGGATGCCGCGTGCTGCTGGTGTCGATTCCCGAAAACCAACTAGGACAGGACGTGCTGGGTCGGTTGTTTCGTCATCGACTGTTGCACGTTGACCGCTGGCAGCTGGTCCAGGACGCCCTTGATGTCAGTCAGGTCGATCCTCGCCTGTACGCGCTGGCCTGGATGCCGGAGATGCTGCTGGCCTCGGCGGAGGGAAATAGAGCCTCGGGCGCCGCAATACTCACCTACGACGAGGCAATCGAGACTTGTCTGGTGCCAGTACTCGGCCTGCGGTCCGCAGCGTTGGACATCGAGGATCTGCTCGTTGCCTGTCAACAGGGCGCCGAGCGCTGGGCTGCCTTGGGTGACGAACCGAAGGCCCTGTTTCGCCAGCACTTGACGGTACGCCTCGGCGCATTGGCCGCCGCGTTGCTGGCCGTATACGAGGCCGGCAACGGCCATGCGATCGTTGCTATCGGGCTTGCCTGTGAGGTGCTCTATGCACCCGTCGCGACGCAGACACTGGAACTGCGTGAAGCCCGGGTTCGCTTGGAGCAGCGCCTCAACGGCTATCGCCTCAAGGAATCGGACGGCAGACAGTGGGCCGATCTGTCCACTCGATGCATCGAGCAGCGTGACCCGATAGCCCGCCAGCAGGACTTCAGGCTTGCGCACGAATTGTTGAATGCGGCGGGTGCCGAGGCCTTCGTGGGCATCAGTTCGGTGCTACCGGAAGCACTGGATGATCGTCTCGCCGGGCTGGGCTCAGCGGTCAACGACTATCTGCGGTCCCCAGACGCGCTTGCTGCGTTGGAGGCGGCAGCGAGCCGAGTGCTTGCCCATCGGCTTACGCCGAGCGATCACCCCGGGCCCGAGCTTGCCCGCATGATCGCGAGGCTATGCCGCTACGATGCGTGGGTGGCTGCATCGGGAGCCACGCATGACCTCGTCGAGGACTACCTCGGCAACGGCGCCTGGGAGGACTGGGCACGCCGGGTTCTTCGTGGAGCGCGCCCGGAGCCCTTGGCACGAGCCGTGACGAAACTGCTGGACCGCATTGCCGAGCGCCGGCTGCATGCCGACAAGACCTTTGCCCTTGGGCTGGCAGCGAGGGCGGCCATCGGTGAGGTACCGGAAGGCCTCTTACCGATCGAGTCCACTCTGGAATCGATCATTGCGCCGCTGGCACGAGGCAACCTCGTGCTAATGGTCGTGCTGGATGGGATGAGCCAGGATGTCTACTTGGCCATCAGCGAATCCATGATGGCGCGCCGTTGGGTGTCTTGGTCCGGGCAGGATCAGCCGCAGGCGCTGCTGGCGACCACGCCATCTGTTACCGAGTGCAGCCGCGCAAGTCTCCTGTCCGGACGACTGACGCGCGGCGTGGCCAATCAGGAGAAACAGGCTTTTGCGCAGGTGGAGGCGCTCAAGCGGGCTTCGAAGGTGGGCAAGCCTCCGCTACTCCTGCATAAGGCGAGTCTGCAACAGTCCCACCAACTCTCGTCGGAAGCATCCAGCGCGATATCCGATCCAGACCAGCGCGTCGTCGCAGTGGTCATCAATGCGATCGATGACGCGCTGGCAAAATCGGACCAGGTTCGGATCGACTGGAATATCGAGTCAATCCCGCTATTGGCAGAAGTCCTGGAGCACGGCCGCCGTGCCGGCCGCGCCGTGGTGCTCACCAGCGATCACGGCCATGTCCTCGAGCGCAAGTCAGTGCTGCGGCCGGACGGTGAGGGCGAGCGCTGGCGACGGCAAGGGCGCGCACCCGAAGCCGGTGAGGTTTTAGTCGCCGGCTCACGTATCACCGCTTTGATGGCTGAGCCACTGGTGTTGCCCTGGTCGGAAAGCCTGCGCTACGCCAGCAAGAAGAACGGCTATCACGGTGGCCTGTCCAGACAGGAAATGCTTGTCCCGCTCGGAATATGGACGACCGGAGACCCGCCGGCGACAAACAGCGCCGCGTACGCATCGACGCATCGTGCTGCACCGGTGTGGTGGAGCGCAGATCAGGTCGCGGCGGCGGCACCACTGCCTGCCCCGCTTCGTCGCGGCGCCAGGACGACCAGAGTGACGGAGGACCTGTTCTCGGCGGCTCCGGTGGATGACTGGCCGAGCCGTCTGCTGCAGAGCCCGCTGCTGGCCCGTCAACGAGATCGCGTTGGCCGGGTTGCTCTCGACCCAGAGCGGTTGCGCACTCTCCTCCTGAAGCTGCAGCAGCAAGGCGGCCGGAGCAGCCTTGAGCAACTCGCCTCCGCAATTGGTCAGCCAGTGATGAGAATGCGCGGTGTCGTTGCGGTGATGGAGCGGATGCTCAACTTGGACGGATTCCCAATCGTTGCGCTGGAACAGGGCACCGGAACCGTCATGCTCGATATTCCGTTGCTCAAGACGCAGTTCCTGCAGTGACCGGCCTGTCGCCCGCCCGAGCCGACGAGATCCTTGACGCGCTGCGTCGTGGAACCGTCCCGGAATCCGCCCTTGAGACCTTTGCCGTCGGACTTGATTCCTACCGTGAGACGTTGCACACCGAACTGCAGCAGTGCGCGACCGGTCGCGGCCGATTCAAGGCGGTGCGTGGCGACTATGGCACCGGCAAGACGTTCTTTGCCCGCTGGTTCCAAGGGGAGGCAAGAAGCGAAGGCTTTGCGACCTCAGAAGTGCAGATCTCTGAAACCGAAACCCCCCTGCACAAACTTGAGACGATCTATCGCCGTCTGGTGGAACACCTCCTGACGGCGCAGTCCCAGCGCGGTGCCCTGCGGTCGATCATCGATGGTTGGTTCTACTCGCTGGAAGAGGAAATCGTTGCTCGAAAGGGCGAATGCGCCGAACAGAAGCTGTTAGAAGCGACCGATGCCCTGATGGCGGAGCGGCTCACCCTCATCGAGCGCCAGGCGCCCGCCTTCGGCGCCTGCTTGCGCTGCTACAGGCGCGCGCTTGTCGAGGGGAACGATGAGCTGGCCAGCGGGTTGATCGCGTGGATGTCGGGTCAGCCGAACGTGGCTGCGTCCGTAAAGCGGGCCGCCGGCATCAAGGGCGATATCGATCACTTCGGTGCCTTGGGCTTCTTGCAGGGCCTGCTGCTGATCCTGAGAGACAGCGGATTTTCCGGCCTGGTTCTGGTGTTGGACGAAGTAGAGACGCTGCAGCGAGTTCGCGGTGACGTTCGAGAAAAAAGCCTCAATGCGCTGCGCCAGTTCATGGATGAAATCGACGCTGGTCGGTTCCCTGGCCTCTATCTGATGATCACCGGCACGCCGGCGTTCTTCGATGGTCCCCAGGGCGTACAGCGGCTTCCCCCGCTGGCGCAGAGGCTGCATGTGGACTTCGGTCGCGATGCGAGATTTGACAACCCACGGGCGGTGCAGATCCGGCTGCAGCCTTTCGATTTGGATCGTCTGATCGAAGTCGGCAAGAACATTCGCGGTATCTTCGTGGCACGAAGCGATGAGGGTGAACGGGTCGCAGCGATTGTCGACGATGGACTGCTCGGTGACTTGGCGGCGACCGTCACCGGCAAACTTGGCGGAAAGGTCGGGGTCGCCCCGCGAATCTTCCTCAAGAAGCTCGTGTCTGAAGTGCTGGATCGCGTTGACCAGTTCCCGGATTTTCATCCGCGCCGCGACTATGAGCTCAGCATTTCTGCATCAGAGCTGACCCGTGACGAACAGCGCGCCGTGTCGCCGGATGACGTAGAACTCGACCTGTGAATGGGCCAGCTGCCGAAACAACGGACGGCTTCGAAGGCTTGCATCCCGCCGTGCAGTATCACGTTGTCAACTCGCTCGGCTGGCCCGCGCTTCGTCCACTGCAGGAGCAGAGCGTTGCCCCAATTCTCCGACAACATCACGCACTGCTGATTGCGCCAACGGCAGGCGGCAAGACAGAGGCGGCGATGCTGCCCGTGCTCTCGCGCATGATTTCGGAAGAGTGGCAGGGCATAAGCGTCCTGTATATCTGCCCGATCAAGGCCTTGTTGAACAACCTTGAAACGCGCCTTTCCCATCTTGCAGGTCTGCTCGGCCGATCCGTGCAGCTTTGGCACGGCGACATTGGCGCGGGCGAGAAGACGAGGGCCAACAGAGAGCTGCCCGACATCCTGCTGACCACGCCCGAATCGCTCGAGGGGATTCTTATCGGATCTCGGCGCGACCATCAGCGCCTCCTCGGTAGCGTGCGCTGCGTCGTCGCCGACGAACTTCATGCGTTCGCTGGTGATGATCGAGGCTGGCATCTGCTCGCCTTGCTTGAGCGGATACAGAGGCTGTGCGCGTGCCCGATCCAGCGGATTGGACTATCGGCCACCGTGGGCAAGCCGCAGGCGCTGTTGGACTGGCTTGCTGCTCATGCAGCTGGTGAACGGACGCTGGTCCATATCCAGGCGCCGCCGGCTGACGTCGATCTGGTAGTCGACTATGTCGGGTCGCTGGCGAATGCAGCGATCCTGATCAGCCAGCTCCACCGCGGCGAGAAGCGCCTTGTGTTCTGCGATAGCCGCAGCCGCGTGGAAGAACTATCCATCGCGTTGCGATCGCTGGGGGTAGACGTCTTCGTCTCCCACGCGGCGTTGTCAGCAGACACACGGAGGCAGGCAGAGCAAGCATTCGCCGAACGGCAAAACTGCGTCATTGTTGCGACCAGTACGCTCGAGCTGGGACTGGATGTCGGTGATCTGGATCGCGTCATCCAGATTGACGCGCCGGGTTCGGTCGCATCGTTTCTGCAACGACTGGGTCGTACTGGCCGCCGATCTGGCGGCCGGCGCAACATGTTGTTCATTGCAACGCGCGATGAAGGGTTGCTCGAGTCGCTGGCGATCGTCGAGTTGTTCCGGCGTGGCTATGTCGAGCCGGTGAGCAGTCCCCCATTGCCGTACCACATAGTGGTGCAACAGCTCTTCGCGATGCTGTTCGAGAATGGGCTAGAGCTCGAGGAGACGCGCTTCGTCGAGGTGCTGGGGCGGCTTCCCGGCTTCGCTGCACTGCTCGACGTATCGTGGAAGACCCTGCGCGACCACCTCACTGAATCGGGCTACCTGATCCGTACCGGCCACATGTTGAGTCTCGGACAGAAAGCCGAACGCATCTTTCGCGCGAAGGGACTGGCAGACCTGTGTGTGTCGTTCTCATCGCCGCGGTCATTTGCAGCGATGAACGGCAATACCCTGCTCGGGCACGTGGATCCTCTCAGTCTGGCGGCCCGAAAGGAAGGGCCGGTCGTTCTCGCGTTGGGCGGTCGCTCATGGCGCGTGGCATCCGTCGACTGGACACGCGATCGCGTCTACGTTGAGCAGGCAGACGATAAGGGGACAAGCCGTTGGATGGGTGACGGAAGGGGCGTTTCGCGCGACATCGCAACGGAGGTCCGCGCGATCGTTGACCAGTCGCTGGATTCTTCTGACCGTGTTCTGACCAAGCGCTCAGGCAAGCGTCTGGCTGAACTGTGCGAGGAACAGGAAGCAACTCTAGTAGATAGCCCGATCCGATTGGTTGATGGCAGCTTCGAATGGTGGACGTATGAGGGGCTAGCGTCGAACTTGCTCCTCGCATCGAAGATTGCCACAGCGGGCGGAACTTATAGCAATGTCGGTTCGTATTGCCTGCGGTTCAAGCTGAGCGTGGCGGACCTCGAGTTTGCCGGCGGCTGGCAGGGCATCCGCAATCTCGACCCAACTTGGTGCGCTCAGACCTCGCACCGGATCAAGTTCGCAGAACTCGTGCCCGCGTGGCTGTTGGATCAGATGACTCTCGAGCGGGTTGTGAAGCAGGCGGAGAAACTGGGCGCCAACGGGAGTTCGTAGCGTTCGGGCGAGCCGACCTCACACAATGTTCGGAGTGGGCTCTCGTTAAGCGGATTAAGCCGCAACCCGCTGAGATCGAAGGTGTCGGCTGCGTAGCGCCAACGATCTGACTATCGCTTGTCAGCAGAGCTGGCCAACTTCGCTGCAGCTCGATGGCGTCGAACTGACCCTGGTCGACACCGCCGGCCTGCGGGTCAGCGCCGACAGCATCGAAGCCGAAGGCATGCGCCGCGCGCGCGCCGAACTGATCAGCGCCGACCTCGTGTT
>Ga0209181_10009003_pt1 | contig 13254 bp, 10 predicted proteins | sample MAT05_FD_187208 | JGI IMG/M metagenome (GOLD analysis project Ga0209181, IMG submission 187208) | Freshwater microbial communities from Lake Fryxell liftoff mats and glacier meltwater in Antarctica - MAT-05 (SPAdes) (version 2) | ecosystem: Environmental > Aquatic > Freshwater > Ice > Liftoff... | reverse complement strand
TAATTTGCTTATGCAGGCGGCTAGCGCTTTCTGCTTCATTCGGGGGGAAAAAATCATGAAGCGATTTCCCGATAAAATCAGCGGGCTTACCGCCGAGGTCTTCGGCAGCCACATCATTGAGCAGGACGACTCGCTCATGATCGTCATAAAGCGCACACGACAAACTCGTGTTTTCAAACAACAAACGATAATTTCGTTCGCTTTCGCGCAGCGTGGTCTCAATCCGTTTACGCTCTTGAACTTCTTTTTCTAATGCTTGATTACGGTCCGTCAGTATCTGTTCATTGGCACGAAGCCGCGTTATCCCACTTTGTAGTGGACGCGATGCAAGGGTCAATAATAAGCCAGTCGCTGTAAAAATGGCCGTTTGCATAAATAAACGATCCGTAATATAGAAGGGAGTTGTCCGCAGTGGCAACCATCCTTGTGTCTCTCCAATCATCAACACTAAGCCCGAAAGCAGGCTTAACACAGTGAACAAGATTACAATGCGAGCCTCAAAGAGAATGGACGCAAAAATGATGACGACCACATAGGCGTTAAGACCAGAGTTACGAATACCATTCAGGCTAAACGCTGCCAGCGTAATGATCGACCAAAATCCTCCGAGAAACAGCCTGCTGGCCCATTTATAGCGATTGGTATGGAGAAGCAAGTAGCTCGCACCGAACAGTAGGATGACAGTAGGCGTAAAAATCCGCTGTACGGACGATTCACTGAATATCAGAGATACAACTGCAATACCTATAAACAAAAGCAGCGAATAATGAAGCACGCGATAACCAAAAGTTTGGTATTCGTCTTCCAACTTTGGTGCAGTCCAAAATGAGCGCATTATTATCTTCCATCCTAGCACATGGGTACTCGTTGTAATTCACCTTAAACCACGCTCTTTAGTATAAAATACTTTTGCACCACACTCCCTTTACAGTTTAATATTGTGCCTAAGATGCTTTTAAATTTCGACAAAAAGGTTTATGTAAAATGACCCAATTTATTCTCGCACTCGATCAAGGCACGACTTCTTCCCGCGCTATTTTATTCGACCACAGCGGGCGCATCCTCGGCACCCGTCAGAAAGAATTTCGCCAAATTTATCCACAGCCGGGCTGGGTGGAGCATGATCCAGCGGAAATTTGGGACTCGCAGTTAGAAGTCGCGTTAGCCGTGTGTGTTAATACGCTGCAACCGGGCGATACCATTGCTGCCATCGGCATCACTAATCAACGCGAGACGACGATTGTATGGGATCGAGAAACGGGCGAGCCGATTCATAACGCCATCGTCTGGCAAGATCGGCGCACCGCCAAACTCTGTGATGAGCTGAAAGCAGAAGGGTTCGACCAAACTATCGCGGAAAAAACTGGCCTCGTGACCGATGCCTATTTTTCCGGCACGAAAGTGGCTTGGCTTCTGGATAACATCCCCGGCGCACGCGAAAAAGCCGAAGCTGGAAAGCTGGCCTTCGGGACAGTGGATTGCTATCTCGTCTGGAAGCTCACAGGCGGTAGACTCCACATCACCGACGTGAGCAATGCCAGTCGCACCATGTTGTATGACATTCACAAGCGCTGGTGGTCTGCTACCATTTTAAAGCGGCTGAACATCCCACAGTCGATGCTGCCGCAGGTCGCGCCGAGCAGCATGATCTATGGCGAAACAGACGTGGATATTTTCGGCAGCCCGATTCCGATTGCCGGGATGGCAGGTGATCAACAAGCGGCGACCTTCGGACAAGCGTGTTACGCGCCCGGTCTTGCTAAGAACACCTACGGCACAGGCTGTTTTATGCTGATGAATACCGGAACACAAGCCGTCACCAGCAAGAATAACTTATTGACGACGGTAGCTTGGAAAGTGGGCGACGACCAGCCGATGATTTATGCGTTAGAAGGGAGTGTTTTTATCGCAGGCGCGGCGATTCAATGGCTGCGTGATGAGATGAAGCTGATCGCCAATGCCTCCGAGAGTGAAGCCGTCGCTATGTCCATTCCTGATTCCAGTGGGGTCTATCTCGTTCCGGCATTCGTGGGTTTGGGCGCACCTTATTGGGACAGCTATGCACGAGGCACCATCGTCGGGCTGACGCGGGGAACAGGCCGCGCCCATATCGTCCGCGCCGCGCTGGAAAGCATCGCCTATCAAACCCGTGATGTCGTCAGCGCTATGCAAGCCGACAGCGGCCTTGATCTCAAAACCCTGCGCGTGGATGGCGGCGCGACTTCCAACGATTTCCTGATGCAGTTTCAAGCCGATATTCTTGGTGTCCCGGTGGAGCGCCCAGCCGTCACAGAAACAACCGCCCTTGGCGCAGCGTATCTGGCGGGTTTAGCCATCGGCTATTGGTCATCACAAGAAGAAATCGCCAAGCAGTGGGCAATCGGCAAGACGTTTGAACCCAAAATGCCCGCCGACCAACGCGACTCACTCTATCATGGTTGGCAGCGTGCCGTTGAGCGTTCCCGCGCTTGGGTGGAATAAGTTCATGTTAAAATAGTCACATTAACGAAGTGAGGGCAATATCATGGATTTAAAATCACTCATCACAGCGATTGATCGACTTCCTGCCGATGAACTGGAACAACTGCGCCAGTATATCGCGCAGCGTCACGAGGCACTTCAACAAACCCCGCAAGAACGCATAACGGTACTGAATGCTGCTTTTGCTGCGATACGCGAGGGGCTAACAGAAGAAGAACTTGGGCAGATGATTGCTGATATGAATGGTGAATACATCGAACCGGACGATGAGGATTCATTGATATGGCGTGATGAGTTGGCGGAAAACAAAAAATGATCTATCTGATTGACACCAACGTTATCGCCGACCTCATTGTGGATATTCAAGTAGTTGCTTCACACTTTAGTCTGGTACTCCAAAGAGGGGATGTCGTCGGCCTTTGCGATCCCGTTCAATATGAGGTGTTAAGAGGTTTAATTCGGCAAGGCTCATCAAGAAAACTGCAAATCTTTGAGGATATAATTAAACCTCAACTTGAGATCGTGCAGCTAGAAAGCGGTGATTGGATTCAGACCGCGCAATTTTGGGCGCAGGCGACCAGCAAAGGTCAACAGCTTTCCGATGTTGATCTACTGTTGGCGGCGCTTTCAAAGCGGTTAGATGCCGTTATTGTCAGCAGCGATGCGGATTTTGACTCGCTCCCCGTCAAGCGTGAAAACTGGCGCGTGTCATAGCTTATTCATGGATGATAAGCCCCTCAGCAATCGGCAGCAAAAGACACGTCTGGCGTTCATGAATGCGTTTTTGCGCCTGATTCTGGAAAAGCCGTTTGGTCAAATCAGCGTGACAGCCATCGCAAACGAGGCCAACTACGGGCGTTGGGCGTTTTATCAATACTTCGACAGCAAAGAGGATGTTGCATGGGCGACGTTTGTCTACTGGATGACGGAACTTGATAACGCCCTCGTCACGGCTTTCAAACACCTTGAATCTCCGTATCGCGAATACGAATCATGGCGGATGATTTTTCAGGCGTTTGACCAGCAAAAACACATTTTCAGGCGGATGGACAGCAGTGTTATACCGGAATGGCATCTTCGGGCAAAAGAACTTTTGGTTCAGCAATTTTTAGGGCATTTGCAGGACGGGCATTTTGCGCTGATGGTGGGTGTCCGTCCAGAAATCGCCTCTCGCTTATATGTTGTCGGCCTGATGGAACTACTTGAACATTGGGGGCGTAATCCTGATCCCGGCGATATTGAGTCGTTAGTTGATGAGTTCTTCATTTTTATTTTCAACCAACCGCCGCCCAAATCCGCACAAAAATAGACATTCGTCTATTATCACACAGTTTGACACCAGGGTGTCAACATCACTAGACTGATCTACATCAATCTGTTTAGTGTCTAAGGTAAGAGCATCATGCAAAACATCACCCCAACAGTCTACAAAAAATTTCCCCTTATTTTACTCGTGTTTATTTTACTCGTCGTGAATGGCTCCCTGCTAATAAGCGGCTCGCTCATGGCGCAGGAAGATCACAGTATGCACGCGATGCAAGGCGAAATGGCGCAAGAACGCCCGGAAAGCGACTTACAAAGCCCGATTGCCTTAAATCCGTCGTCAGGCTCAGAAATTGGGTCGGTTTATGAAGCATTCTTGAGTCCGCAGCAAGAAGGCGGCGAGGAAGAAGATACCCCCGCTTTAATTCCGCCGCAGTTCCGCTCGACCACGCCTTCCGTGCCGCGCAATGAGCGCACCTCACGCGGTCATGCTGTGCTTGAGTTTACGCAAGATTTAAGCCGGGCATATGTCTTTTTAGCAGTTGAAAACGTCAATCCGGCGGAGGTCGTCATGCTGCATCTGCATTGTGGTCGTCCGGGACAACTGGGACCGATCATCGTCGATTTTTCGCTGGCGGGTAATATCAACAGCTATTTAGAGGATGGTGTGTTCGCCCTCGAAATCACCAATGAAGATATTGTGGCGGCAGCCAGTCATGGCAACAGCCCGATTGATGCCTTCACATCAGGCTGCCCCATCGTGCTGGATATTCCCAACGATAAAGTGAAGACGATTGCCGGATTGGAACTTATTGCAAGAGAAGGCGAGATTTACTTCAACCTGCATACCAGTGGACAAACCTATTTCGGCGATATTCGCGGTCAATTCCACGCTGTAAGCAATCCCTAAAATGGGTTAGGGCTTACGCTGTCGGTCAGTTTTGAAGGGGCGACTCGGCGAGTCGCCCCTACGGAAAATATTGATGAAGGGCGTAAGGATTTATTCCTAGCCGCGTTCTACACGAGCAAAATGCCGTTTTGCGCCGGGTCACGGATGAGAATGCCATCGTTGCGCTGTTCGAGTGGGATGTGTGCTGCCTCTAATCGGGCGAGGACTTCTTGTTTCTTTTCGCCAAGGTCAAGCGTATACCAACGCAGGCCGAGCGTGTCCGGCGCGATTTGTGACGGCTTGCCGCGCTTCCACGTATTCAACCCGAAATGGTGATGATAGCCCTGCGCGGACATAAACAGCGCTACACTGCCGAAGTTGACCATCGTATCAAACCCCATCAGGTCGCCGTAAAAGACTTTTGTGGCGGCGAGATCATACACATGCAGATGCACATGCCCCATGATCGTCCCAACCGGAAGCCCGTTCCACGTTCCATCCTGCCCATCTAATTCCCCAAGTACGTCGTCCACATCCATCGCAACCGTCCCCATATTGAGCTTGCCGCCGGGGAATTCCCATGCGCTGCGCGGACGATCCGCATAAATCTCAATGCCGTTGCCCTCGGGGTCAGCTAGATAAATCGCCTCGCTCACAAAATGATCGGAAAGCCCTTGAAGCGGGGTGCGGGCTTCCGCGAAATGCTTGAGGACTTTCGCCAATTCCAGACGTGAAGGCAGCAGAATCGCAAAATGATACAGCCCAGTGCCGCCTTGGCTGTGTTCACCGTTGGGCTGTTCTGTTAAATGGAGGAGGGGCGCATCCGCCACGCCCATCGTGACGCTGCCGTCACTTTCTTGCAGGGTTTGGAGGCCGATGACTTGCTGATAAAACGCCACCGACTGCCGCAAATGTACGACATTGAGGTAAACGGTGCTGAGAGGCCAGTACATCGTGAGTATCCTTTTTATCAAACCAAAATACAGAGGGCGACCTTAACTCTTGATTAGACGCAAACGAAAAGGGCAGGTTTACGGCCTGCCCAAGATTTTTGATGCTTTTCTTACGCTGTCTATCTGTTGTGATTTTTATCACAAGACTCATCTGAATTTTAAGGTGAATGTGTTACATTTAAACGATCAAGATTTGATGTAAATTAAACGTGATAAACAAAATGGGTATGTCTATAGTATTGGGGAGTGATTTACTGTGAATGATTATGATGTGATTGTCATCGGAGGTCGTCCGGCAGGGTCAACATTGGCGGCTCGGTTGGGCAAACAAAAATTGCGCGTGCTGCTGCTGGAACGCTCCTCTTTACCGAGTTTACCCGCCGCATCGTCGCCCATTATCTATGCTTCCACGATGAAACTGCTCGACGAAATCGGCGCGGATGAAAATGCCTATGCGCGTAACACGCCCAAGATTCGCCGGATGAATATTGTCTCGGCGGCGATCAGCACCAGCGTAACAATCCCGGAAAGTAACGGGCGTGATTATGGTTATGCGATTGATCGGGCGCGTTTTGATGCGGCTTTGTGGGACACCGCGCTGCACTATCCTAGCGTCACAGGTTGGCAAAATTTTTCGGTCACGGATTTACTGTGGGAAGGCGATACGGTGCGCGGCATCATCGGTAAAGATGAGTCGGGCAAGGAACATACCATCACGGCGGCGCTCGTGGTCGGCGCGGATGGGCGCTTTAGCATGGTAGCGCGTAAAGTAGGCGCAAAGACATCCGATGAATCTGTCAATCAGCCAACAACCCTCTATTATGCTTATTGGAAGAATGTCGAGCCTTTTGATTCAAGCGGTGAAGCGACCTCAACCGCGTATGAAGGCGCTTATGGCTATGGCTATCTGGTGATGGACAGCGCCGATGGTACGACAGCGGTGTGTATTGAAGGGCAAGCGGGCGTTGTTGACCCCGACGCAGGGCAAGCTGAAGCCTACTATCTGGAGATGCTCGCCAAAAATCCGCATATTGCCCAACGGATGCACGGCGCGGAACGTGTGACAACTGTGCGCGGCATGAAAAAAATCGGCAACTGCTATCGAGAAGCAGGCGGACACGGTTGGGCGCTGGTTGGCGATGCCTATCATCAAAAAGACCCGCTTGATGGGCAAGGCATTTATAACGCTGTTTTTACAGCTAAGGCGCTGGCTTGGGCAATTCGCTATTGGCAAACAGGCGAGATGACATGGCCTGAAGCCGTCGCATGGTATGACGAAACCGCCCGGATTAAAACCTACGCCGTGTATAAGGCGCTGCTCGCTCGCGTAAATGAGAGCATTTATAATCGAAGAGACATCCCCGTTTGGGCGCAGGACACCCTCATGCGCTGGGTGATGGAAGACCCCAAGCTGCATCAATTGATGGGGCGGTTTATCACCCACCAACTTCCAGCCGATGTCATGATGGTGATGATGCCAGCAGTGGCGGCGCAGGCCGTCATGCGCGGCGGAATGCGTGATCTGCGGCGGCGCATCGAAGCCCAACTTCCGTTTCCTGTCCCGAAATTTGGTCGCGGTTAAATCCTCGTTTATCAGGAGGATGGCTAAATAACGCCCCTAATGCCGCCATCCTCTAATCTGCACTTTTTCTTCCTGTTACAAATCTCCATAGAATTAAGATCATGTACCCCAAAAATAGCAAAATTGAGGATTTGGCCTCTATTCAAGCGTGGGTTATTATTATATAATTAAAATAAAGTAAATATAAAGTTAATTTATTAAAATTATCTTACGGAGTAACTACCCATGATCTATCTACAGGCTTCGTTAAGAAAAATAAGCACGCTCTGGAAACAACTAACCGAGCCACTGGCTAACGTGAATCTTATCGAGCAGCGCCGACACTCACGGCTGCTCTCTAACGTCACCCTCCTATTGATGCTTACTGCCATTACGACTTATTTCCTGCCTGCGTTACTCCTGAAATATGCTTTCACTGTTGATGAGTTTTTGACGGTTGGCGTGATGGTGCTGCTGTGGGTCATCACTTATGCGCTTGGGCGAGAAGGAAAATATAGGACGGGCGCATGGCTGCTCATTATTACCTTTTCTGGTTTAGTCATTGGGCAAGCCATCTTGTATGCTGAAGTAAGCGGTTACTATTTGCTGTATTATCTGATTTTACCGATCTTCTGTGCTTCTGCGTTTCTCTCGCTGCGTGGCACACTATTGGTGAGTGCGGCTCATATCGTTGTGCTGCTCGTGCTGCCGTTGATGGTGCCGTTCTTCGCCTTCGAAGATATGCCCATAATCTTCATATTTTTGCTGTCAGCCGTCATCATCATTGTGGCGCGGCATCGTATATTGCTTGAAAGAGATCGTCAGGCCAGTTTAGCTCAGAGTGAAGAACGCTATCGAATGCTGTTCGAGACAATTTCTGAACCGATTGCCATTTACGAAAATGGCATTTTCCAAGATATTAACCCCGCTCACCAACAGCTATTTGGCTATTCACGAGATGAAATTAAGGGTAAGCAGCTTACCGATCTCGCGCCCCCGCAGCATCATGCAGTTATCACGCAAAATATAGACTGTGAGCAGCTTGATGTTGAAGAATTTTCAGGCCTCCGCAAAGATGGTTCAGTCGTCCAAGTACAAGTCCGCGCTCGGTCTTACGCCCAAACGGAACATAAAATCCATGTCGCCACCGTGCATGACCTCACAGAGCGCCATCTCGCGGAGCAGAACCGCTTGGCTTTGGCGCTGGAACAAGAAAAAGTGACTCTGATGCGTCGTTTTATCAACGATGCCTCGCACGATCTAAGAACACCCTTAAGCATTATGCGAAGCAGTATTTATTTACTTAAAAGAACCACCAGCGAAGAACGCCGCATTCATCATGTTGAGATGATCGACACCTACACCGAACATTTGATTAAGCTGGTGGATAATCTGCTGAATCTCTCACGGTTAGAACGAGCTGGGAACACCCATTTTGTCCTCACCCCTGGAGATTTAAATACTATCATTAACGAAATTCTGGCAGATTATGAGCCTTTTGCAGCGAGCAAAGCACTTACGCTCGAATTTTTACCCGATTCAGCGCTGCCGCTCGTGCCGATGGAAAGTGATGAGATTCCCCGTGCTGTCCGCCAACTCATCATCAATGCCCTTAATTATACCAAGGAAGGCGGCGTAACCATCCGTACATTGACACAAGCGCATGAAGGCAAAACAGAAGCCGTTATCGAAGTCGAAGATACAGGAATGGGTATTCCACCAGATGATCTACCCCATATCTTTGAATTATTTTATCGTGCAGATCCAACCCGCAACTCCGATCAAGGCGGCATGGGACTGGGTTTAGGCATCGCACAGCGGATTATCGAAACGCATCATGGAAATATCGAAGTTGAAAGTACACTTGGAAAAGGCAGTATCTTCCGCATCCATCTGCCACTTCAGCAAAATTAAATCGTCTTTAAACGCAAGAATTTATTTTTGCCTCCGATTTCCTCATACACAGGACTTTCGCTTACCTCACCCCCCGGCCACCTCTCCAATACTTGGAGAGGGGGAGAAAAACGCATCTTGAAGTCCCCTCTCCATGCAATGGGGAGGGGATTTAGGGGTGGGGTAAATGCGTGAGCGAAAGTCCTAATACAAAGTCAGCCCTACAAATCCTATTGTGATAAATGTCACGAAAAGCAAGGAGCTTTATTGCGTCTAAATATTGTACGCTTTAAAAGAATAGTGAACGCATATAAGCAGCGTTATTTGGAGGGAAATTATGAACCATCGAATACTTGTAACCTATGCCACTCGCGCTGGATCAACCCAAGAAGTTGCCAACTATATTGGCAAAGTACTGCATGAAGCAGGCGCGGAAGTTGATATTCGCAGTATCCAAGACATAAGCGACATCCGCCAGTATAACGGCGCGATCATCGGCAGCGCCATCCGTGTTGGAAAGCCGCTGCCGGAAGCGGTCAAATTCGTGAAGCAGTTTAAGGCCACCCTCGACAACATTCCATCCGCTTATTTTGTGGTCTGCGCTACCTTGAGCGAAGATACCCTAGAAAATCGCAAAATCGTGGAAACCTATCTCAATCCACTCTGCGCGATTCATCAACCCCTCCGCACAGGATTTTTCGCGGGGAAAGTTGATCGCACCAAATTGGAGCAGCCCATGCGGTTCTTCTTACGTTTCGCCAAAGAACCCCCAATGTCGGGCGGCGATTGGCGTAATTGGGATGCAATTGAGGATTGGGCAGAGTCGCTTGTGCCAGATTTCGTGCCAGTCAAAGTATAAAAATTATAATGTTGAGGCGGGGCGCACCATGATGATGCGCCCCTGACTAATCAAGCAGAATTATTCCACAGGCGGGAAGAAGAACAGTGTATTAACGACATCCTGGAAGATAAAATCCGCTTCTTCAGAAGCAGCTTCGCTGGCACCGACATCGATGATATAGGCTAAGCCGTTTTCCGGCACATAGACGATCAACTGACCGCCCAAATGGGGGCCATCTTCGCCGTCATAGCTGTAGTAGACGACGTATCCCTCATAGTCCATTTCGGCAACAAGCGGTTCGTCATAAATCGCGCCGAAATCATCCAATCCGGTAAGCGCGATATTCAAAATATCATCCACCGACTCGGCTTCATAAGCATTCACGATGATGCTGATGTTACCTTCAGGATTGGTGGTGGTTAAGGTATAGCTCTCGTCCTCGTTTTGGGTGACATCAGGGTCAGCCCATGACCAGGGGAACAAGAAATTGATCCCAAGCCCAACATCCTTGAAGCCGCGATAATTTTCATCTAACCCCGTGTTATCGACGCTGAAATCGATGCTGTCAAACGCGATGTTCCCTGCAATGTCTTCCGTCCACATCGTCAGGACATACGTGCCAGAAGCCGCTGGAACAAACGTATACGTAAAAGGTTCATCTCCGAAGGTGAGTACCGTCTCAGATCGGATAAATGAAAGCTCGCCATTTTCATCCAGAATACTCCACAGCGGCTCAAACGTATCGCCCCGGTCAACGCTAATTTCGCGGGTCACTTGTCCGCCGTCGCCAGCATCCGATACCCCGACAACACTGGTGACTGAGGAGGTTTCCCCATCCATCACAAGATAGGCATTGATTTCTTCATCGCTGCCCGCCGCCCGATAAATGCCCTTCACACTGAAACTATTGGGGTCGTCGGGGGCAGAATTCAGCACCACTTCGACCTGATTTTGTCCGTCAGTCAGCAGCGGCATTTCAACGTTCCAAGTGAATTCATTATCCGAAGGCCCTTCCGGGAATTGGGTAATGGCTTCACCGTCAGGCGTAAAGAAGGTGAATTCCAGCGGCGATTGATCGAGAATGATCTGCTGACCGTCCTCAAGTTGCAGCGCGGCAAAAAATTGTAGATCGACAATGCCCTGCCCATCGGTCTGGAAGAGGACGACAGGCGGATCCCAAATGCTGGCGACATCATCCGCCGGCAGCACGTCGGTAATGGCGATATTCAAGCCTTCCGGCGTGTACGTTTCGACTGCTTCGCCTTGAAATGTACTTAAGAATGCCAACCAGGAGTCCATCATCCCACCCATTTGATCGGGATAATTCTGGTTGTTATCCGCCAACGCATAGGTGTTGGGATTCGCGGGGAAGTAAATGGCTACGCCATTCGCACCGGGCAAGCCGGGGCTGGCAGCGCCATAGATGACTAAACTGCTGATGGCATCAATCACGCCTTGTGCGGCAGCCTGCACATCACCATCTGGCGTAAGTTGTATCAACACCGTCATGAAATCGACCAGATCAACCGACGAAAAAAAGTCCGCTGCCTCGGCATCGTCAGCGCTAAAAATTTGAGCGTTGTTGCGGGCATTGCCGATGGCTTCCAGATTATCAGCGGGATTCGCTTGTACTGCGCTGCTGAACACTTCCAGCGCAGCCTGTACCGACGCGACACTGGCAAGATCAAAAACATGCAGATCAAACGCTTCATAATTCGTGACGACGTTGGTGTAATAATCCATATAGCCATCGACGATCACCTGCCCGAATTCAGGCGCGGTCATCGCCGGATTATCGACCAAAGCCCCTAACGCGGTCACGTAATCATAGCCTGCGCCGGGGATGGTTTCTTCAGCAGCAACGGCATATTCGGCATACGGCGACAATATATCTAAGACTTCAAGCTGCGCCATCAGACACGCATCGAAAGCGATCATGTCAAATTTTTCGATCCCAGCTTGGGAAGTGATTTCCGCCAGCGCGGAGTCTATTTCGGGCATCGTGAGGCTGCCGCCGCTGTCTTCGTCATTCGCCAGACTCGTCCAACCGCCCCCATGATTAGAGATCAGGAGTACGTAATTTTCCGCCGGGAAATTTTCTATCGCCCACAGTGCATAATCGACTAACACCGCCGGATCGCCTGTGTCGGTTTCGCCCACTTCTCCCAACGATTGCAATTGCAGCCCTACCGCCAAAGCTCCACCACCGGGGGGTGCCATATTGAGCTGCATGTAAAACTGCTCGAACTCCTCTATCGGCGCATCCTCAAGAATAGTGATTTCCGAGTCGAATTGTTCTTGCGTTGCGCCGAAATCCGCCGGATCAGTCTGGCGGAGTTGGTCGATGAAGGCCTCGCGGGACATCTCAAAATCGCCCGACGAGACGACATCCTGTGCCGCCGTCACCAGAAAACGGCGCGTATCCGACCATGTGCCATTCACGTCATCGTAACCCTCGGCACGGTCAAACTGCACGACTACATTGACATCATCCGTGCTGCCGACGGCTTGCATTTCCATCAGATCACCGATCAGGAACGGCTCAAGGTCATTATCCGCCGCGCCATAATAGATGATCGTCCACGTCGCGCCCGTTTGTGCTTGTGTCGTAAAGGACAACAAACCAAGTACACCGCAAATAACTAAAAGTAGGATTCGCCTTAAAGTACCTTGTTTGTTGAGTCTGAGAGGTCGACTAAATTGCATCGTAAATCTCCTTGTGCTGCAAAGAAATGGTGAGGAAGAACTAATAAGGAGTATAGGGCAAAAGAGGCGAGTCAACGAATCGGGGCGCAGCCACTCATAGGGCGATTGCATCAAAACGATTTCGAGGTTTTTAAAGGTTCTTAGAGAATGTTAAAGGCGTAGGGAAAGATATATCTTGCCCCTACAAACTTCTCATGACCTTTTACGACACAATCTCAGGACTTTCGCTCACGCATTTACCCCACCCCTAAATCCCCTCCCCATTGCATGGAGAGGGGACTTCAAGATGCGTTTTTCTCCCCCTCTCCAAGTATTGGAGAGGGGGCCGGGGGGTGAGGTAAGCGAAAGTCCTGAATCTTTAACTTTCATGCAATCGCCCTACACCCACTCATGTAGAAAGACAAAAGCAATTCAAAATTTGCTATAATGTTAGGCATGATCAGAAAAAACAAACATCGCCTAAGTCAGCGACCCCATAGCTAAAGCTAGGGGCTTGTAGACGGCAAACGAAGTTTGCACCAAGTCCGGCGCTGATCAGACTCAGCCAGAAGGCATTTTGCCTTATCGGGCTACGTTAGCGGTAAGTGTTCAAGACCTACCTTCGGGTGACGCTCCAGCCCGAAGCACTAGAACCTACTTGTTAAACAGGCCTACGGGGTACGAAGCC
>Ga0209181_10009001_pt1 | contig 13255 bp, 15 predicted proteins | sample MAT05_FD_187208 | JGI IMG/M metagenome (GOLD analysis project Ga0209181, IMG submission 187208) | Freshwater microbial communities from Lake Fryxell liftoff mats and glacier meltwater in Antarctica - MAT-05 (SPAdes) (version 2) | ecosystem: Environmental > Aquatic > Freshwater > Ice > Liftoff... | reverse complement strand
TCGGCAAAGCCCCGCTCGTCGACGGGCGTCGGCCCGCCGATTTGACGGCGTATGCCGACCCACTGCCACAGGCGCTGGCGCTCACGGCCATCGTCATTGCGTTCGCAATGACGGCGTTGCTCCTGGTGATAGCCTTTCGTAGCCGCGGCGAAACACGTTCGGATCACGTCGATGCCAACGAGCCGGATGTGCCAAGACAGGACGACTCATGATGGCGCCACATCTCGTCATCGTCCCGATCGTGTTGCCGCTGCTCGCGGGCACGATCTGCCTGCTGCTGGCGCGGCGCCGACCCGCGCTCGCAAGTTACCTGTCGCTCGGCGCGACGCTGGCCGTCCTCGCTGTCAATATCGTTCTGTTCATGCGCGCCGACGAGGGTGCGACCGAAGCCTACCTGGTCTCGAACTGGGATGTGCCATTTGGGATCGTGCTGGCGCTCGACCGCCTCTCGGCCCTCTTCCTCGTATTGACATCCGCGGTCGCCCTGGTCGCGCTGCTGCATGCGCGCCGTGGCGATGCGGCTCGCGGCCCGCACTTCGACACGCTGTTCCAGCTCCAGCTGATGGGCGTATACGGCGCCTTTCTGACCGGCGACCTGTTCAATCTGTTCGTGTTCTTCGAAGTGCTGCTCGCCGCGTCGTATGGGCTCGTGCTGCACGGGGCAGGGCGCCGCAGACTGCGAGCGTCGTTTCACTATGTCACTTTCAATCTCGTCGGCTCGGCGCTCTTCCTCATCGCCGTTTCAGCGCTCTACGCGCTCACTGGCACGCTCAACATGGCCGACCTCTCGGCACGCATCGGGCTCTTGACCGACACCAGCGCGGTCCTGGCGCAAGCCGCGGCGCTGCTCCTCATCGTCGTGTTCTTGGTGAAGGGCGCCGCCTTCCCACTCTACTTCTGGCTGCCAGAGACCTATGGCGCGGCGACGGCATCGGTCGCGACCCTATTCGCCATCATGACCAAAGTCGGCGTCTATGCCATCGCACGCGTGACGACGCTCATCTTCGGATCCGACGGCGGGAGCCTTGCCCACGTCGCCGCGCCCTATCTCCCGATCTTGGCAATCATCACGATCGCCGTGGCCGCTCTTGGCACACTCGCTGCGAAAAATCTCGGCAATCTCGTAGCCTACCTCGTCGTCGGCTCAGCGGGCATGCTGTTGTTTTCGCTGGGTCTCGGGACCACGGCGGCCATCACCGCGGCTCTGTTCTATGCCGTTCCGAGCACGCTCCTGGTCGCGGCCTTCTTCGTCCTCGGAGACCGCCTCAAAGCGGCACGCGGCGCGGACACGCTCACTCCCGGAGCGCTGTTCACGGGTCCAAACAAGACGCGTCTCGGCCTTGCGTATCTCGTGCTGGCGGTCGCGGCGTCCGGGATGCCACCCTTGTCCCCGTTCTTCGGCAAGGCGATGGCGCTCGGCGCAGCCCTCGAAACGCCCTGGGGCGCGGTCGGTCTTGCGGTCATCCTGGGCGCGAGCCTGCTTGTCATGATCGCCCTGGTACGGGCCGGAACGAGCCTGTTCTGGGCGGGCTCGACCGCGACCGGGGGGACGCCTGACAGCGCGCGACCCGGTGTGGCGCTTGCCGTGGGCGTACTGCTGGTGCTGGCCACGACCGTCTTCGCGGGACCGCTCCAGCATTTCGCCGCACGCACCGCCCGGCAAGTGACGAATCCTGGGGAATATCGCGCGGCGATCTTCGCGACCCGACCTGCGCCGCCGCTGCTCGACATTCGCGGTGCCTCCACCATCGCCAAGGACGCTGGCGCTGTCTGGCTGCGCCTTTCGCCGGAGGCTCCGCGATGAAGCGGTTCGTCCCCTATCCGGCCGCGAGCCTCGCGCTCTGGCTCTCGTGGCTCCTCATTCGCAACACGGCGTCGTTCGACACCGTCGTCATGGGGGCCGTCGTCGGGCTGGTCGTGCCGCTGCTCACTGCGCGCTTCTCGAGTCTTCCGGAACCGATCGCACCCAGGACCAACGTCGCCCGCCTCGGGCTCGGACCACGCATCCGCACCACGCTCCACTTATTCGGGGTCGTGCTGTGGGACATCGTCGTGGCGAACTTGCAGGTCGCGCGGCTCCTTCTCGGGCGGGAATCGAAGATTCATCCGGCATTTGTCTGGGTGCCGCTCGATATCACCCATCCAACGGGGATCACGCTGCTGGCGACCATCATCACGATGACGCCGGGAACGATCTCGTCGGACCTCAGCGATGACCGGAAGTACCTGCTCGTGCACGCGCTCGACGCCGCCGACGAGCCGGCGCTCATCGCGTCAATCAAGGCTCGCTACGAGGCTCCGCTCATAAGGCTCTTCCCATGCTGACGCAGACCGTCTTGCCGATCGTGCTCGCCGTCTTCGGTGTGAGCCTCGCGCTCAACATGTATCGACTGATTCGCGGGCCGAGCCTGGCGGACCGGATCCTCGCGCTCGACACGCTGTATATCAACGCACTGGCGACGGTAATTGTGACTGGTATCTATTTCGCGTCGGCCGACTATTTCGAGGTCGCATTGCTCATCGCCTTGTTCGGCTTCTTCGGCACCGTCGTCTTGGCGCGTTTCGCGCTGCGCAACAGAATCGTGGAGTAGTCATGCACCCTGTGCTCGATGCCATCGTCGCGATCTTGCTCATCCTGGGCGCGGCCTTCGCGCTCGTCGGATCGTATGGTCTGGCAAAGCTCGGCGATTTTGCCAAGCGGCTCCACGGCCCGACCAAAGCCACCACACTCGGTGTCGGCTCGGTGCTCGCCGCGTCGGCCGTCTTTTTCACGCCTATAGCTCGGATCGAGCGTGACATCTGTTCAGTACGCCCGCCGCGTAGACCGCGGTCATAGAGTGCGGATCGGGTGGTTGGTCGAACCGACTCATCGCTCTGCGAGCGAGCCCGGTGACTTTCGTCCGAGGTGCTCTTGACGCTCGCCTATTCGCATGGCCTCTTTAACATCCGAAATCTCACAGTTCCCACGGTACGCCGCGGCGGAGGCAGGCGGACTGCGCTCCAAACGGCACTGGAATACGGATTCAATGGGTAGTCGACTCGTCTCGATACTCGGTTTGGGCCCCCAATCCTCCACCGAGCCTCACTACACACCGACCTGCTACGCCAGCCCAAGCGGCGACCGGCAGAGCGAAGCGACGCCTCTCGTCCAGCGTGCGCTTCTCGACCTCGATCCGACCATCACGTCGATCGTCCTCTTTGGGACGAGCGCCGTGCGCGCTCGCTGGATCGAGAATGGTCTTGCACGGCGACTCCTCGGTCGCGAATTTCAATTTGCCGATCTACCAGACGGCGCAACCACCGAAGACCGATGGGAGATTTTCCATCGGGTCGCGCGCGCTCTCCGAGCCGACCCTATCGAGGGGCTCGAAGACCAGGAGCCGGACCAGATCGTGTTCGACATCACTCACGGCTTCCGCTTGCAGCCAATGCTCGGGCTCGCAGCCTTGGCGTTTGTGCGCTCCGACGAGTCCCGCGACGGGGATCCGGTGACGCCGGTGCGCATCACCTACGGCGCTTTCGAGGCGCGGAACTCCGCGACCAACACGACCCCCATCTGGGACCTCACCGAGATCCTCATCGCGCACGAGTGGAACTCCGCCTTTGACGCCTTCTTGAAGTACGGGCGCGCCGACGAGGTGCACCGTCTCGCGATGGATACCGCCCGCCAGCATCGCCACGATCCGGCCTCGCAGAAGGCGCTCGAGACCTTCGCCAAGCGCGCTCGCCGCTTTGCCGACGACCTCGCGCTCGCTCGTATCTCGGCCGTTTTCAAGGACTCCGCCGACGCCCTCCGAGAGGCAATCCGCGATGCTGGACTCGCTCGCTGGATGACCCGGCTACCGGTGCTGGAGTCGCCCATCACCACCCTCGAGCAGCGCCTTCGCCGCCTCCGCAGCGCTGACGTCGTCTCGCGCGACGGTCTGCGCGCCCAGGTCGCGCTCATCCGCACCCAGTTCGAGACCCACCAGTTCGCGAGCACCGCGGTCTCCATCCGCGAGGGTCTCGTCGACCTCGCCGCCGTCGTCCTTGGCCGCGCTGCCGAGGTCGAACCGTCCCAGCGCTTTGCCACATTCGAGCGCCGCAAGGGGTTCGAAGATCGCCTCGATCAAGCCGGTGACGACCGCCGCAACCCCAAGCTCGAATTGATAGCCCGCTTCCGCAACCAATTTCGTCGCGTGCGCAACGACATCCTGCATGGCGGCCGCGACCGCCCCAGCGCGGCCCCCAACCTCCGCGAAGAGCTGCGCCGCGCCGTCGACCAATTCGAAACCCTCGTAAAGGATCTCTTATCATGAGCCATCTGCTCCTCTTCAGCCTCGGCCCTGTCCAGGACTTCATCGCGACTGCGCGTCGGTGCCAGGATCTTTGGTTTGGCTCCTGGTTGCTCAGCGACCTTTCGTCAGCGGCCGCGCAGGCCATCTCGGGCATCACGGGGGCCGACAGCCTTATCGTACCCGGCAAGCTGACCTCGGATGCCTCCGTGGCAAACGAGATCTATGTGCAATGTGCGGATCTCCAGACCGCGACCCAAGCGGCTGAGGCCGCGAAGACTGCAGTAGCCGAGCGCCTCGAAGGACACCTCCGTCTCCACTTCGCCAAGGTCCCTGACGAAGGCTTCCATCGCGTCGTTGCAGAAGCCCAGGTCCGCGCGTTGATCGAGACAGCCTGGGTCACGGTACCGACAGCCGTCGGCGACTACACGGCCGCGAGGCGCCGCGCCAAATCGCTCCTCGCTGCACGTAAGGCCACCAAGAACTTTGGCGTGGTGGAGTGGTCCGAAGTCACCAAAGATGGGGTTCCGAAGTCGAGCCTCGACGGCTCCCGCGAGTCGGTCATCGACGAGTCGATCTACGACCAGGTGCGCCGCGATCCGAAGCGAGCCGATTGGCTGATGAAGCATTATCGCGCCCGCCCGGCCGAACGGCTTTCAGGGGTGGACCTGCTCAAGCGTCTTGGTCAAGAGGTGAACGACGAAGAGTTCAAGAAGGGGCGGCCTTCGTTCCACAGCACCTCGCACATCAGCTCGGGTCCTATGCGGACGCGAGTCGCTCGGCTCGGCCAGGAAGGTCAGGAGGCGCTCTCAGACTGGCTCTCATTTTTACAGAATGAAGGCATCTCCCTCGATCGGTTCGCCGTAAACGCTGGGAGGCAATCAGCCGCGCACTTCTCTCATCGACTGACGTCCTATCCGGTTCCACGCGTTCTTTCCCACGGACCAAATCCCAGCCGTGGCCTCGACGGATACCTACTCTATGAGGATCGATTGCTCGACATCTTCGAGCAGTACTCCGAAGGCGCCGTCAGCCCTCAGCGTGTCGAAGCCGCCCGCCTCAAGCTGAAGAGCGTCCTCAAGCGGCTCGGATGGACCCGGCCGGTCCAGCCCTATTACGCTTTCCTGCTCGCAGATGGCGATCGGATGGGCGTTGCTATCGATGGCCTCAAGACGACCAAGGACCATGCTCGTCTCTCTGAAGAGCTCGAGAAGTGGGCCGCTAGCTGTCGGGAAATCGTCGAGGACGAGCTGGGATCGTGCATCTACGCGGGTGGCGACGACGTCATGGCTGTTGTCCCCCTGCACCGGGCGCTGCCTTGTGCCCGGCGCCTCGCCGAGGCGTTCGCTATTGCGATTGAAAGTGCAGTTCCGAAGCTCACACCGGAGGCCCGGCCAAGCGAGGCTCCCACACTCTCGGTGGGACTCGCGATCGTGCACCACATGGTCCCTATGCGCGACGCATTGGCCCTTGTGCGTGAGGCCGAGAAAGACGCCAAGACGATCCGCAACGCGCTGGCCATCAAGGTCGCCAAGCGCAGTGGAGGAACCCTGACCGTGATTGGTTCCTGGTCCGAACCAACGCCAATCGATGAGCGGATCGGACTGTGGTGTGATCATTTCTCGGGCGAGCTGCTGCCGGACAAGGCCGCGTTCGCCATGGAGGAAGCGGTGAGCCTGCTCATCGACAGCCCTGGGCCAGACAAGGGACCAAGGCTCGAGCCCGCTGCCATCCGCGCCCTCGCGCAGCGCGCGCTGATGCGCCGCCGCGGCGAGCGGGGTGGCCGCGAGCTAGACGTCGAAACTGCAAAGTTACTGAAGGCTCGTTTCGAGCTCAAGGACATCCCGCCCAAGGCCGCCGTGCAATCTCTGTCCGCAGAGCTCCAAATCGCTCGACTCTTCCTCGACGCCGACGAGGAGGCTTGGGGTCCACGCAACACCGAGAACCTCAACAGAGATGAACCAAACATAGGAGCCCCAGCATGACCCACTTCTATCACCTCGAGCCGCACGACCCCATTGTGCTCGGTGACGGCCGCTCCATCGGCGCCAACACGATGACAGGCTCGGTCGACCTCCCCTACCCTTCGACGCTCGCTGGACTCATGAGGACGACGTTGGGCCGCAAACCGGATGGGACCTTCGACTCTTCCAGGATCCCTGACCTCCTGAATCAGTCGCTCGTCGGGCCCCTGCTCGCGCGACTCGACCCAGACCCAGAACTCTTTGTTCCGGCGCCCGCCGACGCGTTGTTTCTGGGCAGCTCCGACCCCTCCGACAAGTCGTTGTTTCGGCGTCGACTTACGCCCCAGCCGCTCCGAGACCAGGAGGCGAGCGACCTCGATGCGACTGGCCTGCTCCCAGTCGGCCTCTCATCCGAGCTCCTCGACAAGCCCAAGGCTGGCCCCCGCTATTGGCGATGGACCCACTTCGAGAGGTGGCTCTATGGGCCAAACAAAGTGAAGGATGGCGAAAACGTGGTTCCCGAGGACCTCGGACTCGCAAGGCTCGACCATGAGGAACGAATCCACGTCGCGCTCGACCCGAAGACGCGGACCGTAATCGATGGAGCGATATTTCGAACCGACGGGGTTCGCTACACCCACAAGGCCGAGAAACGTCTTGAACGCTTTGGTCTCCACTTCGGCTGGCAAGGCGACAAGAACGGCGTGAAGGCGGCCACGGTGGGACTTGGCGGCGAACGTCGCCTCTCAGCGCTCGCGCCGACCCCTTCGTCGATTCCGGGTCTCCCGACCGACCTCATCAAGCTCATCGAGAAGTCGCGTCGTGTACGACTCATCCTGCTCACCCCGGCGATTTTCGACCAAGGCTTCAGACCCGCCACATTCACAGAAGCCAAGCTTGTCGCGTGCTCCGTTGGCCGGGCCGTCGTGGTCTCCGGCTGGGACCACAACCGCACCCCATCGCACCCCCACGGTAAACCCAAACCCTCGAGACGATGCGCCCCCGCAGGCAGCGTCTATTGGCTCGACCTCGACCAGAGAGTCGACGTGAAGAGCTGGGTCGAACGCCACTGGTTCAAGAACGTGTCTTCGGATGAGCAGGATCGCCGAGATGGCTTCGGGCTCGCGGTGGTTGGCTCGGGAGGAGAAGTATGACAGTCAATCGCAAGTCCCCATCTGCTCCGAGCATCTCTTTCCGCGTCGAACCGGGGCAAATCAAAGTCGAATTCTCAGTGATAACACATCTCTTCGGCGGCGGCGTCCACATCGACCCCAGTCGTACTCACCAGAAAGAATGCGATAGGCGGACCCCGGTGCGAGGCGCAACACTTCGCGGGCAGCTTCGCTTCTGGTGGAGGGCGACCGTGGGTTGCCGCTTCGGATCCCACGCGCAAATGCTGGCCCACGAAACCGAGGTCTGGGGAAACGCTTCGAGTCCGGGCTCGGTCAAGCTCAGAGTCGAAAGTCAACCTGCGATCGGGCAGGAAGAGCCTGTCTACAAAACAACGCAGAATGCCAATACTGGGTCTTATCAGACGCGCGGAATCGATCCGGCTATCTCCTACGGGGCCTTCTCACTTCAGCCTCTGAGCGAGCACCTCAGGTCCAACGACCCGCACGTGCGCGAGGGAGGCAAACTCCAACATCTCAGCGGCAAGGCCACATGCATACTGACCTTCGCCGAAGCCCACAGAAAAGACGTGGAGGCGGCGCTCCGCTCTTGGATCACTTTCGGAGGAATGGGTGGCCGAACCCGACGTGGATTCGGAGCCGTCTCGGAACAGGGTCTGAGTTCGGATGAAGTCAAGAAGCGGGTGTTCGCCATGGACCAGACCCTGCCTATGGTACCGAGCCTACATGGAGCACGAGTCGCGTTTCTGGCAGGTGAGTTCGCAACGGCACGGGATGCGCTAGCGAGCGGACTCGCAAAGCTGCAGAAGTTTCGTCAAGGTCCCAACCTGGGACGCAATCCAGGACGAGACAATCCCAACAGACCCGGTCGAAGCCGCTGGCCGGAGCCGGAGCTCATTCGGGAGCTGACCAGGAGAAGTGATCCGCAGCATCGGGAGCGTTTTGTCGGTGTCGACAAGGTCCCCCGATGGGTCTTCGGTATGCCGATCGTCTTTCACTTTCAAAGCAGAACCGACCCCGGCGATACCGAGCTTCGCCCGCGAGACTTCGATAGAATGGCGTCCCCGCTGATCATTCGGCCATTCACCAAGCCCAACGGAAAATACAGCTGTGTCGCTCTGGCGCTATCTGTTCCCGGCATGGAAGTTCCGTTGGTCTTGAAAAAGGCGCCAGGAGACCCTGTAGTCCAAGGCCGGGTAACCCAAGCCGAGGCCAAGAAAATCGCTCCGCTTGCAGGCGCAACCGACCCGCTCGCAGCCTTCCTGGACCGTTTCGCCCAGTAACAAAAAGGTACCCCATGTCAGCACATCTCCTACTTATTCACGCACTCTCCCCTGTTCACGCTGGTACCGGCCACTCTCCCGGCGCGATCGACCTCCCCATCGCCCGCGACAAATCGACGGGGTTTCCCATCTTGCCTGGGTCAGGCCTCAAGGGCGCCATGCGGTCACACCTCACGCGCACCTCACCGAACGACGTCAAAGCGGTCTTCGGACCTGACACGACCGGAGCCTCCGAACACGCTGGCGGTCTCTGGGTGGGCGACGCCAACCTTGTCGCGCTCCCGGTTCGGTCCGTCGTCGGCACCTTCGCCTGGGCCACGAGCCCGTTTCTGCTCGGACGCTTCTTCCGGGACGCGACGGAGGCCGGGCTCAAGCCACCGAAAGTGCCTAGCGGTCCTCCGGTCGTCGGCTGCCAGACCAGCAAGTCGACCAAACTCAAGGAGGGGTCCAAGGCCTACTTCGAGGACCTCGACTTCGCGGTCGACGAGAACGAGCAGGTGGGGGAGCTCGCCAAATGGATGGCCGAGATCTTCTTTGATGAGGTGTTCTGGAGGGACCGCTTTGTCGAACGCTTCTGCGTCGTCCATGACGATGTCATGGGGTACCTCGCTCAACACGGCACGGACATCGTGAATCGCATCCGCCTCGAAAATGACACCAAGACTGTCGCTAAAGGTGCGCTCTGGTCCGAAGAGTCGCTCCCGACCGAGACACTCCTGGCCGCACACGTCGTGGTCGCGCCCAACGAGAAGACCAAGCCGAAGGCTGAACTCGAGAAGTCCCTCCGCGCATATGGCGGACGTCCGCTTCAGCTCGGGGGTGACGCCACCGTCGGCCGTGGCCGCTGCATGCTCCGCGTCGCAGGAGGTGGGAAATGAGCCGTCAGCAGGACTGGGCCCAACGGGCCTTCTCGGCTGTCACCGCCCAGAAGACAAAGACCGCGACCGAAAAGAAGTATGCCACTTACTGCATGAAGACCCCATCGTTGCTTCTGCAGAGTGGCCTGGTTCAAACGACAGCGTTCCTTCGTTCGCGAGGTGAAGAAGCCGCCAAGGCCTATCTCGATGACCTGGCCAAGACCCTTGGCGAGCCGAGTGGAGACAAGCTCGACCACCGTGCACGAACCGCCGCACTCGGCGACTATTTGCGCCTCTCCCGCGACGCCGTCGCGGTCGCCTCATGGTTTCGGCGCTTCGCTCAAGTCGAGCTCGAAACCGGGGTGGAGTGATGCCAGTCCGACGTACCGCACTCCAATCCGTGCAGCCGCGGCCTGACACACATGTCGGGCTCTGGCTCGACAAGTACCTTACCGAGCAAAAAGACTTCCCTGGCAATCCGGCGGGCGCTGGCACTGGCGCTCGAGCCCAGACCATCATGGAAGCCTCTCGTTGCGAAGTTCCCGCCGGCTATGCCCAAGCATTCGACCGCTGGCGTGGCTCATTCTCCGCCGCTGAGACGCTTATGGTGGAGGCGACGACAACGGGCCGCCTCGTCATCGGTCTCGGCAACAAGAACGTGCTCGAAATGGGACTCCGCCTCGACCACACGTGGGGCATGCCCTTCCTGCCGGGCTCCGCGCTCAAGGGCCTGGCCTCTCGAGTCGCGCACCTGCACCTCAATGGCGATGGCTGGAAACGCCCAGGTCCGCCCGGTGAACTCGACGCCGGAGAGTTCCATGCGTTTCTCTTCGGTAGCGTCGAACAAGCGGGTGCCGTGATCTTCCATGACGCTTGGTGGAAGCCAGACTCCAAGGTCAAGAACGTCCCGATCGAGCTCGACGTGATGACCGTCCATCACCCGAAATACTACCAGAACCCGGACCAGCCCGAGCCCCCTAGCGACTTCGACAGTCCAATCCCCAACGCCTTCGCGACGACCTTCGGCACCTTTGTCGTCGTGCTCGAAAAGGCCTTTCCTGACGTCGAAGCCGGTTGGCTTGCTATCGCCCGCGACCTCCTCGCAAGGGGCTTCCAGATCGAAGGCCTCGGTGCCAAGACCAACGCTGGCTACGGCCGACTCTCGATCGCCGGCGCCGGCGGTGCTACCTCTTCTGGCAATTCTAGCAACTCCGCTCCACCTCGTCACGAGTTACCCGAGGCCGAGGCTAAACTCCTCGGACCGGGCAATGCGGGCACCAAGATCCCAGACCTGCTCAAGAAGTTCAAAACTCAGGGACCTGATGCCCTCAAGGCTTTCGCCGTGGCGGCGATCGGCAAACTCACCGCGAAGTGGCTCAAGGACAAGAAGGACAAGGCCTACGTCAAAGACCTCTACATAGCCGCAGACATGAAGCTTCCCGAATAAACACCCGATGTCGCATGTGTTCGACGTCTTGGACCAGATCCCATGCGTGCGTTCACCCCCTTCGACGCGTATCGTCCCGACGGAAGTCCTAAATATGACAGCCGCAAACAAGTTCACCCGCACCGTGCCTTCGGATCGCGTCGTCCAGCTTCCCGACGATGTACCGGTCGGTCGTGTCACTCTCTCAGTGGTCTCCACTCCGAACGATCTGGATAATCCAAATGATCGTCTCGCCGCGCGAAGAACGCTACGGGGTCCATGCCTGAGCTAGCTTCCCTTGGTGATTCGCTTCTCGAGCCTATGCGCGAGGGCGAACACGAACTCTGGCATTTGCCCATCGAGCCACCCGCATGAGGTTGCTGCTCGATTCCCAAGTCATCGCTTCGGACCTCGCCCACACACCGCACACACGGAATGCCACCATGCCCAACTTAATCCTCACGACCTGCGGCACCAGTATCCTGACGAACGGGTTCCCCGAGCAGCGGGCCCTGTTCGCGCAGGTCGCCAACCACCGCGAAGCCGACCTCTCCTCTGACCAGCTCGCCACTCTCGAAGTGCTGCGCGTCCAACGCAACGACAGCCTCGACCTCCTCACCCCACCCGACGCGGCCAAGGCCAGCGCCGAGCTCAATGGCATCCTCGCGCACTACGCACTCGCGCCCAGCGAAGAGCAGAAGCGCCGCGACGTGCACGTCCTGCTCGCAAGTGACACCTATCTGGGACGCATGACCCGAGACCTCGCCGCCCACTGGCTCCGCGGCTTCGGCTTCGCTCAGGTGGTCCCGCTGGATGTCACCGACCTGCGCACGTCTTCGCTGGAGGACTTCCGCGCCGCGACCGCCGATCTCACAGTGAAGCTCGAAGAGCTCACGCACACCTACCGGTCCTCAGGCCACCGAATCCACTTCAACCTCACGGGCGGCTTCAAGAGCGTCAACGCCTTCATTCAGCTCCTCGGCTCGCTCTGGGCTGACGAGGTCTTCTTCGTCTTCGAAAGCTCGTCCGAGCTCATTCGGATTCCGCGCCTTCCTTTCCGGCTCGACGACGAAGGGATCATCCGCGAACACCTCGCCACCTTCCGCCGTTTGGTCGTCCTCAACTCCGAACATCTCTCTACTCTGACGGGTTTTCCCGACGGCCTCCTCCTCGTCATCGGCGATGAGGCCTGCCTCTCGCCCTGGGCTGAGGCTGCTTTCGCCGCGCGTCGCACCTCTCTCTACGGCGAAGCCGTCCACCCGTCCTGGACCGACGGCGTCCGCTTCGGCCCATCGTTCCTCAAGTCGACCGCCGGCCTCCCTCCAGACCGCCTGCGCCTGATCAACGAGCGCATCGACGACCTCGCGCGCCTGGTCCACACCGGCCACAACATCAAGCGCCTCGACCTCAAACCGATCAAGGGCAAGCCCCAAGGCGACTCGACCCACGAAGCCGACGCCTGGTCTGACGGCAGCGCCGACCGCCTCTTCCTCCACAAAGACAGCCAGGTCTGGACTCTGGACCGCCTCGGCCCCGCCCTTCACTGACCCCGCGACTCACCCACCGAAGCGAGAACGGCCTCGATGACGCTTGGCGATATCCACATTCCGGCATCACCTAGCCGGTCCAAGACCGGCTCGAGTCGCTCGATGGCACCGAGGCGCTTTGCCTCGACGAGGAGACCCAGAGTGCCCACGACCGCGACGCCGAGCTCCCGCGCGACACGTCGACCTCTCATGTCGTCCAAGACGACCGCACAACCGCGAGCCTTTCCCTGCTGGATGGTCGCAGTCTCGCCGGCTCCTAACCCGGGCCCGAGGACTTCCTCCGAACTCGGCTCGAGACCGAACACTATCCAAGGCTTGCCACTTAGGCCGTCGAGAGTCGCGATGCCTGTGGGGTGCTCCGCGAGCTCCTCCACGACTTCCGTTGGGAGGCCGACACAGTCTCCGGAATCCGGATCGAGGCCGATCACCAACAGGTCGAGCAGGCCGATCTTCTGCAGCAGGATAACGGCCGAGGTATCCACCACTCGCGCGACCCGCTTAATATGCACTTCCGAGCTCATCACGCAGGTCGTCGATGTCGACCGCGATGACGCTCAGCCGTCGGCGTCCAAGCTCCTCAAGGTACGCCACCCGCCCGATACCCGCCATGCGCGCGGCCACCCCCATCGATATTCTCCCCGCATGGTAGAGGTGTGTCGCTGCCGCAAAGCGGATTTCAGCCTCGACGTCGCGCCCCGCTTCGAGGGCTTCGACGACATCCGTGGGTACCTCGAACTCGACTGTGGTTGGCTGCATCGTTCGCCTCCGCCGCAG
>Ga0209181_10009000_pt1 | contig 13255 bp, 9 predicted proteins | sample MAT05_FD_187208 | JGI IMG/M metagenome (GOLD analysis project Ga0209181, IMG submission 187208) | Freshwater microbial communities from Lake Fryxell liftoff mats and glacier meltwater in Antarctica - MAT-05 (SPAdes) (version 2) | ecosystem: Environmental > Aquatic > Freshwater > Ice > Liftoff... | reverse complement strand
CTGCGGCGGCGGGGCGGCCAGCGCCGGCGGCTCCGCGGCGGGGAGACGGTTCACCGGCGCGACCGGTTCCGGTTCGTCGTACAGCTGCGTGACGCCGTTCGCCCGCGTGCCGCGCGGCCCGGTCTGCACGTCATCCGGCCCGTACACCACGTGGTCGAACAGGTGCCGGAACTGCTGGAGCATGTCGCGCAGCGTCGGCTCGGTCGCCGCGACGCGGGCGATCTCCTCCTCCGCGAACGGCGCCACGTCCGACTCGGCCTCGCCCTCGGGGAGCTCGTCCAGCACCGGCCGAAGCCGGGCTTCGACGACGCTTCGCACCAGCCCGCCGTCCGGCGCTTCAAGGCGGATGGCCTTCACCGTGCCGTGCTTCGGGACGTGGACGGGGTTGTTCAGCCGGTCCTGGATGTAGCCGTCGAGGCTGGGGACGAAGCGGTTCCACAGCCCGCGCTCGGCGAAGATGAGGAACAGCAGCCCGTCCACCTGATGCATCACCTGCACGATGCCGGCGAAGAACGCCTCGGCGGTCTTGTGAGCGTCGTCGCTGCGACGCGCCAGCAGCAGGTCTTCGAGCTGGTCGAAGGCGACCACGACCGGCGTCTTGAGGCTGCGGAACAGCTCGGCGAGCACCTTGAACAGGGCCAGCACCAGGTCCTGCCGCGTGGGTCGGACCTGGAAGTCGAGCTCGGCGAACCCGTAGGTCAGGAAGTTCGCCAGCTCGGCCTCGTCCTTCAGGAGCGCGGCCTTCGCGAAGCCAGTGAGGATGTGCCGCCGCATCAGCCCGGCGGTGTTGTGCGTTTCGGTCCGGCCGGCGTGCGCGGCGAGGAGGTCGAACGCCCGCTGCGGCGTCAGCCCGGCGTCGGACAGCGCCTGCGGCAGCGGCGTCGGCATGCGGGCGAAGTTCGAGTAGCCGCTGAGGTTCTCGGCGAGCCACTCGGCGCGCTCCTGCGCCTGCTGCGCCCCGAGGCCGAGCCGCCGCGCCCACCGGCCGAGGCCCGGCGGCGGGAACAGTTCCACCTTGTCGGCCGGGCTCAGGTCGCGCAGGGCGACGCCGAGCTGCCGGCGGACGAGCTGCTCGCCCACCTGGTCGAGCGGCCGCACGCCCTTCTGCTTCCCGCCGCTGAGGAGCGTGTCAATGATCTGGAACAGGAGGTATTCGAGGAAGTCGGTGTCCTTCTGGTACACGCCCGGGGTGACGAGCAGCTGCCACGCCCCGCCGACGCCGTGCTTGATGCTGTGGAGCAGGTGCGTCTTGCCGGCCCCCTTGTTGCCGAGGACGGGGACGACTTCCGAGTGCGCGGTCGGGTCGTAGCGGTACAGGTCGATGATGGCGTGGAGCAGGTCGCGCTCGGGGGCGTACAGCTCGGGGACGTGGTAGCGGGCGCACACCTCGTCGTCCGGGTTGCGGGCGAAGTAGTTGCGGAACGGGTTGCCGGCCCGCCGGAGTACGTCGCGGGCGCGGTCGGTGAGCGGGCGGTCGGCGGTGGCGGTCGTCATCCGTTCCCTCCTCGGAGAGGATTCAGGATTCGGCATTCAGGATTCAGGTCAAACCGCAGCGGGGCTGGGGGCTCGATTCTGGGTCATCCCCGGATCCCGAATCCTGACTCCCGAATCCTCCCTGGCTGATGCGTAATACGCGACGCCGTGGCCGACGAGCAGGGCGAACGCCGGCTCCGGCAGGGCGTAGAGCGGGCCGGTCCACGGGTGGAGGTAGACCGCCCCGCTGTCGTGCAGCCGGCGGAGGGCGTCGTGGAACGCGCCGACGCTCGCGGCGCCGGCCCGGCGGTACAGGTCGGGCAGGGGGCAGTCCTCGCCGGCGGTCGCGGCCCAGTCCGTCAGACGGGTCAGGAGGGTGTCTGCGAGATCGGTCGGTGATAGGCTCGTCGGTTCGGACGCGACGCGGTTCGTGACCACCTTCGGCAGCACCCGACCGACGGCCTCGCGGAGCCCGACGAGACTGTCGGCCATCCGCCGGGCCACGGCGAGCAGGTCGTTCACCTCGCCCTGTCGGGCTTCCAGCACGCGGACGAAGTCTTCGAGCACCTGCTTGGGGTTCGCGGCCGCGAGGAGGAACGCCCAGCCGGAGTCGGTGAGGGTGTAGAGTTCACGACCCGCCTTCGCGCGGGCGTCGGTCGCCTTCAAAAGCCCGTCGGCAACCGCCTTCTGGGCTGCGGTCTTCCCCGCAGGAACGGCCGGGAAGAGGCCGGGTTCGGCCTTCGCCGCGACGAGCGGCACGCCGGACGGGTCGGCCGCGGCCCGGCTGAGGGCGTCAACGATCTGTTGGGTGAGTTTGTCGGCCACGGTCCGCTTCCGTGCGGGGTTCGGGCCGGCATGGTACGCCGGCCCGCCGCGGCGGTGCAACCCCGACCGGGCGGCGGTATTATGGGGTGGAACGAGGAGGACGAGTGATGGCCGAGACGAACGGCAGCCCGACGCCGGACCGGCTGGCGGAACTGGAGCGCGAGAACGCGATGCTCCGTGCCGAGCTCGCACAGACGCGAACGCGGCTTGACATTGAGCGACAGCTACTCGACGCCCATATGCTCCGCGGTGTACCATTGACTTCCGACGGTGTGGAACGGGCGATGACGGAGGGCGAGACCCTTGGGGCGTTCCTCGACCGGATGGAGCGTGAGCTGGGGCCGGGGGCGTGATGGCCACTCCCCCCGTATCGAGTCGTCCTGACGGAAGACGTGAAGGACGAAATCCGGGCGTTAGTACCGCGGGCCTGTGCCCTGGGAGTCGAAGAGCGTTTCTCGGCCGCCCTGCGTTTCATTGAGCGCGAACTCGAGGTCCGGCCGGACGGATGGGGTGACCCCCACCGCTATTACCCGGACGCGAAGCTGACAACGTACCTCCGGGTTCATGACGAACTCGCAGTGACCTACGCGGTGCATGACGACCGACCGGTGTTGAGGGTGACCGACATCTTACCCGTGCCAGGCCACCCACTTCGGTCGTAGTAGTCCTGTCACCCGATCAGCGGCGTCCCCGGCGGCACCTCGGGGCGGCGTTCCTCCCACTCGCGGCGCACCTCGCGCAACCCCACGGCGCACACCTCGAACTGCTCGCTCAGCCGGCGGAACAGGTCGGCCTCATCGGGGGCGCGCTCGGCCGTCATCCGGCTCGTCAGCAGGTAGCCGCGCTTCCCTTGTACGGTGTAGTCCACGAGCGCGTCCCGCGTGCCCCGGGCGCGGCCGCGGTTCAGCGCCTCCGGGTACACCCCCGTCCAGAACAGTGCGAAGTCGCCGACGTGGCGGTAGAACTCGCCCTGCGTCCGGCCGGCGGGCAACTGGTCGGCCTCCAGCACCATGCCAACCAGTTCGGCCAGCGGCCGGCCGTCGGAGCCGGGCAACCGGTGGACGGCGTCGCAGTGGACGAACCTCGACAACAGCGAGGAAAGGTAGTCGGTCAGGGGCGGGTCGGCGACGCCGAGTTGGGAGAAGAAGGCGTGCTCGGTCAGCCCGGCGAACAGCCGCCGCAGCGGGTGCCCCGCGGGTGGATCCCACATGGAACGTGTCCTCGATTGGGCTCCTGGGAAATGACCGGGGCGATCGGCCACCGGTATTGTAGCACACGGTCCATACGGAGCGTGTGGTAGAGCGTCCAGAGCAAATTCCGTTTTCCCCCGAACTCGTCCCGTGGGGCCGGTCCGTCCGTGTGTTACGGCAGCGGCAGCACCGACGGGACGACAGCGGGAGGGAGTGCAACTTCTGGACCCGAGTCGGCCGCAGGGATAGCCGCGGCAAGGCACTGGGCCGGGTGCCCCAGCGCCCGGTAGAGGCGGAACTGGGCGCGGTTGTAGTCGGCCACGGCGGCGAAGAAGTCGGCGTTCGCCTGCCCGAGCGCCTGCACCGCCGCCACCGCCTCCTGCGGGCGGACGACCAGTACCACGGCGTCGCCGAGGCGGCGCGTCTGACCCAGGCCGGCGAGGCTGCGGTCCGTCAGCTCGATCGCCTCGCGGAGCGCCGGCTCGGCCACGTTGAGCCGCTCCGCCGCGGACCGCACCTGCGCGAACGCCTGCACGACCTCGGCCGCGATGCGGTCCTGCGTGCGGAATTGGTCGAGCAGCGCCGCCTCGTTCTCGGCGCGCCGCTCGGCCACCCGGGCGCGGTTCCCCAGGCCGAGCGACTGGAACTCCCACAGCAACTGCACGTCGAGGTCGAACCGGCCGGAGAAGTCGCCCAGCTGGTCGTTGCGGCCGCCGCCGAAGGCGCCGTAACCGAGGCTGCCGCTCGGGTTCGTGGACACGCTCCGCACGGCGAGGCTCGGCACCAGCGGCCGCAGCTTCTCCTGCTTCAGCCGCGCCAGCGTCGCCTGCACGACCGCCTGCTGACCAGCGAGTTCGGGGCGCGTCGAGAGGGCGATCGGGATGAGGGCGTCGACCGGGGCCGTGGGGTCGATGACGGTCACCGGTAGGAACGCCGGCTCGGCAGGTTCGACGAGTAGCGTGGGGTCGAGGCGGAGCAGCCGGCCGAGTTCGGCGCCGGCGGTCCGCCAGCGCTCGCGGGTGGCGAACACCACCTGCCGGCGGCGGGCGAGTTCCACCTTCGCGCGGTTTTCCTCGGCCGGCGGGGCGAGACCGCTTGCGAGTGCCGTGGCGCGGCGGGAGAGGTCGGCGGCCATCGTCTCGGCGAGCAGCGCGCCGGCGAGTTCACCGCGGGCCTGCTGCACGTTGAAGTAGGCGTCGGCGACCTGGAACGACACGTCGTTGATGGCCGCCTGCTGGACGGCCTGCCGCGCCCGCACGTCCTGCCGCGCGGCGAGCGGGGCGTACACCGCATCCGACACGTTGAACACGACGTTCGGCCCGAACCCGGCCATGAACGTGTTGCGATTCGAGCGGAGGATTTCGCCCGCGAAGTTCTGCTGCGGGCCGGTGTGGGCGAAGTAGTCGGCCCCGATCACGACGTTCGGCAGCCACAGCACACGGGCGCGGTCGAACGCCGCGGCGGAGGCGGCGACCTGACGGCCGGCGATCTGCACGTCGAGCGGGCGGGAGCCGGCGAGTTGGAGGGCGGTGGCGAGGTTAATCGGCAGCGGCTGATCGCCGCCCGAGGCCGCGAGCGGGGTCGCGGCCGGCAGTGGGCTCTTGCCTTCAACGAGCGGTTGCGGCGGCGACGGGTAAGGGAGAACGAACGCGGTTCTCGTAGCGGGTTCCTGCCCGCGGGCGAGTGTGCGCGGCGCGTCGCTCGTACAGCCGGCGGCCGGGACCAGCCCGGCGGCGCACAGCGCGATGGTGCGGCGAATCGCCCGCATCCGGTTCCCCCCCCGGCGGATGGCGCGGCAGACGGCAGCTTCTACCGCCGTCCTCCGCCGGGGGCAACCCCGGTCAGACGGCCAACAGTTCGCGGGCCTGGCGGACGCCGGGGGCCGGGTAGCCGTGGGCGCTCGCGGTCACCCGCGCCAGCGCCACCAACTGCCGCCAGCGGAACGCCGGCCGGGCCGCGGCGAATTCCTCGGTCACGGTGCGGTAGTACTTCTCGGCGTGCAGCGCCCCGTCCTCCGAGATCGCGTAGCCGCGCAGGAGCGCGAACACGTCGCGGGCCGCGGCGGGGTTCGTCTCGCCGATCCGGTGCGTCAGCGCCGCCGCCCGCGGCTGGTTCTTCTCGCGCACGGCCCCGTCGAGCTCGCGGAGCAGCGCGTCCGCCGCGACGCTGCGGACCGCATCGAGGTGTTCGGAGCGCGGGAACGGCGTCCACGTGAGGAACTCGGCGCGGCCGGCGCGGTCGCGGGCCAGTTGGTAGCCGGCCAGGACCAGGCTCGTCACCGTCGTGCGGCGGCCGCCGGAGCGGGCGATCGTGCGCCAGGCGTGCGTCGAGTCGCACGAGTGGACGCCGACCGAGTCGCCGTGGCAGCTACCGGCCGGCTTGTTCGCCTGCGCCCACTGCGGCGGCCGGCCCTCGTCGCGCAGCACGAGCTGGTTCGACGCCAGCGCCAGGGCGTCGCCGATCGCGCCGGGGGCGATCCCCTCGGCGAGCGCGGCGCCGACCGCGTCGGCGGCCTGCGTCGGGCTGAGGCGGAACACCGTGTCGGCGAACCGCTCGACCCAGCCGTCGTCGGGGACGCGCGTGCCGGGCGTCGCGGACAACAGGCGGTACTGGTCGAGCACCTTCGGGAGCATCGTCCGGACTTCCTGATTCTGGACCGCGGTGTTGGGGTGTCGCTCGTTCTTCACGCAGGAGTGGACCGACTGCCGCAGCAGGGTGTGCGCCCGCTCCCGGCCCACGAAGTCGATCAGGTCGATCGACCGCGACACCATCACCGTGCGGTGGACCTCGGCGGCGTCGTCCACCATCGTCATCAGGCCGTCGACGGCGTCCGGGACCGAGCCGGCGGCGATGGCGGCGAAGGCGCGTTCGGCGCCGTCCATGTCCGCCTTCCGGGCCAGCTCGCGGAGCCGCTCGCCGCTCGCCTCGCCGGCGGCCGCCACGGGCTTCAGCACCTCGGCGCGGGGGCCGCCGACCTCGCCGAGCCGGCTCGCGTTCCGGTGCAGCACCTTCAGCACGGCCAGCGGCCGCCGCTTCGGGTCGGCCTCCTCGGCCGCCATGTGGAACGACGGGGTCAGCGCCATCATCGTGTGGAAGCCGACGTAGTCCTCGCCGCCGAAGGCGCGGGCGTTGGCCAGGGCCGCGGCGGCCACCAGACGACGGAGATCGGTGCCAGACTTCAACTTCTCGACGGCCACCGGCAGGATGCGGTCGGCGGGCGTCTCGTGGATGAGGTTCACCAGCGGGTCGAGGTCGCCGAACGTGAGCCGGGCGGGCTCGTCGTCGGCCCAGGCGGCGCCGAGGCCGAGGTCGGTGGCGACCCCGGTGCCGAGGGTGGCGACGAACATCCCGCGGCCGATGTCAGTGAGGGCTTCGCGGCGGCTGGGGCGGAACATGACACCCTCATGGAGGGAGAGGTGACCGCCCGCGAGGGGGCGGCCGGGTGGGGGAGAGTGGGCGATGGATGAAGCCTACCGCGTGGCGGACCCGTGTGTAAGCGTCAAAGTCAGGTCGCGGGATCGAGGCCGCGAAGGGTGGTCGTGCCCGACCCGAACCGGTCGGCCGGCATGCCGAGACGCTGGAGCACGGACACGAACAGATTTCCAAGCGGCGGGCCGTTGGTGGCGTCGAAGGCAAGGTGCTGGCCGTGGCGGAAGCCGCCACCGGCGAGCAACACCGGCAGGTTCCGGACGCCGTGCGTGGCCGCGTTGCCGAGGTTGCTGCTGAAGAACACCGTGGTCCGGTCCAGGAGCGTACCGCCGTCCTCGCGGGTGGCCTTCAACTTCGCCAGGAAGTCGGCCAGTGCCTTCATCTTCTCCAGCTCCACGGTGCGGAGCTGGGCGATCTTCGCCGCGTCCTGCCCGTGGTGGGACAGGTCGTGGTGGCCGAACGACACACCGGCGATCGGCGGGACGAGGCTCGTCCCCAGCATCAGCATCGTGACCAGCCGCGTGGAGTCAGTTTGCAGCGCGAGGTGGATCAGGTCGAGCAGCGAGCGAGTCTTGCCGACGAGGTCGGCGGGGTTGAGGACGTTCTGCGGCGGGCGGGCGTCCACCTTCGGCTTCGGCCGGCGCGACCACTCTTCGGCGCGGGCCAGCCGGCGCTCCAGCTCGCGGACGCTGGTGAAGTATTCGTCCATCTTGTCGCGGTCGGCGGCGCCGAGGGCCGGGCGCATGTCGGCAGCCTGATCGCGGACGGCGTCGAGCACGCTGCGGCCGTCGCGGAGCCGGCGGGCCTGGTTCGCCACTTCGTCGGGTCGGCCGTCGAGGAACAGTCGGGCGAACACCGACGCGGGGAACAGGTCGGGCGGCACGAGCGCCCCGGTGCGCGTCCACGACAGCCCGAACCCCTCCGCGGAGAGGGGCAGGCTCGGGAACCGCGTCTCGCCGCCGACGTGTTCGGCCGCGAGTTGATCCACCGAGATGGTGTTGCGGAAGCCCGCCCGCCGCTCCGGGTGGGGGGCGCACGTGAGGAAGCTGAAGATCGAGTCGTGCGACGGCCCCACGTCCGGGTGGGCCAGCCCGGACACGACGGTGAAGTCGTTGCGCAAGTCGCGCAGCGGTTCGAGGTACGGGGTGAGGGCGTAGTCGCGGCCCGCGGCGGCGGGGAAGAAGAACGGCGCGTGCAGCCCCAGCGGGGCGCAGATGAAGACGGCTCGGCGCGGCGCGGCGGCAGCGGGTTGGGCGAAGGCGTCGAGCCGCGGGAGGGCGAGCGCGACGCCGGCGGCCTTCAGGAACGTGCGGCGGTTGGTAGCCATCACTTCTCCCGGAACAGCTTGCTCTGCACAATCGCGTGAACCAGCGCCCGCAGCCCGTACCCCTGCTCGCGGGCGCGGCCGACGATGGCCTCGACCTCCGCCCGGTCGGTCGGCTCGGGCGGGCCGCCCGTGCCGTATGTGATCAGCTTTACCGCCAGCGCCCGGGCGATCTGGTCCTTGTCGCGGAGCAACAGCCGCTTCAACTCGTCCACGTCGGCGAAGCGGGCGCCGTCCGGCAGTACGTCCGACGGATCCACCCGCGGGCCGTGGAGGTACGGCATCCGTCGGCCGTCGATCGTCACCGGCTGGCCGCGGCCGGTCGTGCGGTAAAACTCGCGGTAGCCGCCGATCACGTCGAAGCTCTCCAGCGCGAACCCGGCGGGGTCGATCTTCGCGTGGCAGCTCGCACAACTCGCCACCGACCGGTGCTTCGCCAACTGCTCGCGGATCGTCGTCGCGCCGCGGATGTCGGGTTCCACGGCGGGGATGTCCGGCGGCGGCTTCGGCGGCGGCGTGCCGAGAATGCGGTCGGCCACCCACGCCCCGCGGACCACCGGGCTGGTGCTGGTGCCGTTCGCCGTCACCTTCAGCACCGCTGCCATCGTCAGCACGCCGCCGCGGTGGCTGTTCGCGGGCAGGCGGACGCGGCGGAAGTCCCAGCCGTCCACGCCCGGAATGCCGTAGTGGCGGGCGAGCCGGGCGTTCAACGGCGTGAAGTCCGACGCGACGAAGTTCGTCAGCGGCAGGTCGTCGGCCAGCATCGCGGCGAAGAACAACTCGGCCTCGCGCTGCATCGCCACGCGGAGGGCGTGGTCGTACTCGGGGTACAGGATGTGACCCGGCTCGGTGAAGTCGAGGTCGTGCAGGCCGAGCCACTGGCCGACGAAGCTCTCCACGAACGCCGCCGACCGTGGGCTCCGAATCAGCCGGTCGGTCTGGGTGCGCAGGGCGTCGCCGAGCTTCCCGGCCGCGGCGAGCGCGAGGAGTTCGGCATCGGGGGCGGTGCCGGTGAGAAAGTACGACAGCCGGGCCGCGAGTGCGAAGTCGTCCAGCCGGCCGGAGGGCTCGCGGAGGTAGAGGAAGTGCGGCGAGCACAACACCCCTACGAACCCGGCCCGCACCGCCTGCTCGAACGACGCCCCCTCCGACAACCGCCGCTTCGCCAGCGCCACGATCGGCCGCACGTCGGCGTTGGTGATCGGTCGGCGGAACGCCCGCCCGGCGAAGTCGCGTATCAAACGCTCGGCGTCGGCCTCGGGCGCCTTCGAGGTCACCTCGACTCGGTCGCGGCGGGTCGGCGTCGGCGCTTGGGCCAGCTCGCCGAACAGGCGGCGGTGGCTGGCCGGCGGCCACACGTCGTGCAGCGGGCCGTCCACCTCGACGGCGTGGATCAGGAGGCCGGGGCCGTCGTAGGCGTCGGCGCCGACCTTGTTCACAGCCTGGGCAGATGCGAGGCCGTAGGGGAGGATGCGAATCGTGTTGCGGGCCTCGAGCGCCTCGGTGAACTCGATCGTCACCGCCTTCCCGGGCGGGGCGTCGAAGTAGCCGACGTGGCGGTTCTTCGTCCCCATCAGCATCGGGCCGGCGTCCACGCGGAACGACACCGGCCTGTCAGTCTGCACCGCGGACGCGGTGATGCGGAAGCGGTAGCGGCCGCGGTCGGGCGGGTAGAACTGGCTCAGCGTGACCGCCTGCCACGCCGACGAGCTGAACATCATCAGCCCGTCGTCGGTGTGGCGGAACACCTTCTCCGTCGTCACCTTCACGTGCCGCTCGTCCTTGAGGCTGTACCGCTTGCCCGCCAGCGGCGGCGCCTTCGGGCTGTTGCTGACCGCGGTCGCGAGCGCCGCCTCGGCGGCGTCCAGGTAGCGCTCCATCAGGAACGACGAGACGTGCTGCCCGGCGCTGTTCGTGTCGAAGCCGTTGACGGCGGCGTCGGGCGGGAGGAACTCGCGCAGATCGAGTTCGACGCCGAGCAGGTCGCGGACGGTCGCCTCGTACTCGACGCGGTTTAGTCGCCGCAGGGGCACGCGGCCGGTCGCGGCCCGGCGGGCGGCGTCAGCCTTCTCGAACTGCTGCACGAAAACGGTGGCGTCCGCGGCCGGCGGGCGTGGGCGGCCGTCGGGCGGCATCTCGCCGGAGCGGACGCGCTCGGCGACATCGCGCCAGCGCTCGCGGTTGGCGGCGTCGGTGAGGTCGGCCGTGAGTCGGTCGGCGCGGAAGCCGCCCTTCGCCTTGTCGCCGGCGTGGCAGCCGAGGCAGTGGCGCGCCAGGAACGGGCTCGCCGGGTCGGGCTGAGCGCGCGCCGGCCTCACGGCGAGAAGGAGGAGTAAAACGGCGGCAGTGTGCAGTGGTGACATCAACGCTAATTATCGCCCGGAACGCCCACCCGATGCAACGGGTGGGCTTCGCCCGTGACTATTTCCCCAAAAGATTCAGCACCGCGAGACTCATCGATCGCACGCCGGTGCGGACACTCGGCTCCGGCTGCGGCGCGTAGGCGTCGGTGTGCATCCCGGGCAGCGGTGCCGCCCCCGGCAACTGCGCGGCGGCGTACTTCTCCTGCGACACCGTGCCCAGGAAGAACATGAGGATCGGCGTGTTCCCGGTCGACAGCCGGCCGAAGTCCTCCGCCCCCATCATCGCCGGCCGCGGCTTCACGTTCGCGTCGCCGAGCGCGGCGCGGAACACCGCCCCCGTTTGCCGGGCCAACGGCACGTCGTTGTACGTCGCCGGCGTGTACTCCTCCAGGTTCACGCGCACCTCCGGGTCAGGGGCGCGGGCACCGACGGCCGCGGCGCGGGCCACGCGGTCGATCGCCTTCAGTACGTCGTCGCGCACCTGCGGCGTGGTCGTGCGCACGGTCAGTTGCAGCCGCACCTCGTTCGGGATGATGTTGTGCTTCGTGCCGCCGTGGATCGAACCCACGGTGATGACCACCGGGTCGAACGGGTTCCGCTCCCGGCTGACGATCGTCTGCAAATCCAGGATGATCCGCGCCGCCAACACCACGGGGTCGATCGTCTGGTGCGGGGCGGCGCCGTGACCGCCGCGGCCCTTCACGACGATGTCCACGCTGTCCGAGTTGGCGAGCGCCAGCCCCTCGGAGTAGCTGACGACTCCCGCCGGCTGGTGCGGGTCGGAGTGGAGCGCCAGGCAAAAGTCCGGCTTCGGGAAGCGGCGGTAGAGGCCGTCGTCGAGCATCATGCGGGCGCCGGCGACGATTTCCTCCGCGGGCTGGGCGATGAGCACGAGCGTGCCGCTCCAGCGGTCCTTCAGCGCGGCCATGACGCGGGCGGTGCCGACCCAGCAGGTCATGTGGATGTCGTGGCCGCAGGCGTGCATGACGCCGACCTCGGTGCCGCTGCGGTCCTTCATCCGCACCTGGCTGGCGTAGGGGAGGCCGGTCTGCTCGGTCACCGGCAGGGCGTCCATGTCGGTGCGGACCAGCACCACCGGGCCGGGGCCGTTCTTCAGCACCGCCACGACGCCGTTGCCGCCGACCTTCTCGGTCACCTCGTAGCCGAGCTTCCGCACCTCGGCCGCCATCCGGGCCGCGGTCTTCACCTCCATCAGCGACAGTTCCGGGTTGGCGTGCAAATGCTGGTACAAGGCCACGAGCTCCTTCGTCTCGGCGTCCAGCTTCGCGTCCAGTTCCTTAAGGCGGTCCTGCACCCACGCCGCGGAGCGGTCGGCGACGGGCTGTTTCTCGGCCGCGGGCCGGGCGGGGGGCTCCGTGCCGGTCACGGCCAGCGCCGACAGCAGCAGCGGAATCAGGGCCAGCCGGGGGGTGAACATGACCGACCTTTCAGGGTGTGAGGGCGGGGCGGCCGCGGGCACGTCGGGAGGGGCAAAATCGGCGGTTTTTGGCATATGGAACCGCGGTCCGGGCGTATAGTAAGGTAGTCGTTTCACCGCCTCTCGGCGTCGCCCCCGGCCGCGAATCGCTCCCTCGCCGGCCGGTTTCGCAACGAGATTTCGGTCCGCGACCCCACACCCCGCCCCGACCCGCGGGTCGGCGCGCACCCGGAGTACACACTCATGGCCTCCAAAGGTCTGACCGTCCAACAGCGGAAGTCGATCTTCAGCGCCCTCGTCGCCGCTCAGGACGAACTACCGGGGAACGTCCCGGAGTCCAAGAAGAAGGTGGCGGCCGAGTTCCACATCAGCCGGGAGCAACTCGACCTGATCGAGAAGGAGGGCGTGGACAAGGACTGGCCGCCGCTCGACAGCTGATACGCTACCTGCGAATCCACCCCACCGGGGCTCGCAGGTGTCCAACGACTTTGAATCCGGCTCAACGTCACTCCCCTCCACTCAGCACCCGATGGCCGCCGGACAGCGGCGGCCATCGGGGAACAACCCCTACAAGTGTCCGGGTCGCGTCCAGGTCGCCGGCGCCCTGTACGTGGGATTCGGTGTGCTGTTCTTCGTCGGGTTGATCGTCAACCTTTTCCTTCCGACTCGTCGCCCGGATGACACCACGTTCCTCGACCTGCTCGGGTGCCTTTTCGGAAGCATTCTCGGAATTGCATTCTTCACAGCCGGCCGGCTCATCCTCAGCGGCACCATCCGCGATGTCCTGGTCCCCGGCGTCGGCACGCTGTTGGTCGCCGTCCACTACACGGCGGTCGGACTGTATTTCCTGATCGTGAAGGCGGACCACGCGGCGCCGAATCCGCCGCCCGTGTTGGCGGGGTACTTGATGGCGGGTTATGCCTTCCTCGGCTTCGCCAGCGTCTGCGTTGTCACGGCGATGCTCGCTCTTTCCGCCCGCGGGCGTTATCGGCGCTGGGCCGCCGCCGCGGCCGGCGACCCGAGTGTGGCCCCGCCGCGAGCCGCGGCCGACGTGGAGCAGTGCTTTCCCGGCGTGGTGTGCCCGGAGTGCGAGAAGGCCCGTCCGCTCGCCATTTGGCAGGGGGGTCTGTGGTGTCGGGCCTGTACGGTTTGGGTGGTCCGGCCCACTTCACCGCCCGCGGAACCAACCGACAGTGAACAACCCGAGGGCCGC
>Ga0209181_10008999_pt1 | contig 13255 bp, 8 predicted proteins | sample MAT05_FD_187208 | JGI IMG/M metagenome (GOLD analysis project Ga0209181, IMG submission 187208) | Freshwater microbial communities from Lake Fryxell liftoff mats and glacier meltwater in Antarctica - MAT-05 (SPAdes) (version 2) | ecosystem: Environmental > Aquatic > Freshwater > Ice > Liftoff... | reverse complement strand
GACCCGGCCGCCGTGGCTTACGAAACCACCCAATACGCCCTTCAAAACAACTGCGACGTGGCCATCATCGATACCGCAGGCAGGTTGCACAACAAGTCGCACCTCATGCAGGAACTGGGTAAAATCCATCGCTCCATCGATAAAATGCTGCCCGGCGCCCCGCACGACGTATTGCTTGTGCTCGACGCTTCCACCGGACAAAATGCACAGGAGCAGGCCAAACAGTTTACCGAAGTAGCGCCCATTACCGCACTTGCCCTCACCAAACTCGACGGCACGGCCAAGGGCGGCGTAGCCATCAGCATCAGCGACCAGTTTAAAATTCCCATCCGTTACATCGGCGTGGGCGAAAGCATTGATAAGTTGCAGATTTTCAACAAAAGGGCGTTTGTGGAATCATTTTTTGCGTAACGAAAGCTCTGTGTAAGTCTAGTGCCGCGTCCGGTGAATAACATAAAGTTTCGCGGCCCTATTTTTCGCTCAATGTCGTTATTCGTGGTTAAAATGTGCCGCATTTCGCCCTCCTTATGCCTAATTGAGCAAAATATAGGTCTCGCCAAACCGTACGTCATTCACTGGACGAGGCACTGGTTGTTTGTTTTTCAACAATATTCTTGCGGTTTTTATACAAAATCAATTGGTTATGGGAAATGGAACTGCCTTTCCACCATAAGGGTCCATTCGGTAGATTAATTGTCTCGCAAGCGTTGTATGAAAAAATTAATCTGCTTAGCAACGATCAAATTTTTGATATCTATTTTTTGGAGAATGGTATCAAACGCATTTTTTCATGATTTTTGCGCCATGAAGCACGTCTATACCCTGTTAATCACCGTTTCTCTTCTCCTGGCAGCTTGCTCGCCCGCCCGTCGGCTAAACAAATCGATGGCTGAAATCATCAACAACTCGGCCGTATTTTCCCGTTCTTACAGCGGTTTCATCGTTCAGGATACCGAAACAAGCAAAGTGTTGTACGAACGCAACGCCGACCAGTATTTCACGCCGGCCTCCTGCAACAAAATCCTGACCCTGGGCGCCTGTTTGGCTTTGTTGCCCGATACCCTAACCCGACTTTATTACCGTTTCAACGAAGGCGACAGCGCTGATCCGTTCGGTTTTTTCGCCATGAGCGGCGGCGGCGACCCTACCTGGCTGCATCCTGAATTTCAGGCATGGCAACCCAAACCGACGTTTTTGTTCGAGCATCCCTATGCCCACCGCTACCTCTTGCGCTACCCTCCCCAAGAGGCGCCTCGCTGGGGCAAAGGCTGGGCATGGGACGACTTCACGTTGTCTTATTCGCCTGAAATAACCGACTTGCCACTTTACGGCAACTTGATGCACCTGCTATTGAAGCCCAATGGCCGCTGGCAATGTACCCCACGGTTGGTGCAGGACAGTCTGATCGAACTCGTGGAAGGTCGAGTACAACGCCAAAACGAACTGAACGGCAAAGTGCTGGTACCCACCACTTACCACCGATACAAAGTGGGCGATGTGGTGACGGCTCCGCTGTTCAATCCACGCGCCCTGGCCTCCAAACTCCTTAACGACAGCCTAAAGCTGGAGTTCCTCGACGTGCTTGCGCCCGAACTGCCACCAAATACCTGGCGTGTTTGTCCGGTCGATACGGTTTACCGCAACATGATGCACCGCAGCAACAATGGTTTTGCCGAACAGCTTCTGCTTTCGGCTGCCTTGGAGCACAACCGCAAGGCCGATGTAAGCGCCGTCATTAGTTGGGCGAAGGATACGCTTTGGGCCGGTTTGCCGAATCAGCCCCGTTGGGTTGACGGATCGGGGTTGTCGCGGTACAACCTCGTTACGCCGCGCTATTTGGCCGGTGTTTTGAATGCCTTATGGGAAAAACAAGGACCGGAAAAACTGTTCAAACTTTTCCCAGCCGGCGGCCGTGATGGCACGTTGGTGGATTGGTACCCGGGTTTGGATGGCGAACCGTATGTGTACGCCAAATCGGGTTCGATGGGCGGTGTTCAGTGTTTGAGCGGCTATTTGGTGGGTAAAAGCGGAAAGGTGCTGATTTTCACTTTTATGAACAATCATTTTACCGGAAGCGGCAAGGTTTGGAAAGAGGAGATGCAACGGGTTTTGGAGGAGATGCGCGAGGCATGGTGAAATCCAGATTACCCAACAAAAACTCCCTTTCCGTAAGCACCGTTTGAAAACGACCATGTAATGGCCTTACCTTTGCCACACAACTAACTTTATTTTTTATGAAAAAATGCCTATTCGCAGCTTTATTCATTGCAGCGCACCTTACGCTTTCGGCACAATCCAAAACGGTTGCTACCCAGTACAATGCCTGGCTGATGTATTTCGGCACCCACAAGGTTTCTGAACATTGGGGCGTGCACCTTGAAGCCCAATGGCGCAGGGCCGACGGTTTTGAGTCGCCCCAACAATTGTTGTTGCGTACGGGTGTGAACTACCACTTTGGCCCGAAGGCCTTTGCCACGGCCGGTTACGCATTCATCGAAACCTATCCCTACGGCGAACAGCCGGCGGCTGCAACGTTTCCCGAGCACCGCATCTGGCAGCAGTTGCAGGTAAAAAACCAGATGGGCGCCTTCGAGTGGGTGAGTCGTTTCAGGTTGGAGCAACGTTTCGTGAATAGTCCGGTTTTGACTTCTGGAAACACCTTTGAACCCGGTGATGCGGTGTATACCAACCGTTTCCGTTTGCTCAACCGCATTTCTGTGCCGTTTAAAGGAAAAACCATCGTTGACCGATCTCTTTACATCACCGCTTACGACGAGATTATGATCAACTTTGGAGAAAACGTGGGTTTGAACCTTTTGGACCAAAACCGGGCATATGTGGCATTGGGTTACCAGTTCCCAAAAGTGGGACGTTTGGAGCTGGGGTACATGAACCAGTACATCATAAAATCCAACGGTACGGCTTTTGAAAACAACCATACGTTGCAGGTAGCGATTTTTTCCAATTTTGCATTCAGAAAAAATTAGAAACTGTACCATGTCAACCGAAATCCTGATTTTTATACCTGCCCTAATACTTCTGCTATTTGCTGCCAAAAAATTTACCAATGCCGCCGGTGAAATAGGCGCATGGCTGAACATGCCCGATTTTGTAATCGGTGTTTTCATCATTGGAATCGGCACATCGCTGCCCGAGCTGGTTTCGGGTGTGCTGTCGGTCAGCAAAGGTGCTTCGGAGATCGTACCCGGCAACATCTTGGGTTCAAACATTTCCAATTTGCTGCTGGTTACCGGTTTATCGGTCGGTTTGAACTGGCGTACAATTGCGCTTCGAAGCGCCTACATTTACATTGACCTTCATTTCCTGCTGGGCAGTTTTTTTATTTTTTACCTCATGGCGCACGATGGGGAAATCACTTTCCTTGAAGGTTTCGCCGGTTTGGTTGTTTTTCTACTGTACAGTTTTTACCTTATCAAAGGCAGCAACGGTGAAGACGTGACCCTCGAACAGTACGAAACGACCAAATTTTTTCCAAAAAAAGCGGCCGTTGTGTTAATGGCAGCGGCAGTGGGCATTTATTTCGGTGCCAATTATACCGTAAAAGCAGTGGAGGCCATGGCGGCAGCCTTTACCATTCCCAAAAGCATCGTAGCGCTCACGGTGTTGTCGCTCGGCACCACCTTGCCCGAACTTGCTGTCAGCATCAGCGCCATACGGCAGGACAAAGCGGAATTGGCCATTGGCAACGTTTTGGGCTCCTGTGTTTTCAATTCCCTGATGATTCCTGCAGTTACTTCTGCTTTCGGAGTCATTCACGTACCTGAAAACCTGCTTACCTTTTCTTTACCAGTGATGGCGGCATCCGGCTTGTTTTTTTACATGCTTACGCAAGACAAACGTATTTCTTCCTGGGAAGGATTTTTATTGGTGATGGTGTATGCCTTATTTTTGTTGGAAATAGCTACGGGTTAACGTACCACCGCCACCCCGCCCGCTACCCTGCCCTCACGCCCACGCTGCCGTACCTGCGCAACCCAGGTGTACACGCCCGGCTGCACATCCTGCGATTCCCAAAAAGCCGCAGGGGCATCGCGACTTTCGGCCACCATGGCGCCCCAACGGTCGTACACTTGCAAGTGCAACACCTCGAGACCATCGCCGAAAAGCTCAAAACGATCGTTTTCACCATCGCCGTTCGGACTAAAGACGTTGGGGGCGTAATAAACGAATGTTTCAAAACATTCCTCACGCCGCACCAGCACCGAATCCTCAAACAAGCAGTTTTTATACTCGATCCTTCTTTGCACCCAACCTGCACTGTCGAATACGTAAGCAGCATACCCCGGCTCACCGTTCCAGGAAATAAAACCTTGCGTACTTTTTCCAACATCCAACCTGAGTGCGACGCCTTCACAAACCAACGTATCGGCTGGCAACGGCGGCGGAGCAGGCTTAAAATCCACATACATGTAATCGGAGGCGGGGCACGGACCAAAAAAAGCGGTAACTCCATAATAACCCGTTTGGTAAATAAAACGTCGCGGCGCCTCGATACCGTCGCTCCAAAAATACGCATCCGCATCCAAACCACTCACGTCGAGGCTTAGGCTGTCGACACCACAAGCAAGGGTATCGGAAGGCAGACCAACAGCCACCTGATTCGCAAGCGTTATCCGAATGGTGTCGGACAAAGAGCAACCAAAAAGGTCCATGCGTAAAATGTAAGTGCCGGCCGACTGGATGGTGCGCAAAGGCCCGAAAAAGGCGTCATTCCAAATGAACGCATCGTTATCGGTGTCGGAGAAATTGATGACCAGGCCGGGTACGGGGCTGCACAGCAGTGTGTCGGGGCCAAGATCGAACGGCGGAGGTCCTTCTTGTACCAGAAGTTCCCGAAAAAAAGTATCTGAGCAAAATCCTTCAGAAACGACCACCTGAATGCTGGCCGGGCCTGCTTGAGCAAACTTGATGCCCGATACACTGGAAACGCCTGTTGCCACTGCGGGCATACCTGGATTAAACAACCAGTCGTAATCATTGGCCGTTGCTGTGCCCATGGTTTGAGCGCTGACGGGTTCGTTGGTGCAGGGCTGAAGGTTTGACACCCGTAAACTGTCGACCGGTTTTTTGTTGCCACAAAAGTCGTTTACCAACACATTGAAAGGCAAAAAATTGATGGAGGCGGGGTTGATGGGCGGCATGTTTTGTTGCTCCCAAATCAAAGGGTAACCTGCACCCGAGGTAGGCGAAACAGGGATGCTGAGGCTGTCTCCAGTGCAGGCAAAACACTGTCCCTGGGCGTCGGTTTTGAGGAACAATTGTCCACCCGGCCTGAAGCGCAAACCTGCCAGTCCACCGTCGTTGGTGGCAATGCCGGCCGAGATGCCGTAGTTGTGACAGCGGTCGTAACGACGGGCCCACCGAAACGCTCCCGACGCTGTAAAACACATCATGTCGGCCACAGGCACCTGCTTGGGTGTTTCGTGGTTGAACACCACCACATCGCCGGTGGCATTGAAGGCGAGTTGCGGGCTCCAGTTGAGTACGTTGGGCATGTTGATGCGGTTGGCCCACAGCACCATGCCGGCTGTGTCGGTATGAAGCAACACAGCGGTTTGGGGCATAGGACCGTTGGCTGTGGCGGCAAAAAGCCAAGTGCCGTCCGGTTTTTCAAGGATGTCTTTAAAAATCAAACTGCTGTATTGCCGCGAACTGACCAGGTTGCCGTTGGGGCTTAGGCGGAGTGTAAAACCAAAATTGGCCGCCAACTGTCCGTTGCCACAAATGAGCAGGTCGCCGTTGGACAACACCTTCACGGCCCGCGCGTAGTTGGCGCCGGGGGTGGAATAGGCCTTGCGCCAAAGGAGGACACCTTGTGCCGAAACTTTGCTCACCACCAAAAGCTTATCAGTGCCTGCGCCGGCGTATCGGGCCGAAATGGCAAAGATGTTGCCGGAGGCATCGGTACAGATACGGTTGTGCGCCCAATGTTGTACTTCACCGAAATGCACAGACTGCTGCCAAACCACATTGCCGCTGGCATCGAACCGACCGGCGATAAGGTAGTCGTCGAGGTCGTTGTTGAAATTGCTGCGGTCGTACAAAGCGAGCATGCCGCCGTCGGGCAACCGCTGCAGATCGTACACATAACGAGCAGAGGAAGTATCGCCACTTTTGAGGTCAAACCCGCCCAACCATTGTCCCTGAGCGTCGAACCGCAAAATCTTACCCTGAAAAGTTCCAATCCAGAAATCGCCCGCCAGGTTTTGTTCGAGGCAAAACAAACCATTGACGCCTTCAACCTGCTTTTGAAAAGTGGTTTGAGCGAACATCCATTGGGACAGCCCCAACAGCAGACACGTTGAAATAAGGCGTAGCATCTTTTGTTAAAGGTAAACGTAAGTTGGAACAAGTGGTTGACACCGTAAAGAGATAATTTCGTCTTATTTCTACAGGATCAATTTTTTATTTTGCGTTGGCACAGCGTAACGTTGCTCAGCGCCTGTATAAATTTCAGGCACTAATTCTCCACAGGCTCTCTCCGTGGATGATCTGCCGGCCGTCGTTCCAGATCGAACTGAAGGACAACCTGCAGCATATCGCGGCCTGTTTCATCCACCAGTTGGTAGTCGAACTGGTGCAGGTAACCCATTTGAAGGGTAAAAACATTTGAAAACACAAAACCTGCGCCGAGGAATACCCGAAGGCGTTCAAAATAGGGCGCTTTATCGGTAAAAAATATTTCGTTCGACTGGTTTAGGTACAAAGTTCCTTTTTCCATCCTGGGTTTGTTGACGGGTGCCGTAAATCCGAGCCGGTACCGGAAACGGTTTCGGTAACCGTTGGTCGTAAAGCGTTGTTCGGTACGGTAACGGTGCTCTATTTTCAGACGCTGGTAGTTCAGTTTCATGCTGAGTTGCTGCCAGGTGCGCCATTCGTCTGATTTCACAGGTTCTTCAAAAGTACCGCCCGAACTGTACGTCTTGTATTTTCCTCCTCCGGCTCCAATATCGAATTGCTGGTTGATGTGGTACAAAACGATGCCCTTGATTTCGTAGTAATGGAAATCATCGTAAAACTTTAGACTGCGTATTTGTGCTTCACCCGACACACTCCAATGGTCGGTGTGTTTGTAGCGCAGGTTCAAAACATTGAACGTGCCGAAGTTTTTCAATTCATCGTTTTGGGCAAAAGCCGAAGTTCCCGCCATCAAAGCAAGCAGGCATAAAAAGGTTTTCATGGAAAAAAGAAGTTACTTGCGAACCACCAGTTTTTCGCTCCAGATTTTGCCATCTGCTTCAAAACGCAGCAGATAAAGGCCGTCGTTCAAAGAGCCGATGTTAAATACATGATCACCTGCAGCGAGTTTTTGGTTGAGCACGGTTTTTCCTGAAATGTCAACGATGCTCAGCATGCCGTCGGCACGCAAATCGCGCAGGGTCAGGTTTTCCGATGCGGGGTTCGGACTGATGCTCAGGCTACCTGCCTGCCAAGGCGAAGTGGTACCAATGACCATTCCGATCTGTTGCAAAGGCAGGAAAAAGAACAGGGTTTGGGTAAGCGCGGGCGTGAAACATGCACCGTGGTCGGCATCCGAGTCCACATCGGCGCCGTCGAGCAACAAAGCGCCGAGCGCTTCCATGGTATCGAGGGTCAGCACGCTGTTTTCAAACGGAACCTGATCGTCGGCCATGCAGTAAAAAATACGGGTAGGCGATTGCGGGACCCAGTCGTACACGTTGTTGTCGCGCAGGGCAATGTTGAACGGGTGATCGGGCGTATTGGCGATGTTTTGCAACGTCGAATCCTGAAACATGGCGCTCGGACGGCTAACGCCCTCGTTGGCGACCAGGGTATTGATGAGCTGGGTATTCAATTGGGTGAGGTTGATCTGGTTGTTGTAAAACTGCTGGATCATGCCTACATAGGCGGGTTTAAACACCTCATTGAGGTTGTTAAACAGGTCGCCGTACACCGTTTGGTAAGAAAGAATGGTGTTGGGGACGTATGACGGATAGAAGTAAATTGCGTCGCTGAGGATGAAATCGCGCATCACTTCGCCGATGCTGTAAGGGCCCGACAAGTGTGCAGCAGCCGTCACGGTAAACTCACCGGAAAGGTTTGTTTCAATTTCGCGGTGCAAGGCCATGCCTGCGTGGCCGCCTTGGGAATATCCGGTGATGAAGAGCTGGTCGTTCATCAGCACATTTTGCTGCGCGGCAAAGGCGTCGAGCGCGCGCAGCATATCCACAGCTACCGATGCTTCGGTATCGGCGTGAACGTAGGGGTGGAAACCGTCGGAAACACCCAGCCCGAGGTAATCAGGGAGCACAGCGACAAAGCCCATGCCGCCCATCAACCAGCCCAAAGAGCCTTCACCGCCGTTGGCAGAGTTGAAGGATGGCACGTCGAGTTTGTTGCCGGAAGTGCCATGCTGGTACACCAGCCGAGGATAAATTTTGGTTGGATTGGTGGGCAAAACCACGAGGCCCGACACCGTATCAAGTTGTCCTTGTACACCCGTAGTGGTGTACGTGATGCGGTGGTACGATATCCCGTATTGGATGAATGGAATCTGAAACTGTGCCAGGAGTTGTGTAGCGCTCCGTGTGCCCAACTGGGTGGAGGAAATCAAAGTTTGAGCCTTAAAAAAGGCAGGGCAAAGCAGGAGAATGAGAAAGGGTAAGAATTTACGCATTGAAGATAAGTTTACAGCTTAAACTCAGAAACTGAGTAGTTGGTTTATTTCTTGTTTTAGTTGCTTCTCCAATAATCTCGATTTCACGTTCAACAGCCTTACGAAGCATCAAATTGGAGGAATAGTCCATGGACGACTGTGTTGAAGTCCAGTTGCATGTTTGCAAATCTATAAACTCTAAACGGCATTTTAATCTATTCCCAACTTTTCTTCTTTTTCATTCCCTTCCTTCGTACAAGTACCTTACCTTTGCGCACCGAAAAAACACATGCCGGGAAGAACGCAAACACAAACAAAACGGCTTTTAGGAGATGCTGGATAATGGGGTACAAGCCCTAATATCCAGCATTTTTTTAAAAAAAACACTTCTCGGTTCTTCAGCCTATGCCACGCGATACGTCCATCCAGTCCATTCTCATCATCGGCTCCGGCCCCATCATCATCGGTCAGGCCTGCGAATTCGATTATGCAGGCTCCCAGGCCAGCCGCTCGTTGCGCGAAGAAGGCATCAAAGTTGCCCTCATCAACTCCAATCCTGCAACGATCATGACTGACCCGGTCACGGCCGACTTCATTTACCTGCGGCCACTTACCCCTGAAAGCATCGACAACATCCTTCAGGAACACCGCGACAGTCCCAACCTGCCCACCATCGACGCCGTGTTGCCCACCATGGGCGGCCAAACAGCACTCAACCTCGCCATTGAATGCGAGAACCAAGGTATTTGGGAAAAACACAACTGCAGGATGATCGGGGTAGATACGGCCGCCATCGAACGCACCGAAAACCGCGAACTGTTCCGCCAACTCATGGTCCAGATCGGCATCAAGGTTGCGCCTTCCATCATCGCCAACTCGTACCTGGAAGGCAAAGAAGCCGGACAAAAAATCGGGCTGCCATTGGTCATCCGTCCTTCCTTTACCCTCGGCGGCAGTGGAGGCGGTTTTGTGATGAAAGAAGAGGATTTCGACGAAGCCCTCAAACGCGGTCTGAACGCCTCCCCTACCCACGAGGTTTTGGTTGAAAAAGCTGTCTTCGGTTGGAAAGAATACGAACTTGAACTGCTGCGCGACAACGTCGACAACGTGGCCATCATCTGTACGGTCGAAAACCTCGACCCCATGGGCATCCACACCGGCGACTCGATCACCGTGGCACCAGCCATGACCATGTCGGACACGGCTTTCCAGGACATGCGCAACCAGGCTATCCTTATCATGCGCTCCCTCGGAAACTTCTCCGGCGGCTGCAACGTGCAGTTTGCTCAAAACCCGGAAACAGAAGAACTGATCGCCGTAGAGGTCAATCCACGCGTTTCGCGCTCTTCGGCCTTGGCTTCCAAAGCCACCGGATATCCTATTGCCAAGATCGCCGCCAAACTGGCCATCGGTTACAACCTCGACGAACTCAAAAACCAGATCACCCAAACCACCAGCGCCTTTTTCGAACCCACGCTCGACTACGTGATCGTGAAAATGCCACGCTGGAACTTTGAAAAATTCCCCGGTGCCGACCACCGACTTGGTTTACAAATGAAATCGGTGGGCGAAGTGATGGCCATCGGCCGCTCGTTCACCGAAGCGCTCCAGAAAGCCTGCCAAAGTCAGGAAAACAGCCGCATGGGACTGGGGGCCGACAAAAAAGAGTGGATGCGCACCGAAGACATCCTCGAAAGACTCGAGAAGGTGTCGGACGACCGCATCTACCGCGTGAAAGACGCTCTACGCCTCGGTATTTCCTCCAAAACAGTGCAAAAACTCACCGGCATTGATATCTGGTACATTCAGCAGATCAAAAACCTGGTTAAAATGGAAGACCGGCTCCAGCGCTTCAATGTGCCCGACGATATCCCACGCGAGTTTTTCATGGATTTGAAGAAAAACGGCTACTCCGACGCGCAAATCGCCTGGATCATGCGCGTGGAAGAAGTAGACGTGTTGAAACGCCGCAGGGAACTGGAAATACGCCGTGTGTACAAAATGGTGGATACCTGCGCCGCCGAATTTGAGTCGAAAACCAATTATTTCTACTCTACGTTCGACGACGTCAACGAAAGCGTAAGCTCCAACCGCAAAAAAGTGGTCGTGCTCGGCTCCGGTCCCAACCGTATCGGTCAGGGCATCGAGTTCGACTACTGCTGCGTGCACGGCATAATGGCCATCAAAGAAGTAGGCTATGAAGCCATCATGGTGAACTGCAACCCCGAAACTGTTTCCACCGACTTCGACATTGCCGACAAACTTTACTTCGAACCCGTTTTCTGGGAACACCTCGAAGAAATCCTCGAACACGAAAAACCAGACGGTGTCATCGTACAACTCGGTGGCCAAACGGCCCTCAAACTCGCCGAAAACCTGCACAAAAAAGGCTGGAACATCATCGGTACAAGCTACGATGACATGGACATCGCCGAAGACCGCGGCCGGTTCTCCGACCTCCTGCGCGACCTCGGCATCCCTTACCCCAATTACGGTGTGGCCCGCGACGTGGACGAAGCTCTTGAAGTGGCCAAAAGAATACCGTATCCCCTGCTTGTTCGTCCGAGCTATGTGCTCGGCGGTCAGCGCATGCGCATCGTGATCAACGACCACGAACTCGAACGCCATGTGCTTACCATTTTTAAGCACATGCCCGACAACCGTGTCCTCATCGACCAGTTCCTCGAACGCGCCAGCGAAGCCGAAGTGGACGCCATTTTCGACGGCGAAGACATCCACATCATGGGCATCATGGAACACATCGAACCGGCGGGCATCCACTCCGGCGACTCCAGCGCGGTGTTGCCCACGTACAGCCTTTCGGAAAATGTTTTGCAGCTCATGACCGAATATTCCGAACGCATCGCCCGCGCACTCAACATCAAAGGACTGATTAACATACAGTTCGCCGTGAAAGACGGTAACGTGTTCGTCATCGAAGCCAACCCGCGCGCTTCACGTACTACCCCATTCATCGCCAAGGCCTACGGTGTTCCTTACCTCAACATCGCTACCAAGGTGATGTTGGGCACGCACAAACTGAAAGATTTCGAAATCACGAAAAAACTGGAAGGCTATGCCATCAAAATTCCCGTCTTTTCCTTCGACAAATTCCCTGGCGTCGACAAACGCCTGGGCCCCGAAATGAAAAGCACCGGCGAAGCCATTTACTTCATCAAAGACCTGAAAGATCCGTACTTCCGTGAATTGGACAGAAACAGAAGCATGTATCTTTATCAATAAGTCTTAACCTGGATTTTAAGGATTTGGGGGATTGGGGATTTGGGTCCCACGCTCCGCTGGGATGACAAATAGGATTTGGATGATTGGATTGAATCTTAAATCCCCCCAAATCCAATCCATTTAAGATCCAATCCAATCATCCAAATCCTATTGGTCATCCCAGCGAAGCTAAGGATCTAAATCCCCAATCCCCCAAATCCTCAAAATCCAGGTTTAAGACAGTTTTTCGTTCTCCAAAATCCTTATCCCTTTCCCTTCCGCGTTGGCTGTGGCAACCAGGGCGGCGGCAACATCGGAGGCTTGGATGCCCTGGTAACGCTTCGGGATGAGTGGTTTGAGCCATTGTGCCAATACAATGCCTATTTTTTCTCCCACACGGTTTTCCTTGCGGTCGCCAAGCAAAAACGACGGTCGGGCGATGACGAGCAGTTCAAAGTTCATGGCCTGCAATTGTTGTTCAAGGTCGCCTTTGGTGCGCAGGTAAAAATTGGAACTTTGGGCATCGGCGCCGACGGAAGAAACCAGCATGAATTTTTTTACCCCATTTTTATGGCCTATTTTGGCCAAAGTGGCTGGGTATTCGCAGTCTATGCGGTACTGTGCCTCTTTGGATCCTGCGGCTTTCAGGGTGGTCCCCAAGGCGCAAAACATGTCGTCGCCGCGGATTTGATCGGCATTTGGGTTGTCGAAATCGATGATTTCGGTGCGCAGTTTGGAATGGGAAACATCCAGCGGACGGCGGACAAGCGCCACTACCGTTTCATAAGCCGGGTTTTCCAGCAATTGTTGCATCATTTGACGGCCTACCAAACCGGTAGCGCCAAGTACGAGGGCTGTTTTCATAAAATGTTCATTGGTGCGAAGATAATTTGACGGAGTTTATTACTTGAATGGATACTAAAGATAAACGAATATTTACATTTACACTTTATATTTTGACTTTGGACTTCGGACCTACGACTTATGACTTATTTATCCGGACTTTTTGTTTACCCCATAAAATCCCTGGGTGGGATTTCGGTGCCTGAGGCTACTGCGGAGTTGCGTGGGCTGAAGCACGACCGACGGTGGATGTTGGTGGATGAGCAGGGCGTTTTTGTGAGTCAGCGGGAAGTGGCGGCCATGTCAGGATTGGGAACGGCATTTGTTGATGGGTATTTGAATATTTTTGTAAAAAACGAACCGGGTGAATCGTTGTGTTTGCCGTTGGAGGTGCCGGTAGGCGCTATGCCTCAAACAAGGGTACAAATTTGGAGCAGCCGCTGCAATGCGTTGCAATACCCCTCTGAGGTAAACCGCTGGTTTTCCGACATTTTAAACCGCCCTTTGCGTTTGGTGTACATGCCGGCTACTACGCGCAGGCGTGTTGACGGC
>Ga0209181_10008998_pt1 | contig 13256 bp, 10 predicted proteins | sample MAT05_FD_187208 | JGI IMG/M metagenome (GOLD analysis project Ga0209181, IMG submission 187208) | Freshwater microbial communities from Lake Fryxell liftoff mats and glacier meltwater in Antarctica - MAT-05 (SPAdes) (version 2) | ecosystem: Environmental > Aquatic > Freshwater > Ice > Liftoff... | reverse complement strand
CCATGCCCATTTGGTAGATCACGCGGTAGGTGCCGCGTTGGAGGCCTTCGCCACCTTTGTTTGCCTGCGCGATGCCGCCGAGGAAGCCGTCGGGCGTGAGGTGCGGGTGCAAGCCGGAGAGCGTTTTAGCGGCGGCTGATTTGGCGGAAGCGTCGAGCCAGCCTTGCTGCGCGCCAATGGCGAGCGCGGCGGCGATGCCGGCGCTGCCGCTGGTGTCGGGCGTGAGTTGCGGTTGATCGACGAAGACGCTCCAAAGGCCGTCGGCGCGTTGATACGGCAGGACCCACGCGGCGAGTTGCTGGAAGGATGCGGTGAACTCGGCGAGGTCGCTGCGGTGCTTCAGCTCGCGCAGCGTGCGGGCGAAGCCGAGCATCTGCCACGCGATCCCGCGCGCCCAGGCACGGTTGCCTTTTTGCACCACGCCTTCGCGCGGCTCGCTGGTGCGCCAAAACATTTTGCCGTCGAAGAGCCGCGCCTGCCGCACACGCAATTGCGTGAGCGCGAGCTGCTCCAGCGCGTCGTCTTTGCGCAAGCGCGCGATGATGGCGAGCGGATAGCCAACCGTGTAGGCGCCTTCGCTGGAGGTGTGCTGGCCGTCGAGGATCGCGTCCTCTGCGTCGTGCTTTTTTGCCCACGAGTTGAGCGCGAGATCGAGCAGGGGACTCTGCGGCTCCAGCTTTGCGAGCGCGGCGAAAGGCAGCGTGCCCTCGATGCCGTAAATGCGTCCGTCGCTGGGCGCGCTGACGTGGTTCTCGTAGATCAGTTTTCCATCGATCACAAAACGCGCGAGTTGACGGCGCGCGGCCTCTTGCAAAGCCGCATGCGCCGGCACAGCGGCGAGGTCGAGCAAGCCGTCGAGCACGCAGCCTCCCTGCCAACTAAACGACTGCACGCACGCCAGCGAATCCATCCGCGAGAAGTATTCCTCCATCGCGTCCGCCGTGCCGGGCACGAGCAGGTGCGGCTGGAGTGCGGCAGGGATGCCGTCGCCCTCGGTGAAGATGCGCAGCTCCGCGCCTTTCGTCAGTCGCAGCGCGATGCCCTCGCGCCGGATGTCTGCTGCGTCCGCCGGGGCGAGCGGGATTTCAAATACCTGGAAGATGCAGCCAAACCGCACATCGAACGTCCCAAGCACGCGGCCCGACTCCGGCAGATACGCTTCGATGAGTTTTTCATCCCGCACATCCAGCCCGACCGTGAGGCGCATGGCCGTGGGCTTCGCATCCGCAGGAAAGTCCGGCCACGCGAGCACCAGCGGCACCGCTCCAATCGCCGTCGTCTTCCAACCAAACGGCTCGCGCTTCCCCGCAGGCAAAGGAATATCCGGCGCGGAGACGATGCGCGCAGGCCAGTGACGCGCTATTCCCGGCGCGGCTGCCGAAACGAGCCCGCCGGAGTAATGCGAAGCAGCGACGGCTAGCGCGGAGGTGCGGAGGAAGGAGCGGCGGGACAAAGCGGCTGCGGAATCGGGCGAAGATTTCATGGCAAAGCGGGTCGCATCTGAAAATGCACTGGTTCCGCTCCCGCGGATACCTCTTCTACGTGAAACTGAGGCTCGGCCGATGAGGCGGAGGCTCGAGCAAAGAAGGGCGAGGGGAGAAGGCAGGGCAGTTCCGAACGGACGAGGGTGAGTTAGGGGCAACGGCGCGGGAAGCTCCTTTTTGGACAGGAGACCCTCCGACGGGCGGGGCGGTTGGTTGGCCTTGGAAACGTTTCCGCATGGATCAGGCTATCTCCCACTGCGGGCTCGCAATTCACCGATCAAAACAGGGACTCTCCGTCCTCTCGGTCTTATCGAGGCGGGGAACTCACCTGGTATCTGGAGAAATACGCCATCTGGCCGAGCCACTACTTTCACGAGCGCGCGAAGAAGGTGGAAGCCGACCTCCAGAAATGGGGACGCCTCCCGCACGACGCCGCGATGCCCGTAGCTTACCGGGAAGAGGTGATGAAGGCGTGGGAGAAGACCGGCGAGCACGCTGGCCGCCGCTTCTCCGTCCATGTGGATGTCGCGCTCGAAGCCGGCGCGCCCGAGGCGGATGTGCAGGCCGCCCAGGAGGGGAGCGGCGCGCTGGTCGGAGTGAGAGTAGGCCCACTCGCGGAGGGAAGTTTGGATGAAGCGTTCGGCCGTGCCGTTGGTCTTGGGAGTGTGGGGCCGAGTGAAGCGCTGCTTGAGACCGAGGTCGGCGAGGGTGGAGCGCATCGCTTTTGAGCGGTAGCAGGAACCGTTATCGGAGTAGATGCGCTGAGCCTGAACGCCGTGCTTTTGGAAGAAGGCGAGAGCCGCGTGGAGAAAGGTGATGGCGCTTTGGGCGGTTTCATCCGGCAGGAGTTGGGCGAAAGCGAGGCGCGACTGCCTAACGCGCAAGCGTATCCCTTTTGCGCGGAGCGCACTCCGCAGGCTGCCGGAGCAGCAATGGTCGTCGATGGCGATGCGGAGGAACTCCCCGCCCGCGCCCGGGGTGGGATCGTGCTGCCGATCGCCGGTGACGCGACGGCCGGTGCGCACGACGCGTGCGAGCCTCCCATGTCAAAATGGATGAGATCGCCTGGAGGCTCGCGCTCGTAACGGCGCCCGGGCGGTGGCGGTTGCAAAGCGGCGAGACGGTGGCGATGGCGGAAAAGGGAGCGGGAGACGGAGGTTTTGGAGAGCCCGGCGGCGCAGGCGATCTGGAAGCCCGGGAGCCGTCGGCGGCGCAGAGCCAGGACGCGAGCGACGCGGAGTGGGTGGATGGTTCGGGGGAACATTTGGGGCGCTAACTGCGATCGAGCAGCCCCCGCTGGCCCTCGGTGCGGAAGCGAGCCAGCCCCTTAGCAGGCCGTGCGGACCGAGGCGCCGAAAGCGGCGGCCACCTCGGCCACGGGCTGGTGGAGATCGACGGTGCGTTTGGCCATCTCGGCTCGACTCCAAGGAGCGAGTTTGGCCTTACTGTGCAGGTTCATGCGGCGTTGGCGTTTGGCTGGTTTGGTGATTTCACGACCCCACCTTTCCAAGTCCTTGCCGTCTGAACAACCTGTTGGAACTTCACACCTAAGCCGTTCAGGACGCGGAACGTCCAACCTCTACGGTCGGCTGATGCGGAGCCGCATGAAGCGATGCGTCGCCCCAGGCCCGAGCGGCACCTCGTCGCGCACGGTGATCGTCTGCGTTCCGTCGCCATTGGTCACCGGCACACCGAGGAGGACGCCGCCGGCATTCCATACACCGGAGGCGAGGTTACCCGTATTTAGTTCCGTGGTGAAGACGAGGTCGGTGGGCGAGGTTGATTTGCGGTAACTCAGGGTGAGGTAAGACTGGTTCGCGATCTTTTGTACGCCGCCGACCGGCAACGCGGTGAAGGCCATCTTTTTGGCGTTCACGTTAGCGGAATATTTGACGAGGTTTTTCACGCCGTCGCCTGCCGGCGCGGCAGCATCGCCGCTGATGCTGGTGTTGAGGAGTTCGGCCGCCGTGAAATTCTGCTCCCTCCAGGCGGCAAAGGTCGTGGGTGCCGGGGCGGGCACGGAGATCTGCCCACGGAAGTCGACGTAGTCGTAATCGAGCCTGTTCGAGGAGCCCGGCGTGACGACGAAATCGACCTTCGAGCCGAGTCGGAGCGGCGCCGTGATGTCGAAATTGAGCGTTACCCCGACGCCTGTGCCGCCCACGAGGGCCGAGTAAACGAGATTGCCGTCCACGTAGATTTTCGCTCCCGTCCCGTCCGAACTCGCAGCCGAATGCCCATCCGCTCGGACGATCGTGCCGTAGATCCGCGCCTTCGCCGCCCGGTTGCTATACCAACGGCGGACCGACCAGATTGGGTGTTCCACCGGGTAGTTTAGTAATGCGCTGGGATGGGCACCGTTCGCATCGATTTTCGCGTAGGCGTAAACGCTCATGTAGGCAAATTCGAACGCCGTCTTCGCGTAGGTCATCGGCAGGAACGCGGCAGGGTCGTAGGCGCTTGCAGCCGGGACGATGTTGTTGCCGTAGTCCCAGGCGCCATTGCTGGTTCCACGGCTACTCGAAAAATCGCGGAAGGATTCCGCCACGATGACGTCGCGGCCGATCTCCCGCACCGCGCTGATGGGGCCGAGCAGGTAAAATGGCGTCGCATCAACCGTGAGCGCGATCATGCCGTTGGTCGGTTGGATCACGGTGCTTTCGCCCATGATGTCGATCTTCGTCAGCGCGGTATTCGTGGTGAGCAGAAGCTGTGAAGTGCCGTCCGTCGACCACGCGACGCGCAGGTCCGTCCCACCACGGCTAAACCGATAACAGCGCGTGCGCGCGTCCGTCGGGTCCCGCCCGGCATAACTCGCACCATAAAGCTGCCGAATGAGAGTGCTGTACGCGGGAAAGGCCGACGACGGAACGTAGCGGCCCAAAGGATCCCCTGGCGCACGCACAAGGCCCGTGCTGTAACCATCGTAATCGTAAAACAAGTACCAGTAGGCGCGTTCCACCCCCGCCGTCCGCATCAGAGTCATCAACCGGACGAGGTAACGGGCCATGTTCTGGCGCCCTTGATTCACCGGATCGGGAGCACCGCATTCCGTCGCCCACATTGGCTTCGGGCCGTTCCCACGGTTGTAGGAAGCCATGAGCGTCCGCACCGCCTCGAGATCTATCTCCACCCCTTCCGGAATCGATCGGTAAGGGTGCACATCGAGCACATCCAGAGAGTCCAGCGCCCCAAGCGCGAAGAGATTCTCGAACCACGGAACTGGGACCGGCACACTGGCTCCGCCCACGACGCGGACCTCGGGCCGACTCGCCTTGATCGCCGAATAAGCCGTCTGCAGCATCTGGGTGTAATACAGAGCGCGATCGGCAGTCGCCGGTCCCGTGGAAAATGACCCGTTGTATTCGTTCCAGATCGCCACCGTATCGATTTGCGAGCCGTAGCGATTCAGCAGCGCCTTGGAGTAGTTGGCGTAACCCGTGCGCCCGTCGTTAGTGTATGGGCTGAAGCCGCTATCGTAGTTCGAGTTGGCAAAAGAAAGGACCAAGTGAGGCTTCAGCCCAAGGCTCGCAGCCGCCGCCATGTATGGCTCGTAGCGAGTGAACGTGTAAGTGCCCGGATTCGTTCGCGTAGGCTCCACGATCTGCCAATACTGCTCATCGCGAAAATGCACCACCCCCGCGCGCGCCAGCAGTGGCATGATTTCGTTACTCCACTCCTGCGCAAAGTGCGTCATCACGCCGAAAGCCGAGTCTTGCATCGCGCTCACATTACTCGGCGCCAGCACCGCGAAGGTGGTGTCGGCAGTAGCCACCGGGTTGCCATCGCGCAGCGCCGTCACCCGGAGATCAAAATAACCCAGCCGGCCCGTCATCGGCATGATCGTCGCCTGCCCGCTCCCATTCACCGCAACCACCGGGCCATTCGTCACCACTCCGAAAAAATCCGTCGCCGTCCACCGCACTTGATCACCCGTGGTCTGCACAGGGATCTGCACCGTGTCACTGTTCAGAACGAAGATGTTCCCGAGCAGCGCCTGGTTCAGGACGAGTGAATCCGCGGCCGGTGCCTGGACCGCGCAAAAGGCGGCCAGCAGTCCGATGAAGCGGGTTTCGTATTTACGAATCATTGAGCCCTATTGTTCCCTAGACCTTGACTAAAAATGACGACCTCGACCCCCGCGACCACCCCGCGCACCGCGCCAGTTTTGCCGGAGAAAGTCAGCCCCAGCTGAAGCGGAAGTCCCTCCGGGATAATCAGTTTCGTAGCTAGATTCGCCCCGCCCTGAAGGCACTTTACTGTAATCAGGTCGTCTCATCCGGTGCATTTCGCCGCGTTATTCCATTCCGCAACTACTTTGTCAAACTTTCCCCACTATTGGCGCCGCCGCACCGGGAGCTTTTTCGGCAAAATATACGTCCCGCTACCATCGAGCCCCTTGCAAAACAGACGCGGAAATTTCGCGGACAGGGGCTGATTGCAAAAATTGAATGAACGGGCGTTGGGGAACGGGCGCGCAGGATGTCGGGCTTGGGAAATCGGGTGTTTTTGGGTGCTTCGACTACAGCAAGGGCGCCGTGGGGTTTGCCTGGTTGCGCAGGGGCGGGTGGAGTTAACCAGTCGGGCTACGAGGCTGGCCACGGTCAACGCCACGACGCGAACGTGAGATGACTCATGACTTTGGCGGCGCCGCGAACGCGCACCCTGCGGCTGCCATAGCGGCATTTGAGCAGGCTGTTGACCCGTTCGGCGTTGCTGCGTTCGCGGAGGCGCTGTTCGTGGGCGCGGTTCAAATTGCCGCTTTTCGCCGCGCCGGGGGTTGTGGTCGATGAGGGGGACGTGCCCGAGGCGGCGGCTGAACCCGGCGATTTGCGGCGCGTCGTAGACGCCGTCCATGAGGTCGTAAAGCGAGCGCACCCGGGCGGACGCGGCGCATCCTTGTCGCGCTCCGGCTGGCTGAAGGACGGCCCGAGCGCGACGCCGTCATCGAAAGCCTTCGCCAGATACGCCGCTCCGCACGCGCCCTCGCCATTGGCACCGACCCCGTGGACGCCCACCACGAGCCAGTAAGTCTTCGCCGGATCGGGCTTTTCCGCCGGCATGTAAAGCCACGCAGTCGAACCGTCGCTACTCGTCAGCGTGGTCTCGGCGGCGGAGACGGACCCAGCGCTGATCAGGGTGAGCCACAACGCGGCGCGCAGGAGGAGTGATTTCATTTCAAGAAGCTCTCGAAACGCCCGGTGGGAGCTTGGGCGTAGGCACTCGCGGCGATGAAGGCGAGAAGCGCGGCGGCAGTGGCGATCAGGCGTGATGAATTCATCGCGGATGGAATTAAGGCAGCGGGCGGACCCGGACGCTCTTGAAGTAAAAGGTGCTGCGTGGATCATGACCTTGCAGCGCGATGGCTCCGCCTTCGGGTTTGAGCTTGCGGCCGGCACGGTCGGCGGGACGCACGACATTCTCCGGTTCGGTATAGTCCACGACGGTTTTGTCGTTGAGTTGAACGGTGATCTGTTTGCCCCGCACGGTGATGCGCACCTTGAACCACTGGCTCTCATCCACCGGCGATTTGTCGAGGTCCACGACGGCGTAGAGGCTGCCGGTCTTGCGCTTTTCTTTTGCCGTGCTGTTAAGCTGGATTTCGTGGCCTTTCGCGAGATGCAGCTCCGCGTTGGTCGTCGTCATATCGGTATGGATGAAGATGCCGCTGTTGGAGTTTGGCTCGCTCCGCGCGATGACTTCCAACACGAAGTTCTTAAAGCGCTCGAAGCCATCTGTTTTGTCGCCCGTGAAAAAAAGATGCGAGCTTGCCTTGGTCGCGTTGGCGCGGAGCACCCCATCCACGACGGACAGTTGGAGATTGTCGTGGGGGGCGGACATGGGGCGGACTCTAGCGTTCTTCCGGTCCCGCGATAGGAGTTCGGGTTGCTGGAAAATTGAGATCCTTTACGGTCCGGCCATGCGCCGCTCCGTCACCGCCCAACGCCACCGCGTCTCGCTTCTCATCGAGACTTCCAGCGCCTACGGCCGCGGGCTGCTGCGCGGCATCGCCCGCTGGATGCGCGAGCATGACGCCTGGACGGCCATCCTCGGCGAATACCGCAGCGGGCAGCTTGTGCCGGAGGAATTGTCGCGTGGTGAATGCGACGGCGTGATCGCCCGCATTGAATCCGCGCCGCTTGCCCGTTTTCTCGGCGAACTGCGCGTGCCCATCGTGGATGTGAGCCGCTTCCGCCTGCTCCACGACGTGCCCTTCGTCGATGCAGATGATGACGCCATCGCCCGCCTGGCGTTTGAGCATTTTTCCGAGCGCGGATTTCAGCGGGTCGGCTTCGTCGGCGACGACAACATCCTCTGGTCGCAGAATCGTCGCGTCGCCTTTACGCGGCTGGCGGCGCAACACGGCGCTCATTGCGATGTCTTCGCCGCCGCCACGTCGCGCTGCTTTCACTACAATCTTCCCGCTCCCGCGCTCACCCGCTGGATCGCAAAACTGCCAAAGCCAGTCGGCGTTTTCTGCGCGTGGGACGGCTTCGCCCGGCAGCTTCTCCAAGCGTGTCGCGCGGCCAATGTCCAGGTGCCCGATGAGGTCGCGGTGCTCGGCGTCGGCAACGACGAACTCGAAGGCGGCTTTAGCCAGCCACCGCTCTCCACCATCGCCCCTGACGCCGAAGGCGCGGGCTATGCCGCCGCCGCGCTACTTAACGGACGGATCACGCATCCACGCCGCAAGGTCTCCAATGTTGCGCTTCCGCCCCGCGGCCTCATCACGCGCCATAGCACCGATGTACTCGCGCTCGAGGACCCACGCCTCGCCGCCGCCGTGCGCATGATCCGCGAACACGCCTGCACCGGCCTGCGCGTTTCTGATCTCGAAAGTGCGATCCCGCTCTCGCGCCGCGAACTCGAAGCCCGGTTCCGCCAGCACTTTGGCCGCAGTCCTCATCAGGAAATCCTCCGCATCCGCCTGGTCCGGGCCAAAGCGTTGCTCACCGAAACCAAACTCACGCTGGCCGACATTGCCGCGCGCTGCGGCTTCGAGCATCCCGAATACTTCAACGTCGTCTTCAAACGCCACGAACGAATGACACCAAGGAGCTGGCGCGTGCGGAACAGTTGAAGCGCCGAAGCTCGGGATTTCGGATCGGTGTGATCACAATGGCTCGAATCGCGCCTGGAAGAAGCGCAGATACTTTGGCTCGTGGACCATGCGCAGGCCGCGCGCCGGTTCCCGCGCGTCAAAGACAGTGGCGACGGCTTCGGCGTCTACGTTCATGTGGGCTTGAGTATAGACGCGACGCGGGTAGTGAGGCGCACGAGTTACATTGGGGGGATGATGGTTTTCGCCCGTCGTCGCATCGCGTCCGGCGGAGACGATGCCGCGCTCCATCGCACGCACGCCGGACTTGGCATAGAGTTCTGCGGCGAGGGTCTGCGCCGGGAATTGCTCCTGATCGAGCTGCAGATAAAAGGCACGCGCATCGAGATAGATGGCATGTCCGCCGACGGGCAGCACGATGGGAATGCGCATGCGCTGAAGCAGCGCGCCGAGATATTCCACCTGGCCGATGCGCGCGCGCATGTGCTCCTGCTGGATGCTTTCTACGATGCCCAGCGCCATGGCTTCCATGTCGCGACCGGCCATTCCACTATAGGTGGGCAGTCCTTCATAGACGACGACCAAGTTACTCGCCTCTTCATGCAACGCCGAGTCATTGAGCGCGAGCCAGCCGCCGGTGTTGACCAGCGAATCCTTTTTCCCGCTCATCGTTCAGCCATCGGAGAGCGCGCACATCTCCAAAAGAATCGCAGCGATGCTGTGCTGTGCATAACCCGGCTCGCGCTGCTGGATGAAGTAGGCGTTCTCGCCGGCGCGAGATGCCCATGAGGCTGGAGAAACCGCAGGTGATGCTGCGCCGCGAGCGGGGCGGCGGAACGCGAGTCATGGTGGGTGTCCATGCCTTACGCTACGCCACCGCGCGCGGGATTGCGGCAACTTACGCGCTCAGCAACTGGCGCAGGACGAACGGCAGGATGCCGCCGTGCTTCACGTAATCGACCTCGATCGCGGTATCGATGCGGCAACGCAGCGTTACTTTTTCCTCCGAGCCATCGGCGCGATGGATGAGGAGCACGGTGTCGCTCATTGGCTTGATGTCGTCGTTGAGGTCGAGGAAGTCGAACGTCTCGGTGCCGTCGAGTTTCAGCGAGGCGGCGTTTACACCATCGGGGAATTGGAACGGGATCACGCCCATGCCGCAGAGGTTGCTGCGGTGGATGCGCTCGAAGCTCTGCGCGACCACGGCTTTCACGCCGAGCAGGCGCGTGCCTTTGGCCGCCCAGTCGCGCGAACTGCCGGTGCCGTATTCTTGACCGGCGAAGATGACGAGCGGGACGCCGCTCGACTGATACTTGATCGCCGCGTCGTAGATCGGCATCACCGAACCCTCGGGCTGGTGCTTGGTCACGCCGCCTTCCACGCCGGGGACCATGAGGTTTTTGATCCGCACGTTCGCGAAGGTGCCGCGGGTCATGATGCGGTCATTGCCGCGGCGCGAGCCGTAGCTATTGAAATCCTCAAACGCGACGCCGTGCTGCGTGAGATACTCACCCGCGGGCGAGGTCTTCTTGATCGCGCCGGCCGGCGAAATGTGGTCGGTGGTGACGCTGTCGCCGAAGATACCGAGCGGGCGCGCGCCTTTGATTTCGTGAATGCTGCCGGCTTCCATGCCGAAGTTTGTGAAGAACGGCGGCTCCTGGATGTAGGTGCTCATGTCGTCCCACTCATAGACTTCGCCGACCGTGGCCGGGATTTCATTCCACTTCGGATTCTGCGTGGCGAAGTCGGTGTAAAGTCGGCGAAACACCTCGGGACTCAGCGCGCTGGACATCGCGGCATTGATCTCTGCGAGGGTCGGCCACAAGTCGCGGAGAAAGACCGGTGTGCCGTCTTCGGCGAGCGTGATCGGCTCGGTGGTGAGATCGATGTCCACGCGACCCGCGAGGGCAAAGGCGACGACGAGCGGCGGCGACATGAGGAAGTTCGCCTTGATGTTCTGATGCACGCGCGCCTCGAAGTTGCGGTTGCCGCTGAGCACGCTGGCGGTGATCAAGTCGTTCTTGGCGATCGCTTCCTCCAGCGCGGGATGGAGCGGGCCGCTGTTGCCGATACAAGTCGTGCAGCCGTAGCCGACGGTCTGAAAGCCGAGCTGGTCGAGATAAGTCTGCAGGCCGGTTTTCGTCAAGTAGTCGGTCACGACGCGTGAGCCTGGCCCGAGCGAAGTCTTCACCGCCGGGTTCACGGTGAGCCCGCGCTCGACGGCTTTCTTCGCCAGTAAGCCAGCGGCGAGCATCACGCTCGGGTTCGAGGTATTCGTGCAGCTCGTGATCGCCGCGATGAGCACGCTGCCGTGGCCGATGTGTGTGTCGGCTGGGCGGTAGGACGTGCGCAGCAGATCGTCCGCGGGCGTCGGCGACGGTCGATTGGTGACCATCTCCGCGACGTTCGACGGGGCACCTTCGCGCATGTGCGTGGAGTCAGTCTCGCCCTCCGTGGAGAAAAGCTCGGGCGCCGCAGTGGGCGTCGCGCCGTTGATATGCACCGCTACTTTCTTGGCGAGATCCTCGGTGGTCTTGCCGTAGCCACCCTCCGGCAGCGCCTTGGTGAAAAGCCCGGTGAAGGTGCTCTTCAAGTCCGGAAGATTGATATGATCCTGCGGCCGTTTCGGTCCCGCCACGCCGGGCACGACGGTGGAGATGTCGAGTTCGAGATCCACCGAGTAGTCGATCGCGCCGCGCTCGGGGATACCCCACAGACCTTGCGCCTTGTAGTAGTTTTCAAAAGCCACCACGTGCTCCTCGGAGCGGCCGGTGCCGCGCAGATAGGCCACGGTTTCTTCATCCACGCCGAAGAATCCCATCGTGGCGCCATACTCCGGCGCCATGTTGGCGATCGTCGCGCGATCCACCACCGGCAGCGACTTCGCGCCCGGCCCGTAGAATTCCACGAACTTTCCGACCACCTTCGCCTTGCGCAGCATCTGCGTGATGTGCAGCACCACATCGGTCGCGGTCACGCCTTCCTTCACCGCGCCGGTGAGATAGACGCCGACCACCTCGGGCGTGAGGAAATACACCGGCTGGCCGAGCATTCCCGCCTCCGCCTCGATACCGCCCACGCCCCAGCCGACCACGCCGAGGCCGTTGATCATCGTGGTGTGCGAGTCCGTACCCACGAGCGTGTCAGGGTAATAAATGCCGTCCTTTTCGAGCATGCCCTTGGCGAGGTATTCGAGATTCACCTGATGCACGATGCCGATGCCGGGCGGCACCACGCCGAAAGTCTGGAACGCCTGCTGGCCCCACTTCAGCAGCATGTAACGCTCGCGGTTGCGTTTGAATTCGAGGTCGAGATTCATCTGCAGCGCCTGCGCCGAACCGAAGAAATCCACCTGCACCGAGTGATCCACCACGAGGTCTACCGGCACGAGCGGCTCGATCATCTGCGGATCGCGCCCGAGTCGCGAAACAGTCGACCGCATCGCCGCCAGATCGACGAGCAGCGGGACGCCCGTGAAATCCTGCAACACCACCCGCGCCACCACGAACGGAATTTCCACTGGCTCCGGCGCCTTGGCTTTCCAGTTTGCCAGCACCTTCACGTCGTTTTCGGTCACCTTCTTCCCATCGCAATTGCGCAACACGCTCTCGAGCACGATGCGAATGCTGACGGGGAGCCGGGAGATCGGCCCCACCCCTAGTTTCTCCAGAGCGGGCAGCGAATAAAGGCTGCCCTGTTTCCCTGAACCCAGATCGAATAGCTGCTTGGTCTTGAATGCGTCGCTCATGTTGAGAGAGCAGAAAAGCGAATGCGCGCCAGGGTCGCAAGTACGCGCTTGGTGCCGATGCGGAATAGCCAGCCGAGGCCCGAAAAAACGCACCGTCGCGGAAAATCTCGCGAAAATCCGAGAAAGCACTTGCCGCCGAGGACTCTGCGACTACGTTCGAGATTCTAAATCGCGGGGTGGAGCAGCCCGGTAGCTCGTCAGGCTCATAACCTGAAGGTCGTAGGTTCAAATCCTACCCCCGCAACCACTTTACTACTCAGTAAAGTGCCACTTACCAGGTATTTACATCTGCATCCCGCTGGCGACACAAATACTTTGGCGCTGGCTCGCACGGTTCTGGATCGTTCCAAATTTGTCCGCTTTTTGTCCGCTTTTTCGGGCGGATTTATCCGCTTTCTACTTTGAACTGGCGTGAAGTGCTTGGCGCTTTCAGCGTCTGGCCCGGTTCGTCAGGAAAAATTTCATTCAGAAACGCGTCGTTTCGAGCTGGGCCATGAAGTCGGAGAGTCGCTTGTCGGCCGCTTTTGATGGAAAGAGTTCCTGCAACGGTGCCTTCAGCACTTCGGCGAGGAACATGATGGATTTGTCGTCCACGTAGCGCAGGCGCGCTTCGATCTTCGAGACGCCGCTACGGCTGATGTCGAGGCCGGCGACTTGGAGCTTTGCGGCTAAGGTGGATTGCGACCAGCCGAGGGCGTAGCGCTTGCGGCGAACTTGAGGGCCGATGTTGTTTTTGTAGAGCATCGTCGTGTCCTCCGGTTCAGGCGATGACGGCGGTGCGTTCCGTAGTCTCGAAGCTCACGCGGGGCGCGCTCTCGGTTTGGCAGAGCTTGATGAGCTTGTTTGCCTCGGCTTTCACGAGCAGCGCCTTGGCCTCGTTCCGAAAGTTTTCGACCGGCTTGAAGATGATCGTGGGGATGAAGAGGCGGCTGAAAACTGCGCCGGCGAGCTGCTTGATCTTCTC
>Ga0209181_10008997_pt1 | contig 13256 bp, 9 predicted proteins | sample MAT05_FD_187208 | JGI IMG/M metagenome (GOLD analysis project Ga0209181, IMG submission 187208) | Freshwater microbial communities from Lake Fryxell liftoff mats and glacier meltwater in Antarctica - MAT-05 (SPAdes) (version 2) | ecosystem: Environmental > Aquatic > Freshwater > Ice > Liftoff... | reverse complement strand
CTGGGTGCCCGCGGCCGATGTCGAGGCATGGCGCGCGGCGGTGCGCCCCAATACCAAACTGCTTTTTTGTGAATCGCCGTCCAATCCATTGGGCGAGATTGTCGATCTCGCTGCTGTCGGCGAGATCGCCAGACAAGCGGGTGCAATCTTCGCGGTCGATAACTGTCTGCTGACGCCCGCACTGCAACGCCCGCTCGAACTGGGCGCCGATCTGGTGGTGCATTCTGCGACCAAGTACCTCGACGGGCAGGGCCGTGTGTTGGCCGGTGCTGTATGTGGGCGTCGCGAGTTAATTGAACCCATCTACATCTACATGCGTACCGCAGGCGCGGCATTGTCGCCGTTTAACGCTTGGGTGTGCTTGAAGGGCATGGAGACATTGAGCCTTCGCATCAATGCGCAGTCCGACCAAACTCTAGCGTTGGCGCGCTTTTTGGAGCAAAAAGCCTCGGTGAGGCGCGTCCACTATGCCGGTTTGGATTCGCATCCGCAACACGCGTTAGCCATGAGACAAGCGCCCAAGCAAGGCGCGGTGTTGGCCTTCGAGGTTGAAGGCGGTCAGGCGGCGGCCTGGCGCGTGATTGACGCTTGCAAGATGATTTCGATTACGGCGAATCTGGGCGACACCAAGTCGACCATTACGCATCCGGCGACGACGACACATGCACGGTTATCAGTCGATCAGCGCGCCGCAGCGGGTATCACCGACGGCCTGATCCGTGTGGCGGTGGGACTGGAGCATCTCGACGATATCGTCGCGGATCTCGGCCGTGCGCTTGGATAGGCAGAGGGCCGCCAACGTGGTGGATCGCATCGGTAAACCACGTTTGATCGTCGCCTTGGTGGTGCTGGCATTATGCGTATTACTCACTGTTTACGGCATCGCCAGCAAATTTTCACTGGGTGGAATTCCTTTTAGCGACGTTGGCTTGTATCGCTATCTGGGGTTTATGGCGGTAGCGGTGGTCGCGCTATATCTGATCGCGCGTCGCGGCCGACTCTCTATGTGGGCAGCATGTGGTTTGCTTGCCGTGACAATATCGCTGCTGGCCGGTGCCGCTTGGTCGCTGGTCGTGGTCGCCTGGTTTGCCTTGTCATCCACACTCGTTGGGCAGCAACTGTTGAAACGATTGTCTGGAGGAGGCGAACACAGCCACCTCGTCTGGTTGATTGCTGGCGCAGGCGTGTACGGATCGCTGATCGGGATTCTTGCCCATTTTCCTGTCAACTACCGCGCGACCTACGCAGTGCTGCTGACGCTACCGATATTGATTTGGCGCCGACAAGCCCATGCCATGCTGGGCGCGCTGGTGACAGCTGCACGCCCGACAGGGGCACAACCCGCAGCGGATTCCCACGGCAAGCGACAACCCACATTTGCGTGGATGGAGCTGGCACTTGGCGTGGTCGTGTTGATCCATGTGGTAATCGCATTTGTGCCGGAAGTCGGGCACGACGCACTCGCGATGCACCTATTCATTCCGGCACACCTTGCGTTACGCCACCAGTGGGGTTTTGACATTACCCATTATGTGTGGGCGGTCATGCCGATGTTGGGCGACTGGATTTATGCGCTGGTATACGTGCTTGATGGCGAGTCTGCTGCCAGATTGATCAACGTCGGCTTTGTCATCATCCTCAGCCTGCTCATTCGGCATATCGTCATTTGGGCAGGCGGAACGGTCGCCGGAGCCAATTGGGGAGCACTGTTTTTCCTGTCAACGCCACTCACCTTTACCGAAAGCAGCAGCCTGTTTATCGAGTCCATCTGGGCGACGTTTTTTGTTGCCGGCACGCTGCTGGTTTGTCGCGTATGTGCCACCGCGGATCGCCGCACCAGCGTCGGCGAGTACACAAACATCAGGGCGGATTTGATTGCCGCAGGGCTGTTGCTCGGGGTGGCGGCCGCCGCAAAGGCCGTCACGTTCACCATATTGCCGGTTTTGTTCGTGCTTCTTATTTGGCGTATGCGGTGCTGGGCGCATGTTGACAACCGGCGGGCGATACTGACCGGGCTGGGTCTGTTTATTGCATTTGCCATTGTCCCCTATGCCTATGCGTATCTGCGAACAGGCAATCCGCTGTTTCCTTTTTACAATGCCGTTTTTCAATCGCCGTATTTTGCGACGTCCAATTTCTCCGACACGCGCTGGTCGAAAGGGCTCACTTGGAACTGGCTATACCTAGCCACGTTCGAGTCTTCACGTTATATCGAAATGGGAAGGGCGTTCATCGGTGCACCCGGCTTTCAATGGATTGTGCTGCTGGCACCTTCGGTCGTGTTGCTGGGGGTGCGACGGGAGCGGCGCGCCATCGAGCTGTTGTTGATTGGTCTCGCCTGTTTGGGATTGACGACATTCTTCGTCGCCTATCTTCGCTATGTGTTTCCGGCGCTGGTCATACTGTGCGCGTTCATTGGGGTTGCGGCATCGCGAATTTCCACGCACGAAACAGCGTGGCGGAAAATTCCGCATGTCGCCATGATAGTGGTTGTAGCTTTGAATCTTGTCTGCCTGAACGCCGCCGCGCAGTACTATGAATTTCCGACGCAGACCATTGCGTCGGACCAGAAACGCACGGCTTATCTTGCGACGCACCAGCCGATGCGGTTGGCGGTGAATTTTGTGAATCAGATCAATCAGGAAAATTCCCCGGTCGCTATTTTCGGCGACGCGCTAACGGCAGGCCTGTCCGCCGATGCGCTTCACCCAACCTGGTATAACCACGCCTTTGAAACTGAAATTCTTGCCGTCAAGAACGCGGCTGACTTGGTCGGCACATTAAAAAAATGGCGTGCGCGGCATATATTGCTTCAATCAGGTTGGGGCAAGCCGATTGTGCGTGCGCTGGTTGAGGAGGTTGCCGTGCGGCGTGCCGTTTTTGGCACGGTCTCGGTCTGGACGCTGAATTCCGAGGACATTTTTTCCGAAGAAGTGTTGCAGTCGCCGACATTGGGGAGAGCGGCAGGTTGGCACCTCGAACCGGGCGTGACGGTGACGGCTGCGGGCGCGTTTGAAGTGACGGCAAAAAATAATGCGGTGCAGATTGTCCCGACGGTGCCGGGCAAGCGGTATCTAAAATCACTCTTGGTCAGTTGCGTTGATGCAGTCACGCTGGGCAGGCTACAGATCAATTGGGCTGATGCCAACGGAAAATACCTGGGCACCTCTGCGGAAACGTACAAATGTGCGGCGACGCCGGTTCGACATAACATGGAGGCGACTGCGCCAACCGGCGCCGCCTTTGCACACGTTTACGCAAGCGCGCACTTGGATGTGCCGGTGCGCATGTATGAAGTTTCACTGAAGCGCTGAGCGGCGCAGCGTTAAATTACCAGACAACCATGACGATCAGGTGTTTACATCCCCAGCATGAACCGATCTCGCCGACGGCGCCCATGACCATTGCGGTTGTGATCCCCGCCTATCGGGTGACGCGCCATATATTGGCAGTGATCGAGGCGATGCCGACGGCTGTCGACCATGTCTTTGTGATCGATGACGCCTGCCCGGAGCGCTCGGGCGAGTTGGTGAGGCTGAATTGCCATGACCCACGCGTTGAAGTGCTTTTCCATGCGCACAACAAGGGCGTCGGTGGGGCCGTCATGACCGGATATGCGGCAGCGATTGAACGCGGCGCCCATATCATTGTGAAAGTGGATGGCGACGGACAGATGGATCCGGCGCTCATACCCGCTTTCGTCCTGCCAATCCTCGCCGGCCAAGCCGACTATACAAAAGGTAATCGCTTTTTCAATCTGGAAGAAGTGCGCGCCATGCCGACCATCCGGCTATTTGGCAATGCAATACTTTCATTCGTCTCAAAGCTCTCTTCGGGTTACTGGAATATCTTTGATCCAACCAATGGCTACACGGCCATCCATGCCGACGTTGCCGCACTGTTGCCGTTGCATAAAATCAGCCGTCGTTACTTTTTTGAGAGCGACATGCTGTTTCGCCTCAACACGATTCGCGCTGTTGTGGTCGATGTCCCGATGGCGGCCAAGTACGGGGACGAAATCAGCCATCTGTCTATTCCGAATATCGTCGGCGATTTTTTCTTCAAGCACATGCGGAATTTTTGCAAACGTATTTTCTATAACTACTATTTGCGTGATTTATCGTTGGCCTCGATCGAGCTGCCACTGGGTATGGCGCTGATCATTTTTGGTACGTCGTTTGGCGCGATTCGCTGGATCGATTCAATGGATGCGGGCACGGCTGCAACGGCGGGTACGGTGATGCTGGCGGCACTGCCCATCATGCTGGGGATACAGCTTTTACTTGCGTTTGTCGGCTACGACGTGATGTCGGTGCCGACGCGGCCGCGCCATGGCCGATATCGTATCGCACTCAAGGCAGATGCGATTGCCGGCATTGAGACCAATATGCAATCGGAGGCAGATAGAACCGCGGATGGTAATGTGAATGAACGCGTCGACGAGCAACCGTCGGCGATGACAGCCAATGTGGGTACGCACACATCCCCGCATTCATGAAATGAAAACCGGGTCAAATGCGGAACTCAGACGCTTGACCATCTATGGTTCGATTTCTGCCATTGCCTATGGCATTGATATGGGTGCGTTCCTGCTTTTAATCAATGTTGCCGACATCGGCTTGGTGACTTCGAATGTGCTCGGCAAAATGCTCTCGGCGGTTTTCTCGTTCAGCGCACACCGCAGGTTTACCTTTCCGCAGGTTGATAAAAGTAAACGTCTTGACCAAATGATGAAGTATTCTCTTCTGGTAGGGCTGAATATCCCGATCGCCACAGCAATTTTGGCGTTGCTTAACCAGTGGATTTCCCCGCCAGCACTCGCAAAATTCATCGCCGATCTGCTATGTGTTGTTCTATCCTATTTACAGACGAAGTATCTCGTTTTTTCCAAATCCCGCTGATCGGTGGAACTGGCATTAAATCCGTTACCCGACATCACCACGTCGCTGGCGCAGGAATATGTTTAATGTAGTCGAGAAAAGTTTCAGCCTGTGACCGCGCCGTTACGCGGTTGCCGTGGCTGTTCTGGCGTCCGGCAATAGAACCGGTCAACCACATCCCGTGCGTGCCTACGAGGCAATTCACATACCTGATCGTTCGGGTGGTCCGGCAGCCTATGTACATTTCATTGGCAGCGCGCTGAACATTCTTCACGGAAAATTGGCTGAACACACAGCGCCGGTGCTCGACGCATGCCCTGCGCCGACGCCCTGCGCATCGGAAAACCGCAAACTACGGTGTGGCTTGGTGGTCTGGTAATGGCGCAGCCGAAGGGTCGCGAACACAAAACGCCGGTGTGAATGGCGGAATAAACGCCTGAAGCGGAACCGGTACCGCGCGCATAGCGGCGAGAATATGCGTGGGTTTGATTCGGCCGGCGCGCATTTCTGCATCATCACGCGCCTGGATGCGGTCAATGAGCGCGCGATCATGTGCGGAATCAATGTTGAAATGATGGCCGAAGCCTCGATCAATAAACGGATCGATGACATTGGCAAAGGCGAAAAATGCCTCGAAGTGAAATTGCTTGATCAAAAGGGCAAGAATATCCTGTGCACGCACCCCTTCAAAACCAGCATGCGAACAGTCCCAGTTCTGAAACGTTTCTTCGTGGCGGTCGAGCTGGAGGTTATAGCGGTACGCAGGTGGCAGTTCGCCCCACAACTCTTGTACCACGTTGAGCGCCTCCGGCCAGCGCATGTGTCCATTGCGACCGATCATGTCTGAGGTGAGGAACACACCGTCCGTCCCAATGACACGTTTGATGTTGGCGAACAAGTCTTCCAGTTTTTCAATATGGTGCAATGACTGGTTGGCGATCACCGCATCATAGGTCGTATCGGGCTGCCAGAAATTGAAATCAATCGTGGTGGTCGTGATGTAATCGCCAACCCCAGCCTCGGCTGCAAGAATTCGTCCGCGCTGCAACATGACATCGTTCATGTCGTAACAGTCAATCAAAAAATTTCTGTAACCGTGCTGTATCAGCAGTTGTGCCAGTCGTATTTCGGTATCACAGTTGCCTGCACCAATGCTGATGAAGCGCGCCTGGCGATGTGCCGCAATCGAAATTTCTATCTGTGCTTCCAAATGCAGGCAGTAGAACGAATCGGGCCCGCTGAAGCCGAATTGTTCATAGGACGGGCGTAAATATTTGTTCGACCAATAGTGATAAATGGACGGCAGGTCATGCACATTGATGTCCGTGGTGAACCGTTTGTGCTCGGCCGCGAGACGATCCTCATAGGTGGATCGTCCCCGCCTCGTGTTGGACGTCTCCGATGTCCCGCTGGTTTTGTCGCGCGCGTGTGCCGAATTGGCATACGACTGTCCTTGTGCGTTGCGTCCTAACATTTTCCTTGCCAACGTGAGTAACCCGAGCGTGTCCAGTGCACGGCGAATCGCTGCTCTGGCGTTCCGACTGAAGGTTACCAAACCGCTGGGGTGGTCGCGTCTCGATGCGACAGCCAAGTGCGCGCTATAAATTGCCTGTTGACGTGCACGTTCACGTTGGCGCTTGGCTCTTTCAATGCGGATCCAGCGGGCGCACCGTTGAAGCAGACTGATCGGCTTCTGCGCGATGACAAGGCTTTGGTCAACGCCATAGTAACCAAGCTTGTCTGACCAGTAGAACAGCAGGTTCACATCCCTGAAGCCGATAGCGCGCATGCGGTCGAGCAAATCCCAGCCAAACTCCTGAAAGCAAAGGCAGCCTGCGGCAGATACCGGATCGCCGTGATACTGCGGTTCGGCCAAGTGTTCGAGGCTACCGTCTGAATGCAGGCGGGCGCGGACCTGGGTATTTTGCTGATCCCGCAGGAACGGAACCGATAACAGGAGCCGTCCGCCCGGCTTCAACGTTCTGAATATTTCCTTCAGTCCCAGCTCTGGCGCCGGGATATGTTCCAGCACATCGAAATTCAACACGAAATCGAATGCGTTATCGGAAAATGTCAGCTTGGTGATGCTCTCGTTTCGTACGCCATTGACGTCGCAGCGTCCCAGCGCAACGGTTTCAGCCAGATACTCACTGCCAACCAGCAGCGGAAATCTTTTTTTGAGTGTTTTGTAAAGCGGCGTGACCTGTTCGGCAATATAAATCGCGGCATGTTCATCCGCACTTAGCGTTTGCTCCAGTATCTGCACCGAGGCTCTAGTCCGGTTGTTCAGTCCGCAGGCACACAGCACGCGTTCCCGCCAGTTTGGAACCTGCACGCCATCTGGCATGGCGCTGCCGTACAGAAAATCCGTCTCAAACACAACATGCTGTTGGCACACATAACAGTAGCCATTCGTCTGGAACGGGCTTTGTCCTGATGCCAAATGCAGCTCTTGCAGCCAGCGTTTACGGTGCACCTCCGCATTCTGTTCGAGGTATTGCTGGAACGTGCGAAGACTATCCACACGCACCACGCTGAGCGCGTGTTGGTCAGGCTCGTGGTCGGAGACCGCGCGCGGGATACTCAAGTTGGCGCCAATGAATTGGCGCTAAGCGCGGCTGTGCCGATCATGGACGCAGTCGATAGGTAATGCATCTCGTTGTGCCAGTCTGCCAACACGTGACGGACGCATTCATGCTCATCAACAAAATGCACATGCCGCGCTGGACGATGCGTGTGGCCATGGATCATCTCGATGTAGCCATGCTCACGAAATACGGCGTCCACGGCGATGGGCGACACGTCCATGATATCTTCCGCCTTGGTTGCTTTCTCAGTATCACTCCGCGCGCGAAGCGAATGTGCGAGTGCAACTCTCTCGGGGTAAGGTTTTGACAACACTTCGCGCTGCCAGAGCGGGTCGCGCGCCTGACGTCGGAATTGCTGATAAGCGACGTCGTCTGTGCACAGCGTATCGCCGTGCAACAGCAACAGTGAACGATGACCGACGGAAATAGTTGTCGGATCGGCCAGTAGAGACAACCCGGCTGCATTGGCAAACCGTGGTCCGATCAAGAAATCGCGGTTGCCGTGCATGAACGAAACCTCACACCCATGACCGGCGCAGGCCGCGAGTGCGTCTGCGACGCGTCGCGCCAGCGGGTCGTGGTCGAGTTGATCATCGCCGACCCAATACTCAAACAGGTCGCCGAGTATGTAGAGGGCTTGGGCGCGGCTCGCGTCCGTTTGAAGGAAGCGAAAAAAGGCGTCCGAGGTTTCCGGGCGCGATTCGTGCAAATGAAGGTCGGAAATAAACAGAACCGGGCGCATCGCGTGTGGTCTTCAGATGCGCCTGTCGCTGCGTCAAATTACTGGATGCATTCCGCCTTATCGATGGTGATCGCTTCCACCGGCACGTTCTGATGGCCGCCAGTGGTGGCCGTGCGTACGCCGCGCATTTTGTCGACGATGTCCATGCCCTCAACGATTTTTCCAAATACCGCATAGCCCCAACCCTGCGGATTCTCGCCGGAGAAGTTAAGGAAATCATTGTTCTTCACGTTGATAAAAAACTGTGACGTTGCCGAGTCGCGCACGCCGGTGCGCGCCATCGCCAGGGTGTACATATCGTTCTTAAGCCCGTTGGTCGATTCGTTCTTGATCTGGTCACGCGTCGGCTTTTGCTGCATGTCTTTGGCAAAGCCGCCGCCCTGGATCATGAAGCCATCGATGACGCGATGGAAAATGGTGCCGGCGTAGTGGCCGCTCTCGACGTACTTGACGAAATTCTCAACCGAGATCGGCGCTTTCTCGCTATTGAGCTCAAGTGTCATTGCGCCCATTGAGGTGGTGAGTTTGACTTTCACGGGGGTTCCTTTGGTTTCGGGTTTACAAAAGTTGGCTTTGGCTTTTTCCGGGGCTTTCTTCGGCGCTGGCTTGGTTGCGGCCGGCTTGACGGCAGTGGCAGGCGCAGGTGTTTGAGCGACCAAGCTGGCGGCGAACGCAATCGATACGACGGCAGCAGCAGAAAGTCCGGTGACGCGGAGTAGCTTGAAAATGTTCATTCGATTCCTTATACGGTGAGTGGCGAGTACGTGGCGGACGATCAGGACGCCGCGCCCTCAAAGACAATTTTCCAGCGGCCGTCTTCGCGTTGCCAATATTGAAGTTTCTTCATCCTGGTCGCGTTGTTGGAGCTTTTATAGTCCTGATCAAAGGTGACCATCATCAGCGGTGGCTGGTTGATGGCCGTGCTGTATTCAAACACTGAAAGATTCTGAATCTCAACTTTCACAAAAGACTTTCCGGCGTTGATGCGACGCTTGTTCGATGCCCAATCCGCGATGTTCTTTCCGTCCGCCGCAAACGCGCGCGAGTAGTGCGCAAGGTAGGCGTCCATATTGAGGCTTTCCCAGTCGCGCTTCCATTCCATAAGGTAGCCATTGAAAACACCGCGAACGGCGGACCAGTCAGCCGGCGACTGCCATTCCACCGAGGGGGCGATGACGACCGGCGTGGTGCCGGGGTCAACGTACTTGCCGAGTTGCTGAAAGTCTTCGTTGGTCAAGACCACGCAGCCGTCGCTTGCTAACGGCGGTCTGCTGTAAGTGTCTGGCGGTGTACCGTGGATCCAGATGCCGGAGCCGGTTCGACCGAGGCGCTTGTCCATGTCGTTCGGAAAATTGATCGGAAACGCGCCGGGGCCGTAAAAGTCAGTGAGTTTTTCTTTGGCAACTTTTGAGGTAACCCGATAGACGCCGAGCGGCGTTTTTTGGTCGCCTTCACGCGCTTTCTCGGTGCCTAGCTTGCCGATCGTGGTGTAGAAATCCGCAACGCGTAGCGGCCGGCCGTTGTCGTTGCGGAAAACGTAAATGCGCGAGCGCAAAGAATCGATCAGCAATGCATGCTCCTGGCCCGGTGCCATTTGCAGCACCGCAGTCGGTAACGCATCGGCGGCCGGTGCATCGTAGTAGCGATGCAACCGGACCTGTGCTTCGTGGCGCAGGTTGGCGATGCTGGCGATGGTTTCCGGCTTGGGCGTCTTGTCATTGGACGGTGGCGTGCCTGTCAGCGCCAACGCCGCACCGGATTTGGCCATTAGCAGATCACCACGCATCAAGTGTCCTAGACGAAAGTTCGGGTTCTTGGCGAGCGCGGCGTCGAGTTCCTTCAGCGCCGGCTTGATGCCACCGTCCTTCAGCGTTTCGAGCGCACGAACCAGCGCACCCTCGACCTCATTGCTGAAGGCCACGGAGCCTGCCAGACCGGTTGCTTCGAGGGGCGCGCTTTGCGCTGCTGCCGCTGCTGCGTTCGCGAGCGACAACGCCACTGCGATGACGGCGGCGTTTGCCATCCGCCGAGGTGCGGCTGCGCGACAGTTAGACCAGCGCAACATTGTCACCCACCGGCGCGCTCGGATTGGATCAGCCACTTGTCGCCGGCTCTGACCATCTTGAGGGTCTTGGTATTGTTGCTATTGACCGTGTCAGAACGATAGGCCTGTCGAAACACAACCGTTGCCTCATTGCCTTTGACTTTCGCACTACGGAAGGCGAGTTCGATTTTGATGGTCTTGGCGCGCTCGATACGCTCTTTGCGTTGCGCCTCCCACGCGCCGCGTGTAAGGCCGTCTGGGGTTTCAAAGTTTGCCGCGTAGAAGCCCAGATAGGCATTTACATCCTTTGCCGACCATGCGATGGCCCACGCGGCGATGGTTTTCTTCACGCCGTCCTCGTTGGCGGCGCTCGCCAAAGGTGGACTTGCCGGTATTGGAGCTATTGCAGCTATTGCAGCCGTTGCGGGTGCTGCCGAAGCGACAGTCTTGGCTGGTTCCGTCTTAGAGGCCGCGGCCGTTGTCACTACTGCTGCCGCTGCCGCAATCGGCTTTGGCACGCTAAACATTTCCTTCACCATCGCCAGTTTCGACTGCGCCGTGGCGTTGGATTTGTCGAGTTGCAATGCCTTGTCATAGGCGCGGCGCGCGAGCTGTGCGTAGATGTCGCCGAGATTTTCATGTGCGGTGGCATACGCCGGATGCGTCTGAATGGCGAGCTCAAGAGCCACCTTTGCCTTTTCGTAGTTGCCCTGGCCGGCGTAGAGCACTGCAAGATTGTTATGCGGCTCGGGCAGTTCGGGATAGTCCTGCGTCAGACCGATGAAGGTCTGGATCGCATCCGGCACTTTCTTTTGTTCGGTCAGAATCAGGCCCTTCAGGAAACGACCCTGCGCATCCTTGGGCTGCGTTTGCAGGCCCGCATTCACTTTGCTCATCGCCTGCTCAAGCTTGCCTTGCTGGTACAGTTTTGATGCATCTTTGAAGTCGTCCGCCGGCGCAGCAAAGGCACCAGACATCGTGAATTGGGCCAGCACCGACCCGAGCACTACAGACGAAAGCCAGCGCGCACTTACCAACACCGCGCGCCTGGAAATGCGACTGGCGGTCTGGAACGACACGAGCGAAGTGATATAATTCATTGAATTAAAAGAATAATTTATTCAAAAACGGAAGCGCTATTCTAGCAAGAATGCCATCAAGAGTGCCAACTATGATGCAGACGCTGTTTTTAGGTTCGCCTGCCACCAAATCGTCGCCGGCAGGCCGCGCGGAGCGATGTTGTCACAGCGTTGCATCGCGCCGCCATCCTGCAACTGAGTGAGTAAGTTATCGACCGGCCGGTTCCCGTCGCGCGGGCTCCGATCGTAATTCGTGCTGCTCACAGCCCCGGTTGCGGGCGGCGTCACGCTCCCGTGAATTCATTTCTTGTAGACCGCCATGCAAACCTTGTACAACACTCTGACGCGCCAAAAAGAAGTGTTCCAAACCATCGAGCCGGGTAAGGTACGCCTTTATTCGTGCGGCCCTACGGTGTATGACTACTATCACATCGGCAACGCGCGCACCTTCACCGTCTTCGATATGGTCTATCGGTGGTTCACCGCGACCGGCTATGAGGTCAATTACGTTCGCAACATCACCGATATTGACGACAAGATCATCAAGCGTGCGAATGAGAACGGCGAGTCGATGGAATCGCTGACCGAGCGCATGACCACGGCCATGTTCGAGGACTCGGATCGCTTGAAGCTGTTGCGGCCCACATCGAGCCCGCGTGCGACACAATATATCGACGCCATGCTCGACATCATTCGCCGCCTCGAAGAGAAGGGCATCGCCTATCGTGGCGCGGGGGATGGCAACACTGGCGGCGACGTTTATTACTCGGTGCGCGACTTTCCGGGCTACGGAAAATTATCGCGCAAGAACCTCGACGACTTGCGTGCCGGGGAGCGTGTCGCGGTGGCGACGGCAAAACGCGATCCGCTCGATTTTGTGCTGTGGAAAGCGGCCAAGCCCAACGAGCCGAAGTGGCCGTCGATTTTTGGCGATGGTCGTCCGGGCTGGCATATCGAATGCTCAGCGATGTGCCGCGAAGTGCTCGGCGAACAGATTGATATTCATGGTGGCGGTTGGGATCTACAGTTTCCCCATCATGAAAACGAAATCGCGCAGTCGGAAGGCGTTTGGGACAAAAATTCGGGCCGCCAGTTTGCGCGCTACTGGATGCACGCGGCGTTCCTTAATTTCGATCAGGAGAAAATGTCGAAGTCACTCGGCAACTTCTTCACGCTGCGCGAGGTATTGAACAAGCTTGACGCCGTGCAGGGTGGCGAGACCGTGCGTTTCTTTCTGATGCGCGGCCACTATCGCAGCGAGATTAATTATTCGTGGGACACGTTGGAAGACGCGCGTCAAACCTTGCTGGGCTTTTACGTGGCGCTAAAGGACACATCGCCCGCCGCGACCGCGCTCGACTGGACGGACCCTCACGCGGCCCGCTTCCGCGCAGCAATGGAGGACGACTTTGATACACCGGCCGCGTTTGCGGTATTGCATGAATTACGGCGCGAGATTAACCGTGGTTCATCGGCGCAAGTGGCCGGATTGCTTAAAGCGCTGGCAGGCAAGATCGGCTTGTTGCAGGACGATCCGGCTGCTTTCGTGCAAGGCGCGGCCACGTCGGGTGCGCTCGATGCTGACGCTTTAGTGGCCGAGCGCAACGCATCGAAAGCGGCCAAGAACTTCGCACGCGCTGACGAAATTCGCAAGCAACTCGACGCGGCGGGAATCGTTCTTGAAGACAAGCCCGGTGGCGTGACGGAGTGGCGCCGAAAGTAGTCAGACAAAGTCGCCTATTGGCGGGCGTTTTGAGGCAAAAATGCTCTGAAACACCGGCCGCTATTGGAGTTTCTGTTTCGGGAACTTCTACAAACCACTGTCATACCGGCGAAGGCCGGTATCCAAGTTTCGTAATCCGTTGATACATCAACGAAATTGGACCCCGGCCTTCGCCGGGGAGACAAAATTTTGAGGTTTAT
>Ga0209181_10008995_pt1 | contig 13259 bp, 14 predicted proteins | sample MAT05_FD_187208 | JGI IMG/M metagenome (GOLD analysis project Ga0209181, IMG submission 187208) | Freshwater microbial communities from Lake Fryxell liftoff mats and glacier meltwater in Antarctica - MAT-05 (SPAdes) (version 2) | ecosystem: Environmental > Aquatic > Freshwater > Ice > Liftoff... | reverse complement strand
TACGGTGCTCGTCCACACGCACATAATCCGCGCGAAAAGCAAGCGGAGGCCGTTGCTTTTGCGCAGTTCCTTCAAGTCTCAGGCGGAATGTATTGGGTTGGCAGATCATAAAAAGTGGTCGGTTAATTCGGTAGTTAACAGTCGGCAATCGGCAGTCAGCATTCGGATTTTGAAGACTATCGACAGTCGGCAGTCGACTTATCCGCTGAGTTCGTTTTTATAAAATGGGAATACAAAATTGTACCTCGAGTTGGTGGATCGGACGCGGTAGACGATTTCGATGAGCACAATGCCTTCGGTGACCCGGTCGGTTATGAGTTCGATGTTTTCAGTTTCGATGCGGGGTTCGTAATAAAGTATTGCTGTGTTTATGCGTTCGAACAACAGGGTTTGCAAACCGGTATTGATGGGTTCAAAAAGCAGTTCTTCGAGGTTGCAGCCGAATTCGGGCAGCATGACACGTTCGCCGCGGGCTGTTGTAAGCAGGATTTCGAGGCTGCGCCGAATGTCTTCTTCGCCCGAAGTAGAGGCCACGATGTGCGCGCTTTTGCTGAAAGTGGGTGGAAAACTCCATCCTGTGCCTAAAAAATCGCCATTGCTTGCTGGAATGGGCATGTCTGTTGATTTTAAAATTAACCGATGATGACGGTGTAGCAACCTGCTACAATGGTACCGCCATGGGCTGTTGAATCACCCAAGCGTGCGGCGGGCATACCTCCGATGAGTACGGTGGCCGATCCGGCGATGATGGCGTCGGGCGGACCAGTGCATACGGCCATGTCGCCTACACGTGCGGCGGGCATGCCACCGATGAGCACGGTAGGACTGCCTGGCGGTATGATGGGACCGCCAACGTGGGGTTGTGGGCCATTGCTCATCGGGCAAACGTGCATGTCGGATATTCGGGCTGCTGGAGGCATGGATTTCATCTGTTTAAACGTCTTTCAATTTATTTGAACAAGCCCACCTTTGATGGTGGTGGTACCGCTGGCCGAAAACTCACCCATGGCTGAAGCCTTGCAGGTAAGGTTTTTTGATGCCTCTGCGGTTAGGTCCAGTTGGGCTTTCAACACCATGTTTTTACTGCTTTGCATCGTGATGCCGTTGCTGTCGAAAACCAGTTTGTTGCCGTGCTGGTCTTCTATGGTGATGGATTGGTCTTCACCCGAAATGGCCACTTTATTGCCGTCGGGGGTTTCGAGCAACACGTTTTTTTTATCGTCGTCAAAAAGCAGTTTCATGCCGCTGCGGGTCACGAAACCTTTTTGGTGGTTGTCGTCTTTGGCTTCCAACGGTGCGGGTTTGGCACTGCTGTTGAGGGCGCCAAGCACCACGGGATGGCGGGGGTCGTTTTGAAAAAAACCGACCACCACCTCGTCGCCGATTTCCGGACGGAAAAAGCTGCCGCGGTTGTTGCCGGCATCAAGGGTTGATACACGGGCCCAGTTGCCTTCGTCGCTTGCATGCACCATGGGCAAACGAACTTTGATCCGGTGTTCTCCATCGGGGTCTTCCTCCAACTGGGTCACTACACCGGTTTGCAAACCACTCACCGGCGGCAACAAACCGCCGGCTGCTGGGGCCTGCATGGCGAATGTTTCGGCAAAATGTTCCGGCGAAAGTCCAAACTGCACATCGGTGGTCCAGTTGCCGTCGCCGATTTCATGGCGAACAGCCGACACATACACCTTGCCTTCAAACCGGGCGCCCACACCTTCAAGTTTGATGATCTGGCCCGGCTGAAGCGAAGCGATGCCCTGGCATTTTACCCTGCCGCGCAGTTTGGCCAGGCGCGAACGCAACAATCGGGCTTTGGCCCAGTTTTGCAATTCAGCTTCGCTGAGGTTTCCACTGTGCATGTCTGTGAGCTCTTTGGCGCCGTGCACATCGGCAAGGGTGCTGCCACTCAGGTTGCCCGCTTCCATGAACGGATCGGTGGTTTCCTCGGATTCGCGAATTTCCTGATCGGGCGAACCCCAACTCAGGGTTTTTACCGAAGAAAATTGTGAACGCGCATCCATGTATGCATCAAATTCGAGCATGGTAGCGCCAAATTGAAGACTAAGGCCTTCGGGTTGGTTGAAATCGGGAGCAGCTATTTTCAACTTGCCGTCTTCGGCCAAAACGACTTTCCCAAGCATGTCGGCACGACTGAGCACAAAATCCCAATCGGTACTGTGGAATTGCACCAAACTGCGGTGTTCTTCGGTGGTGGCTTCCACATCGGGCGTCAGACCGTACTGATTGATGATGTCTTCGAAAACGGCGCTGTCCTTTTGATCCGTGAAGTAACGGCTGTTGCGTTTCACCGTCATTTTAAACGAGGCATCTTTGCAAATCACGGTGAGTACAGAAGCCTGTTCCCTCATTTTAAGGCTCTGACTTACCACCACGCCTTTGAATATTTTGTCCTCAACAGCCTGGTATCCTGATGTGATCTGAAGGGTTTTTCCCGGTATGAAATGTTCTGAATCGCTGATGCCGAACGTTTGCGACGCAGCACTGCCGTCGCGAACAATCAGGGTAGCTGTCGGGATGCGGTTGAGTTCTTTGTGCACTACGATGGACAATACCTGAACCTCGGCAGGCACGGGAACACCATCGGAAGTCACCGTAAAGGTGTTTACGCTGGGCGCTGCGGGGGTTGGTACAAGGCGTTCGTTGGGCATCAGTTGGTGGTTTTTTTGTCGAAAGGCGGAAACACAAGGGTAGTGCCTGGCTTAATGCGGCGGAAACTGCTCAATCCGTTGATTCGGGCGATTTCATTGACGTACCGGGTGCTGCCATACATGTCGAAACACAGGTTGGGAAGTGTATCGCCGGCTTTTACCTGACGCACGTGGGTAAGGTCGGGCGACATCAGGTTGGCCATGGCAAGGCGCAACAAATCGTCAAAACTGCCTTTGAAGGTCACTTTGGCTACGGCGCGTATGGGTGTCCCGTCGGATTTAAAAAGTTTGTACGACATCTGTAGGCCGGTAAGTCGGCCTTTGAAAAGCATTTTTCCCCAAATGATCATGAAATGCCGCGGTTCGTGCGTTTCACTTTCCAGGTCGAGCAGGAATTTTTTAAAGTCTTCGGTCTCCTTGTACACGTCGTCTCTTGGCTTGCCTTCCAGGATGCCCGTATTGTCGAACCAAAGGTCGCAACTGAATTGCTCGGGCGAATGCCGGGTGTAACGCGCTTCGGTGCCGTTGTTGCCTTGTGCCGCATCGGTGTTGTACTCGATGGAATAGTCGAGGGCATACGATTCGGGGTTGACATACACCGGAAACGTAGGCGGTACGACCGGCTTCGTAAAAGTCCCGTCCTTAAAGGCCAGGATTTTCATTTTTTCGAGTTGACCAATGATGTCCATACGTTAGCGTTCTTTTTGGCTTTGCAGGATGCGCAGAAGTTGTTCAACACATTCTTTTACAAGGGCTTCCGATGAGGCGTCGCGTTGCTGGCGCCGTTCGTTCGGGTTTTCGGTGCGTTGGGCATTGGGGTTGGTTTCGTTCACATTGACTTTAATGTTCAGTTCTCTTATCTCGATGGGCATGGTTCAGAGCAGTTTGAAGTAACGGTAACTCAGGTCGAGCGATTCAATAACCAGAGCATTTTGTTCGGCGTTGAATTCGCTGACCGACCATTTTTTGGGCCATGCCTGTACGATGGCCCAGGTTTTCAGCGGTTCGTGGTTTTCGTTCAGCAGTACGATTTGGATATCAGCAGGTGCAAAAACCCGGTTTTCAAAGGCATCGAGGCACCACTTAAGCACGGCGGAATCGAGGAGCAGACCGCGTCGCAGCGACAGGTCGGTATACTTCGTACGCACAGGCAGTTTGTGCTCAAAACGGTTTTCGCCGCCTTCTTTGATGGTTTCCATTTCGTATTCCACGCTCAGGCCCGAAACGGCCTGGAAGTGGGTATCGGCGCCGGAACTGAATGCGAAACGCACGGCGAAGTGAAAGCTTACCGGTGGATAATACACAGTGATACAGTATTTTAAATTTATTCAAATGCGACAGTAAGGCCTTCGTGCACCAACTCGATGGATTCGATGGCGACCTCATTGGCGTCGGATTTTAGGTCGGCCCCGTTGACTTTGATGGGCCAGGCGTTTTTCACGCTCCACACCACCACGGGTTCATGGTTTTCGTTGAGCAACTTAATGGTAATGTCTCGCCTTTCTATGGTGTTGAGCTGAACGGTGTTCCACCATTCAAAAAACTGGTTGTCGCTCTTAAATGTGCCCCGTTTGAGGGTCACGTTTCCGAACTTTTGCATGCCTGGCATTTTGGTTTTGTGGTATTCCGGACTCGCACCACTGCGGTATTCGATCACTTCGGTTTCGACGCCCAATCCGGTTACTTCGGTGAAGCCCAGGTTGACGCCGCCCCAGTCGACAAGAAAATGAAATTTGGGAAGCGGATATTCGGCCATGGTGTATGGTGTTTAAAAGAATTCAGGGAATGAATGGGGTTCGATCAGGATTCAGCCATTTTTTGGGAGAAGCGCAGGATGATGAATTCGGCTGGGCGCACGGGCGCCATGCCAATTTCCACGATCATGCGGCCTTCAAGGATGTCTTGTGCGGTCATGGTGCGGCCCAGTCCTACTTCCACAAAAAAGGCGTGTTCTGCTTTTGCGCCCTGGAGCGCGCCATCGCGCCATTGCAGGGTCAGGAAGTTTTCAATCATAGCCCTCACGCGTACCCAGGTATTGGCGTCGTTGGGTTCGAAAACGAATTGCTCGCAGGCTTTTTTAACCGATTCTTCAACCATGTTGTAGAAACGGCGCACGGGAACGTAGCGCCATTCGTTGTCGTTGCCGGCAAGCGTCCGGGCACCCCAAACCAGCACGCCTTTTCCTGTAAAAGTGCGGATGGCGTTGATGGATTTTCCAGCATTTACATCCACATTCAGCGCTGAAAGTTCCGATTCGGCGAAGGTGTTCACCGGTTCGATCACCTCGTTGAGGCTCACGTTGGCTGGGGCTTTCCACACGCCGCGTGTGCGGTCTACAAATGCATAAACACCTGCTACGGCGCCACTTGGCGGAATGGTGGTTGGTGAATCGTTGATGCCTGAAACAACTGTTTTGTACAAAGCATAAGAATCGATCAGATCGCGTTCCAAAACTTCAAGCTGGGCGGCGGTTGTGGCAACATTGGCGATGGCCGTTTCGTAAGTTGTGATTTTGGTCTGAATTTCGGCGGTGGCCAAACTTTTGATCGTTGCAGCCGCTGCGCCTGCCTTAACAATGATGGCAGTGTTGATGTCGCGGTACGTCACGTTTTTGGGCAACGCCACACGAAGCCAGGGTGTATATGCCATGCCGTATTTCAGGCTGTTGATACCAATGCTGCTGCGGAAGGCGACGCCCAAAGGATCGGCGCTTTTCAGGTCGCACAACACCACACGGTCTTTCAATAGTTCGCACTGTGCCAGCGCATTTTTTTGGCTGTTGTACAAACCGGCAGCAGCAGCAATCAATACGGCGTCGGGGAAAAGCATGATGGTGGGTTCGTCCACTTTTTCGAGGGCCGAAATGCCCGCGTCAATGTCGCCCTGTATGGGAGTAGCGTAGGCCGCGCCCACCGAAACGACGTAACAATCGCCGCCGCCGTTGCTGTAAAACAACCGAACCGAATCGTACAGATAATGGCTGATGGTGACGTCGGCGCCGAGGAAAATGTTGTTGGCATCAATGCGTACCTGGGCCACCGTTGCACGTGGCGCTTTGCCGAACCGGGTTTCAAATTCGGTGAGGGACTTGATACGCACCGGTACGGCGGTGGCCAGAGCATTGCCAGAAGTATCGAGCCGTTTTTCGGTGTAGCCGATGAACGCCGGAATGGCTGTTTCAACCTGTGCTACGGAGGGTGGAAACTTGGGTATTTCTTCAATGTAAACGCCCGGAATGGTGTAGTTTGCCATAAAATGAAGTTGTTTAGTGGTCAGTTATGAAAGTCCGAAGTCCGAAGTCCGAAACGCGGTCAGTTGGGTAGTTTGGCTAAGCGGATGTCGTAACGTGTGGGGTTGGTTATTTTATTGAGTAAAAGTTCGACGATGGCGAACGGACTTGCCATGTTTTCCAATCCGAGATAATACCGTGTGGTGGCAACGTTGGCGCCTTCAAAGCGGTAATAGCCTTCGGGCAGCGACCGGCAATCGAGCTCGTACTGTGTCTGGTCGGTTACGGCAGGCATGTCGAACGTTTTTACGGGTGTAACAACCGCCGAGTTTTGAGCGAAAACACGCACCTGAGAAGCCGTCCCTGGCACTGTTTGCTGCAAACGGACTACCCTGGTGCGCAACGGCACAAGCTGGGCCGTACGCAGGTGGGGTAATCCGGGTGCGCTGCCCAGCAAGCCAGATCCAACCGGCAAACTGAAATTGCTCAGGAAAAAAACCTGCCCCTGCATGGAAGGCAGCGAGTCTTCGTTGACGGATGTGGTAGCGGGGTTGTCGGCTGTGGTGAGATCAAAATCGGTGTAGGTTAAAAAGGCAGGTTCAATAAGTTTCAGTACCAGCGTGATGCGGTCTTCGCCAGGGCCGTAGGTAAAACCCTGTTTGGCCACAACGATGCCGCCTTTGCTGCTTGGACGGAATTGCAGGTTTTTTTGCGCCAGCAGTTTTTCGCTGTCGGGCGTGGGGCGAACTTCCATCCATCGTCTTACGTCGTATTCGCGCAGGCGTTCAAACAAAGCAGGGGGCGGGGCAGGGAAAGGCGCCGGCGGGAAGGGCGGCAAAATGAATACGCCGCCAGGCGGACCGTCGAGGTGCCGGTGGTGCCACAATGCCAGTTCGGCTATGATGTCGTATCCGATGCTGAATCCCATGGTTGTATCAGAATATTTTTTCGTTGACAATGACCGTTCTGATCTCCTGGCCGGCTTTTACCGTGTCTTCGTATTGTACCTCGAGCAGCTGAAGCTTGTACATCACCGAAGGCAGTTGTTTGCCTCCAAGTATGCTCCAGATGTGGTTGAGTTGTTCGAAAGTAGGCGATACCATGCTCATGTTGAAATGGTAGCGGGTGAGTGCCGAGCCCGCAGGCAGGGTACTGTTGGTTTCGTTGAATACGCTTTGAAACTGGAAATAACCGATGGCGCGCGACAAAAACAAAAGGGCATTGTCGTAATTGCGGTTGTTGGCCACCACCATCAGGTATAAGTTGAGGTAAACGGGTGGATTGACATATTCCAAACTTCCGCTTACCGGATTGCGGCGGTGGGCAGGCTGGTTTTTCAAAGTGTGTTCTTCTTCCGTTTTGATGAGTGTAATGACCAGTTTGTCGGCTACGGAAGGCTGGCGGTTGCCTTCGTTTTCTACAAAGGCTATGTTGGACAACACCACGTTGTCGCCCGCAGCATCGGGTGTGCTCGGGAAGCTGTTGAGCGCTTGTTCAAGGTTCAGGCGCAGCACCTGAAGCACATCTCTTATGGTGTCGTTTACAATTGGCATGGGTTACGTTACATTGATGAATACACCCGTGAAAGCATTGTTAAAAACAAAGTCATACCACCCCACAAACCGACTTGATTTGTAGAAAAAACAATAAGAATGTCTCCCAATGCGGAACGCAAAAGGTGAAACAGGCCCAAAAGGCCAGAAAAAATTGTAGAAAAACTGTCTTCAGCAGATGCTGAGACAAAGCGTTAAACTGTTAGGGAAAAATCAGGAAGAGCTGTGTAACGTGGGGAACGTTTTAGTTCAATTGGTAGCAGAGCAGGGGCACACTTAGCAGCAGGGTAACAGGTGTTTCATTGGTTTAACCGATCTGTGGGACAAGTGTAATCGCAGGTAATTCTCAGGGATTAAAAACAACAAGTGACAAAGTTAGAATCTTCTTTCGTAGTTGCAAGTTTCTTGCCATGGTTATCCAAAATTTTAACAAAATTTCAGGGTAATGTCGTCCAGATTGCAATCTACAGGGCAGAATAAGTGCGAATCGCAAACTACTTCGGACTTTGGACTTCGAACTTCGGACTTCGGACTGTTTCCCCTATCTTTGCCTTCCTAAACATTTAACCCCGAACAACAAGCTTCGAACTTAAACTACTTCGGACTTCGGACTTCGGACTTCGGACTTGATTTATGACAAAAAAACGCATCCTCATCACCGGCGCAGCCGGATTCATCGGCTCCCACTTGTCCGAAAGATTCCTCGCCGAAGGATACCAGGTCATCGGTATGGATAACCTGCTCACCGGTAGTTTGGACAACATCGAGCAACTTTTTAAGGAAAAAGACTTCGAATATTACCACCACGACGTTACGAAGTTCATCCATGTTCCCGGCAAACTCGACTACATTTTACACTTCGCCTCGCCCGCCTCGCCCATAGATTACCTGCAAATGCCCATTCAAACCCTGAAAGTAGGTGCTCATGGCACACACAACTGCTTGGGTCTTGCCAAAGAAAAAGGTGCGCGCATTTTGGTAGCTTCCACTTCGGAAGTGTACGGCGACCCGTTGCAACACCCGCAAACCGAAGAATACTGGGGCAACGTAAACCCGGTTGGACCGCGTGGCGTGTACGACGAAGCCAAACGTTTCATGGAAGCCATCACCATGGCTTACCACAATTTCCACAACGTTGATACCCGCATCATCCGCATTTTCAACACCTACGGACCACGCATGCGCGTAAACGACGGCCGCGTACTTCCTGCTTTTTTCAGCCAAGCCATCCGCGGTGAAGGGCTCACCATTTTTGGCGACGGCTCCCAAACACGCTCGTTCTGCTACGTCGACGACCTCGTGGAAGGCATCTACCGCCTCCTGCTTTCCGACTACCACCTGCCCATGAACATGGGCAACCCCTCCGAAATCACCATGATGGATTTTGCCAAAGAAATCATGGCTCTGGTCAACAACCCCAAAGCTTTCATCGATTACCGCCCCTTACCGGTAGACGACCCCAAACAACGCCGTCCCGACATCACCAAAGCACGCAGCATTTTGGGGTGGGAACCGCGTTACAACCGTGAAGAAGGTTTGAAACTAACCTATGAATATTTTAAAAAAGCTGTAAAATAGCAGGCAGCAGGCAGCGGGTGGCGTGCAGAGATTACCATTGGAATTCTACGATGATAATTTCTGCCTACGGCCCTCTGCCTTCTGCCTGCTGCCCGCTAACCACTATGAACCGTTCTATTTTAATTACCGGCGGCGCCGGATTCATCGGTGCGCACCTTGTGCGTTTGCTGATCAACAAGTACCCCGATTACCTGATCGTCAACCTCGACGCGCTTACCTATGCGGGCAACCTGGAAAACCTACGCGATGTGGAAACGGCACCCAACTACCGTTTCGAACGCGGCAACATCCTCGACCAGGATTTTGTGACCTCTTTGTTTGAAAAATACCAATTCGACGGCGTGATCCACCTCGCGGCCGAAAGCCATGTAGACCGTTCCATCGCCAATCCGGTCGCTTTTGTAGAAACCAATGTTTTGGGTACGGTCTCCATGCTCAATGCAGCCAAACAAGCATGGAAAGACGGTTTTGAAAACAAACGTTTTTACCACATCTCCACCGACGAAGTGTTCGGCTCCTTGGGCGATGAAGGCTATTTCACCGAAACAACGCCTTACGATCCGCGCTCGCCTTATTCGGCTTCCAAAGCCAGCAGCGACCACTTTGTGCGGGCCTATTTCCATACTTTCGGACTTCCGGTGGTCATCTCCAATTGCAGCAATAATTACGGTCCCGGACAATTTCCCGAAAAACTCATCCCTCTGATGATCAACAACATTCGGGGAAATAAGGCGCTGCCAGTGTACGGCGACGGACAAAACACGCGCGACTGGCTCTGGGTGAAAGATCACGCCACGGCCATAGACCGCATTTTTCACGCCGGCCGAAACGGCGAAACGTACAACATCGGCGGCAACAACGAGTGGAAAAATCTCGACCTGGTGCATAAACTGTGCGACATCATGGACGAACTTACAGGCCGCCCGGCAGGATCATCCCGCAACCTCATCACGTTTGTGAAGGACCGTCCCGGACACGACCACCGCTATGCGATCGACGCCTCCAAGCTGCGCGACGAACTGGGCTGGGAACCCTCCATCAAATTTGAAGAAGGTTTCCGCCAAACAGCAGCCTGGTACCTGGAAAATGGGGAATGGCTGGATCATCTGACGTCGGGCGAATACCTTTTATATTACGAGAAGCAATATGGCGGCGGTGGGATTTGAATTTCGAGAAACGAAATTCAATAGATTTTCTCCCCCTTCCGAAGCCATACGCCCCAAACCCGATCATAAGCGTGTACTTCCTTTACCTGCTTTCCGTCACGGTACACCGGAAAACCCTGGTTTACCCATTCAAAAATACCTCCGTAGAGGTTTGAGACATTGGTGAAACCGGCGTTTTTTAGTTTTTCCGTCACTTTTTCGCTGCGGTAACCCACCGAACAATACACCACCAAGCGCCGGTTGCGCGAGATATCCTTCCATTGGGTGGCATCGAAATGGTCGTAACCCACGTGGATGGCGTGGTTAAGGTGGCTTACCTGGTATTCGGAGTTTTCGCGTGCATCGAGGAAAAGAATGGCAGCACTGTCGCGTGATGCATTGCGGACATTGATTTCCGGAACGGAATGGTCGAGCAGCGTGCGGAGCATGAAGCCGAAAGCATCGCTTTCAACCTGGCTGAGGCCGGTCTGCGCCGTTAGGAGCAGGCCGGCCATCAGCAGGTAATGTATGTTGGAACGGGAAAGCATGACGGCCTTAAGTTGCGTAGTATAAAACAACAGAATTGAAAAAAGTTCAAATCTGTAAAAAACGCTGTTCCGGCGGGTCAAATCGAAGGCGCGGGCCCTCTTATGAGATTGATTATCAAAAAATCCTACTGCCGGGTAAAGGGGGGAGAGCAGTAGGAGTATCAAAACATACTATGAGAAAACTTTTGACGAAGGTAAACCGCGCTGTTGAGAGTCCGTAGCGGCATTTACGGAACGGTGGCAAAATGGCAGAAAGCGGTCGGCCTGCAGCAGGCAAAAAAATACCCATTTGTTTGTTATTCAAACAAATGGGTATTTTTTTTTAAGGATTTTTCAAATTATTCCCCCTTCGAGGCCGTAGGCCGAGGAACCCTGCCTGCTGCCTGCTGCCTGCTAATTCAATCCTGTCCTAAAAACAAAGCGGCGATCGACCTGTGTTCCACCGTATTGCGGATGGCGCGGGAGAAAAGCTGAGCTGTAGACAGGACCTTGATTTTTGGTGAAATGCGGGACAGCGGTATGGTGTCGCACACGATGAGTTCACTCAGTTGAGAGTTTTCGATGTGCTCGTAGGCCTTGCCGGAAAGCACCGGGTGGGTACAGATGGCGCGCACCGATTTGGCGCCTTTTTCGATGAGGGCGTCGGCGGCTTTGCAGAGCGTTCCGGCGGTGTCGACGAGGTCGTCGACGAGGATGACGTCTGCACCGCTCACGTCGCCAATGACGGTCATGGAAGCTACTTCGTTGGCTTTGGTCCGGTATTTATCGCAGATGACGAGCCCACGTTTAAGGTTTTTGGAGTATTCGCGGGCACGTTTTACGCCACCTACGTCGGGACTGGCAAAGATTACGTTGCTCAGGTCGAGGGTTTTGAGGTAGGGGGTATAAATAGCTTCGGAGCGAAGGTGGTCGACGGGGATGTCGAAAAAGCCTTGCACCTGGTCGGCGTGCAAGTCCATGGTCATGATGCGGTTGGCGCCTGCAGCGGTGAGCAGGTTGGCCACGAGTTTGGCGCTGATGGGTACGCGGGGCTTGTCTTTGCGGTCCTGGCGGGCGTATCCGAAGTAAGGGATCACGGCGGTGATGTATCCTGCCGAGGCGCGTTTTGCACAATCGATCCAAAGCAGCAGTTCCAGGAGGTTATCGTGGGGCTGGCAGGTGCTTTGGATGAAAAAGGAGTACGATCCGCGCACACTTTCGTTGATGATGGTTTGCATTTCGCCGTCGCTGAAGCGGGAAAGTGAATTGTCGCCGAGGGGGATGTCGTAAAATTTGGCGATGTCGTTTGCCAAGGCCCGTGAAGCCGAGCAGGCAAAGAGTTTGATTTCGGGCATAACCGTGTTGGTGTCCGCTAAAGGTTGTGAAGAAGGAGGTATCGCTTGCAAGAAAGTTAAGTTTGTTGCAAAGGTAGAGAGAACCGACCGTATTTCATCGAGAACCGATCGTTTTTGCGATGCAATCGTTTGTGTCGGTTTTGCCGCCGCGGGCAGGAACAAATGTTCATTTTAACAAAAACCATTGATGTAAAATGCTGTTTAACCTGACGGTTGCGAAATTTCAAATGTCTAAAAGTAACATTTTGTAACATAGTGGCACAACGCACCTTGAACAAATGTTACCTTTGACTTTGAAAGCTCCAAGACCCAACTACTTTTTTTTCAACCAAATCCAACTTGCCTTGTCCATGATGCGACATTTCCTACAACGCCTCGGTGTTTCCGCGGTTATGCTTTTGCTGGTAAGTACGATGCTTACCGCACAAAACGCGCGCAACAAAGCCCTGGAATTTCTCAGGGGAAATCCGGCCAAATTCGGCTTGTCGGCAGCCGATGTTGCCGATGTAAGAGTGACCGATGAGTACGTTTCCACACACAACGGTCTGACCCACGTTTGGCTGCAGCAGCAGTACAACGGCATCCCGGTTTTTAACGGTCTGTTTGGCCTGCACATTAAAAATAACGATCAGGTATACCACACCGGCCACCGTTTTGTTCCCGGCCTTGCCGGAAAAGTGAATACCTCCATGCCCTCCCTCAGCGCTTCCAAAGCCGTTGAAATGGCCATGATTAACCTTGGTTTTTCCGGGTTCGCCGTGCCGCAGGTGCGTGAAAAAATCAACGAACAAAACTGGGTGTTCGCCGGTGGCGCTATTTCGCGCAGCAACATACCTGTTTCCGCCTGTTTCGAAGTTACCGAAAACGGTGCCGTACGCCTTGCCTGGACGGTGGTGATCGAACAAGCAACCTCCTCCGATGTGTGGAGCATGCGCGTGGATGCCCAAACAGGTGAAATCCTCGATAAAATCAACTTTACTGTTTATTGTAAAGCCGGACACGTGCACAAAGGCGGAGAAAACTGCTCCGATGAGGTTGATGCGGCTCTTATTACTGTTGAAAAAGCGGAAGGCCCCACCAACGTCAATGGTACCTACCGCGTATTCGCGTTGCCCGCCGAAAGCCCGGCCCACGGCCCACACGTAATGCTAACCGATCCCGCCGATCCCATCGCGTCGCCGTTAGGCTGGCACGACACCAACG
>Ga0209181_10008993_pt1 | contig 13260 bp, 6 predicted proteins | sample MAT05_FD_187208 | JGI IMG/M metagenome (GOLD analysis project Ga0209181, IMG submission 187208) | Freshwater microbial communities from Lake Fryxell liftoff mats and glacier meltwater in Antarctica - MAT-05 (SPAdes) (version 2) | ecosystem: Environmental > Aquatic > Freshwater > Ice > Liftoff... | reverse complement strand
TTTTTACCCACAAAATTGAATCGCGCCTCCATGATCTGTGGGTTCGCGTGGCTAATGGGAAAAATCAACTTCATCAACAAACGTACATAAGCCAAGAGCTCCCCGTGTTCATAGATGCGGTATATAATTAGCCCAACAAGAAACATATTGAGGCAAATATAGCCAATTTTAGTAATTTCAAATAGCCCTATCGGTTTTTCCCAATCCGGTAGTGGAAAAGGCGAACCTTTCCATAACCGCAGAGGGGGAACATTTCAGAAAAACACAAAAACTGATACTGGCGAGATAATCGAAACCCGAAGTTCGATTCTAAGGAACCAAGCGACCGGGCGGCATGATGCCGTTCGGTCGCTTTTTTTATATCCAAGTAGCTCAAACCTGTCCCCATATCCCCTTCAAGGCGTGCGCTTAATATTGGATTTTGTGTAGAAATCCTGTTTATCCCCTCCTTTGAAACACCTCGCAATTCAATGAATATCAACCATTTATTAAATTAACCTATCAATATCGCGGAAAATCCGCTGGGCGACCAAGCACTGTTTGCTGTCCTATGCCCCGATAGGCTGCCACTTGACCTTTGTCATGCAATTCGGAGAAAATCTACCTGCTGGTAGACAGGAAACACCGAAAGCAATGGCAACATGAAAAGCACATTCACACTTCCCGCAGCCTCCAAAAACATCACCACCGAAAACATCACAGGTCTCGACCTCATCGGTGCCTGCATAACGGGACTAGACTTGATTGGAGCCTAAACCATAGCAATTTCTTACTCACTTTGAACATACGCTGGTGTGAAGGTCGCCAGCTAATTTTTATCAATCAAACATTACTAATGAGAAACGTTCAAACACTCAATCGGCCTCCAAGCCTTTTGCCCACTTGGAGTAACCCAGACCAAAACTTGATACGCCCATTGCGGGAAACTGAATCCACCAAGCAATTGAGCTGCGATGTGGTTTTCGGCTCGCCCTCGGCAGATTGTATGGGCACAGGGATATGCCGTATCACGGCTCGTACGCAAGGCAGCCCGTCTGGCAGTCAACGAAAACAGCATTGTCGAAGCACGGTAGGGCTGCTTTTCTCGATTGTAGGCGGGAAAGGGGTGTCCTTGGTGCTTACACGCGCACTGCTCTGCACCAAACTTTACAAAACCCACCTAAGACATGGCATTTTGACTTTGGAAACCCCCTGTCAATTGCCAAAGGAAATATCCAAACTACTTGGATTGAAAATCAATGGCCTGCCCAATGGGAAATATCCCATTTATGAAAATGAAAACTTTTTACGCATTGATTTTAAGTAGCAAGTTACAAGAAGCAAGTTACAAGGAGTGCGTTTTCTGCAACATGAGGATGCGCTCCTTGAAACTTGATACTATTAAACCAGCAACATCCGTCATTAAAAATTTTGTGAACATGAAATGTAACAACAAGCGAAGCATTCCTAAAGGCTTGCTTCTTACCGCCTTCTTCCTGCTGGGGTTTCTGTGTTTTTCGAGCACAACAGGGTTTGCCCAAACCTTACAGCCACCGCCATCGGCACTGAACTGGAAATCATCAGACGATGCTACCAATATCCTGCTCGCTCAGGTGGCCGTGCTCAACCAGCAAATACCCGGCATCGCTGAGGGAACACCGTTTTACGACAACACCGTTCGGCGAATAGCCTATTTTAAGGCCATTATCATGGAAATCAGTAAAGGAGCAACCGTGGCCCAAGGCTTGGAACTTTCGATCCCTGCTGCCGCTACCCTTGGCTTTGAAAAAGAAGCCTCCTATACACCCAAAATTTTGCTGAAAGCGCTGCACACCGAGACGAGGGTGATGCTGACCAATTAAATGCTGCCCCGAAATCCACCTCCTCCATCTTCCTTCCTAAGTATTTGGTTTTCAATGGCGTAAGCAAAACCATTCGGGTGCCTGCGCGCTGCGGAATCTCCAATTTTCTTATTCTTCAATTATTATCCTAGCATGAAAAAGAGCAACCTAAATATCATCTTGTCCATGGCAGTGTGGTGGACGTTCGCCTGTGCTCAAGTTGCTGCGCAGACGAACGTGAGCATGGCCGCCAATGGCAACGCGGGTTCATTCTCGCTTACTCCTCCAGGCAATTGTTTCTTCAACTTCTTTGACTTTGGCGGAGCATTATTAAATTACAACAATGGCGCCAATGCAGCCATCACGTTTTTGCCCTCCAACCCCGCAACCCATCGCATCCAAGTTCGTTTCAGCTCCTTTGGTTTGGAGGCTGGTTACGACGCAATGTACATTTACAACAGCGCAACGGTTGGCGTCAATAAAGTCAATGGACCGCAAGGAGCCACTTTCTCTGGATTTCCTGGAGGAAACTGGCAAACCATTAGCCCAGGCACATTGACTGCCAACACTGGTATTGCAGCCGTGGGCGCGAACGCAGGAGAATCGCTGACCTTCGAATTTAGATCCGACAATTCTATCAGCATGGCCGGCTGGACCGCGATTGTAAGTCAGGTGCCCAAAATCACCTGTAACTTGAACGCGCCCTCCAACATAAGTGTGTTCACAGGCCCCTTGGCAACCGTCTGTTATGTGGATGTAAGCACCAACTTGCCAACCTTTGCAGGCGGCTGCAACGCTGGCTATCAGGTGCAATATCGAGTCAATGGGGGCGCCCCAGTTCCAGTAGCCGCAGGCCCAGGGACAACCACCATCCAATCTCCAGTGGGCAACAACGTAATTTCATGGGAACTCGTTGACCCTTGCGGTGGAGGCATCATCTCCTCCGGGGTGCAAATTATAACGGTCATTGACAACTCCCCACCGGAGATCGTTTGCCCCAATAATATTACAATCAACTTGCCAGGTGGTTTTTGTGAGGCCAACAATTACTTTTACCAAGTAACTTGTTTGGACAATTGCATGGTGCTCGGCCACAACAATGGTCAGGTAAACCACCCGATTGATTTTAATGGTGGTCAAGCAGGTATCATGTTCGACGTGACCAATTTGAGTTCAAACCCTATGACGCTTACTGAATTCGGCCCTTCGCTCGATTTTGGCAACTGGCCCATGGAAGTGTACTATACCACAAATATTGGTTCTTTCCTCGGGTTTGAGAACAACCCCGCTGCCTGGACTTTGGCGGGAAAAAACACCATTACTTCAATCAATTCTTTGGTTGGAACCCCCATACCAGGTTATGGAATCACCATTCCGCCTGGACAAACTCGTGGCATATATATTACTTGCAGTGCTGGAGTACCCATCAATTTCACGAATGGCGGCCGCCAGCGGGACGATGGAAACTTACGGGTCTCCTCTAACCCAGGCGTCGGCAAAGCCTATCCATTCGGTGTTACATTTGGGAACAAATCCTATAATGGGTATGTAAAATATTCCATCCCGGTCATTAACGCACCGATACAAATAAGTGGCATTCCTTCCGGAGAGCCTTATCCGATTGGAGTAACCACCAATCAGTTCCAATGCACAGACGGTGTTAGTACCGTTACTTGTACCTGGACAGTGACGGTGAGAGGGTTTATCCCCCCCAACGAGTCCATGACGTGCAACGACCTGGTGAACCTTTCACTGGGGCCGGAATGCATTGGAGAATTGAGATCAGACCAAGTATTGGAAGGAGGCCCATACAAATGCTACGACAATTATCTTGTCCAGGTTGACAAAACCCTCCCTTATGGCAATGGACCATGGGTACCCGCGCTATTTGATTGCATGGACATAGGTAAAACTTACCCAGTGCGCGTGATTGACGACAAGAATGGAAATGGTGCTTTAGATAATGGAGAAAACAAGTGCTTTGGGAGTGTGAAACTTTTCGATGATTTCCCACCCTTGCTGGACTGTTCCCCCATCCCGATCACTATACCTTTCAACTTCCCGCTCGATCCGCTTTTCTCGCAAAATACGACTATCCAACTTCCTATAAGAAGCCAAGGGCTGCCATTGAATGTTAGCTTGGGCCAACCACGCGAATTTTTCCTCCCCGTGAATTTGCCAATGAATGCCAATGTGAACGACGTGGATCTGCGCGTAAAGATTTCTGGCGATGCCTTGTCGGCCAATTTACACATTGAGATTGAGAGTCCTTCAAGCACTACGGTAACAGTTTGGGATGGCGCACCTGCGGCAGCTTGCGGGGCTATTCCCCTTTTCGTGCGCTTCGATGATGAAGGCACCCCTGTGATTACCTGCGACAACTACACGATGGACAAAAATGCCCAAATCCCGTTCGGCTTTGGCGTAATGAATGCATTTGACGGTGAACCGGTCAACGGTATATGGAAAATCCGCATCTCGGATCAAGGGCCTTTCGCAGACCTTTCCAAAATTGAAATTGCCGACCTATACATCACAATGACGGGCAATTTTGGAGCCGGCCTACCGAATGGTTTGTTTCCGTTCCAAGTAATACCCAATGGCTTTCAGAGTTATTTAGTGCCAAAACTGGCGGCTATTTCCTCAAACCTGGACCATTGCTCCAATGTTACGCTTAGCTATGTAGACGCGAACAACAACCAACCCTGCTCTACTGGCCTAAAGTCCATCGTGACGCGCCATTGGATGGCCAAGGACGCAAGTGGCAACAAAGCCTATTGCGACCAAACGATCCATTTGTTGCGCCCATCCTTGTCTGACATCGCTTTCCCACCCGATTATGATGGGATAGATGAACAAACTTTCAAGTGCACGGTCGGCGAATACCCTAGCCCTGACTGGATTGAAGATCAAGGACTACAGGGATACCCCGAAGTTTTTGGGTTTTCCGATGGCGGCAATATTGTTTGGGAACATCACGATACGCCTGTGTGGATATGTGATGGGAGTTACACGATCTCTCGCATGTGGACGGCAGTGGACGGATGTACCGGCAAAATCACTACCCATTTACAAATCATACAAGTAGTAGATAATGAAGGGCCAGTATTTCTTACACAGCCAGCAGATATGTTCGTAACCACAGACCCTGACGATTGCTGCAGTAGCATGAATCTGCCGGAGGTTTTGTTGATGGACAGTTGCTCGCAGGTCAACAAAATTCAAGCCTGGATCACCACGTTTGATCCGAATGGAGGTATCAATACGATTGCTGTAAACGGGGGCCTATACAATTTCCCTGGCAATGTGCCGATCCATCCTGACACGCTTGCGGCCTTTAACCTCACACCTTGCATCCCGATTGGAACGCACTTTGTGACCTACATTGCAGAAGACGACTGTGGAAACACAAGCAGTATCACCTTTAACCTCACCGTAGCGGACTACGTCCCACCAGTTGCGGCTTGTGACGAAACGACCGTCGTAGCCATTGGCAAAGACGATCCGAACGATTGTTATGTGGCGAATTTTGCCAACTGCGAATTTGCCGGAGTGTCTTGGGTGCGCGCCACGACCTTTGACGATGGGTCTTATGACGAGTGCAGTAATATTAAATTCACCATCCGAAGATCCGCACCTTATGGCGATTGTATCAATTCACTCGACCATGCCCCTTGTAGTGGAAATGCAGGGTTGATGAGCGAATTCGAACTTGCTACGGCAGAATCTGACTCTATAAAGTTCTATTGCTGCGAAGTCGGCACAGAATTGAAAGTCATCCTGCGGGTGTATCAATTGAATGTGGACGGCACCATATCCACCTACCCTGACGGGGAGCCGATCTACAACGAATGTGAGGTGATGGTACAAGTGCAAGACAAGCTGAAACCCACTTGCGTCACGCCCTTCAATGTTACGGTCAATTGCGAAAATTTTGACCCAAGCCTTTGGACTTACGGTAAACCAACCGTCTATGACAACTGCTGCCTTGACTTATCCTACCATTATCAAGGTCAAAAAGGCCTTACGCATACGGTTAATTACAACAATTTTGACTCGGTTTGCAACAAGGGCACGATTTTGCGCACATTCCGGGTGTTCGATTGCCATGGCGCAAGTTCGCAATGCACCCAGCGCATCGTCGTCAACTACGAACAGGATTATTTTATCAAATTCCCGGACGATGCCATCGTGACCGTATGCGACGGTACCGGTTTGTTTGGCGAGCCTCAGTTCTTTGGGGAAGATTGTGAACTGTTGGGTGTGAGTTATGTAGATCAAGTTTTCACCGTAGTACCCGATGCATGCTACAAGATCGAGCGTACCTGGACGATCATCAACTGGTGTACCTACAACCCGAACTTGCCATGCATTGATGTGCCGAATCCGAACCCTAACAACAATACCAACCATTTCACCAACCTGCCAGGGCCGATTGTTTCTGCCTGCGGAACTCCTGCACCCTGGGCGCCAACCGTTGTTAGAATCAACCCCTCCGACCCACAAGCAACGAACTTTTGCACATTCTGGGATAAGAACGCAAACTGTTACAAGTACAAGCAAATCATCAAAATCATTGACACACAGGCGCCTATCATGGTGTGCCCGCCCAGTCCGCAGGAATTCTGCGACTTGAGCAGCAACGACCCGCAGTTCTGGAACGAAAACTATTGGTGGGATATTAACAGCCAGTCGCACGACCTCTGTGAGGCTCCCGTTGACCTAAGCATTTCGGCCACCGACTTCTGCTCTGGCGCTAACTTGAACATTCGTTACCTCCTCTTCCTCGACACAGACGGCGATGGAACTATGGAAACAGTAGTGAGCAGCACAAACCCACCCGCAGCAGGAACGGTGAATTACGGTAACGTGAACACACCCAATTTCGCTGGCGGCACTCCGCGCCAGTTTGACCAGCGGCCTGTTGGACTCAATCAGAAGTACCGCTTCGCGATGCAAACCACCGTGAACGGCACAAGCCTTGGCGCATCCGTGCGCTGGAATACGCCCGCCTCGCCCGCCACCTACGTTGTGCCAGAATTGCCCTATGGCAAGCACAAAATCAAGTGGATTGCCTCCGACGGTTGCGGCAATGAAAGCGTGTGTGAGTACGAATTTATAGTAAAGGACTGCAAATCACCCACCATAGTGTGTCATAACGGACTGAGTGGCTCCATGATGCAAACAGGTATGATTACACTCTTTGCAAGTGACTTCCTGCTCCATGCAGACGACAACTGCACACCCGCCGATGATCTGGTCTTTGCCATCCGGAAATGTGGCGTTGGCACGAGCGGATTCCCGGTGGACGGCAATGGCAACCCGCAAATCAGTCTTACATTTGACTGTACTGAACTGGGTACACAGTGCATCGAACTATGGGCCATTGATGCTGCGGGCAATGCCGATTATTGTGAGACTTTCATCATAGTCCAAGACAACGCAAACAACTGTGGAGCAGGAGCTGTCACAGTCGCCGGATTGCTAAAAACAGAAATGGGCGATGGTTTGGAAGAAACCGATGTAGAACTTGCCGGCCCAACCTTCAACCTCTTTGACATGACCGACCAAGGCGGACAATACACATTCAGCGACGCTGTCCCGATGCACGCTGACTATACCCTCACGCCTTCAAAAGACGACAACCCGCTGAATGGTGTGACCACTTATGACCTTGTGTTGATCAGCAAGCATATTCTCGGGATTGAGCCCTTTACAACGCCTTATAAGATGATCGCCGCCGACGTGAATGTATCGGGAAGCATCACAACATTCGATATTGTGGAACTGCGTAAACTTATCTTGGGCATCTACACCGAATTGCCTTCCAATACCAGTTGGCGGTTTGTGGACAAGTCTTTTGTGTTCCCCAATATGGCCAACCCATTCCAGACTGCTTTCCCAGAAAACAAGATCGTGGCGGATCTGCAAGCGAATGCAGAGGACAACTTTGTAGCCATCAAAGTGGGCGACGTAAATGCTACCGCAATTGCAAACTCATTGATGAGCGTCGAAGAGCGCACGAGCAGCACCCTGCTTTTCGATGTAGAAGACCGCACGGTAAAATCTGGGGAAGTTTTTGAAGTGAAGTTCAAAGCCTCTGAAAAGGTTGCTGGCTACCAGTTCACCATGAATTACAGCGATTTGGAACTGACCGACATCGTGCCGGGTCCTGGTATGAAGGCCGACAACTTTGCCGTATTTGCTGCCGATAATGCGCTCACCAGCTCTTTTGATGGTGCACCGCAAGGAGAGTTCAGCTTGAAGTTCAAGGCCACTAAAGCGGGCGAACTAAACAAGATGCTCCGTGTGTCCAGCCGAATCACCAAGGCAGAAGGCTACCCGGTCAATCTGTCGCCTGATCAACCAGTTGCCAAACTGGAGGTCGCACTTCGCTTCAATGACAAAGATGGAAGTACAATCACGGGCGTAGGCTTTGAATTGTATCAAAATCAGCCAAACCCATTCGTGAACCGCACCCTGGTAGGTTTCCACCTGCCCACAGCCGCAGCCGCTACACTTTCAGTGTTCGATCAATCCGGGCGGCTTGTGTTCCAACAAAAAGGGGATTTCCCGAAAGGTTACAATACCATTCCTTTGGAAAAAGCCCTGCTAAACACATCGGGCGCACTGTACTACATGTTGGAAACAGTTACCGACAGTGCGACGAAAACGATGATTCAGGCGAAGTAAATTGACGAAAAGTTGCTCTTTTCTGCAGTCGTGGGCGCCTCAAAAAGTTGGGGCGCTCATGACTCAAACTTCGGATTGAGCACTAAAAGATATCCAGTCATAATCCAGAAGCGCGTTTGATTCATGCCTATTTGCATAAGACATAATGAGGGTCTCCAAATGCCCGAAATGCGCCTTAATCTTTCCTTTGGTTTAATCTTCCTCCCGTTTAATCTCCCGGTTCAATCTCGTGAAAGGTGGTCAGGCAGCAAAAGTGCTGTCTGGCCACTTTTATAAGGGACCTGATTAACAGGATTAGACGGGATTATTCACCCTTTCCTTCACATGATAGGTGCTCCCCTGAGGAAAACCCAGTTAATCCTGTCTCAAAAATCCAAGCACCTCGTGCACCACGACCTTATCCTGCATCCGATGTCCAAAACCTTCTGTTTGCAAAAAACGGCAGCCCCAAGCCTCGGCGATCGCTTGGCCCTCTGCCACTGGCGCCACCTCGTCGCCGTGATCGTGCAGCACAAAACCCTCCACGTCCGATAGTTCAGCGGCTCTTTTGCGAACGGAATATTCCTCAATTGGCAGACCACTCCGACGCTCAATGTGTCGGAACAAGGCGTGGAGCACGGATTCATTCGCTCCCAAAATATGTGCAAAATCTCGGATAACCCGTGTGGTTTCTGCAAATGAAGCAAGTACCGCCATTTTCTGGGGGCGCTTTGCGCCTAAAAGAGCAAGACTCATCACAGCGGCTGCCCCACCCAGCGAATGACCTACAATGGCATAAGGCGCATCATTTTCTGCGATGAACTTCTTGACCGCTCGGCTGTATAAAAGTACATTCAGTAATTTCCCATCGGAAAACCCGCTAGCCGGGGCGTCGAAGGCTTGAACCCGAAATCCAGCGTTTCTCGCAGCTTTGATGTATTTGTGCCAACGCGCGGCATTCGATTCCCAACCGTGGAGAAAGAGGATGGTAGGCGCATTGGGTTTGGAGGATTCCCAAATATAGCTGCGCATGGAAAGCCCTTCCATGCGCCATGTGGAATGGGTGGCCGTTGCCAAAAAAGCCTGGTCTTTTTCTCCTAAAACCAGCCGTTTAGGCGTACAGAATATACGAAAAGCGACTCGCCCAGCCAAGGCAGGCGACACCGCAGCGAGCGCATTGAGCATTTTTCCTACACTACGGATTTTTTTGAGCGTTTGTACTGTCATTATTGTCATTGGGTCATTGGTCATTGGGTCATTGGTCATTGGTCATTGGGTCATTGGGTCATTGGTCATTGGGTCATTGGGTCATTGGTCATTGGGTCATTGGTCATTGGTCATTGGGTGTCTACCACTTTATTAAGCTCATCAATTGCTTTGCATTTTCTGCATTGGAAAATTCGACTTCCAAAACGGCCCGCCGCTCCGCAATTTTTCCTTGTTCAAAAGGAACGTTGATTAGTGCTTCTATGGTCTGACGCATGGCCGCTGCGGAGTTTCGAACGTAACAAAGCTTGGCTAGGCCGGTACCGCGCACCATGTGATCGTTGACGATGCAGAAGCGGCCACGAAACAGCGCGTTGATGAGTTTAAGTTTGATTCCAGAAGATTGAGACGAAACCAAGAGATTGATTTGGGCTTTGGTAAGCAAGCTGTTCATCTCCACTTCATCCGGGTTTTCAACGAGCCGTATATGTTCGTACTGGGAAACCAGCGCACGCAAGCGCTCAGAAGGATCCATCCCTGCGATGACGAACGGGATGTCAAATGCTGAAAACACTTCTTCAATCAGCCAAGTGGCAGCAAGTTCGTTGTCTGGCACACTGAGTTTCCCGTGGAAAAGCACATACTCTCCTCGGCCCAACTGACTCTCTACCAGAGTGTTGGGGTGAAATGCCGGGATGTAATGCGTATTGGCTTTAAGAGCGCGGTAATACGCTTCGTCAGTACCTGAAATAGCAATAATCTCGTCGGCATGAAGCAGCACTTTAGGCTCAATGCGCTGGAGTTTGATGCTTTCAGAAAAGTAGTAAGCCTTTTCCAGGGGCGCGGTGGCAGGCGTAAGTTCGGCAAGGCTTTCATAGTATTGCCATTCTATGTTATGCATGCGCAGTAGTTTTTGGCGGCTGCGAAGGCTTGGATGCCAGATAAGTCCAGTAGTGTGCATTCCCTCGAACAAGATGGGGTGTTGGTCTTTGCGAAGCCGCTTGATCAACCCCGTGCTTTGTCGGGTACGCATAATAAATGGAAGAAGGCTCAATTGGTAGAACAAAGAGCGGCTTCGTTTGTAGTAGTATATCTCGTGGCAGTAGTTGGCGAGTTCGGGCTGAGGTTTTCGATCGCCGTACTGATAGCAGTGGAGTATAACTTTGACTCCTTGAGCATGAAGAGCTTTTATCTGGTTAAAAATGACGATGACGCCGCCGTAGTTGGCGGGATAGGGGATGTCAAAAGAAATAATGTGAAGAAACATGGGTCTGCGATGGGTTGGGCGTACAATTGAAAGCCGATCTATTCCGAAACGGCGCCACAAAGGTAGGATGTTTTTACAGGCGGGAATATCGTATCAGAGAACTGAACCAAGATGGCTTGGGCTATCTTGTTAGAAAACAAAATTTAGCAAGCACCCTCCTTCTCTAGGCACCAAAAAACTGTTATTTTTGAAAAAATTTACTTTTTAAAAAAATTTTCCTCCCTATACTTGCTTATCATTTACAGGTTCGCATACCTTAGGGAAATTTTTCGATCCTATACATTCACTAAACACTTTGCTTATGAATATCACTTTTGAGGAGCTCCGTCGCATCAAGCATGCGCTACCCAGTGGCAGCGTGGCCAAAATCGCCCAAGAATTCGGTATTGATGAACAGACTGTGCGCAATTACTTTGGAGCGCATCAGTATAGAGACGGACAAGTGGTAGAATTTCATCTGGAACCTGGCCCGAATGGAGGCATCGTTCACCTCGAAGATACGACCATTTTGAACCGCGCACTCCAAATTCTCGGAGAACAACCAGTTCTAAACTAAGAACAACAACTTTCAAACCCATCACAATTATTTTTGCAGCACGTCCGCGCCGTTTTGGTCGGGCGATAAAAAGGGAAACCGGTCTGAGCATCGCGGTTTCCCTTTTCTTTTTGGAAGCAACTTTTTTCGTGTTCCGAACGAACCAGTTTTTCTAACATTGCGGAAATTTTCTCGAAGGCGAAATGAACTTCGCGCTACCGTCCGAACAATGTCAGAAAACACCGCTAACACTAAACTCCTCAATGCCGCTGTTGTGGTGGCAGCACTTGGCTACTTTGTTGACATCTACGACCTCTTACTTTTTGGCTTTGTTCGAGTAAAAAGCCTCACTGATCTTGGTTTTTCCGGACAAGACCTTACCGACAAGGGCCTCTCGCTCCAAAACTGGCAAATGTTCGGAATGCTGATCGGCGGCATCCTCTGGGGGGTGCTGGGCGATAAGCAAGGCAGGGTGCGGGTGTTGTACTTTTCCATTGCGCTCTATTCCATCGCCAATATTTTTAACGGCTTTGCTACGGGATATGCCGATTATGCTTTTTACCGCTTCATTGCAGGCATCGGGCTGGCGGGCGAATTGGGCGTTGGTATCACGCTGGTGGCAGAGGTACTTCCCAAGCACAAGCGTGGAATCGGCACCATGTTGGTAGCAAGTATCGGGCTTTCAGGTGCACTGCTTGCGTGGGTGATCGAACACTACTTTGGCTGGCGCGACTGCTATTTCATCGGCGGTGGCTTGGGCATTTTGCTTTTGGTGCTGCGCGTGAGCGTTTCTGAATCGGGCCTTTACAAACAGGTGCAGCAACAGGGGCACATCAGCCGGGGCAACTTTTTTGCCCTGTTCACCAGTTGGGATCGGCTCTCTAGATTCCTCCGTTGCATCTTCATTGGCACCTCTACCTGGTTTGTCATCGGGGTATTGGTTTTCTTTTCGCCAGAATTTGGGAGGGCTAAGGGTTTGGAGGGCATTTTGGCTTCCAATGCCATCGCTATTGCATATATCGGCCTGATATTGGGCGATCTGGCTTCCGGGCTTTTAAGCCAATTGCTGCGCAGCCGGGTGAAAGTGATGGCCATTTTTTTAAGTTTGAATGTGCTGGCGGTCCTGGCTTATTTGGCACTCCCTTTCAGTAGCCCCACGATGTTTTATGTCAGCCATTTAGTTTTGGGTTTTTCGGTCGGATTTTGGGTCATTTTTGTAACGATCGGGGCCGAACAATTTGGCACCAACCTTCGCTCCACGGTGGCTACTTCAGTACCGAATTTTGCCCGCGGTATGCAAGTGCCCATCAACGAGTCGTTCAAATACCTTAAAGGAGCAGCGGTCACAGGAAGCGTCATCACGGCAGGTTACATCGTCGGAGCGGTATGTCTCGGCATCGCTTTTATTGCGCTCTGGGGCATGAAAGAGACTTTTGATCGGGATTTGGACTATGTGGAGGAGCTATAATTTCAAAATCCAACCGTTTACCTTGGCCCATTTACCCACCGACGCGGGTGTCTTTTTTAAGTCATTTTTGTCATTATTTTACACTTTGGACAAAAAGCATGACCTCAATATGCCCCAAGTTCATACTTTTATGCAGTTATTTGCCCTTGTATTATTTAGGAGCATTTGTCTTTTCACATTTTTCAAACAAATCGCGCCCTGACAAATATTTGCCAAATCTTTCCTTCAGTACCTTGATACATGAAGTAACCTTTTGGTTAAGCTTTCGTACCTTTGGCCTCCCAGCCGCCAA
>Ga0209181_10008990_pt1 | contig 13265 bp, 11 predicted proteins | sample MAT05_FD_187208 | JGI IMG/M metagenome (GOLD analysis project Ga0209181, IMG submission 187208) | Freshwater microbial communities from Lake Fryxell liftoff mats and glacier meltwater in Antarctica - MAT-05 (SPAdes) (version 2) | ecosystem: Environmental > Aquatic > Freshwater > Ice > Liftoff... | reverse complement strand
TTGCTCGTCGATCCGCGGGTCCAGCGGATCCAGGCCCATTCTCTTCATGATATCCTGATGATTGCCCTGTGCGCACTGCTCTGCGGGGCGGAGAGCTTTGTCGAGTTTGAACGCTTCGGAGAGGCCAAACGCGATTGGCTGGCGCGCTTTCTCAAACTACCCAATGGCATCCCCAGCCATGATACCTTCGGCCGCGTCTTCGCCCTGCTCGACCCGCGGCAGTTCTCGGCGAGTATCTCAACGATTGCTCTGAACGTCTCCCTTCGTCACGGGCGAGAGGGCTTCTTTCGATTCGATGGTTTGGCGCTCAATCCGCAGGCAGTCCGGCGCGTTGCATGGCGCTCGCAGCTCATCCTTGGTCACTCGGCCATCGCCATCCGTGTAAAAAGCGCGCACCTGCCGCTGCGAGTCGGTCAGGGTTCGGCGGGTCGCCGGATTTCATGCGGCGTGAGTTCCGCATTGCCGGCGCGGTCGGTGGCCTTTGCGAGGTAGCGACCATCGGCGGGGGCGTCGAGCGTGAGGGTCCAGTCCGCGATGCCAGCTTGCAGGGTGAGAATGGTTGCGCTGTGCCCATTGACGGTGACGCTCGCGATCTCGCCATTGTCATGGGAGACGCCACGCACGAGTCGCTTCGCACCTTCGGTCGTGATGCTGGTGATCGAGGTCGCGGGAGGCACGTCATCCACGGGGGCGAGGAGTTCGGGGAAGGTCACGCCTTTGACTTCGGTGGCGCGCGCTTCGGGGCCTGTCCAGTTCGGGATGCTGCGGTAGGCGGTGTCGGTGTTGATTTGTGGGAGCTTCATGCTCGCGACCCGTGTCATCGTTCCGGCCGCGGGTATGTCGTGAAAGTAATAACTGACGGGGTGGTCGAGCTTCTCCGTGCGCGGGCCGCCGCCGAAGTCCACGATGCTGCTGCCTGACTTACTGCTCGTGATGGTGATGCCGCGAAAGTGCCCGGCCACACCAGGCTTTGGCGCGATGGCGGTGAGTTGGATGAGCGGGTCGCGTTCGAGGCGGCAGTTCGCGATCGTGAGGCGGTCATACGTGAAGTCGCCATACGGCAGGCTCTCCTCGTCATGGCCGCCGTTCAGGGGTTCGCCGCTGATGTGGTCGAGGGTGATGTCGCGATACACGTGCGCATCGTAGTCGGGGTGATAGATGCCAAAGGCGGCGTTCTGCACGCGCAGGCCGTCGAGGAGGAAGAACTGCACGTTGGGCCGGATGACATAGTGCGACTGCCATGCGCGCAGGTTGCGGGCGATGAACGGATGCGCGCGGTCGCCCTGCACGGAGCCGTGTGCCTCGTCGCCGAAACGGAAGTCGAACAATCCCTCGCTGTGGGATTCATTGTCCTCAAAGCGCAGGAACGGCAATGAGCGCACATCGCGCTCGGTGATTCTCCCGTCGGGCTCGCGCAGGCGCAGCACAGGGTTGAAGTTCGCGGACTTTACGATTTGGAAGTGGTAGCCGTAGTGATCGTTTTCACACGCGACATTGCGGGTGAAAGTATTCCGCCCGTTCGCCCACCAGAAGCCCGCGCCGTCGTTGGAATCGTAGGTCAACACCTGCTGCGGCAACGGCACACTCCCGAAAGCCTGCACGGCGAGATTGCGGTCGAATATGTTCCATTGCTCGGTCGCGTCTTCGAGGAAGAAGCCGTGTCCGCGCGACTGATAGCCCACGCAATCGCGCACCAGCAGATGGTCGGTGCCGTGAATGGTGACCCAACGGTTGTGCGAATCCCAGACGCTCGCGCCGAGCACGCCGCTGCCGCGCATGGTGCCGCGCACGAGATGAAAATGGATCGGATATTTGCCAAGCAGGCCCTCTTTGCCCAAGTGCCGGAACTCCGCGTAACTGATGCCGCCGAAGGAGTCGCGATGATACATCGTGTGGCCGCGCACGCCGGCGGGTTCGGCGGACTCGATGACGACATTGCGCGAGAGGTTAGCGACCTCACAGCGCATGAGCCCTTCGCCGTGATGCGCCTTGGCGAGCGGCCGATCCAGAGTGAGCACTGCACCTTCTATGGCAGCGATCACGCGCTCCTCGGTTCCTACGGGTTTTGGCCGGCCTGACTTGGGGCGAAAGGAAGTTCCGGACTCGATGGCTGCTGCCTCGCCGGTGGTGATGATGACGCGGTCGCCGACGTGCCAGTCGCTCACTGGCTGCTCGATCGTGACGCGCGCATCGCCCGCTTTCGCAGGTGCGGCGAGCTTGAGCCAGGTGCGGTTCATCGGAGCGCCATGCACCTCCCAACGCCCGCCGCAGGCGATGATGGCGGGCAGCGTTTCTGCGTTCGTCCCTTTGAAATGGCGCAGCCGGATCGTCGCCTTCACGCCGTCGGGAATCGGCGACGCCAGCGTTCCGATTTCGAGCACGGGCACCGCTGCACCCGCAGGCTGCGAGGGCGCTTCATCGTGACAGTTAAAGCCATCTTCGCTCGTCGTTTCGCCTGGCTCGATCTTGATCAGCCCGACGTCCAGCAGCGTGTCCTTCTCCCGCGAGAAGGTGAGCGTGCCCGCGATATGCAGCAGCCGCAGCGCAGCACTTGAAGCCACATCGTAGGTGACGACGTGGCCCGGCCGAATCTGCACGAAATCGCCCCCTTGTGGTTGTCTCCCGTTCTCCCATGTCTGAACATCCGACCATTTCCCGCTCTGCGCGGTGCGGGCATTGAAAACCACCGCCTCGAGCGCAAAAATTCGCGACGTAAGCAGCAACGCGAACAATGGAAGGAAAATTTTCATCTGGATGAACAAAGAGCCTGCGGGAAAGGTCACTTCTTCGCCGCAACGCCAAGTTCGACACGGGTGTTGTTGTCATCTCCTTCGCCGTAAACGGCCACGATCGTCCCTTCTTTAACCGTGGGCAGGATCTTTTCCGCGACGCCGACCTGCTTGAAGTCCCCACCATCCACGCTTTCGTAAACCGGCACGCCCTCGGCAAACTTATTGAAGTGAAGAGTGTTGCCGTATTTTTTGGTGAAGGCTTCAGGCAGTGCAGTCCCCAGCATGAGCAGACGCTCATCCTTGAATGAGACAAAGGTGCCCATGATGCGTTCCTTTCTCGCACCGACCCGAATCAGCGCCCGACCGGCGGTGACCATGACCCACGCGCCGGGTTCGACTTTACCCAAAACTTCGGCGGTGCCTGTCGGCTTATACTCGCCCGCGGCATCGTCCCAATGAACCACCTTGGTTTTTTCCGTGATGTCATGCCAGACCAAGCCCTCATAGTTGCCCTTCAGGATCAGCGTGCCGTCCTTGAAGGAGACGAACTTGCCTTGATTTTGTTTCTCTTTTTGGTCGGTTGGGGCGGCGGCTGGCGACTGAGCTCTAGCGGGAGTCCCGGCCATAACAGCCAAACTCAGGACCAAACAGAAAGTGACCGTGAGGTTACGAAGGTGTGTTTTCATAGATATTGGATGGTTAGTTACATTTTTGGTTAGTTACTTCTTCGTCGACACACCGATATCGATGCGCGTGATGTTGTCGTCGCCCGCGCCGTGAACGGTGATTATTACGCCTTCCTTGACCTTGGGCAAAACCGTCGCTGGGTTCCCTGCATACTCAAATGCTCCGCCATCGATGCTTTCGTAAACGGGCACGCCGTCGGCAAATTTGTTCATGTGGAGTTGGTTGCCGTATTTCTTGGTGTAAGCCGGTCCAAGGTCTTTTCCCAGCATCAGCAACCGGTTGTCCTTATAGGACACGAAGGTGCCGGTGGTGCTGCCCTTCCTCGCACCGACCCGGATGAGCGCCTTGTTCCCGCCCACGATAGTCCAGGTGCCGGCTTCCACTTTGCTCAACACATCGGCGTTGCCTGCCGGCACATACTTGTTGGCTTCATTATCCCAACGAACGACCTCGATCTTCTCCGGGATGTTATTCCAGACCAAGCCGGAGTAGTTGCCCTTGAGCGTGAGCGTGCCGTCCTTGAAGGACACAAATTTGCCATAGCCGGATTTGTCATTCTGGTCGGCAGCCGGCTGGGCTTCGGTGTTCTTCGGGGCCGTGTCCGACCGCGGCCCTTTCTTCGCGCCGATTTCGATGCGCGTGAAGTTGCCGTCGCCCGGCCCGAAGTGAACGGTGACCAGCGTCCCTTCCTTGATCTTCAGCAAAGCCGTGGAGGGCGTGCCCGCCCGCACATCGTCACCACCATCGATGCTTTCGAAGACCGGGAGATCCTCGGCAAACTTTTGGAACTTGAGCTGGTTGCCGTATTTCTTGGTGAAGCTGTTTGGAGTGAGATCTTTTCCAAGCAGCAGCATCTGGTCGCCTTTGAAAGACACGAAGGCTCCAGTGACGCTCCCATTTTTCCCGCCGACGTAAATTTTCTGCAGGCGTCCCTCTTCCATTGCGGGGACGCCGACCCGTGTCCCTCGCTCCACTTTGCTCAGCACTTCGACGGTGCCAAACGGATGATGCGCATTCGCGGCATCGCTCCACAGAACGACCGGCGTGTTTGCGGGAATGTCATGCCAGACAACGTCGCCAGACTTGCCTTTGAGCGTCAGCGTGCCGTCTTTGAATGATACGAACGCGCCTCCTCCGGCCTTATTTTTTTGGTCGGTGCTCTCTAGTGCCGGAGCCTCTTTCGGCTGCTCGGCTTTGACTTCTTGCGCACGGGTCGCACCCACCAGTGTGAGTGCGGCGATCATCAATGCCGTGGCCAAGCCCCATACGGGATGCGGTCGGCGATGAGTGGCGATGGCGCGAATGCGCGAGCGCATTCCGGCGCGCGCGAAGATGCCGACGAAGGCGAGGCCAAGCGCGGGTTGCGATACCGTGTGCTGAAGCTTCAGCAACGCATGGCCGTAGTCGGCGCGACGATCTTCCGCATCGGTGCCGAGCACCTGCGCGTCGCACGCCGTTTCCCGATCCGCCCTCATGCGGGCAAAGGCGAGCCAAAGCAGTGGATTGAACCAATGCAGTGCCTGAAGCACGCACAGCAGCCAGTTCAACGGCAGGTCGTGGCGTTTGAGATGGGTGAGTTCGTGCAGCAAAACCATGCGTGCCTCACTAGCGGAGAATCCATTTGGAAAACTCGCCGGCAGCAGCAGCACCGGACTCAGCAGGCCCGCCACCGCCGGGCTGTCCACCGCTGAGGACACCATCACCCGAGGCAGACGTTTCATTCCAAGCTGCTGCGCGACGAGGGCAACCGACTCTTCGATCCCCGCGCTTGTCACTACCGCTGCACGCCTGATCCGGCGCAGGCTCCGCCGATAACCCACACCACCGACGATCAGCATACCGCAAGCCCCCAGCAGCCAAGTCGCAAAAAGGATTTGCGGCCTGCTCGGCCGCCAAGCTACGGGATCTGCAACCGGCGGGGTTTCGACAAACGCTTCCTGCACCACGGCGGACTGTGCGACGGCGGACTGTGCCCCAGCTTGAACAATGACCGGCTTTGCCAAAAAACCATTCTCAACGCTGAAACGGCTCGCTGGCAGCACCGGGACCAGGAGCACCAGAACCACCGGCAGCCACAATGCATGCCGCCACCGCGCAGGCAGCCAGCGACTGAACGCGAATTGCAAACCCAGCACCGCGAGTGCGAGCACGGAGGCGCGCAAGCTGGCGGACAGGAGCCATGGGAGGAACGAATCGAGGGTGTTCATAAGGTTGTCGTGGAGGGTTCAGAATTGGTTCTTGAGGGATTGATCGAGCATCTTCTTCAGCTCGCGCACCTCTTCCGGCGTGAGCTGCGCATTCTGCGCGAAATGAATGAGCAGCGGCTTCGACGCCCCGCGAAAAACCCGCTGCATGAAGGACTCGCTCTCCGCGCCCACACACGTCTCGCGCTTCACCGCAGGTGAGAATACCCGTGTGCCGCTGGCATTCTCGCCCGTCTTCAGCGCGCCTTTTTCGACCAGCCGCGTCAGCAGCGTGCGAACCGTGTTCTCCGCCCAGTTCATGGTCGGGCGCAGGGTTTTGGTAATCTCAGATGCCGTCAGTGGCGCGCCCTCCCAGAGCGTCTCCATCACGACCCATTCGGATTCGGCAATGTCAGGTGGTTGCATGATTGCCGAAGGGAGATACTACATCCGTAGTGATGCGTCAACGACAAATGTAGTGATCGAGGTTTTGGAGTCGTCTTTGGCGCTGCTCCCGAGAACGCCAACGGCACCGCTGGCGGGAGCGAAGTGTGAGAATTCCAATCATTTAGGCCGCAGCGGAGGGGCCCTGTGGCCGACGGACGCGGGCCGATCAATGCGGCCTACTTGGGCACCCAGCAAATGGGGGTTCCCATCAGGCCGTCGGCAGTCCGGCGCGCTTCCGTGCCGCGCGCATTTCGTCCTTGGTCACGCGGCCATCGCCATCCGCATTAGCGCGCATGAGGCGGTCGCGGAGTCGGGGATTGAGTTCGTCGGCGGTGACTACGCCGTCCTGGTTCGCATCGAGCGTGGAGAAGGTCTGCGCGATGGGGGGGCAGCGCGGGCGGGAGCGGCGGCGGTTTGATTGGCAGACGCAATGACGTGGTCTCCGAAGTCCTGCGTGAAGTCGCGCCAGACGGTGTGGACGTGCGTGGTGTCCGTGAGGCTGTGCAGGAACTCGATGATGAAGTCCGCGCTCTGGACGCGCCAATAGGTCAGCGAATCCGCCGCCGCGCCGCCGATGAAGGCGAGGCTCACCTTGTCCATGCCACTGGACTTGATGCGCGCGAGCGCGGCCTCGGCGGCTTTGGGTGCGAGCCGATTCGTGAAGGTGGCGATGAGGCGCTGGAGCAGTTCGCCTTGGTCGGAGGTGAGTTGCATGAAGCTGAGGCCCGGAGGTTCGATCGGCTTGGCCTGCGCTGCGTTCCTCGTCATCACCGTCACTGGCAGCGTGTCGCCGATGTGCGCGGACATGCGCTGGTCATCGCTGAGCGAGGCGAGCAGCGTGCACAGCAAAGACCATCGCAACCGTCGCAGGCTTGAGGAGTGCAGGCGATTTGATGGTGACGCGCTTCATCCGCAGCAGCCACAAGCCCATGACCAGCGGCGCGAAATAACTGCCGCCACGCTCGATGAACTCCCACGCCGGCGCGCCCGCGACGATGAACAGCGCCTCCGTCGCCACCTTCCACGCACAAGCCGCGAAACCCAGCGTCGCTGTCGGCTCCAACGCGATGAGGAACGCGAGCATCAACTCCACCGCACCCGTAGCGCGGGTGAATTGCAGCGCATCCGCCATCGGCAGCAGCGCGTGCCAGTGGCTCAGCAGCATCGCCTTCCCATTCCACGCCAGCATTCCATGCCCTGCGAGCAAAAGCACCGTCGCCCAGCGCAGCATCTTCACCGCACTCGGCCAAGGTCTGCCAAACGCGAGCAGCAGCAGCAGCGCGATTGGAACGCCGTAGTTGCCCGCTCGCTCCACGGTTTCCCAAATGGAATTGCCGGATAGCGGACGCAGCAACGCCGTCCACACCGCCCAAATACTCATCCACCCCCACAACCAGCGATGAGGCAGAACGAGTGCGAGAATGCCCATCACGATGTCCATCGTGCCGATGACCGGCATCAGCATCCAAGCCCATGCCTCGGGGATTCCCACCACTGCGAAGTAAGGCACCCAGCCAGCCTTCGTGATGATGCCAAAGGCACCGTGACCGATGAAGCACATCGCTGCCGCGATGCGCAGCAGCCAAACGAGACGAGGATTTGAGGGGGAGCCGGTATTCGTGTCCATGCCTGCTCAAATGCGGCAGCGCCCAAAACGTGACACGGGCGGCGAAATTCTTTTTCGCCGTCACGTTTCCGCCGGCGCCATGTTTACTCAGCCAGTGCTCCATGAAGACCCTCGCACCGACCACGAACTCGCCCAAGCCTGGCTGCGCAGCGGCAGCGAGGCCGCGGCGCGTGAACTCGTGCGACGGCTGCATCCGCGAGTCGACTCCATCGCGCGCGGGCATCTGCCAAGCCGTGAATCCATCGAAGACCTGGTGCAGGAAGCATTTATCCGGGCCTTCCAATATCTGCCTCGCTACGACTTCCGCCTGCCCTTGGAGCATTGGATTTCCCGCATCGTACTCAACGTCTGTCGTAACCGTTTCCGCCACGAAGCTTCACGCCCCGAGTTACGCGCCGCCTCGGCACTGAGCGAGGACGACGTGACGCGCATCGTGTCGCAACTCCGCTGGCAGCCGAACCAAGCGTCAGCGCCGACGTGGGATGAAGCGCTGTGGCCGCTCATCAGTCGCTTTGCTCTGCCGACAGCCGCCGCGCTTCTCCTCCTCACCACGTTCCTTCCAGCGCCGAAGACACCATCACCCGCTGAGAGTGTGGACGACCTCATCGCCGCCGCCATCGCACTGCCATGAACTCACGCCTCAAAGCCATCCTCGGCCTCGTCCTGCTCTTTGCCGTCGGCATCGCGACCGGCATCGCCATCGCGCCGCATTTTCAAAAGCACGACAAGGTGAAGCCCTTCCCCGCCGCGGAATGGATCGATACCACTGTTGCTGATTACCATTCACGCCTCTCGCTGACTGGCGCCGAGGAAAAGGAAGTCCAAAAAGCCGTGACCAGCGCGGCCCAGGAAATCGTCAGGGTGCGTAGCGAGACCCAGCAGAAGATTCAGGAAGTCCTCAAAAGCATGAACAGCGTCATCCTACCAAAACTCAGCTCTCAGAATCAGGAGGCACTGCGACGCTGGCTGGAAGAAAAGCGCGCGGTGATGGGAAGCAGGGCCACTCCCTGTTCTCAATCTCGCTCCCTTGCCGTGATCCGACCGCATTCCACCACGGCCCCTGCAACCGGCGCGGCAACAGCATCGCGGATGCGCCCAGCATAGTCAGGGGTGTCGTGGCTTGGTCTGCGTCGGATTTGGAGCGCGCCGAAACCGTGCGCGGTTTCTCCAGAAGGCCATGCACACGCTCACCGGCGACGCGAAATGGGCGCGGCACTACGAGCAGTCACTGCACGGAAAAGACGGCCCGCGCAGAAAGTGCGATCTCACCCGCCTGCAAGCCTGCGCGGCCGGAGTCGCCTTGCGCCCGAGGCCGCAGATGTGGACCTCGATGAAACTGCGCTCGATGCGATGGTGAATCGCGCGCTGCAAACCGGTGCGCTCCCGGGTCATCTCATCGGCCGGGCCGCTGCGCACATAGCGCCACAGGCCGTAGAACCAAGGCATGGCCTGATTGCTTTGGAGCACCTCAGCCACTTGGTTTCCCGACCACGCTCTGGGCGGCGGAAGGTGCGGCGTTTCATAGCTAATGGCGGAACTTGGCTTGGTAGTCATCGGCGAGTTGTTTCATCGCGGCGAGGTCGGTGGCATTGGCGGCGTTCGTGGCGAGGTTCACCCCTTTCACGCGGGTCGGCCTGCACGTCGTAGAGATCGACGCTGCGGTCGAAGTTTTCGATGAAGCGAAAGCGTTCGCTAGTGACGGGTCTGAAAGTATTCCTGCGGCGCGATGTAGGGCACATGGGGGCGGCGGAAACCGACCGCGAGGAAGAATGGCTGCCCGTCCGCGTTGAGCTTCGCACCTTGGGTGAGCAGTTCCGCTGCGCGTTGACTATTGCGCACATCGACGAGTTTGTCCGTGCCTCCATTGAGCATCGTATAACTATGGTCCCGGTCGTCGCTCCCGACGTTCGCGTGGCGGGCGGCGACGTATTCACCGAGGCCGAGTTTCCTTTCCTCCAGCGGCTGCGACACGGTGATGTTTCCCGGCGTGCCTTCCTCCGTCACGACCCAGCACTCCGGCACATCGCGCCCGATGTGGAAGACCTTGCCGAGCCGCGCGGTGAAGTAACCGTGCTGCTTGAAATACTGTGGCAGGAACACCGCGTCCTGGAGCAGCGGCGTGCGCGAGGCGCCTTCATTGCCATACATCCCGGTATGCTCCGGCCTGCGTCCGCTGAGGAAGGACACGCGCGACGGACTGCACACCGGATACTGGCAATAAGCACGATCAAACCGTACCGCCCGCGCCGCGAGCCGGTCCACGTTCGGCGACTGGACGAGCTTTTGGCCATAGCAGCCGAGGGTCTTGTTGAGGTCATCGGCGATGATGAAAAGGACGTTCGGGCGCGTCACGTCGGCAGCCGAGGCTGCTGCCGTCAGCAGCGCGAGCAAGAGGATGCGGATGGGTTGTTTCATGACTGGGGAGCGCGATTGTTTGGGGAAGGGAGTTTTCGTGGATGTGCATCGAGTCGGGTTCAGACCAAACGGTTCCGGCTGGGCTGCTTTGCCCATTCACCGCTGACAGCTTCGGGAGCTGTCGCGCGCCTAAAGCTCAGGCGCTTTCCAGTCGGGAACTCCGGTGGTGGCTTTTTGCTGCTTGAACCATTCGTGATAAGGCTGAGTCGCGGATATGGGGGCGTTTTCATTCACCATCAGCGGGCGGGCTTCCTTCCAATACTGCTCGTAGGCGGCGCGCATCTGCGCGGCGACTTCCGGGTGCTGGGTGATGACGTTGGTCGTCTGGCCGGGGTCGGCCTGCATGTCGTAGAGGGATGCTTCGGATGGCGCGCCCGCCTTTTTGCCTTTGCCGCCGGCGCCGGTGGGGCCGACGTAGCGGTAGCGTTGGTTGCGGACACCGAAGTTTGCGTCCTTGAATTGATCCGGCTCCGCGCCGGTCGGCCAGCGGCAGGTGTGGGTGAAGAGGAAGCGGTCGGCCCAGCCATCGGCGTGGCCTTCCAGCAAGGGCAGCAGGCTGCGGCCTTCGACTTGATTCGCCGGCAGCGCCGCGCCGGTGAGCGCGGCGAACGTGGGGAGGATGTCGATGTGCGCGGCGATGCGGTCGATGTCCTGCCCGGGTTTGATTTTGCCGGGCCAGCGCACGAAAAATGGAACGCGCACGCCGCCCTCATCGTTGGAACCTTTGAGGCCCTTTTGGCCCGCGTTGAAGAACGGATACCCCGGCGCGAGATCCTTTCCGGGCTGGCCAGAGCCGCCGCCGGTCATGCCGTTGTCGGCCATGAAAATGAGCACGGTGTTTTCGCTGAGCTTCCACTCGTCGAGCTTGGCGAGGAGGCGGCCCATGTTTTCGTCGATGTTTTCGACCATGCCGTAGAAGCCGGCCTGTTCCTTGCCGAAGCCGAGGTCGGTGAAGCGCTCCGCATTTTTCTCCGGCGCGATATAGGGACCGTGTGGCGCGTTCGTGGCGATGTAGGCGAAGAAAGGATCCTTCGCGGCGGCCTTCTGTTTGATCCAGCCGAGCGCGGCGGTGAAAAACACGTCGGTGCAAAAGCCGTGTGTCTGGACGAAGCGCCCGTTGTGGCGGATGACGGGGTCGTTGTATTTGTTGTCCGGCGCGTCGGCGCACGAGCACTCGTAGCTTTGTCCGATCCCGCCCGCGCCGTGGATAAACGCTTCCTCGAAGCCGCGTTGATCGGGCTGGTATTCGTGCTCGTCGCCGAGGTGCCATTTTCCAAAAATGCCGGACGTGTAGCCCACCGTCTTGAGCACCTGAGGGAGGATGGTGGCTTTCAGCGTCATGCGTTCCCGCTCGAGGATGGTGTGGGTGATGCCGTTCTTTTCCGGGTGGCGTCCGGTCATCATCGCGGAGCGCGTCGGTGAGCAGGTGGGTGAGACGAGGAACCGCGTGAAGCGCGTGCTCGCGTCGTGCAGCGCGTCGAGATTCGGCGTCTTCAGCCACGGGTGCCCGTGCCGGCCGACCGGGCCGTAGCCCTGATCATCGGTGATGACGAGGATGATGTTCGGCCTCGTGCCCGCCAGTTCGGCGAAGGCCGGTGAGACGAGGGCGATGAGCAGTGGGATGAGGATTCGGGGAGTCATGGCTTTTTCGGGGAATTGGCGGCGCGGCCGCTTGGTTTGGCGGGGTCGTAGTTTGAGTTGGGGATGGGGAATAGCGCGCCGACTTCTTTTTGCCACGCGTGCAGTTCGGCGCGCAGTTGGGTCACGCGCTGAGGTTCCTGCGCGGCGAGGTCGTTCTTTTCGCCGAGGTCCTGCGCGAGGTTGAAGAGTTCTGCGCGCCCGTCCTCCTGCCACTCGATGAGTTTCCAATCGCCGCGACGCACGGCTGCGGCGGGCGCGCCGCCTTGATTGCCGTAGTGCGGGTAATGCCAGAACAGCGCACGCTCCGGCAGCGTGCCGCCTTTGAACACCGGCAGCAGGCTCACGCCATCGAGAGTTTGGCCGGACTCCGGCTTCGCACCCGCGGCGTCGAGCAGCGTGGGAAAGAAGTCCGGGCTGCTCACCGGCGTGCTCACGACGCTGCCGGGCTGCACCTTGCCAGGCCAGCGCACGAGCAGCGGTTCGCGGATGCCGCCCTCATACATCCAGCCCTTGCCGCCCCGCAGCGGGAGATTCGATGTGGGCGAGCCTTCGCTCGTCGAGAGGCCGCCGTTGTCGCTGGTGAAAATGACGAGCGTGTTTTCGCGCAGGCCGAGTTCGTCGAGCTTCGCCAGCACCTTGCCCACGGCGAGGTCCATCGCCTCCACCATGCCGGCATAGACCGCGTGCTCCTGCACGAGCCGCACCTCGCGTGGTTCCTCGCGGCCCCACTTTGCCTCCAGCCCGAGCCGCTGACGTTTCTCCTCATACTTCTTCCGCAAATCCTCGCGCGCCATCAGCGGCGTGTGGACATCATAAAACGAGTAGTAGGCTAAGAACGGCCGGTCCTTGTTCGCCTCGATAAACTTCACCGTCTCACTCGCGAGCCGGTCGGGCAGATGCTCGCCGTCGGGGCCGTCGGCAAGACGTGGATTGCCATAGGGCGAAAAATATTTCTTTCCGCCATACGGCCCGCCGCGGTCGATGCCGCCCATGTTCACGTCGAAGCCCTGATTCTCCGGCCAGAAGCCCTCCGGCCCGAGGTGCCACTTGCCCGCGAAGAACGTCGCGTAGCCCGCGCTCTTCATCGCCTTGGCGAGCGTCGGTGCATCGAGGGCGAGGCGGTCCGCGTAAGGCGCGGGCAGTGAAGGCGTGTTGCGCTTCCACTGCTCCGGCTTAATCGGCGCGCCGATGTAATCCGTGATGCCCGTGCGCTGCGGCCACTGGCCGGTCAGCAGGCTCGCACGCGTCGGCGAGCACACCGGACACGCGGCGTAAGCGTCGGTGAAGAGTGCGCCTTCTTTAGCGAGGCGATCGAGATTTGGCGTCTCGTAAAAAGTGCTGCCGTAGCAGCCGAGGTCGCGCTGGCCGAGATCGTCGGCGAGAAAGAAGACCACGTTGGTTTTCGGTGCCGCAGCGAATGCGGACGTCATGACGACTTGGCTCGCGAGGAGCAGGACGAAGGTGCGGAGGGTGGCTTTGAGCATAAAATGAGGGCGGGGAAAAATTACCGCACCTGTCCTTTGGCGCGGATTT